>VFSW01001503.1_pt1 | contig 35636 bp, 30 predicted proteins | sample 5358111 | NCBI WGS metagenome assembly VFSW01 (sample SAMN11554181, study PRJNA540505) | mine drainage metagenome | isolation source: sediment from site ElyBrook_90M | place: USA: Ely Copper Mine, Vershire, VT | collected 2017 | reverse complement strand
CCGCCTGCGGCGGTCTTGGCGATTGCGGCCGCGCCTGCCTGGGCTTCCCCTTCCGCCGCGCCGGCGAGTGCGCCCATTCCCGGCGCCTGTTTCAGTTCGGCTACTTTTTCCGTCAGCGCTTCCAGTTGGGGGTGGCGGTCGGTGTAAATCAGGCCGGCAACCGCGAAAATGCGGGTGGGTATCAAATCCGCGAGCGGCGCGAACTTCAAAATACTCACGATGAGCATGTAATTCGCGGAAATCCCCTTATTCCGCATATAAATGTGAATAACCGGAACCCAGAGGACGTTGGCCACCGGGATATCGGCAAAAACCCAGTCGGCTACGTCCAGGAGCCCGCCGAAAAGCATCAGGAAAACCGCTTCGGTGTCGGAAATTTTCGGCTGGTATGCTTGCTCTTCATCCATCTAGGTATTTCTTAAACCGGCGGCTTAGGCTGAACCTCTCCTTCTGGCGCGGTTTTGTCGCCGGATAAAAGTTCCTGGGGGTTAGTGGTGATGATCTGGTTTTCAAAGAAAGACGGGATAATCTGGATGGCCACGTGCCGCTTGCCGGCGAAGAAAAGTCCGGTGCCCACTTCCGCGGAAAGTAAGAGGAATTTTTCCGCATCCGTCAGGTTGAAAGCCTTGATTACGATATCTATCGTCGCCGGCGCCTGCTTCAGGAGAAGCTGGAGGGAGGAGTTGGTTATGATTGGCCGGCCGTAGGGCGAGCGCAGGAAATCTTCCACGTCCTGGGTGATGGTGGAGACGCCCAGGAAATATTTTCGCGCCCGTTTCACGAGACCGAAGAGGAAAGTGGCGGAGTCCTCGTTTTTCATCATTATCCAGGCCTCGTCGATGATTAAAATCCTCTTTTTGAGCTTGGCGCGGATGATATTCCAGATGAAATTCAAGACCACGTACATGGCGACCGGCCGCAATTCCTCCTCCAGGTCGCGGATGGAAAAGACGATGAGCCGGTTTTGGATATCGATATTGGTGCCCTGGTTGATGAATCCGGAAAAGCTGCCGCGCGTGTATTTATAAAGCCGTTCGGCCATGCCCCGCCCGCCTTCCAAATTGCGGAGCACGGTTTCGAGGTCGGAGAGGAGCGGCGGAGTCGCGCGGGAGAAGTCCTCGCCCGGCACGATTTCCCGGGAAGCGTAGGTTTCTGTTAGAGCGTGGTCCAAAAGGGCGTCTTCCTCCGGAGTCACTTTGCCGATCATTAGCTTCACGAGCCCTGACAGGTTCACGATGTGCGAACGGAGCACTTCCGCCGGCTCTTCGCCTTCCGGCACGACGGGGATGTCAAAGGGGTTGATGTGGTCCGCCGAAGTGAGGGAGATATTGAAGAAACTTCCGCCAAAGGCCTCCGCCAGCCGCTGATACTCGTTTTCCGGGTCAATAACCAGAATATCCACGCCCATCATGAGCTGGCGGATTATTTCTAGCTTCGTGGCGTAGCTTTTGCCGCCGCCGGATTTGGCGAAGACCACTTGGTTGGCGTTTTCCAGGGAAAAGCGGTCAAAGATAACCAGGCTGTTGTTGTGCCGGTTCACGCCGTACATGATGCCCTGGTCGGAAGTAAGGTCTTCGGAAACGAACGGGAAAAAAGAGGAAATCGGGCCGGAGTTCAAGGGCGTGCGCACCTGCAGCCGGTCCCGGCCCAAAGGCACGATGGACATGTAGCCGTCCAGGTGCTGGAAGAAAGCCGGCTTCACGTAAACCATCTTGCTGTCCATGAGCTGCATTATCTCCCCTTCCAGGCGGGAGAGTTCTTCTTCCGTGTCGGCGTAAATCGCGATGTACATGCCGACCGAAAACATTTTTTCCTCCGCCCGCTGCAGGACGTCGCGCAAATCCTCCACGTTTTGCAGAGCGGTTTCCAGCATGGGGTCCCGCACCAGGCCTTTTTCCTGCTGGTCGGCGATCTGGCTTTCAAGCTGGGCGGATTTTTTGCGCAGGTTTTTAAGCGCCGTGCCGGTGTCCAGCGGCTCCACGAAAATGGAAACGTCAAAAAGGTTCGGCAGGTTGATAAGCTGGTCCAGCCAGCCGGAGGAAACGGTGCTCGGATAGGAGAATACGAAAAACGTCTTGACCAGCTTGTCGCCGATTTTAAGGTAGTTGGCGGTTATTTCCACGCCCGCCGGGGAAATTATCTTTTTTGTCTCCTCAAAGCCCATTATTTTTTGGGCATGTTGGCCTCGGTCTTTTCGATGGACCCCGGATTATAAAAGTTGTAGAAAAGCTCGGTCAGCTGTTCGGTGTTCAAGAGCACGGCTTCGAGGCCCATGGCGTTCAACTCCTCCAGCACCTCGCCGGTGCGCTGGGCGAGCTGAGCCGCTTCCTTCCGGAATTCTTCCGCCGCCGCCGCGGCGCGGCGGGTTTCCGCCTCTGCGTTTTTTTTGAAAAAGGGCAAGCTGAAGCCTGCGCCGGAGGGGGCGGGCAGAGCGGCGGCGTACCAAGGGATGACTACCAGAAAGCTTTTTTCCATAATCGCGTTTTCCGCGACGAACTGGCGGATAAACTCCTTGTATTCGGAAATCTGGTTCTGGAGCAGGGGCGAGGGTTCGGTTCTCATCTTTTCTTCCAGGTCGTCCAGGTACTTCTGGATGTTCAACTTGCGGGAGTGGATGAGGATTTGCAGGGGGAAATCCAGGCTGTTTAAAAAACTCTGGTAGGAAGTGGTCAGCATATTTTGCTCCTCCTCGGATTTCAGGGAGAAGTTTATGCCGCCCACCATTAAAATCTGGCGCAAACCGCCGTCTTTTAAAATCAGGGTATTGTCCCGGATATCGCTTATCTCCACCAAATTTTGGGAATTGCCTAAGCCGGTGGCCATGAGAATAGGGTATAGGGTATAGGGTATAGGGTATAGAATAGGGAGCGTGGATTTTCGAAAATGCGGTCCATCATCATTTATTCTATACGTTTATCTATGTTAGAGGAATGTCTTTGCTGGTTTTCCGCTAAACTCCAGACTCTAAACCCTGCTTTTTATACCTATCTGTAGTCAATCCGGCGGGCCACCCGGTTTTCGCCGGTCCGGCCGCGGAAAATTTCGTAGCGCTCCGGCCCTTTTCCCGCGCGCGGCGCGGCGGCGACCGGGGCGGGCGAACCGGTTTGCACCGTGCGCCAGGCATTTTTAAGGGCGAAGCCCGCCACTATTTTTTCAAGCGGATTTTCTCCCGCCTCTGCGCTCCCGCGCTTAATTTCGGGAGCGGTGGCTTGCTGCCAGACGTACTGCTGGGGATTCCAAAAAAAACGGAGAGCCGCCAAGACCACGAGCGGCAGGGACCGGCCCTCCACCTTGGCGAAAGCCAGAGCCGCGCCGGCGGCGGCCAAGATCGCCGCGAGGATGAACCACAGCCAGATTTGGACCAAAAAGAAAAGTATAAAAATAAGAATGCCTGCCGCGCCGAGATAAGCAAATTGCCGGAGGGTGAGAGGCCCCACTATTTTATCCTCGGTTTCAATAAATTGCGGTACGGCAAATTGCATGAATAAATTCCTAATTACCGATTTCTAATTTCTAAAGCTACCGCCCCGGAAATTAGATATTATAAATCAGTAATTACTCCCTATTTTACCCCACCCTGCGCCGGAGCGGAACTTGCCGGTACGGACGGTTGCCCGGCCGCCGGCGGCGGGGCGGCGCCGGAACCAACCGCCGGCGAAACGCCAGGCGCGTTCTTTATTAAAGATGATGGCGCTGAGGCAAGCGGGACAGACGCGGGTGCGGGCCGCCCCGGCGCCGCGCCGGCCGGCCGCAGGTCAATGGCGCCGGAGGCGGGAGCGGAGAGAGGTACGGGAGCCGGAATCTTGGCGGCGGGGGCAGCCGGGACCGCCGGAACCGGCGCGGGAACCGGCGGCGCAACCCTGGGCAATGCGCCGGGTATGCCCAAGGAAGATTTAAAATCCGTATAGTGAACCACTTTCGGCTGGGGCGCCGCCCCGGCAACCATTTTAGGCGCTTCCTTTTTGATTTGCTGCTGGCCGAGCTCCAGCTCCGCGGGGCGCGGGAGCGGAGGAGCGGCCGGCGCGGAAGCGCCGCCGCCGAACATCTTGGTGTTCAGATTCAGCCGGAAGCCGGGCGAAACCGCCGCTTGCGTAGCCGCGGTTTCTTTTTGCAGGATGAACGGTTTGGGCGCCGCCGCCGGAGCAGACGCGGCGGGAGAAACGGCCGGCGCGGGCGCCGGTACCGCCCCGGGCGCGGTCATTTTCATCTCCAGGGGATGCGGCGCGGCGGCCGGCGCCGGAGTTGCGCCCAAAACCGGCAGGGGCGCCGGGGCCTTGGATAAATCCAGAGTTGCGCCGCCGGCCGCTGCCGGCGCCGGACCGGTTTCCGGCGCGGGCATATAAACCTTTTCAATATCCGCGCGATAGAGAGCGAAGACATCCGCGTTCAGCTTCAAGCTGATATCCTTGGCCTTGGCTTCGTCCAAGCCGAAAGTTTCCTCGAGTTCCACAGCGAACATGTCCGGATGGAGGAGCCCCATAAAAACGAGTGAAACCATTATTTCCAAAACTACGGTTTGGTTTTCGCCCAAGCCGAACTCCCGGCCGATGGCGTCCACCGCCGCTTTAGTGGACTGAGCGTTCAAAACGTCAATCAGATTCGCGGGCAAAACCGCGTACCGCGCGCCGATTTGCTCTTCGCTTAAAGTGGATAAAATCATGGTTTAAGGGTGTCCGCCGCCTGCCGCCGGCGCCGGCGCGCCGCCGCCGGAGGGAGCCGGCGGAGCATGGCCGCCTTCCATATGGATACCCCGCTCTTCCAGGAATTTCTTCAGATCCTCTTCTTTAAGTCCGCCGTGAGATCCGCCCATTTTTTTCATGGCTTCCACGATCGGCTCGGCGACGAAAGCTTTCAAAATACCGGCGCTTTCCTTGGCCTGCATGCGCATGGCGTCTCTCAAATCCTCAGCTTTGACGTCTCTACCCTTTTCATCTTTGACATATCCCTGGCGGACCATTTCCGCCCGGGCGGCGGTGTATTCCGATTGGCGGTAGGCGGCGGGCTGGCTCAAAAGCTCGCCCTTGTCGTCGGTGTAGGCGTGCCATTTGCCGTCCGGCGTCTTATAGGAACCGTCCAGTTTGCCGTTTTTGTCCAGATATTGGACCTTGCCATTCCGCATGACCACTTGGCCGTTGTTGTCCAGAGCTACAAATCCCTGCAGTGTGTCGGATGGGAGTATTTCCTTGCCGCTTGCGTCCACGTAATTGCCTGCGGCGTTTCGCCGGTAATCACGGTTTCTCGCATCCCAAACTGCTCTGCCGCCGCCCAGTCGGGTGCCGTGGTCGTCCTGGAAATATCCGTCTCTATCCAGCAGAGCGGTCTGAATTTTGTTGGATGCGGCAACGGTACCTGTCTCCGTGTCCATACCTATTTCCGTCCGCTTATCTTTTTTGAGACCCCCGAAACTTTCATTGAACTTTTGGAGCCGCGACCTGGCCTGCAAAAGACCGGCCCGCGGCGCGGCGGTTGCCTGCTGCATGGTCCGGCCTACGCGCTCCGCGCGGTTGGAAATCCGGTTTTGCATATTGCCCCGGAGCTTTTTCCCGCCGGCCTTCAGGGCGTTTTGCGCGGTTTTGGCGAAAGTCGCGCCCATTTTTTCCGCCGCTGCTAAACCCATCAACATCACCCCGCCAAGGAGGACGAGCCGCATGAAATTCTGGAAAACTGGCGTGAAGAAATTGCCGAGGACGGCTATCACCGCGCCCAACGCGTTGCCGGTGTTCGGAAGATTGGCGAAATTCAGGGTGGAAGTCGCCTTGCTCATTGCCTGGGCGGTAATAAGCGCGAGCCAGATGAAAAACACCAGGGGAATCGGATAAAAGGCCTGCTTCAGGAATTTACTCCACCATTCCGAGGCGCTGCTCTTGAATTTGGGAAACGGCCAGACCGCCCAGGCGATAGGCAGGGAAAGCAGGGCGAAGCTAACCTTTATATACCGGACGAGGAGGATGACGATGGTTGCGCCGAGGGTTATTAAAATTATAGCCAGACCGAAGATGCTCAAGAAAACCCCGAGAATTTGGCTGAGGAATCCGCCGGCTTCGGCGGCGGAGGCGTTAAACGCGCTCTGGAAATCCTTGACGTCGGATTGGGCGAGTTTTTGGGCGGAGAAAGCGAAGCTCTCCTGGGGGTTGAAAGCCCCGGCAATGTTGCTCGCAAAGCCGTTCAGCCCCGTGCTCGTAGCCGGATTGATGGACTGGACCATGAACATGGTAATGTTGTCCGCAAAATTCAAAATCGTGCCGGCAATGATAAGTCCGAAGTTGACCGCGATGGCGACCACGACCAGCTTCCAGAGCACGTTTTTGATGCCGTAGCTTTCAATGTGCAAAATGGTGGCGAGAGCGATGACGATAAGCCCCAGCACAAAAAGCAGGTTGGCGAGAGAGAGCATGACCGGAAAACCGTACTGCACGATGGGCGAGTTGTTCACGATGTTGAAACTGAGCGACAAAATCCACTGCAGAACGTAGGCTTCCAAAATCACGAATATGCCGGCTATCCAGCTTATGGCATAGGAAATGCCGAACATCACCGTCTGGATGGCACTGAAGGTTACAGAAGCTAGATTAAACATGGGCTAAATTGAGTAGGGCCGAAGTTCTTTCCGGCAAAAACCGGAAGATAATCAAAAGCGGTGGCAAAAAGACCAGCCGCCGCAGATTCGTTCTTGTTTTTTCGGAGATGCGCATGGTTTAAGGCCCGGGGGGGGGCGGCGGGGCGGGGGGGCTACTACTGAAGAAATCGGACGGATTTGCCGGCGAGAAAGAGCTGCAGGAAGTGAACAGATTCCCCGCCTTTATCTGCAGGCCCTCCACCTTTTGCCGTTCTATAGACAGGTCATCGGCTTCTTTCTGCGCCGCCGGCACGGTGTATTTGGAATTGAGGTCGATTAAAGTGCCCGGGTTGTTTATAAAATTCTGCAGGGCGGCCACGTCTGACTTGATATTTTCCACTTGAACCGAGGTCTGCGTCTGGAGATCGGTCAAAGCGGTGATTTCCGTTTGGGCGTCTGCCGCGACCGCTGCATTCCCCGCGCAGGAGGTCAGAATAGAATTCAGGATATTAATGGTTTGTCCTAAATCGTCCACTACGGTGCGGGCATCGGAGAGCGCCGAGTTTTTAAGGTCTAGAATCTGCTGGGCCTGAGTCCCCGGGTCAGATGACGGACTCCCTGCCTGCGGCGCCTGTGAAACTATGGGCTGGTCGCCGTTCGCGTTTGGCGGAGCGCCGCTTTGTTGGCGGGCATAAGCCAGAAGCCCCCTTGCGCCCTGCTGGAAAAGACGGCTTAGAGCCACATCCGCGACGAAGGAAATCAATGCGTTCGGGTCATGCTGGGCGCCGGCTAGGCGCTGGTAGGCCGAGTTGAGTCCGGCGGAAGAAAGATCTTTAGAAAGGACGCCTGGGGTTGTAACGTGCGGCGTGCTGCCATCGGAGCAAACAGTCATGGGCGTGTCGCCATTAGGACCGCCGTTGTATTGATGAGGCGCGCTTCCGTCATCGCAAGCCATTTGCCCCTTGAAGCCGCCGCCGGAGATGCCCTGGGCCGAAGCTTGTTCCTGGCTTTGCCCGGCGGCGATAAGCGCCTGGTCGTGCAAAGTAATCAGGTTGCCGAGGATAGTGTTTTGCGGCTGGAACAAAGCGGAGTAGGCGGTCCAACCGCCGTTCCGGAAGTCATTTTGAAAGTCGGTGATATTGGCGATGGCGTCCACCAGGGTGCAGCGGGGATAAACCGGCGCAGCGCCGGAGATGATTACAGGCGTCATCACCTTGCGGATAAAATCCTGCACGTCGCCGAGCCCCGGCACGGTGAGGCCCACTCCGCCGCAGATTTGCGGCGCGGCTTCCGCCACGACGCCGCTTACGGCTCCTACCGCCGCATTTTGGAAGAAAGTGCCCCAGTTGGTGATGAACTGCGGTTCCGGTCCGCCGGCCACCCAGTTTATGACCTGCATCGTCATCCTTTTCAGGAGAACGTTTTTAAGCTGCTCTACTAATATGTCCCAGATGTGGTTTTGGAGGTAGAAAAGGGCGTCTTTTATCATCTGGGCGAACGCTGCCGGGTCAAACACCACCCATTGCGCATGTGCGACTTCGATGCCCAAGATTTTTTGGACTAGCGTGCGGCTATCCGGCGGCATAGAGCTGGTCTGACTTAATTTCTGGGCTTGTCCGGTTAAGTCGGCCAAAGATTGGTTGAGCTGCTGGCTGTAGCTGTCGCTTAGAGCTGCGGCGGAGACAGGATCGGCGCCTACCAGGCGCACGTAGTTTGCGGAAAGCATAAAGGAAGAAATCAGCGATTTGTGGAAACCGGCCAGCGGTCTGGGAACCGGAACCGCCTTCAGCCCATCCGCGGTTTGTTCCAGGATTCCCAGGTCTGCGGCCAAAGTTGCAGTGCCGTCGGTGGAAGTGGAAAAGTTTAAACTTGCCTGGACGTTGCTCGTGAGATCGGATACCTTGGAAAAATACGCGTTGACCGTGCCCGGGTCGGTGGAACTGGTTATGGTGATGTCCTGGTCGCTGACGTTTGCGGTAATGGCTGACGGAGAAAAAGTTTGAGTTTGCAAATAGCCGTCTACCAGGGAAGGAATATCCGGACCGATGACGCTCAGCTGGCCGGTGCTATCCGTAGTCGGCCCTTGGGGGTTCTGGCTTACCAGTTTTTGCGCCAGCGCATCCGCCAAATTATTAGTCGCACTGTTGGTTGCCTGTTCCGCTTCGAGATAAGCCACTTCCGGGTCCTGCGTGCCCGTCGGCAGTTTTTCCACGAATGCGCCGGCGGGCACCGCTGCCGTCGCTGTGTCTGCCTGCGGCGCCGGGCGGTTGGAATATGCCGAAAACGCGAGCGTTCCGGAACTCGCGACTATGGCTATAGAAAGGAATATCACTATGAGCCGCTGAAAATTAGGCGATTGCATATAAAGGTATGCTTATCCACCTTTAAGTATATGCCCCGCTTTTGCACAAAAATACGTATTTTATCCCCAACTACTGCCCGGATTCGGGGAATTTATCCGCAAACTTACCGGCCAGTTTCCGGATGTTTTCCACACTTAAATCCTGCGGCCGGAGATTCGGCCGCAAGCCGGATTCCCGGAGACTCAGCTCTATCTCCGGCCGGGCGAGGACCGTTCCGGCGGAAAGATTGTTGGCGATGGTTTTCCGCGGCTGGCGGAAAAGAACGCGCAAGGCCGCATAGTAAGCGGCCGCGGCGGATGGGGCCGCCTGCGGCTCCCGGGTTTTTAAAACTACGGTGGCGGAATCCACTTCCGGCGGCGGGGTAAAATCGCGCCGGGAGATAAGGCCCGCGATTCGGGGTTCCGCCCAGAACTGCACGGCGGCCGCCAGGCGATTCATCTCCGGCGGCCGGGCGGCGAGGCGCTCGGCGACTTCTTTCTGGATGGTTAGGACGGTGAGCGCAGGTTTGTGTTGTAATTCAGAGATAGTACGCAAAAGATAACCGGTCAGGTAGTACGGTATGTTGCCGACGAGCTTGTAGCTTTCAGCTTTTAATTCAGAGGCAAGACGCGGCAGAACCTTAAGAATATCTCCTTCCATAACTTTGATTTTTCCCCCAAATTCGCGGCGAGCATATTCGGCAAGTTCAGGATCCCGTTCGACAGCTATAAGCCTTAAGTCGAAAGCTAGAAGCTCCGCCGTGAGCTCGCCGTGGCCCGGGCCGATCTCGATTACGGTTTCACCGGGCTGGAGCGAAAGCAGTTCCGCTATCTTTTTTAAGACGGCGGCATTTCGCAAAAAATGTTGTCCGAGATTTTGGCGCATGCGAGAATCTAATCCAAAGTTATGTACCGCTCTTCATATTCTTCATTCAGGTCCGGAGCGTCATCCAGCAATCTGAACTCCGCCGATTCCGGCGGAATTTCGCCCAAGAATCTGGAAGGCAGCCCGTAAAAAACCAGATACAGTTCGCGGCGCGCCCGCGTCATCGCCACGTACATAAGCCGGCGCTCCTCCTGCAGCTCCTCCTTTTCTCCGAGGGAGCGCGCGTGGGGGAGCAGGCCTTCGCTGACCCCGGCGACGAAAACCCGGTCAAACTCCAGGCCTTTCGCGAGGTGGATGGTCATGAGCGCCACCTCCGGCTCCGCGTTTCCGTTTTGGAGCGAATCCGCGGCCTGCAGCAGGGCGATTTCCTGAAGCAGCGGCGGAAGTTCCGGATAACCGGCGGCGAAATGCATCAACTCCCCTATATTTTCCCGCCGTTCTTCGGGATTCGACATGGTCCGCTCTATATAAGAGAAGTAATCCGCGGCTTTGAGGAAAATTTCTATGCGGGCCAGGGGCGCCGCCGCGCCGGCGGCGGCGAGTGTTCCGGCCAGGGCTGCCGTCCGCCGCTTGCCGAAGGCTTTTTCCAGCCGCTCCCGGGCGATTTCATCCCGGGGGTTCAGGGAAATCCGGAGCGCCGCCACGACATCTTTTATCTCCCGGCGTTCGTAGAATTTCAGTCCGCCGTAGACGCGGTAAGGGATGCGGCGGCGCAGGAGCTCCTGTTCCAGCGCGCGGGATTGGGCGTTGGTCCGGTAGAGAATCGCCGTGCTCGCGCTCTCTGCTCCCCGCTTTTTACTTTCCGCTATCCGGTCCGCAATCCACTCCGCTTCCGCTTCCTCGTTCAGGACTTCGGCTACGGCGACTTTCCCGCCCGCGGCGTTCGCGGTCCGGAGATCGGTGGCCCGCCGGATTCTGGTCGCATAAACGTTTTGGCGGATGACGCCGGAAGCCGCCTGCAGGATGTTTTGGGTGGAGCGGTAATTTTCGGTGAGCGTCACCATCTCCGCCGCCGGCCAGTCCTCCGGAAAGCGGAGAAAGATTTCTATATTGGAACCGCGCCAGCCGTAAATCGTCTGCTCCGCATCCCCCACCGCCGTGAGCGACGCGCCGCCGCCGGCCAAAAGTTTTACCAGCTCGTACTGCAGGTCGTTCAGGTCCTGGTACTCGTCTATCAAAATGTGAGTGAAGCGGCGGCGGTATTTCTGGAGAACTCCCGGATGGTTTTGTAAAAGCCGGACGGCCTTCTGGAGCAGGTCGTCAAAATCCAAAGCGTTCTGCGCGGCCAGAGCCGCTTCGTAGCGGGCGAATACTTCGCGGACCGGCGGCGGGGAACTCTCTTCTGCAGCCCCGTTTTTAATCGCGGAGATTTTGGCCGCTACGGACGCCGGGCTGTCTTTGCGGCGGTCCAGGTCTTTCAGCACTTTTTTTACCAGGGCGAAGGAGTCGTGGTCGTCGAATATCACGAAATCCGGAGTCCGGCCGGCAAGCGCGGCATTTCGCCGGAGGATACTCGCGCCCAGGGCGTGAAAGGTGCCGATAAATGGGTGGGAGCGCGGGGCAGAGAGCGGAGAGCCGGATTGCCCGGCGTTACCGCTCCTGGCTATCCTCTCTTTCATCTCCCGGGCGGCCTTGTTGGTGAAGGTGACGGCCAAAATGGACTCCGGCGGAACCCCCTCTTCTATAAAGTGGATGGCCCGGCTCGTGAGGGTCCTGGTTTTGCCGGTGCCGGCGCCGGCGACTATCAAAAGAGGACGTCCGGCGGGCATATGTACAGCCCTCGCCTGGTCGAGGTTCAGGCCGGATAAATGCTTATTTTCCAGGGTTTTTTGGGGTTCGACGGCAGGTTTGGAGGTCATTTATGAAGGAAAAATGAAACCAGCTGTGCTATAATCTGAAGCATAAGTACGATTGTACGCCAACTGAAGATGGGTCCGAAAGCGCTTTCCCTCGGGACGGCTCTCTTTTTGGTTATGGGGGCCCTGATTTTTAACCGTTTCCCGTCGGGTTCCGCCTCCGCAGGCGGCGTCCTCGGCGGGCCTTCAGCCCAGAGCCCTATGGATACTTTGGAAGAAGCGGTTTTGTACGGCGAACCTGCCGCCATGCCGAATCCTCCGGGACCGGCCGCCCTGCCGCAGGAAGGTCCCTCGGCGGCTTCCTTGGCGGCGCCGGCGGCGGTGGCGCTCGGCAATAAAATATCCCCGGCCAGCGCCCTCGCCCTGGGCTACCAACCCGACGATTCCGGCTCCGCCTCTCTGCCGCGGCTTCTGCATTACTTTATCCAGCCGGCGGCCGGATTGAATTACGGTATTCTGCATCCGCACAACGCGGTGGATATCGCGAACGTCTGCGGCACGCCGGTAGTCGCCGCCGCAGACGGCATAGTGGTGGCCGCCGACCAAGGCGGCTGGAACGGCGGTTACGGCAGTTACGTTACTCTGGAACATCCGAACGGCACCCGGACCAAGTATGCCCATCTGGAAAAAGTGCTGGTTTCAACCGGCGACCAGGTCCAGCAGGGCGGGCAGATAGCGACCATCGGCGATACCGGCTTCGTCCACGGGCCGTCCGGCTGCCATCTGCATTTTGAAGTATACGGCGCGGCCAACCCTTTTGCCCGGATGTAGTCCGCAACCCGCCCTCCGCGCGATCCCCCGGAACGGTGATTTTTAATTTTCTTCCTTGAACCGGTAACCGAAGGCCTCCGCGAGATGCGGCGCGGATACCGCCGCCGAATTTTCCAAATCGGCGATGGTGCGCGCGGTTTTTAGCAGGCGGTAGTAGCCGCGCGGGGAAAGATGCGCCTCCGCGAGCGCAGAAAGGAACTTATCCCCTTCCCGGTCCGGCGCCGCGAATTTTTCCGTCTCGCGCGAAGTCATTTCCGCGTTGCTTAAAATCCGGCGCGGGTGGCCGCGGAACCGTTCCGCCTGCGCTGCCCGCGCCGCGAGCACGCGCTGCCGGGCAACGGCGCTGGTTTCCGCGGAATCCTCACCGCGGAGCTCCGGCCAGGCAACCCGCGGGACCCGGATTTGGAGATCAATTCGGTCCAGAAGCGGCCCGGAAATTTTTTTCTGGTAGCGGATTATCTCCAGCGCCGTACAGCGACAATTTTTTTCCGCGTCCCCGTAAAAACCGCAGGGGCAGGGATTCATGGCGGCGATGAGAGCGAAGCGCGCCGGGAAAACCAGGGTCCCCCGGGCCCTTGCCACCCGCACCGTTCCCGCTTCCATGGGCGCGCGCAAAGCCTCTAAAATATTCCGGGGAAATTCCGGCAGTTCGTCCAGGAACAAAACTCCTTGATGCGCCAAGCTTATTTCGCCCGGCCGCGGCTCCGCTCCGCCGCCCACTACGGCCGGGGCGGAGGCGGACTGATGGGGCGCGCGGAAGGGGCGCTCCCCGATGAGGCCCCGCAGGGCGAAACCGGCGGCGCTCCAGATTTTGGTTACTTCTATGGATTCCGGCCGGGTCAGGGGCGGGAGGATGCCGGGCAGGGCTCCGGCCAGCATGCTTTTGCCCGTGCCCGGCGGTCCCACCATGAGCAGATTGTGTCCGCCCGCGGCGGCGATCACGAGGGCGCGCTTGGCATTCCCCTGTCCGCGGATGTCTTTGAAATCCACCGCCGCCGCGGGAGAAAACTTTTCCTCGGCAAAAGCGTGCGGCGCAATCCGCGCGCGCTTTTCTAAATAGCCTATGGTTTCCGCCAGGGTGCGGACCGGAATTATTTTGACTCCGCCGACCGCGCTTGCCTCGTTGGCGTTTTCCGGAGGCAAAAATAATTCCGCGAAACCGTTTTCCGCCGCCAGTTCGGCGATAGCCAGCGCTCCGGAGACCGGCCGCACCCGGCCGTCCAGCGCCAGTTCCCCCGCAAAGATTTTATCCGCCGCGTCAAACCCGGCGATTTGCTCCGTGGCCGCCAAGTAGCCAAGGGCGATGGCCAGGTCGTATTGGGCGCCGCTTTTTTTCACGTCGGCCGGCGCGAGATTCACCGTAATTTTGCGATTCTCCCGGTTCGGCGGCTTGACTCCGGAATTTTTGAGCGCGGAATTAACCCGTTCCTTCGCCTCGCCCACGGCTTTGTCCGCGAGCCCCACGATGGCGAAAGAATGCAGGCCCACGTTCAGGTCCACTTCCACTTCAATCAGATTGGCGCGGATACCTTCCAGTTCCGCGGAAAAAATTTTAGCGAGCGGCGAGGCCACCTCTTGAACCTACTCCGTACGGGTTCAAGAAAATATAAATTTAAGCGGCTCCGCTCCGTTTGCAGTTTTCGCAGTAAGCCGATTCCGGCGCCGCATCCAAAACCGCCCGGGGTATTTCCGTGCCGCATTTTTCGCATATTCCGTATTTGCCGGCGTGCATTCTTTCCAGGGCATCGTCTATTTCCTGGACTTCATCCCGCAGGGTTTGGGCGACGGCCAGCTGGTCGGAGAAATCCTCCGCCTCGTCGGCTTCCTCCTCCCCCACTTTAGTAACCTCATTGCCGGCGTTGTGCGGTTCCGAATCCGCCTCAACTTGCTTCATAAGACGCGTCCGCTCCGCCTCCAGCTCTTTTTTGTATTTTTGGAGCTCCGTTTGGGTTAACATGGCCTTTATTTTACTCCCGCGGGTCAGTATCCCCAACCCGCCTCCTTGGGATATCTGACAAACATTTGATAAACATTCTTCTAAACACCCGACAAACACCTCCAAAATGCCTGGTTTATGCGAATCCGGCAAGCTAATTCGGCAATCCGGCAACTATCGAACAGCTAATCCGGCAATTGCCGGATTAAGTTTCTTTATAAAAATTTTATGCCGAATCCTTTAAAATCAAGCTGATAAACAAAAATGTTTGTTTTTTGCATATGTTTGTCAACAAACAAATACAAACTTATATTGTTCGTTGACCAACAAAGTTTTCGCTAAGGCGAGTAAAGTGCCCCCATTTATGCATTTTGTATAAGAATTTGAAACGTGGGCTGACCATTGGGTCAGCGCCTATTTTCTCCATCCAGGCATTGAATTGTTTGGCTTTATTGCCCTTAAGCCGGTTGTAGCAGAGCGGTATTACTATGTTCCTAAGTTGTGCAAATTCTCTGACTATGAGTATGGCCTTCGGACCCTGATTAATTCCTGGAGATTTGTAATGATATACATAAATTTTATTGTGCAAACCCAATCTGTCTCGTATCGCCTCTAACAGATCCATATCCCTTGCATGCATACCGATCTCAAAACAGGGCACTTTGCGGTTAAATCTATATTGGGTAGAGAAAGTAAAGCAACCCTCGCCCTCTATGAGGCCCCTGATATAGTCCAAAGTTATCAACTTGTTTTGCATTTTGTGTTTGTCAACCAACAGTATAATCATAGAGAAAATGTTTCTAGAAAATCAAAATAAGGGCCTGGGGAAAACCGGTGAATATCTGGCGGCAAAACACCTGGAAGGCAGGGGTTGGCGCGTTCTCGGCCGGAATATCCGGCAAAAGTTCGGAGAAATTGATATTTTGGCCCGGGAGCCGGCAGGCACGCTGGTTTTCACGGAAGTTAAGACGTTAAGAGTCTTGAAGGGGGGATTGGTTCCGGAAGACAACTTGACTGCGGCTAAACTCGCTAAAATGCGGAAAATGGCCGAAGCGTTCGCGAACGGCAACCCGCAGCTCGTCGGCAAAAACGGCTGGCGGATAGACCTTCTGGCCATAGCGGTAAATCCGGACGGCAATACGGCAATTCGCCACTACGAGAATCTTTAGAACCCCTCTCCGGTTCCGGCTTGACAGGCGGTCCGCGCGCGGTAGGATGAACGGGCGCCGCTCACTTAAGAGCGGTTTGTCTTTTATAAAGGTCCGGTCAAAATTAAATAACAACCGAATAACAACTGAATAAAAATGTTCAACGTCAAAGATATTTTGAAAGCGGCCAAGCAGGTGGCGGAAGAAAAAGGTTTGCAGGCGGAAGCGGTTATTGACGCGATTGAATCCTCGCTCGCCGCCGCTTATAAAAGAGAGTACGGCACGCGCGGCGAGGTGATTAAAGCCAAGATGGATTGGAAGAGCGGTTCAGTGGAATTTTGGAAAGTCAAAACGGTGGTGGACGAATCCACGGTGCGCATCGTGCCGGAAGGAGAGGAAGGCGAGCCGGCGCTGAATCCGCCAGCCAGCGGCCCGGAAGCGGAGCCCGAAGAAGGTCAGCTGCCGCGCTACAATCCGGAACGCCACATTTTAATAGAAGAAGCGCGCAAACTTAAACCGGACGCGGCGCTCGGAGAGGAAATAGTTTTTCCGCTGGAGCCGCGGGAGGATTTCGGGCGCATCGCTGCGCAAATCGCCAAGCAGACGGTTTTGCAAAAACTGCGCGAATCGGAGCGCGAATCCATTTTGTCCGAGTGGCGGAACAAGGAAGGGGAAATTGTCTCCGGCGTGGTCCAGCGCTTTGAGCGCGGCCACGTTTACGTGGACCTTGGCCGCGCGGTGGGCGTTATGTTCGGCAACGAAAGCATCCCCGGCGAGCACTACCGGCAGGGCGAGCGCCTGCGCTTTTTCGTGCTGGCGGTGCAGGAAGATACCCGCCTGCCGGGCATAATCTTGTCCCGTTCCCACCCGCGCTTTGTCGGCAAATTATTTGAGCTGGAAGTGCCGGAAATAGCCGAAGGCACCGTGGAGATCAAAGCCATTACCCGCGAGCCGGGCAGCCGCACCAAAATCGCCGTGGCTTCCAACGCGGAAGGCGTGGATCCCATCGGCGCCTGCGTCGGCCAGCGCGGCACCCGGGTCATGGCGGTCAACAACGAACTGGGCAACGAAAAAATAGACATTATCGAATGGGCGGAAAAGCCGGAAGAATTTATCGGGAATGCTTTGTCGCCGGCCAAGGTGGAGCGGGTGGAAGTTCTGCCGAAGCACGAAGCCCGCGTTTACGTGCCGGAGGACCAGCTTTCGCTTGCCATCGGCCGCGGCGGCCAGAACGTGCGCATGGCCGCGCGCTTGACCGGCTGGAAGATAGACGTGCGTTCCGAATCGCGTCCGGAGGAAACGCAGGAAGGCGGAACGGCGGGCGAGGAAGACCAGGCGGAAACAGAAGACGGCTCCAGCCCGGAAAAATCTCCGGCGGAATAACCAGAATCCGTTTTTAACTACTAACTTACAAACTACCCGCTACTTACTTCCCAATGAATTATCTGATTTTCGGCGCGGTGGCGGCGGCAGTCTTGTGGAGTATAGGTATCATCCTTTGGCTTCGCAAAAAAACGGCGGGCGCGGAAGCGGTGCACATCTCCCGCGCGATTCAGGAAGGCTCCGCGGCTTATTTGAACCGCCAGTACCGGACGGTGGCCGTAGTAGCCCTGGCACTCTTTTTGATCATCGGTTTTTCGCCACTCAAATGGATTACTGCCGCCGGATTTCTGATCGGCGCGGCCGCTTCCACTCTGGCCGGATACATCGGTATGAACGTTGCCGTGCGTTCCAACGCCAAAACCGCGGAAGCCGCGCGGCACGGCTTGGGGCCGGCCTTATCCCTGGCTTTTGAAGCGGGTTCGGTCACCGGCTATCTCGTGGTCGCTCTGGGGCTTCTCGCAGTCGGCGGGTTTTATATGTGGACGCGGAACATTTCCGCGCTGGTGGGACTCAGCTTCGGCGCCAGCTTAATTTCCGTTTTTGCGCGCCTCGGCGGAGGTATTTTCACCAAAGCCGCGGACGTGGGCACCGACCTGGTGGGTAAAGTGGAAGCGAATATTCCGGAAGACGACCCCCGGAATCCCGGGGTGATAGCGGACAACGTGGGCGATAACGTGGGCGACTGCGCCGGCATGGCCGCCGATCTTTTTGAGACGTATGCGGTGACTTTGACCGCCGCCCTGCTTCTGGGACAGGCGAGTTATTCCGGCGGGGAACTCATGTTCCCGCTGGTTTTGGGCGGACTGGCGATTTTTGCATCCCTCTTGGGTGGCCTTTTCGTGCGGGTGGGCAAAAGCCAGAGCATCATGGGCGCTTTATATAAGGGGCTTACCGCCGCCCTCGTGATTTCCGCCGCGCTCTTCTGGTGGGCCAGTTACCGCTTCTTCCCGGCGAACGGCCTCAAAGTGTTCCTGACGACTCTCATCGGTTTGGGCGTGACCGCGCTCATGGTTCTTATCACCGATTACTACACCTCCAAAAAATTCCGGCCGGTCCGATCCATCGCCGAGGCCTCGCGCTCCGGACACGGCACGAACATTATCATGGGGCTCTCGGTCAGCATGGAGGCGACTTTCCTGCCGATCCTCGTGATTGCCGCTTCCGTCTGGGGCGCATTTTATCTCCTGGGGCTTTACGGCATCGCGCTTGCCGCCACCTCCATGCTTTCCGTAGCCGGCATCATCGTGGCGATTGATTCTTTCGGCCCCATCACGGACAACGCCGGCAGCATCGCGGAGATGACCCACGCGCCGGAGGAAGTCCGCAAAATCACCGACGCCCTGGACGCGGTCGGGAACACCACCAAGGCGGTGACCAAGGGCTACGCCATCGCCTCCGCCGGACTCGCGGCGGTGGTCCTTTTCGCGGGCTACACGCAGGAGCTGGCCAACTTCGCGCGGAACACCATTTTTGAACTGCAGAATCCGAGCGTGATTATCGGTCTTTTCCTCGGCGCCGCCCTGCCGTATCTTTTCGGTTCCATCGCCATGAAGGCGGTCGGTACCGCCGCCGGCGCGATAGTGGAGGAAATCCGGCGGCAGTTCCGGGAAATTAATGGGCTTATGGAAGGACGCGCCAAACCGGAATACGGCCGGGCCGTGGACATCGTGACCCGCGCCGCTTTGCGGGAGATGATAGTGCCGGCGCTCCTGCCGGTGCTTCTCACGATTGCCGTCGGCTTTATCCTGGGACCGGAAGCGCTCGGCGGATTTTTGATAGGCACCATCGTCTCCGGCCTTTTCCTCGGACTTTCCATGACCTCCGGCGGCGCGGCCTGGGACAACGCCAAAAAGTATATTGAGTCCGGCCACTTCGGCGGCAAGGGCTCGGAGGCGCACAAGGCGGCGGTGACCGGCGATACGGTGGGCGACCCCTACAAAGATACCGCCGGCCCGGCGATGAACCCGATGATTAAGGTGGCGAACATCGTGGCCCTGCTTCTGGTCCGCTTCCTGCGCTAAGCGTATCTTTTTGGCAATCTTGATATTTGATTGCTAACCGGGTATGATGGTCAGTGGATTGCGTCTCCTTCTACCACCCACTCACTACAAACTACTCACTAAAAAATGGACTTCCTAATCCCGACGGTTATAGAAAAATCCCAGTTCGGCGAGCGGGCTTACGATATTTACTCCCGCCTCTTAAAAGAGAGGATAATCTTTTTGGGCGGCCAGGTAACCGACCAGCTGGCCAATAACGTCATTGCCCAGCTTCTCTTCCTGGAGCACGAGGACCCGAAAAAGGAAATAAAAATTTACATCAACACTCCCGGGGGCTCGGTTACGGCGGGACTCGCGATTTACGACACTATGCAGTACGTGCGGCCGACGGTGGCCACGATTTGCGTGGGCATGGCCGCCTCCATGGGCGCGGTGCTTCTGGCCGCCGGCACCAAGGGCCGCCGTTTCGCTTTGCCGAATTCGGAAATCCTGATTCACCAGGTCATGACCGAGGGCATCGGCGGGCAGGCGACGGAAGTGGAAATCGGCGCGCGCCAGATAATCAAAATCAAAGACCGCTTGAACCAGATGCTGGCCAAGGCCACCAATCAGCCCATTGCCCGGATAGAAAAAGACACCGACCGCGATTTTTATCTGACTGCGGAGGAAGCGGTCAAATACGGGCTCATCGACGGCATCATGAGAAAGAACGAGCTTTACAGCAAAGCCAAAAGCTAAGAGCGCAGAGCTTAGAGCGGATAGGAGAGGGATTAATTGAATTCTCTCGGCGTTTTCAGTATTCTAGATGCATCTATGGCCACTTCTAAGGCCGCCCTCAGGGAGGCGAAAATAGAGCATCTTCTCACCCGCAACGTGGAGGAAGTTATTGAACGGGACCATCTCGCGGCAGCTTTGCGCGGAGGCAGGAAACTGCGGGTGAAATTCGGCATTGACCCGACCGGCGCCAAAATCCACGTCGGCCGCGCAGTGGTTTTGTGGAAACTCCGTGAATTCCAGGGCCTGGGACACCAGGTGGTTTTAATCGTAGGGGATTACACCGCCCAGATCGGCGACCCCTCGGACAAGCTGGAAAAGCGGCCCTTTCTTACGGCTAAGCAGATAAAAGAAAATCTCAAAAATTATCTGCCGCAGATAGGCAAAATTCTGGACCTCAAGAAAGTGGAAGTTCGTTACAACAGCGAATGGCTCGGCAAACTCAACTTTCTGGACGTAATGCATTTGACCGACCTTTTCACGGTGAGCCAGATGATTGAACGCCGTAATTTCCGCGAGCGCTGGGAAAAGGAAGAAGACATCAGTCTGCGGGAACTCATGTATCCCCTGATGCAGGGCTACGATTCAGTGGCGGTTGCTTCAGATGTGGAACTCGGTGGCACCGACCAGCTGTTCAACTTGCTGGCCGGCCGCAAAATACAGGAGCATTACAGCCAGAAGCCGCAGGATGTCCTGATGACTTCCATGCTGATGGGCCTGGACAATCGCAAGATGTCCACGAGTTGGGGTAACGTGATAAACGTATCCGATTCCGCTGACGAACAGTTCGGTAAAATAATGTCCGTGCGCGACGAGCTCATAATCCCGTATTTCCGCATGGCGACTGACTTGCCGGAGGAAGAAATCGCGGCTCTGGAAAAAGAACTGAAACACGGCGCGAACCCCAAAGACATCAAAGCGGCCCTGGCGGAGAGCGTTGCCGCCCGCTACCACGGGCCGCAGGCAGCCGCGCGGGCAGCGGACAAGTTCCAGAATATTTTTTCCAAAAAGAAAGTGCGCGGCGAGAGTGTGCCGTTACTTCAGGCGCAAGTAAAGGTTTCCATGCTGGGACTTGTGATGCAATCCAAAGTCGCGGCAAGCAAAAGCGAAGCGCGGAGATTAATCGAGCAGGGCGCGGTTAAGATTGACGACAAGGTGGTCAAAAATCCGCAGGCGGAAGTGCACCTGGACGGCGGCGAAATTCTCAAAGTGGGCAAACGCCACTTTTTCAAGATAAAAATTTAGGAGCGGGCCGTCTCTCGGGTACCCGCGGACGAGGCCTCGCTCAAAATTGTACAATTTCGAGCGGGTAAGGGGAGGCGGACGTCGCGAATCGCCATACGGCAATTCGCTCCCTGACAACCTCTCGGTTTTCAGTACTTTCCTACACGGAGAAACTCCCGTTTCTCCGACCCTCTTCCCGTCCGACTCCCTGCCTGAAAACTAAATTGGCCTACCGCGAGGGTAGACCAATTTAGCTCTGAGCGGGTAAGGGGAGTCGGACCCCTGTCTTCAGGTTGGAAACCTGAGGTAATGCCGTTATACGATACCCGCCTGCGCTGAAGCTTCAGCTAGGCGAGCCCGCTTACAAATCGTCCACCTCATCCGAAATTTAACGCCGGATTTTATTCTATGCTGAAGATCGGCACTTGCCAACTTCGCCGCTTGCCAATTGGGGTAAAATAAAAGCATAATACTGCGATGCGCGCAGCCACCCGGCGTGTAATCCTGTTCGTTGTTTTCTTCCTCCTGGTTTTAGGCGGCTATTTATTTTTCCGCCTGGTTTTGACTCCGCACGTAAACGTGCCGGCGGATTTTTCCGATGCGCGCACGGCCGGCGCCATTCTCGCCCAGGACATCGTAAACGACTCCAATCAGATAGTCGCGAACGTCAACCGGATTAACGACCTGGATAAAGCGCACCAAAACGCGGACGCGCTGAAGCTCATAGCGGACACGCAAAAAATAGTGCAGGAGGTGCGGAGCAAAGGCGTGGACTTGGACAAGAAACTGCAGGTCATGGCCGCCGCTCTGCCGAGTATCAATTCGGACGCGGCGCAGCAGACGGCACTGGAATCCATCACCGACCGTCTGGCTCTTATCAGCCGCCTCATCACCTACACGGACAACGTCCAAAGTTTGCTGAACGCCCTCCAAAGGCATTTCGAGACCGGCGTGGACAACGGCGCGGAGATCACCCGGCTGGTCAACGCGGTAAACGAAGAAGTTCAGGCCATCAATACTTTCAACAGCCAGGCCGGCATGGCCATGGACCGTTTTGACCAGATAGTGAGGTAGCCACTAGCCAATAGGGTCTAGGGTTTAGTAAAATATGGGCGCGACGGGCCAGTAGCTTAGCGGCTAAAGCATCAAGCTTATACCTTGAGGATCGAAGGTCCGAGTCCTTCCTGGCCCACACTTGACGGATTATCCAAAATTGCTTACTTTTTAAACCAAGGAGGTGGTTTTTAGCGCACATTGAAATAATAGGCCGCCAAGTTCGCGAAACGTCCGGCACGTGGCCGGGCACATGTTCAAACCTTAAACCGAGGAGGCCCAATGAAGCGACCTCTATTCTTGGCGATAGCGGTTCTCCTGCTCATCGCAGGGAGCGCTTCCGCCCAAGGACCGCCATTCGCGTTTGACGCTCCTGGACTGATCCAGGCGGCGACACTTGCGTCGATACCGACCCTCACAGTCGCGATTCCGGCACTGGCGAATCCTGCGCACCTGCAGATCAACCGCACGGCCAACCTCGCGACAGATGAAGACGGCGTTTTCTACGCCATCCTCTCCATCGACTCGTCCTACAATCACGGCAGCGATTGCTATGTCGCCGCCCAGACGATACCGGAGAACGGCCCGCAAGCAGGCGTAGCGTACGCCCGCGGTGCTGACCGGACGGTGATTACGGGAACGCGCAAATTGGATATCGTCGACGACTTTAACATGATCGCGACGAACGAACGGCGAACCGCAATCATCTCTCCGCTGCGTATCTGAGACGGCTACATCACGGACAGATCCGCACCGGCCATGCAGTAAGGAAGAGGCCTCGAGCAATCGAGGCCTCTTTTCTTTAAACCGGGATGGACTTTATCTTGAAAGGCTTAAGCAGTGCATCGAAATCCTCCTGCTCCAAAGTCTCCTTTTCTATGAGTGCCGCGGCGATGGCTTTAAGCGCTTTTTTGTTGGTCGTCAAAATTTTTTCCGCCGCCGCATAGGCCCGGTCAATGAAGGTCTTAACCTGCTCGTCAATCCGGCGGGCGGTGTCTTCGGAATAATCTTTTTCCACTGTAATTTCCCGGCCTAGAAAAACCGCCTCGTCCGCCTTGCCGAAAGTTATGGGGCCGAGCTCGCTCATGCCGTATTTGGTCACGAGTTTCCGCGCCAGGCCGGAGGCCTCCTTGAGGTCGTTGCTGGCTCCGGTGGAGACATCTTCAAAAGTCAGTTTTTCCGAAATAAATCCGCCGAGGGCGACGGCGATGTCCGCCATGAACTGGGATTTGGTCCGCAGATGCCGCTCTTCCAAAGGAAGTTTCATAGTGTAGCCGCCGGCGAAGCCGCGGGAAACGATGGACACTTTATGCACCGGGTCGGCGCCGATGATGGAAGCCGCAATGAGGGCATGGCCGCCTTCGTGGTAAGCGGTGATTTCTTTTTCTTTTTGGGAGATGGCGCGGCTCTTGCGCTCCGGTCCCAGCAGGACTTTTTCCACCGACTCAAAAAGTTCGGCCTGGGTTATCTCCGTTTTATTTTTGCGCGCGGTCAAAATCGCCGCTTCGTTCAGGAGATTGGCCAGGTCCGCTCCGGAAAAGCCAGGCGTCCGGACGGCCAGCCGCCGCAAATCGGTGCCTTCCGCCATAGGTTTTCCCCGCGCATGGATTTTGAGGATGGCTTCGCGGTCGTTGATATCCGGCAGGTCCAGGACCACGTGCCGGTCAAACCGGCCCGGCCGGAGAAGCGCCGGATCCAGAATGTCCGGCCGGTTGGTGGCCGCGAGAACGATTATTTGGGTGTCCCGGTCAAAACCGTCCAGCTCCACCAGAATCTGGTTTAAAGTTTGTTCCCGCTCGTCGTTGCCGCCGCCCAAGCCCGTGCCGCGCTGGCGGCCGACCGCGTCGATTTCGTCTATAAAAAGTATCGCCGGCGCGGCTTTTTTGGCGGTCTGGAAAGCGTCTCGGGTGCGGGAGGCCCCGACGCCCACGAACATTTCCACGAATTCCGAAGCGGAAATATGGAAGAAAGGCACGCCGGCCTCTCCGGCCACTGCGCGCGCCAGGAGCGTCTTGCCCGTGCCCGGAGGCCCGACCAGAAGCACGCCGCGCGGAATTTTCGCGCCAAGGTCCAGGAATTTTTTGGGATTTTTAAGGAAGTCTACTATTTCCACAAGCTCTTCTTTCGGCTCTTTGAGGCCCGCCACGTCGTTGAAGGTGTATTTTTCCTTGCCCTGGCCGCCGAGCTTGATGCCGGACCGGCCGAAGTTGAAGGCCTGGGTGGTGCCCATGCGCGCCTGCCGGAACATGAGCCAGAAAAGGAAGCCGATGGCGAGGATGGGCAGGAGCGTGGGCAAAAGCAGGTCCGCCCAGAACTGGACGCCGGATTGATTAACCACCTGAAAGTCCACTTTTTGGAGCGCCGTCGGGTCCACACCGAGGTTCTTCAGGGAGTCGGTCAGAGCCGTATTCGCTTCCTTTTGGGTGTGGACTTTGGTGCCGTCGGAGAGCGTCGCGTTTACATCCTCGCCGTTTACCTGGATACTCTGGACTTGCGCATGGGAAATCTTGTCAGCCAGGTCGTTTAGGGAAATGTTTTGGGCGGTATTGCCGGTGGAGTTCAAAAAAGAAAAGACCACGGCGATGGCCACGAGAGTTATCACCGCCCAGACGAAATTTTTGGAGAAGTTCTTCATCTGCGGAGCAAGTTATGCGAGGGCTTCATTCGGAAACTCATTATAGCAAAGCCGGTCCGGCTTTGCCAACAGGCGTTTGCCCATATTTTACGGCGGCTATATTCGGATTTTATGAAAGCGGGGAATTGAAAGAGTGCGCCTCCTTGGGGTAGTATAGAGGCGCTTTCCGGCGCTGGCCGGAGATAGATGGTGCCTATAGCTCAATGGTAGAGCTCCGCTCTGTGGAAGCGGCTACGAGGGTCCGATTCCCTCTAGGCACCCTGACCCGGATACAGAAATGCCGCCCCGCGTGGGCGGTATTTCTGTATCTAGATTCCGGGAATCGGACCGAAGGAGGGGTCGGGAGGAAAGTATGAGGTTCCTCCCGTGTAGGAAAACCGCCGCAGGCGGATGCAAGAAACCGAGGCCTGCCTGCCGCAGGCAGGGTTTCTAGGGAGCCGCCGGTTTCGAGAGGCGGCGACGTCCGCTTCCCTCTAGGCACCCCCAAAAAACAAAACAATCCGGCCTATGCGGCGTATAAAAGTTTGAGTTTCTCCAGTCCCCGATGCGCCTGCACGGCAATAGTATTTTTTGACTGACCGGTGATAAGGGATATCTCTTTTAACGACAGGTCTTGTATATACCGCATGCGCATAACTTTCTGGTATTTCAAAGGGAGGCGTTGGATCAGGATAATAGCCGCTTTCCCGTCCAAGACATTAAACATGCGCCCGGAGCGATCAACGACCGGTTCGAATCCCTTTTCCAGAAGAACGTCCAGCGAGATTGGCTTGTGTTTCCGGTATTCGTCCACGATAAGATTATTGAGGATGTGGTAGAGAAAAGATTTCATTACATCAATCTTCCCTCCCTTAACAAGATAACTCCACGTTTTCATGAAGGTGTCTTGTACTAAATCTTCGCCAAGCATGCGATTGTGTATTTTGAAAAAAGCGTACAAATCCAGCCCCTTTTTATAGTCGCCGTGCGCCACGGTCAATACCGCCCGCTGTTCTGACTCTTGTTTCGTGGTCATCATATATAGGTTAAGCCGGATTTGAGGAGATTCCATTACAGAGATGTTACGGGTTGCTGTAATGCCCGTATTCCGGCCATTGGAAAGTCGTTCTGGTTGCCCAAGAATGCTTCACTGGGGGTTACAAAGATGTTACACCGGGCCAGGAGAACGCCTTCGTTTTAAGCATGGCACGTTATGCGCTTTATAGCGAATTGAAATAATTCAAGCTTTCCAGCGGCCTTACTGATATGGAAACAACCAAGAAGGGTGCGGGGTCAACCGTCAGCAAGCTCGTTAAAGATAATTTTGTCGAGCGCCATTGGGAAGAAAGCTGGACCTATATCAAGACAGTGGTAGATGTTGTGCGGGAACCGGTTTTAATTTTAGACGCGGATCTGCGCGTGATGGCGGCTAACGAGTCTTTTTACCGGACGTTCCAAGTGGAGCCAAAAGATACAGAGAAAAGGATAGTGTACGAATTGGGCAACGGCCAGTGGAATATCCCCGCCCTGCGGAAGCTGCTGGAAGATATTTTGCCCAAGAATACGTTCTTCAAGGGTTTTGAAGTCGTTCATGAGTTTCCTTTCATCGGGCGCAAGGTGATGATACTGAATGCCCGCCAGATCCATTTTAAAGAGAACGCCGCTCCGAACTCATTTCCGCCGATTATGCTCCTGGCCATGGAGGACGTCACGGAAATGATGGTTGTCGCCGAAACGTTAGCCGGACACGCAAACCAAATGGAAGTTAAGCTCGCGGAGCGGACGAAGAAGCTGGAATTGCATATCGGGAAGTTGGAAAAAGAAATTAAAAAACTGAAAAAGAAACCAGCGTAAAGCGTAAAAAGCGTAAATTGTAATATCTCGGCTCGCGGCACGGCATCAGTGTACAGGCCGGCCACATTAATCAATAAAATATATGAAAAATATCAATAGAAATTCAATAATAACCTTAGCTGCCATCCTCTTTTTTGCGGCGGCCGTTTCTCCAATTACCGCGCTTGCGGCAACAACGCCGTCCCTCGGAGCAGCCAGCACATTCGGCATTCTTGGCAGTACCTACACCAACACCGCCGGAGGAACCAGCATCATCGGCGACCTTGGTTATACTACCGGACCCGCGGTAGCGCCCACGGTAAGCGGCACTACGTATATAGCCGACGGCACGTATAATCAGGCAGGCACGGATCAGGGCACCGCTTTGACGAACCTAAATAGCCAACCATGTACATTTACTTTTGCCGCCGGTGCGATTGACCTTGCCGCCGATACGACCCACGGTCCGCTTGGTGTTTATGCTCCGGGAGTTTATTGTACGCAGGGTGCCGGCGATGCATCCATCGGAACGGCAGGGATTACTTTAAGCGGCAGCGGGACATATATTTTTAGGATCAATGGCGCGCTTACCACAGTCGCCAATTCCGGGGTTACAAGTTCCAATGGCGCATCGGCTAACGATGTTTTTTGGACTCCGGCAGCCGCGACGACTCTTGGCGCCAACACTGCCTTCGTGGGAACCGACATTGATGCTTCGGGTATAACCATAGGCAGCACCGTGGCTTGGAGGGGAAGAGCCTTGGCGTTCGGCGGAACGGTTTCGACCAATGCGGATACCATCACTGTCCCAACCACTCTTCACGTCATCAAACTCGTTGTCGGCGGCACGGCAGTTGCCTCTAATTTTAATGTGCACGTAAAGCAGGCCGGGGCGGATGTTTTGGGGAGCCCGGCGGCCGGAGCTGCGGCGCCGGGTACGACGTATGCGCTCTCTGCCGGCAACTTCACAGTAAGTGAAGATGCGAACTCTTCCTACACGACTTCCTTTACCGGGGTGGGTTGCGATTCCAGCGGCAACGTAACGCTTGCTACGGGCGGCGATAAGATCTGTACGATTGTCAACACCGCTGTCGCCGTTGTGCCGCCGCTGGTGGTGAGCAATCCCAGCAGCGGGCCCGGCAGATATGTTCCTCTGATAGGAATATTAAAGGTTCCTACGCCGCTCGCTTTACCCGCAGGGTCCGGCTCGGTTACTTACAATTACACGGTTTGGAATCTTGGCGGGATGGTGCCGCTGAAAAATGTCGTGGTGAAAGACGACTCATGCAGTCCGGTAACCCTTATCTCCGGCGATACGAACAACAACGGCATACTTGATGTGAGTGAACATTGGAAATACAGCTGTACCGCCGTGCTTTCGAAAACCACTACGAATACCGCAGTTGTGACTGCTTACGGTGATGACGGCTATAACCAGGCTACGGTTGCCACCGCACTCGCTACGGTTGTTGTCGGTGCGCCGTTAACGCCTCCGCTCATCAACCTCGTAAAGGTGCCGAGCCGCCTTACCCCATTCCCGTTTGGGGGCGGTAATGTCACTTATACGTACACCGTGACAAACCCAGGCATAGTAGCAATGAAAAATGTGGTTGTGACCGACAACAAATGCAGTCCAGTAACCTTTGTTTCCGGCGATAGTAATAACAACAACCTGCTTGATCCCGGTGAAACATGGATTTATACCTGCAAAACAAATGTTCCGGTTACAACCATGAATTCCGCCGCGGCTCAAGGGACGGCGAACGGTTTTACCGCCCTGAGCTATGCTTTTGCCACCGTCCTCGTGTCTGCCCCCGGCCTTCCGAATACAGGATTTCCTCCTCAAAGGGGCAGTGCGCCGTGGGGTATCGTGGGACTCTTCGGCATACTCTTGCTGACCTCGACCTCGTCAGTTATAGCCCTCCGCAAACGCAAGATTTAATCCCCGGCGCTGGAATCGGATTGGCAGAAACGCGCCTGGCCCAGAGGCAGAAAAGGCCCCGCTGAGGCGAGGCTTTTTCTGCAGGAATTCTTTAAAGCAATATGAAGTCAAACATCTCATCAAAACGGACTGCATTGGTTATCGCTCTTGCGGGATTCGCATTTTCGGCCGCGCTTCTCGTTTACCTTATTCCCGCGAGCCCGGCAGAGAGCAATTCAATGCCGCTCATCAAAAATGTAATCTTGCCCATAGGGCAGGGAGCAACAAGCCCTGGATTCCCGGTCCATCTTAAAATACCCGCGATTAGCGTTGACGCCGCAGTTGAGTATGTAGGCCTCACGCCCCAGGGAGCAATGGATACGCCCAAAGGTCCGGCTGATGTAGGGTGGTTCTATTTCGGACCGCGTCCCGGAGAAAAAGGCAGCGCGGTAATTGCCGGACACGAAGGATGGAAAAACGGCATACCGGCGGTATTTGATAATTTATATAAATTACGAACGGGCGATAAAATATACGTGAAAGATGCCAAAGGAACCACGACTACGTTCGTGGTGCGCGGGTCCCGGACGTATGGCGAGCACGATGACGCTTCGGGCGCTTTTTATTCAAACGACGGGAAGGCGCATTTGAACCTCATCACGTGTGAAGGAATTTGGAATAAGGCAACGAAAAGCTATTCCAATCGGCTGGTGGTATTTTCCGATAAGCTTCTGCCTTAAATCCGCCATATCCGCCGGATCCGGCAGAATTCTTATAACACGGGCGTATTCCTGACCCTGCGAAATTGGTCATAAATTTTTTAAGAAAGATGAAAAGAAATCCAGCCGGGCGGTGGCTGGATTTTCAATGGTCGGCGATGGCATTACGGGCGAAGGTATTCGCGTGATTGTACGTCAACAGTGATTACTTCCCCTTCGACGATTGAGGAAGACCGGTTGAGCGTACCGCGGACGCGGCAGCCAGTGAGGTCGAGTGTTCCGCCGACCCGCGATTGTTCCAAGTGAAGATCGCCTTCAATGCTTGTTTCGCCTAGATCGAGATTGCCGGAAAGCCAGGTAGCCTCAAAATGGAACCCCCCCCTCACGGTCGAGCGCCTAAGATTCAAATTGCCCTTCAGTTTTTTGCCGCCGAGCGACACGTTGCCCTCAATCGTCACGTTCCCAAAATCACGCAAGCCCTTTTTCACGCCACGTTCAAACTCTTTTGCAGTGAGCAACCTTGCCATAAGCGACTCCTCTCTTGAAAGATCCGCATCCATCCTATCTCTGATTTCTAGGAAAAGCAATGATGATATACTGAAAGCACGATGCCGGAGCGGTTCGATGACCAGAAAAAACTGTGGGAGATGCAGCATGAAAGCCGGAAGACAGAATCGCGTGAGATTGAAAACATTCCGAATCTTTTTGCAAAGCGGTGCGCTGAACTGTTGCCGGAAGATGCTTTAATCGTTGAAATTGGAGCTGCGAACGGCAGGGATGCAAGGTTTTTCGCACGCGAGAAAAATTCTAAGGTGGTAGCGGCCGATTTTTCTCTAAACGCCCTCAAGCAGCTCCGCGAAGCATCCGAACGTGATGGTACCACCGAAAAAGTATTTCCGGTTGTTGCCGACGCACGCGAACTCCCGCTTGGAAATTCCCAAAGCGTCGATGCTATTTATTCCCGCTCGGCGCTCCATATTACCGATGCGGAACTCGACCATTTCTTTGAAGAATGTATGCGGCTTTTGAAAGATGGCGGCTACATCATGATCGAAGGTAAAACCGAGGAAGATACGAAAATGGCGAAAAGCAAGGAGATAAAACCGCATCTTTATGAGAATGGCGGCGGCCATCTCCGGAGATTGTGGAACGAGGAGATTATTTACGACTTAATCGAGCGGCACGGCCTGTCCCTCATTGAAATAAACAGAACAAGCGAGGTATGGCACGAGATTGAAACTAAGTTCATAAACTTCATTGCCCAGAAACCAAAAAACCATGAGCCAGGAACCTAGAGTTATTATTTCTGCGATTCTCACGCGGAAACGAAACAACGTAGTGGAGGTTTTTCTCCAGACGCGATGGAAGCCGGACACCAGCCCAACGTACTCCGGCATGCTCGAAATTCCGGCGGGCGGCGTGGACGCATACGAAAATGTTTACGATACTCTTCGGCGCGAGGTGAAAGAGGAATGCGGACTGGAAATTACAAAAATCATCGATGACTACCAAAGCCCCGTTACTGAACCACGGCCGCACGACAGGGCATTTGTCTTTAAGCCATTTATTTGCCAAGAAGCTCTCGAGACGAATGAAGGTCTCCCTTGGATTGGATTCGTATTCCTTTGCGAAGTCAAAGGTGAAGTCATTACCAACCCCTCTGAGGCTAAAGATCCCCGCTGGGTTTCCGTAGCTGAATTGGGGGAAATACTCAGAACCAAGCCAAATCAGATTTTTCCGTTACAATTGCCAGTATTGGAAAATCTTGTTGATCGTGCCGAAGGCATTTTCCTTTAACGGGTTTTGAAGATGGCGGTTCGAGTCCCGGCCGGGAACGCGCGGCGTGCAGTATACTGAATTTATGCCTTTGGGTTCTCCAGCTGGACTGTCTTCCGCCGAAGCCGCCGCTCGGCTACAGAAATTCGGCCCGAACGACGTGGAGGTCAAAAGATCCGGCCGCCTGAAGCGGCTCTTAGGCCCGCTTTACTCGCCTATCTCACTTATGCTTCTGGCGGCCGCGGCGCTTTCGCGGCTAAACGGCCGGGTTTTCGACTTTTATTTCATCCTGGTTTTGTATTTCGTGAACTACTCGGTGCAGAGATGGCAGGAATTCAAGGCTGATCGGGCCATTGAGGAGCTCCGGAGCAAACTTTCTTTCAGCGTTTCTGCTCTGCGCGACGGGCAGTGGAGGTTCGTGGATGCAAAGGAACTTGTGCCGGGGGACCGCATCCGCCTGGGACTAGGAAGTATTATTCCGGCGGACGCGGCGATTCTCTCTGCCCGAAATCTATCTGTGAACGAGGCAGTTCTCACGGGCGAGTCCCTGCCCAAAGAAAAGAAGGCAGGGGACGATGTTTTTTCCGGGTCTTTTATTACGACCGGCAATCTGGAAGCGGCGGTTCAGACAACCGGCCGGAACACTACTTTCGGCAAAACCATCTTTTCCATAGAGCAGCCCGCTCAAAAAAGCATCCTGGAAAAGGATATCCTGAGCATCAGCCGCTTCCTCACTACAATCAGCGTTCTCGCCGTGGCGGTCCTCACGGTTGTTTTTATTCTACGCGGCGCAGCTATCCGCACCATTCTCACTTTAGACTTGAGCTTGGTTATCGCCGGCATTCCCATCGCCCTGCCGGCGGTCATGGCGGTAATACTTAGTATCGGCGCGGCGGAACTTGCGCGGAAATTGGTGGTGGTGCGCCGCTTGTCGGCGCTCCAGGATTTGGCCAACGTGAATCTGCTTCTCACAGACAAGACCGGGACCCTGACCAAAAACGAAATCCGGGTGGCGAACGTGATTTCCTACGAGCAAAGCTTGAGCACAAACAGAATTCTGGAATACGCTGGCTTGGCCGTGGAAAAAGACAGCCCCGACGCCATCGACTCCGCCATTCTGAAAAAAATGGGAGAAGCCGGCCTGCGCCCCGCCGCCGCGGAAATTCTGAATTTCATTCCTTACGACTCCGACCGCAAGCGTTCCACGGCCCTAGCCCGCCTGGCAGGCAAAAACATTCTGGTCAGCATGGGTGCGCCGCAGGTTATCCAGGGGTTGGACGATTTCGGCTCTGGGAGCGTGCAGGCACAGTTCGAAAAAGACATTGCCCGCGCGGCTTCCGGCGGCTTCCGGGTTTTGGCTCTGGCTATCAAGGAGGGGAGTCCGGAGGAAAAACACATGCGGGTAGCAGGGCTGCTGTTTCTGGCCGACCCGCTGGACGAGAGTTCCGAAGAGACCCTCCGCTTCATGCGCCAAAACGGCATTGGCGTGAAAATACTGACCGGGGACAATCAAAAAATCACCGAGCGGATTGTCGGCGAACTGGAACTGCCGGGCCGGGTCCTGCCGGCGGCGGAGGCCAGGAAATTATACGGTACACCGGCTCTTTTGGAAGAACGGCTCGACGGCGTTTCGGCGTTTGCGGAAATACTGCCGCAGGATAAATACGAACTGGTTAAAATCCTGCGCGGCCGTCACATTGTGGCGGCAACCGGCGATGGCGTAAACGACCTGCCTGCACTCAAAGCGGCGAATGTCGGCATCGCCGTCGCCGGGGCGGTCTCAGCCCTTAAAAGTCTGGCGGACATAGTGCTTCTCGGCCAGGGATTGGCCGTCATTAAAGACGCAGTGCTGGAATCACGCAAAATTTTCGTGCGCCTTTACAACTATTCCGTATACCGCATCTCGGAGAGTTTCCGCCTCATAGTTACTATTCTTATTTTGGGCCTCGTTTACGGATTTTATCCGCTGGACCCGCTGCAGCTCATCCTTCTGGCTCTTTTAAACGACATCCCCATAATTTCCCTGGCCCTGGACCGGGTCAAAATTTCCGCCCGTCCGGCGGAGATAAAAACCGGCGAGCGGCTGGGGCTCAGCTTGCTTTTCGGTTCGGCGGGGACTTTGAACAGCTTAATCTTGTTTTTTCTAATGACCCACCTCTGGCATTTGCCCCTGCCGGTCATCCAAACCATGTTTTTCCTGAAACTCACCGTATCGGGACACATGCTGATTTATGTGGCGCACACCAAGGAGCGCTGGTATAAATTTCTGCCGAGCAAAGAAGTCATCTGGGCAACCACCCTGACCCAGATTCTGGCCACGACCCTTGCCGTCACGGGATATCTCATGCCAGTGGGGATTTCCTTCTCTCAGGCCGCTTTCGTCTGGCTGTGGGCCCTGCTCTGGATGCAGATTTCGGAGATAGCCAAGTATTTGCAGATAAAAACCTATGAAGTGCCAGCGGAGCCCGCGGCGGTATAAACAAAAACCCGCTAAGAAGCGGGTTTTCGCGGCTGGCGGCAAACTTTTATTTGCCCAAAGCCCGAAGCAGGCTGGCGTTCAAGGTGCCATCGCTCCGGTTAAGCAGTCCGGAAACGTGCACTCGTTCGCCGTCTTGCAATTCAGCCGTGGTCGAGGTGCTCCTGCCGTTTACGCGGACTCTGGCGTTCGCGCTTACATCCACGGTAACGCTTTTGCCGTTAGGCAGAGTCAGCACGAAGGACCGCAAAGCGTTATTCAGGTCGGAAATCTTGCCTGAAACGTTTTCCCGGACCTTCTTAATCCGGCTTATCACGCCTTCGGAGATGTCCCGCACGGAAGCGGCGTTCAAAACCAAAGAGCCCGAAGCGGAAATGGTGCCGTGCGCTATCACGGTGTCGCCGATTTTAATCTGGCTCGCCATAATAGCTGCGCCGCCGTCATCGTCCACCTTCGTGTTGCCGGCCAGGTTGGCGGTCCAGGTGCCGTCCCAGCTGGATACGGAAACACTGCTGGAACTAACGGCGGTAACCTGTCCCTCAATCATGGCGCGGCCGGAAGGAGCAATGACCACCGACATGCGGTTTTGGGCGGGCACATTGGCCATCTGCGCTCCGGCGGAAGCGGCCAGGCCTAAAACGGCCAGAGCTACTGCGCCTGCCAAAGCTGCAATCTTTTTCATAGACAAAAATTGAGTTTGGTTTATTTGGGTGCGACCTTTTGTATTTTATGAGACGGAAAATTAGGCCCTCCCTTACCGGAGTTTAATGCGGGCTTTATGAAATGCCCGCGAGAAAGAGAGCCCGGCTTACAGCTTTTCCTGGAGGAGGCGGCTCACGATTTCCGATATGAGGAAGTAGGCCAGCACGCAGAAGAGCAGTCCGAGCTCGATGAAGCGCAGATGCCCCCGCCCGCCCTCGAAGGAGGCGCCGGCCAGATAGCCGAGAGTACCCACGATGCCTATCCAGATAAGCGAGCCCAGCACGTCGTTTTGCCAAAATCTGCGGAAAGGCACTCCCAGCCGCCCGGCGCGGACCAGGGTGAAATGGTGGGCGCCGTATACGAACTTGGAAATCAAAAGCGTGCGGAAGGTGCGCTCTTTCACGTGGCTGTCAATGCGTCCGCCGGCTACATCCGTCATGCGCCCCAGCCAGCGGAGGAATTTATTGCGGGTGGTATTAACCCGGCCGAGGAGAAACCACAGCGAATCGCCCAAGATAACCCCCGTGAATATGGTTAGAAAAGACAGCCAGCCGTTCAGCACGCCGCGGCTCACCAGGAAACCGGCGGTAAAAATAAAAAGGTCGCCCTCTATTATCATTCCGGCGAAAAGCGCGCTGTAAGCCAGAAGCGGGGCGGCCGCCAGAAATCTCAGGATGGAGAAGTGACGCATCCCCTGAATTATACCCGCGTTTGCGCAACTTACTGCAGGCGGAGAACGGATTCCAAGCCGGCGTCCTTTAAAATGCCGTAAATTGCAGTCAGGTTCACGTTATAGGATTGGCTCGTGGAAGTGTTGCCGTAAAGGATGCCTATGACGCGGCCCTGCCAGAAAAGCGGCGAGCCGGACCGGCCGCCCTGGATATCGTTGGCTTCAAAGGCGAAGGCAATGGGCTGTCCGGCAAAGCGCTCGTCGCCCAGTATTACCCCGCCCGACGTGCCGACCGCGCCTTTCAGAAAAAAATTATAGAAGTCCGCGCCGCTTTGATTCAGCGACGGCTCCGCCGGATAGCCGTAGCTCACGATCTGGCCGCCCGGACCGGGGAAACCGGAGACGAGAACCGGAGTGTAAGGGAAATTACCCAGGTCCGCGCAGTCCGTGTTGTAAGCGGCGCAATCCGGGGTCGGGCCGGTAATCCGCAGCACCGCAAAATCGGCAGTGTGATATTCATTCGCAGATAAATTGTCCGGCGATGGAACAAACATCGTGCTCGCCAGATATTGGAAGTGGCTGGTGATGGCTAAAGACGGATTATACGCGCTGATGTCCGCCGGGGAGGGCAGGACCGTGCCCGCGTCCGGCAGGCCCACTTCGCAGTGGTCCAGGACCGCCGTAGCGTAAATATTCTGCTGTTCCGGAGTTAAAGTTGCGGAGTAAGCCTCAAGCGTCCAGCGCGGGTCCACCAAGTGGCGCGCCGTCAGAATGTAGCCCGCGGGATTTACGATGACCCCGCTGCCTTTCATGAGCTGGACGCCGGAACCGAAATTGTAATAGCAAAGCACGCCGACAATGCTTTGGGGATTTATGGCGGCCGCCGGGACGGTGCCCGTCGCCACCGGCGGGGGCAGGGCCGCCAGCGCCCGCAGGGTCGGCGCGCGAATAGGCGTGGGGGTCGAGAGGACCCGCCGGGAGGTGGGCGCCGGGACCG
>VFSW01001502.1_pt1 | contig 35664 bp, 36 predicted proteins | sample 5358111 | NCBI WGS metagenome assembly VFSW01 (sample SAMN11554181, study PRJNA540505) | mine drainage metagenome | isolation source: sediment from site ElyBrook_90M | place: USA: Ely Copper Mine, Vershire, VT | collected 2017 | reverse complement strand
GCTTCGTCGTAAATCCAACCGCAAATCAGGCACATGTAGGTTTTGTATTCGGTAATCGTAGTCATATAGGGTAAAATGCAAGTACGCCTCACATCTTAACATCTTCATCAATATGTCTGAATCGTTCCCTTTAGTAATGTGTTTTGCCGCCACCGACCCCAGCGGCGGTGCCGGTTTGCAAGCCGATATTTTGACCATCGCCAGCATGGGATGTCACCCGCTGTCGGTGGTCACCGCGATCACGGTACAGGACACCAGCGGCGTGGATGATGTGCTGGCGATGGATGCCGATTGGGTGATCGATCAGGCGCGCGCGATGCTGGAAGACGTGCCGGTGGCGGCATTCAAGATAGGCTTGCTGGGCAGTGTGGACAACATCCCGGCGATCGCCGAGGTGCTGGCTGATTACCCCGATGTGCCGCTGGTACTCGACCCAGTGTTGGCTTCCGGACGCGGCGACGAGTTGGCCGATGAGGATATGCTGGAAGCGATGTGTGAATTGCTGATCCCGCAAACGACCATCATCACGCCCAACAGTATCGAGGCGCGCCGACTGGCTATCAATGAAGATGACGAGAACGATGACCCCTCGCTGGAGGAGTGCGCCAAACGCATACTCGCGATGGGTTGTGAATATGTGCTCATCACCGGCACGCATGAGCAGACCGCCAAAGTTACCAATACTTTGTACAGTGAGCGCGGCGTGGTGCGCAGCGATAGCTGGGAACGGCTGCCCGGCATCTACCACGGCTCCGGTTGTACTTTGGCTTCCGCTATCGCGGCTTTGCTGGCGCAGAATGTGGACGTGCCGGAAGCCGTGAAAGAGGCGCAGGAATATACCTGGCAGACGCTGAACGCGGGCTTTCGCCCCGGTATGGGGCAGCATATTCCCGACCGTTTGTTTTGGGCGCGCGGTGAAGAGGATGAAGAAGATACCCCGCTCATCAATTAGAACTAAAACCCTGTACGCAATCACCCCGGACGACCTGGATACGGCGGCACTGTTGCGTAAAGTCAGACTGGCATTGCAAGGTGGCGCGCGGATTGTGCAGTATCGAAACAAGCTTGCGGACGCGGTATTGCGCTTGGATCAGGCCACCGAGTTGCGCCGGTTGACCCATGAGTTTGCGGCAACTTTTATTGTCAATGATGATGCTGGGTTGTCTAGGCGGGTCGATGCGGATGGTGTGCATCTGGGTGGAGAGGATGGCAGTATCCGCACCGCGCGCAAGCTGATCGGTACAGACAAATTGATAGGCGTGTCTTGTTATAATCGACCGGATTTGGCGCAGCAGGCGGAGCGGGAAGGGGCAGATTATGTGGCGTTCGGTGCGTTTTTTGCTTCAGCCGTCAAGCCCGGTGCAGTCGTTGCGAGCCTGGAATCGTTGCGCGAAGCAAGATCGCGGTTGACACTGCCTATCGTGGCGATAGGTGGGATCACGTTACAGAATGGCGCGCAATTATTGGCGGCAGGCGCGGACACGCTGGCGGTAATTTCGGCGGTATTTTCCGCACACGATATTGAACAAACAGCCCGGCAATTTTCCGCATTGGCGGACGAATAATTTTATGAAGTGGAATGAATCAACATGACGACACATAACCAACAACTCTTTACCGACTCGCAAAAACTCATTCCTGGGGGAGTCAACTCACCCGTGCGTGCGTTCCGTTCCGTGGGCGGTACGCCGTTGTTCTTCCAGCGCGGACTAGGTGCTTACGTGTGGGATGCAGACGGAAAAAAATACACCGACTATGTCGGCTCATGGGGGCCGATGATTGTCGGCCACTGTCACCCAGACGTGGTCAAGGCGGTACAGGATGCGGCCGCACAAGGCTTGGGCTTTGGCGCGCCGACTGCCAGCGAATTGGAGATGGCGGAGCTGTTGTGCAAACTGTTGCCGAGTCTGGAAATGGTACGACTGGTCAGCTCGGGCACGGAAGCGACCATGACCGCAATACGTTTGGCGCGTGGGTTTACCGGTCGTGCCCGCATCATCAAATTCGAAGGCTGCTACCACGGACACTCCGATGGTCTGCTGGTCAAGGCGGGTTCAGGGGCGTTGACGTTCGGCCAGCCCAGTTCGTCGGGTGTGCCAGCCGAGATCGCCGCGCTGACGACGGTGCTGGCCTATAACGATGCGTCAGGATTGGAAAAATGTTTCGCCGAGATGGGGCATGAAATCGCGGCAGTGATCGTCGAGCCGGTCGCCGGCAACATGAACCTGATCACGCCCAAGCGCGAGTTCTTGGACGCGCTGCGCAAGCTTTGTACTCAGCACGGCGCAGTGTTGATACTCGACGAAGTGATGACGGGCTTCCGCGTGAGTTTACAAGGCGCGCAAGGCTATTACGGCATTAAGCCCGATCTGGTCACGCTGGGCAAAGTGATGGGCGGCGGTCTGCCCGCTGCGGCTTTCGGCGGACGACGAGACATCATGCAGTGTCTTGCGCCTTTGGGTGCAGTGTACCAAGCCGGTACACTGTCTGGAAATCCGGTCGCAGTCGCAGCTGGACTGACCACGCTGAAATTGGTGCAAGCCCCGGGCTTCTATGAATACCTCGCACAACGTGCCAGGCAGCTCACCGAAGGCCTGACGATTGCGGCACGTAAGCATGGCATCGCGTTCTGCGCGCAATCCGTGGGCGGCATGTTCGGGCTGTATTTCAGCAAGACCTTGCCGACCAGCTATGACGAAGTGATGAGTTGTGACAAAGCAGCGTTCAACCGATTCTTCCATGCGATGCTGGATGAGGGTGTGTATCTCGCACCCTCGGCATTCGAGGCGGGTTTTGTTTCTGCGGCACATACCGAAGCGGACATCGCGGCAACGGTTGCGGCGGCTGACAAGATTTTTTCAGGCTGGAGATAATGGGTCTTTTTTCTCAAGCGACGTTTTTTACAACGGTAAATCATTTTAAGGATTTACCGTTGCACGGCGGCAAGGAAGTCGCGTTCGTCGGACGTTCCAATGCGGGTAAGTCCTCAGCGATCAACACGTTGGCGAACCACGTGCGCTTGGCTTTCGTCAGCAAGACCCCGGGACGTACACAGCATCTGAACTTCTTTTCTTTGAGCCCGAATACTTATTTGGTCGATCTGCCTGGATATGGTTATGCGAAAGTGCCGCCGGAAAGCAAAAAACATTGGGAGGGTCTGCTTACCGAGTACCTGCAAAAACGCGAGGAATTATGCGGGTTGGTGGTCATCATGGATGCGCGCCACCCGCTTACCGAGCTGGATGAGAACATGCTGGACTGGTTCCAGCCGACGAACAAGCCCGTGCATATTTTGCTGACCAAGTCGGACAAGTTCAGTCGCCAACAAGCTACGTTGACGCTTAACAAAGTGAAGGCGCATTTGACGGAGTATTTTCCACATTGCACCGTGCAGTTGTTTTCGAGTTTGAAGAAGCAGGGTATAGAGGAAGCCGAGGCGGTGATCGCAGGATGGTTTGCGGCCGAAGCGAAACAAGAATTGGGTACTGAAGAATAAATCCCTGGACCGTTCGGCAGGTTAAGGGCGATTGGAATTCGCGGACAAAAAAAGCCCCCGATCACGGGGGCTCAAAATCTTAACAGGGTTAAGATGCACGCTCAGGGAGGAGAAACGTGGAATGATTCACATCATTCACTGCATCTGAGTGCCGGTTTTAAAATTAGTTCAAAAATAAATTAATTTTGTTAGGAGATTTATGCAGACACTCGGAAAATACCCCCAGATTCGTATGCGCCGTATGCGTCGTGACCAATTTTCACGAGACTTGATGCGAGAGCATATACTCACTTCGGCAGATTTCATTTATCCGGTTTTTGTGCTGGAAGGCGCGAATAAAGTCGAAGAAGTGAAGTCGATGCCGGGAGTGCAACGCAAGACTTTGGACTTGCTGCTCAAAGATGCCGAGCAATGCGTGAAGCTGGGTATCCCCATGATGGCGATTTTTCCGGTAATCGATGTATCGCTGAAAAGCCTGGGTGCGGAGGAAGCTTACAATCCGAACGGTCTCGTGCCGCGCGTGGTCGCCGCGATCAAAAAGAATTTTCCCGAACTGGGGGTGATGACCGACATCGCGCTTGATCCTTACACCAGTCACGGACAGGACGGCCTGATCGACGACAGCGGTTACGTGATGAACGACGAGACCGTCGAAGTGTTGGCGCAGCAAGCGCAAGTTCACGCGATGGCAGGTGCGGACGTGGTCGCGCCGTCCGATATGATGGATGGCCGCATCGCTGCCGTGCGCGCCGCGCTGGATCGTCAAGGCTGCATCCACACCCGGATTATGGCGTACTCCGCCAAATACGCTTCCAGCTTCTACGGCCCGTTCCGCGATGCCGTCGGCTCCAGTGGCAATCTCGGCAAGGGCAACAAATACACCTACCAGATGGATCCCGCCAACGCCGACGAAGCCTTGTGGGAGGTCGGTCTAGACTTGCAAGAAGGCGCGGACATGGTGATGGTCAAACCGGGCATGCCTTACCTAGACATCGTGCGTCGTGTCAAAGACGAATTCAAAGCTCCGACTTTCGTTTATCAAGTGAGCGGCGAATACGCCATGCTTAAAGCCGCCGCGCAAAATGGCTGGTTGAACGAAGAAGCGTGCGTGCTGGAATCGCTGCTGGCATTTAAACGCGCCGGAGCGGACGGGATACTGACTTACTTTGCGCTGGATGCGGCTCGATGGCTAAAGAGGTAATGGCTCAATAGCTTTGCAAGGTTTTCGGTGCAATTTAAACAGCCAGCAATACCTCAACTGCCGCAATGTCCGCGTGAGTCTCCGGGTGGCGACCACCGCTGTGGCGCGCGTTTTCGGGTAGGACGATGATGTGGGTCTGTACGCCGGATGTGCCTGTCAGTGTGTAGCTCGGCACGCTCTCCTCATGCCCGCCCAATCGCACTTTCCATTCTCCGTCTTCAAATTTGATATCGTGCTTGAGCAGGAACAGCAGCACCGCTTTCGCGTCATCTGAAAATAGCAATAGGTTGATGTCAGATTGCGCACCCGCTGTCCCTGTCAATACCGAGCCTGTCAAATAAGGATGGAAGTCAGCCAACAACCGCATGTTTTCCAATGCCTCCACGCGTAACTCACGCAGGATGGGAGGGTGTTGCGCACTTTGGAACAACATGCGGAAACTGCGCAAAGCCATGTCTATTTCGTCGTTGCTGGGTAGATGATGCGTGTCGGATGCGCCGAGCTGTCTGGCAGCTTTGCGTTTGGCATAAGCGTGGTCAGTGATGCCATCCTCGGCCATCAACTTAGCGGCCCGGTGCGCGAGTTGTTCCCGCATGAGGTCGCGTCTATAAGCGGTTTCTTTAGTCATGCGGCCTCAGAATAACTGGTCCTTGACGATGTCGGTTTGAGGAGTGGTCTCGTTCGGATTAGGCGCAGTTTGGACAGAGGGTACGTTCTCGTTGTAAAAATATTCGACGCGCGTACCGTTACTATCCAATTGCCCAGACTCATTGATACGTGCCGCAACGATGCCGTCTGGTACGGTGTAGGTGGCTTCTGGCACATCCTTTAAGACATTTCCCATATAACCGATCCAAATCGGCAATGCCGCCCCCCCGCCTGTTTCCTTGTCTCCCAAACTGCGCGGCTGGTCAAAACCTATCCATGCGATGCCTACTACAGTCGGTTGAAAGCCGCAGAACCAAGCATCTATAGAATCGCTGGTCGTGCCAGTCTTGCCCGCGAGGTCTTGCCTTCCCAAAGACATGGCGCGAATCGCAGTACCGTGTTTGACCACGTCTTGCATCATGTTGACCATAGTGAAGGCGTTACGTGTGTCTATGATCTGTTCTGCGCCATTCGCCGCAACCGCAGGACTAGCTTGGCTGAGAATGTTGCCTCTATCATCCTCGATGCGTTGGATGAAATAAGGATTCACCTTGAATCCGCCATTGGCGAAAACGGAATAGCCAGTCAGTAATTGCATCGGTGTGACCAAGCCTGCGCCCAGAGCCATCGTCAGGTAGGGCGGTATTTTGTCGGCATCAAAGCCAAATTTCGTGACGTAGTCCTGCGCGTATTGCGGCGTGATGGATTGTAGGATACGGATCGAGACCATGTTTTTGGATTTGATGAGAGCCTGGCGCATCCGCATAGGACCATCATAGGTACCCTCGTAGTTCTTCGGTTGCCAAGGCTCACTGCCGGTTTGTTCCGCATCAAACTCCAACGGCGCGTCATTGATAACAGTGGCTGGCGTTAATCCTTTTTCCAATGCCGCCGAGTATATGAATGGCTTGAAGCTGGAACCGGGTTGTCGCCATGCTTGGGTGACGTGATTGAACTGATTCTTATTGAAATCGAACCCGCCAATCAAAGCATAGATTGCCCCGTCTTGCGGATTAGCCGACACAAATGCCGACTCTACCTGGGGGAGCTGGCTGATTTGCCAGACACCTTTCTCATCTTTCTGTAAACGAATTATGGAGCCTACAGTTATGCGTTGATTGAGAGGTGCCTTATTACCTAAAGAGCGCTCGACATAATGAAGTGCATCACCCTTAACCTCTACTCTTTCACCACCCTTAACATAGGCTGTCAATGACTTGCCGGTCACGTTCGTGACGATAGCGGCAAGTAAGTCTCCACTGTCTGTGATGTCCTGCAAAACTTCTTCCAAACGATCGTCTCCGCTGCCCTCCGGCAACTCCGCAAAACCTTCCGGGCCGCGATAGCCGTGACGACGATCATAATCAAGTACACCTTTGCGGACGGCTTGGTACGCCGCGATCTGGTCTTGGCGACGGATTGTTGTGTAGACCTTGAAACCCTGCGTATAAGTAGCATCACCAAACTTCTCAAACATAACGCTCCTGACCATTTCTGTTAGATAGTCAGCTTGTATATCTGTGTCGGAAATGTGGTGCGTGCTGATCGGCTGGGTCTGGGCGAGCTGAAAATCAGCGTCATTGATGAAATGCAGCTCGTGCATACGACGAAGGACATAGAGCTGGCGAAGTTTGGCGCGCTTAGGATTGACCACCGGATTGTAAGAAGAGGGTGCTTTGGGTAATCCGGCCAGCATGGCAAATTCAGATATGGATAGCTGGTTGAGCGGCTTGCCAAAATAAACTTGAGAAGCTGCCGCGAAACCATAAGCGCGCTGCCCCAAGTATATTTGGTTGATGTACAACTGTAGAATTTCGTCTTTAGTCAGCGAGTGCTCGATTTTGAAGGCAAGGAGGACCTCGTTAAATTTGCGCGTGAGAGTTTTTTCCTTGGATAGAAAAAAATTACGGGCAACTTGCATCGTGATCGTGCTGGCCCCTTGTTTGGCTCCTCCGGAAGTGAAGTTGGAGATGGCAGCGCGAACGACACCAGCATAGTCAACCCCGCCGTGTTGATAGAAACGGTCATCCTCGGCGGCAAGGATCGCCTTCTTCATGAGATCCGGTACATCGCCTATCGTCACGAGTGCGCGACGTTCTTCGCCAAACTCACCCAGCAATGAACCTTCCTGGCTATAGACCCGCAATGGGATTTTGGGGTGATAGTCAGTAAGAGACTCTAAAGAGGGCAGGGTGGGATAAGTCAATAGGACGGCGATACTCAACAAGATGAGCGGTAACAGCAGAATCGCCGTGAGAACCAATAGAGGGAGTGTCAGTCGGCGTGAGAGCATGTAAAGATATCCCGCAAGATTGAAATGTACTTTGAGGTGGGTAGAAAAACGTCTCGCATTATATCGACTTCGGCACCTGGTCTGGCACCCTAAAAATGGCTTTACACTTTCTGTAGTTATTGCTAGGATTTAAACCACTTTATACAGAACAGCTCTAAACGGTCTATGCCTAAAGTAAATTTCGATATCCCCTTGGATTTTTTGCAAACCAAAATGCCGCCCTTAGTTGGGGTCGATATTGGCACATCATCGGTCAAGATGGTTGAGTTAAGTCAGCTGCCGAAGGGGGCTGGCTTTATAGTTGAAAGATATGCCATCGAGCCGCTGCCGAAAGATGCTGTGAGCGATGGGAACATCAATAATCTTGATGCGGTTTCAGAAAGCTTGCGGCGTGCGTGGAAAAGATTGGGCGGCAAGATTAAAAATGTCAGTATGGCTTTGCCTTCAGGGGCAGTTATAACCAAAAAAATATTGTTGCCGGCAGGTTTACGAGAAGAGGATTTGGAATATCAAGTTGAGTCAGAGGCCAATCAATATATTCCGTTTGCCTTGGATGAGGTCAATCTGGATTTTCAAGTGCTGGGTTTATCATCCGGAAACGCAGAGGAACTTGAGGTTTTACTTGCGGCCTCACGCAAGGCCAATGTTGAAGATCGTGTCGCTGCGGCCCAGTCTGCAGGTTTGAAAGCAGTGGTCGTGGATGTTGAGACATACGCAGCCGAAGCTGCTTTCAGCCATATCACTGCGCAACTTCCTGGCGGAGCGACCGATCAGTGCATTGCATTGGTAGATGTGGGCGCAAATGTGATGAACATTAATGTCCTGCGTAATGGACAATCGGTTTACACCCGTGACCAACAGATAGGTGGCAATCAGCTGACGCAACAGATTCAGACCGTATTCGGGCTGTCTGCCGAAGAGGCGGAGGCGGCGAAGAGAAGTGGTGGGTTGCCTGATAATTACGAAAATGATGTCCTGGTGCCTTTCCGTCAGAGTGTGGTGATGGAGATTGCACGTGCGCTGCAATTCTTTTTTACCTCATCTCAATATAACCAAGTGGACTATATCGTGCTGGCTGGCGGCTGTGCCGTATTGCCGGGTTTGGACGATGCGGTCGCAACCAAAACACAGGTCAGTACGATGGTTGCCAATCCGTTCGCGCTGATGACATTGTCCAGCCGGATAAAACCAAGGCAACTGCAGATGGATGCGCCTGCGTTGATTATCGCCTGCGGATTGGCAATGAGGAGGTTTGACCCATCATGATACGCATAAATTTATTGCCGCATCGTGCGGAGAAAAGGCGTGCTCGCAAGGTTCAATTCATTGCGTTAAGTGTGATCAGTCTAATGGCGGGCATTTTGCTGATTGGATTCGTGCACGCCGTTATCAGTGCGAAGATATCGTATCAAGAGAGACGCAATACCTATTTAAAGCAAGAAATCGCGATTTTAGACAAGCAAATTGAGGAGATTAAAAAGTTACGCGAACAGACGCAATCATTGCTAGCGCGGAAAAATGTGGTGGAGGGTTTGCAAAGCACCCGTGCGGATGTCGTGCATTTGCTTGACCAGATGCTCCGGATTCTACCTGATGGCGTGTATATCAAAAGTCTGAAGCAGACTGGTAACACCATAAACATGGCGGGTTACGCACAGTCGAATGCTAGAGTTTCCACTTTGATGCGTGCCATTGAGGATTCCCCTTGGCTGGATACCCCGGTACTGATTGAAGTTCACGCGGCCAGTGTTGGCGGGGCTAGGGTAAGTGAATTCACGTTGACGTTCAATCTGACCAAAGGACAGGTTGCGGGCAAAAATGACGCAAAACCCGCAGTTAAAAAGGGCTGAGAGCATGATTAACTTTGATGAGCTAAAAAATCTAAATCCGCAGGATCCCGGATCTTGGCCTTGGGCCGCGAAAATTCTCGCCTTTGCAGCGGTTTTCTTTGGGGTCATTGTGTTAGGTGTGCTGTTTGATTCCAAGGATCAGTGGGATGGTTTGCAAGTTGCAAAAAATGAGGAGGAGTCACTTAAAGTGACGTACCTCGAAAAGAAAAAACAGGCCATAAATTTGGACCTAATAAAAAAGCAGTTAATAGAAACCCAAGAATCATTGGGAGCGTTACTGAAGCAATTACCAAACAAGTCCGAAATGGATGCGCTTTTGACGGATATAAACCAAGCCGGATTGGGTCGTGGATTGCAGTTTGATTTGTTTAAACCCGGTTCAGAATCGGTGATTAACGGCTCTTTTGTTGAGCAGCCGATCTCCATTAAAGTCAGTGGTAATTATGATGACCTAGGGCGGTTTGCCAGCGATATTTCAATGCTCCCTCGTATAGTGACGTTGAATGAGATAACTATTTCACCTGCTGCGGGGGGTGGGTTGTCTATGGAGGCGGTAGCCAAGACTTATCGCTATTTAGATGAGAATGAAGTCGCGGCACAGAAGAAATCCACTAAAACCGGGGGGGCAAAATGAGACAAATTTTTGTTGCCCTGTTTGCCGTGTTTTTGGTTGGATGTAGTGGGGATGAGTTTCAGGACTTGCGCGATTTTGTAAAGAATGCTGGAGCCGATATGAGAGGTAAGATTCCTCCTGCTCCCGAAGTCAAACCCTACGAACCGTTCTCTTATGATAATGCAACCAATTTGCCCGATCCATTTAAGCCTCGCAAGCCCGATTTGCATTCAGGGGGCAAGGCGGGACTGAATCAGCCGGATTTAGATAGGCCTAAGGAAGCTTTGGAAGATTTTCCTTTGGAAGCATTGAAGATGGTAGGTTATCTGCAGCAAAAGAACGTGGGTTATGCAGTGGTGAGAGCACCGGACAATAAAATTTACCGAGTTAAAGCCGGGAATTACATGGGCTTGAACTTCGGAAAAATATTGGATGTTTCCGAGAATGAAGTGAAGGTAAAGGAAATGGTACAGGATAGCTCCGGTGATTGGACCGAACGCATGAGCACCCTGCAATTAGTTGAGTGATTTAGGAGTTAAAACATGAGCCAGTTAAAAATCGGAATTAAGGCGTTAGTTGGATTGCTGACAATAGTGTTTGCGTTCGGGACACTTAATGCGCACGCGCAGAGTGATGCTCAAAACAGCATCACCGGAGTTGCTGCTAGTAACGGGGGCAATGGAACGATAGTTCTGAAGGTGGATTTAGCCCAACCTTTGGCGAATGTTCCCAACGGCTTTACCATCAACACACCACCAAGGATAGCGTTCGATTTTACCAATGCAACCAACGGGTTGACTAAGAGTGCGCAAGATATTAACGAAGGTGATTTGCGCAGCGTAAATTTGATCCAAGCCGGAACCAGGACTCGCCTGGTCATCAATTTAAACCAGATGGTCACTTATGAAACGAAGGCCGAGGGGAGCAGCTTGTTGATCACGTTGCATCCAAAATTGGCTGCTGCGGCTGAATCCGCAAGCGTATCGCGATTCGCTGCGGCTAACGCCAGTGAGCAAAAACACACTTTGCGGGACATCGATTTTCGCCGGGGAAAAAATGGCGAGGGTCGTGTGCAGATTGATTTGTCCGATGCCTCTACGGGTATCGATATACGCCAGCAGGGCAGTAAATTAATCGTGGATTATATTAAAACCAGTCTGCCGCATAACCTGCAACGCAGGTTGGATGTCACCGATTTTGCGACTCCCGTGCAGTCGGTTGATACGTTTGCCAAGGGTGATAATGTGCAAATGGTGATCGAGCCAAAAGGGCTTTGGGAATATGCCGCTTATCAAACCGACAACAAATTTATTGTCGAAATAAAACCTGTTGTGGAAGATCCAAACAAGCTGGTAAAAAGTAGCCAGATTGGCTACGCAGGAGAAAAGCTGACACTGGATTTTCAGAACATTGCCGTTCGTGAGGCCCTGAATGTCATTGCCGACTTTACCAACTTGAATGTCGTGATTAGCGATACCGTGACCGGCAATTTAACCCTGAGGCTTAAGGATGTTCCTTGGGATCAGGCATTGGATATCATTTTGCAAAGTCGCGGTTTGGATATGCGCAAAAATGGCAATGTGATTCAAGTTGCTCCACGTGAGGAATTGGCTGCCAAAGAAAAAATTGAATTGACCGCGCGCCAGGAAATTTCGGAACTGGAGGATCTGAAGACCGAGACTTTTCAGTTGAATTACATCAAGGGTGATGCATTCAAAAAAATAGTGACCGATCCTCAGCAAAAACTTCTGTCGAAAAGAGGAAGTGCGGTTTGGGATGAGCGTACCAACCAGATATTCGTTCAAGATACCCCCAGTAAATTGGACGAAGTGAGGAAGATTATTGCCAAGGTGGATGTTCCTGTTCGTCAAGTGATGATAGAAGCACGGGTGGTCGAGGCTTCGGATCAGTTTAGCCGCAATTTGGGCGTGAATATGACTTACACCAATACGAATATTCCCACCACCCCTGCCGCCCCTCCTGGTGTTATAGGTGCTGCTGGCGGGGCGGGGGTCGCCACGGCTGGTGTGGTCGCCCCCATAGGCGGACCGGCGGGAACAATTACCGCTATGCTTTTTAATGCTTCAAATACTAGGATGCTGAATCTGCAGTTGCAAGCACTGGATACCGATAGCAAGGGGAAGATTATTTCCAGTCCGCGCGTGGTGACGGCAGATAAGACAGAAGCCACGATAGAAACGGGTGTCCAAATCCCGTACCAGCAGGCAAGTAGCAGCGGGGCGACCAACGTGGCGTTCGTCACTGCCGCTTTGAGTTTGAAGGTCAAGCCGCAGATTACCCCGGACGATAATGTGTTGTTGGATGTCAAAGTCAACAAAGATTCGGTTGGAACGATTTATGCCGGCGTTCCCAGTATCAACACCAATAAGGTCAACACCCAGGTGTTGGTTGAAAATGGTGGCACGGTGGTGATAGGCGGGGTATATACACAAACGAAAACAGACGCAGATAACAAAGTTCCATTTTTGGGTGATATACCAGTATTGGGATATTTGTTTAAAAGCACGTCGGCCATCAATAACAAAGATGAGTTGTTGGTGTTCATCACGCCCAAAGTCATGAAAGATACTTTGAATTTAAAATAAGCTTGTCGCAAAGACACAAATGCCCGGCATCGTCCGGGCATTTTGTTTTTATGGTTTACAATAACCGCTATGGAAATTCAGCCAAAAGCTAATAGGAAATTTGCGTCGGGGAATCTGATTCTGGTCGGGATGATGGGCGCGGGAAAATCCACGATGGGGCGTGTTTTGGCGAAACATACGGGGAAGTTGTTCGTCGATAGTGACGTGGAGATTCAGGAACGAACAGGCGTGACCATCCCTCACATTTTCGACGTGGAAGGGGAGGCGGGATTTCGTCAGCGCGAGTCTTCAGCGATACAGACTATCCTAGAAGGTGACAATGTCGTATTGGCAACGGGTGGCGGGGTGATATTGTCCGAGGGCAACCGCGTGCTATTGCAAGGTGGCGGGATCGTTATTTATCTTCAGGCGAATGTAAACGAGTTGTGGCAGCGCACCCGTCACGATAAAAATCGCCCCTTGTTACAGACAGAAAATCCCCATGCAAAATTGACCGAGTTGTTTGAGCAGCGTGACCCGCTCTACCGGGAGATTGCCGATGTGGTGATACAAACCGGAAGACAGAGTGTGCATAGCCTCATGCTGCAGCTCGTCGATAAGCTAGACATATTTAGGGACGAACAATTAAGGTTGGTGTGATGAGGCAAAAATTAACAGTGAGATTGCAAGAGCGTAGCTATGACATCCACATTGGCACCGATCTATTGGACAGGGCAGAATTACTACTCGCGCATATACCGCGCAAACGTGTTGCGATCGTAACCAATACTACCGTGGCACCGTTGTACCTCGAACGGCTCGTTAATACGTTGCGGTCTGTGGGTATAAGTAGTCATGAGGTGGTTTTGCCAGACGGCGAGCGTTACAAAACGAGCAAAACACTGGACTTGATTTATGACGCATTGTTGCAGAGCCGCTGCGAACGTAGCACGCCACTGATTGCATTGGGCGGCGGGGTGGTTGGCGACATGACCGGATTTGCGGCTGCAACCTATTTGCGCGGTGTGCCCTTCATACAAATTCCAACTACATTACTTTCCCAGGTTGACTCATCGGTAGGAGGCAAGACGGGTATCAATCATCCATTGGGTAAAAACATGATAGGGGCGTTCTATCAGCCCCAACTGGTCATGGCCGACATCAGTACATTGAGCACGTTGCCTGACAAGGAGCTATCTGCCGGTTTGGCCGAAGTCATTAAATATGGACTGATTCGCGACCTGCCATTCCTCGAGTGGCTGGAGAAAAACATGCAGGCATTGCTGGCGCGAGATTCTGCTGCATTGCAATATGCGATTGCGCGCAGCTGTTCAAACAAGGCAGAAATCGTCGGCATCGATGAACGCGAAAGTGGCGAACGGGCCTTGCTCAATCTGGGTCACACCTTTGGTCATGCGATCGAGTCCGGCATGGGTTACGGTGTCTGGTTGCATGGCGAAGCAGTGGCTGCCGGTACTCTGATGGCCGCTGATTTATCGTGCCGGTTAGGATGGATCAGCTCATCAGATGTTGCACGAGTACGCGAGTTATTCAAGCGCGCCAGATTGCCTGTGGTCGCGCCCGATCTGGGTAGTGAAAAATACCTGGAACTGATGGGTATGGACAAGAAAGTGGAGGGTGGGAAATTACGCTTCGTCTTGCTCAAACAATTGGGACATGCCGTCGTCACGGTCGATGTGCCGTTGCCTCTTTTGCATGAAACATTAGAGACCTGTGTGCATGGATAAGCTGGCTGAATTTGCAGTCACGGAGAAAAATTCGCGGGGAAGAAGACTCGCGGAACCCGCACCGCAAGGTCGAGGAGAATTCCAGCGTGACCGTGATCGCATCATTCATTCCGGCGCATTTAGACGGCTTGAATATAAGACCCAGGTATTTGTGAATCATGAAGGCGATTTGTTTCGCACGCGGCTCACGCACAGCATAGAAGTGTCGCAAATTGCCAGATCCATCGCGCGCCGCCTGCGTTTGAACGAAGATCTCGCCGAAGCCATCTCGTTGGCGCACGACCTGGGACATACCCCGTTTGGTCATGCTGGTCAGGACGCGCTCAATGCGTGTATGAAAAGCTTTGGCGGCTTCGAGCACAATCTGCAATCCCTGCGCGTGGTCGATGTGTTGGAGGAGCGGTACGCTCGTTTTGACGGTTTGAATCTGTGCTTTGAGACTCGAGAAGGCATACTCAAGCATTGCTCGGCGGAAAATGCCGCCGCACTTGGGGATGTGGGTGAACGCTTCCTCAGGAATCAGCGACCCTCGCTGGAAGCGCAGATCGCCAATGTTGCGGATGAAATCGCCTATAACAATCACGATGTGGACGATGGTTTGCGCTCCGGACTCATTACCCTCGATCAACTGAGCGAAGTCCCGCTGGTCGCCGTACATCTACAGCAGATCAGAGGTCAATACCCCGCTCTTTCCGAGCGTCGAATCGTGCATGAAACCATACGCCATATGATCAACACCCTAGTCGGCGATGTGATCCGCAGCAGTGAAGACAATATCCGAAAACACCGAATTACCTCACTGGCGGAGGTGCGCGCCGCACCGCCTATCCTGGCCTTTAGCGAAGAGATGTTTGGACAGCAGCGCGCGCTCAAAAACTTTCTGCGTACCCATTTGTATAGGCATTACAAGGTGATGCGCATGAGTAGCAAAGCACAGCGGATTATCAGCGAGTTGTTTGCCGTATTTATGGAAGACTCGCGGTTGTTGCCACCCCAGTTTCAGGCCCATGCGGATGCGGATCGCGCGCGCGCCGTGGCCGATTACATCGCCGGTATGACCGATCGATATGCCATTCGCGAGCATCGTCGGATCTTCGCTGTTGAAGAAGTTCCGTTGTCATTCTGAGCAGCATCGGTCGGAGACGGAACGGATACTGTTGGTGTTGAACTTGCGGGTACGCAGTTTTATTAAGGGGGTCACATGTTGACGAAACGAACCTGCGGCAGTTTTTTGGCGGTGTGTTTGTTGGGAATGTCCATGACCGCGTTTGCGGCCAAACCTTGCGAGGAATTGAAGTCCGGGATCGACGCCAAATTTCAGGCCAAGGGTGTGCAATCCTATACATTGGAGATCGTGGCGAACGGTGCTGAAGATAGCGGCAAGACGGTCGGCACTTGCGATGGCGGGACCAAGCACATCAGCTACAAACATACCAACGAGGCGCGCACAGCGGCTGCAAAAACTGGCGCATCTTCATCCGTCGCTAAACCCTGATTGCCACCCCTGCACGCGAGCCTGAGCCGGAAACGGTGCGGGTTCGTTTTGCGTTTGTACTGGGTCGCAATCCGGTCGGGTAAATCCATTACACTACACCTGCTTATCTTTCAGGAATGCCACCATGCAACAACTCACGCTGATTCGTCCCGATGACTGGCACTTGCATCTTCGCGATGGCGCGCTGATGGCCTCGGTCCTGCCCGATACCGCCAGACAATTTGCCCGCGCCATCGTCATGCCCAACCTGCGTCCGCCCGTCACCAGTACCGACATGGCCATCGCTTACCGCGAACGAATCCTAGCCGCCCTACCCACTGGCATGCAGTTCGAGCCGCTGATGACGCTGTACCTGACCAATAACACCAGCGCGGCAGAGATCAAAAAAGCCAAGGCCAGCGGCGTGGTGCATGCGGTGAAACTGTATCCGGCTGGGGCGACCACTAACTCCGATGAGGGCGTGACCGATCTGCGCCTGACCTATGCCGCACTGGAAGAGATGCAGCGTTGCGGGTTGCCACTGCTGGTGCATGGTGAAGTTACCGATAGCGACATCGACGTATTCGACCGCGAAGCGGTGTTCATCGAACGCGTCATGCAACCGCTGCTCAAGAAAATGCCCGAATTGCGTGTGGTGTTCGAGCACATCACCACCAAAGATGCCGCGCAATTCGTCGCCAGCGCGCCGGATACCATCGCCGCCACGCTCACTCCGCAACACCTGCTCTACAACCGCAACGCCATGCTGGTCGGCGGCATCCGCCCGCACTTCTATTGTCTGCCCATCCTAAAGCGCGAGACGCACCGCGAAGCTTTGGTCAAAGCGGCGGTGAGCGGCAGCAAGAAATTCTTCCTCGGCACAGACAGCGCGCCGCACGCGCAACACACCAAAGAGCATGCCTGCGGTTGTGCGGGTTGCTACTCCGCGCATAACGCCATCGAGCTATATGCCGAAGCATTCGAGGCAGCAGGCGCACTGGACAAACTGGAAGCCTTCGCCAGCTTCTACGGTGCTGACTACTACAGCCTGCCGCGCAACACCGGGATCATCACGCTGCGCCGTGAAGAGTGGCAAGTGCCTGCATCGGTTGGATTTGGCGCGCATCGGTTGGTGCCGCTGCGGGCCGGGGAGCAGATGAAGTGGAAGCTGGTGGGGTGATATGAGATTTCAAGTAACGGACGCATATACAATGCGGGTGAAGAATAACTACCTAAACGGATCGAAATCGTAATTGGAAAAATGTTTGAGATGACAACAAACAGCCCGCAAGAAATCAAACGTGCCAAGTTAAATCTGGAAACTGCTCAAATGGCCTGGCGCGACATGCAGCGTTATTTCGCCAGCGGTGTCGCGCTGTATGTCTCGCCGGAATTGGATCTGGTGGACGCGGCGTGGCAAATGTCCGAGGACAATATCACGCAGATACGGGAGTGGATGGATAGCGGCCAGTTCGGTAAAGTCAGTGATGGGCAGGCAGCTCAGTGGTTCAACAGCGATGCCAGATTATGGGCTGTGGTGGTCAGTCCGTGGGTGTTGGTTCAGCCGGTCAACAAGTAGTCCGCTGCTGATCACCACGCGCCGGTGGCGTTGAAATGCGCAGCACGGCTCTTTACAATTTCGCACGATTTTTTATCACACAGACACTACATTATGACCCGCTGGAAAGCTTCCGCCATACATCTGGCCATTAGCGCGACGATCGCAATCATCGCATTGGCACTGATGCTGCTGCTCTGGTACGCCCCCCCTTTCTTCTCGTCTGCCGGGGGAAGGCAAGTCTTGCTGATCATGCTCGGGGTCGATGTCACACTAGGCCCGCTAATCACTTTGATCATTTTCAACACCAAAAAGACCCGCAAAACCCTTGTATTGGATTACCTCGTGATTGGCATCCTGCAATTTTCCGCGTTGTTGTATGGTGTCAACGTGATGTTCCATGGCCGCCCGGTGTTTGTGGTGTTTATCAAGAACTCCTTCGACATGGTGCTAGCCAATCAGCTGAATGACGAGGATATCCGCAGGGCAAAACCGGAATATCGTTCGCTGCCGCTCACCGGGCCGGTTTATGTGTATTCGGAATTACCCAAAGACATCAAAGAACGGAACGAGGTCGTGCTGGCCGCATTCTCGGGGAAAGACCTGCCGATGTTTCCCCAGTACTATCAGCCATATGCCGGTCATGAGCCGGCGGTGGGGGCCGCAGCGCAGCCTATCGCCGATCTCAAAAAACTCAATCCGGGCCGTGTCGCCGAGATCGACGACACGATACGGCGCAATGGTTGGGTAGAGTCAGAAATCGGTTTTGTACCTTTGCGGTCCAAGTTCGAAGACATGACGGTGGTGGTCAAGAGGCGCGATGGCAAGATACTCAGCATGTTGAAAATGCCGCCCTGGTAAGACCGGCTTGCATCCCATTCCCTATCAGCTGACTAGAGCACCTTGCCCGGGTTCATCAGCCCGTGCGGATCGAACGCGCGCTTGATGTCGCGCATCAGTTCCAACTCCAGCGCGCTTTTGTAATCGCGTATGGTGTCGCGCTTGAGTTGGCCCAGGCCATGTTCCGCGCTGATGCTGCCACCCAGTTCGCGCACTACCTCATAGACCAATTTGTTGACCGTATTTTCCTGCTCCGCAATGAACTGCTTATTCGCCGCACCGTCGGGCATGGAGACGTTGTAGTGGATGTTGCCATCACCCATGTGGCCGAACGCCAGGATACGCACATCCGGGTAGTTGTTTTGCAACACGCCGTCGGCATGCAGTAGAAACTGCGCGATCTGGCTGACGGGAACGGACACATCGTGTTTGATGCTTAACCCCTCGCGTTTTTGTGCCTCGCTGATGTTGCGCCGCAGCTTCCACCAGCGTTCGGCAGTCTCCGCATCGGCAGTAATCTGATAATCAAAATCCGGCGCGGTAAAGCTGGTGATCGTGTCCAGCAAAGTCTCTTGCAACGGGCTCTTCAGCACATCGGTGAGTTGTATCAGCAAATACCAGCGATGTTTTTTCTCGAAAGGTTCGCTGGTTTCCGGGATGTGTTTGAACACCAGTTCCAGGCAATCACGTGAGATCAGCTCAAAACCACTCAGGGTATTGCCGCAGTTTTTGCGCACTGCTTCGAGCATTCTCGCTGCCGAAGTGGCATTCCCCAAAGCAACGATGGCGGTGACGGTGGCCTGGGGCTGGGGGAAGAGCTTCAATACGGCGGCGGTGACGATGCCCAGTGTGCCTTCCGCGCCGATGAACACATGCTTCAGGTCATATCCGGTATTGTCTTTGCGCAGACTGCGCAATCCGTTCCAAATGCGCCCGTCCGGCAGCACTACCTCCAGCCCCAGCACCAGATCGCGCATATTGCCGTAACGCAACACGCCAATCCCGCCCGCGTTGGTCGAGATGTTCCCGCCGATCTCGCAATGTTCGGCGATCGCGGTCAGTCCCAATGGAAACAGACATTCCACTCTTTTCGCCGCCTCGCGCACCGTCGCCAAGGCGCAGCCCGCCTGCACCGTCATGGTGTGGTTGCCGGCATCGACCGAGATGATCCGGTTCATGCGCGACAGATTGATAACGACCTGTTGAACGTCGGGAACCGGCACACTCCCCCCGCAAAGACTGGTATTGCCGCCTTGCGGCACGATGGCGATCTGGTGCGCCGCACACCATTTGACGACATCGGAGACCTGCTGCGTATCGCCTGGCAGCACCACCGCCAGAGCCTGCCCGGAATAGCGTCCGCGCCAATCGGTGCAATACGCGGAAGCGGCCTCCGCAGTCAGGACATGTTCCGTGCCGACGATGTCCTGTAGCAGTCTGATCATTTCAGCGGGATGAGTCATCAGGCAGGTCAGGCTTGTGGGCAACAAGAACGAAGTGCGTAGCGTTGTCATTGCGCAGCTGCGCGTAGTCGTAGCGGTGGAGGGGCATTGTCATTCCTTGGATGTGCATCGGTGCGGCACTCTAAAACTCCAGCGGGTCGATGTCCAGCGAGCAGCGCAGCTTAGTTTGCGCCAATGCATCGAGATCAGGCTGCCAGGCGCGCAGAAAGTGTTGCAGCGCGCGGCGCGTGCCGGCCTGGATCAGTAATTGCGCGCGAAGGTGATTCGCCCGGCGTGCCAGCGCGGCAGGGACGACACCCAACACTTCGACACCGCATTGCAGCGCGACGGCGGCGGCCCGTGCCTGGTTGAGATACGCGTAGACCTCGCTCTCGGTCTTGCCTTCGGCGCGCAACATTGCCTGGTACACGAACGGCGGAAAGCCTGCCATCTGTCGCTCGGACAATTGCGCTGATGCGAAGCCGGTGAAGTCATGCGTCTGCAACGCCCGATACAGGGGATGGTCGGGGAAGGCGGTCTGGATGATGACGCTGCCCGCCTTGTCGGCGCGCCCGGCGCGTCCCGATACTTGCACCAATTGCGCGTACAGTTTTTCGGCGGCGCGAAAATCGCTGCTATACAGCGCGCTATCGGGATTGAGCACGCCGACCAGCGTCAGCTCGGGGAAGTCGTGCCCTTTGGCCAACATCTGCGTGCCGATCAGGATGTCCACCTCGTTCGCGTGGATCTGTGCGCGCATGGTTTGCCAGGCGCGTTTGTTGCGCGTGCTGTCCCGGTCGACACGCAGGATGCGCGCGTCGGGAAAACGTTCCTGCAATATCGCTTCGACGCGTTGCGTGCCGCTGCCCACCGGATGCAGATCGGCATTGCCGCAATCGGGGCAATGCTTGGGCACACGGAGCTGATAGCCGCAATGATGGCAACGCAGCCGCTGGTCATTGAGATGCAGCACCATCTTGCCCGCGCAATGTTTGCAATCCGACAACCAGCCACAACCCCCGCACATCAGCACCGGTGCGTAGCCGCGCCGATTGATGAACAACAGGCTTTGCTCACGGCGGGCTATACGCAACGAGATTTCGCGCAACAGGTTCTCGCTGATGCCCTGATGCATCGCCGTCTGATTGATGTTGATGCAGCGCACCTCGGGTAACTGCGCTGCTGCCGAAGCGCGTTGCGTGAGCGCGAGCATTTTGTATCGCCCGCTTTGCGCGTTGTGATAACTCTCCAGCGACGGCGTGGCCGAACCCAGCACGATGGGCACGCCGCGTTGACTGGCGCGGAATATCGCCACATCGCGCGCCGAATAGCGCAGCCCATCCTGCTGTTTGAACGAGCTGTCGTGTTCTTCATCCACGATGATGAGCCCCAGTCCGGGCAGTTCGGCGAACACTGACAGGCGTGTGCCCAGCACGATCCGCGCGCGCCCGCTTTGCGCCTGCTGCCAATTCGCCAGGCGTGCCGCGTCGCCCAGCCCGCTATGCAGACTGATGATGTCCACATCGGGGAAGCGATTGCGGAAATACTGCTCCAGTTGCGGCGTGAGATTGATCTCCGGTACCAGCAACAACACTTGCCCGTCCTTTTGCAATGTCGCGTGCATGAGATGCACATACACTTCGGTCTTGCCGCTGCCGGTGATGCCGTGCAACAAGAAACAGCCATAGCCGCCGGTCTGCGTGATCTCATCCACCGCCGCTTGCTGCTCGGATGTCAGCGTGTGGGCGTTGTCAAAAACGTGCGTCCTGCCATTCTGGGGGACGGCGAGCGAGGAAGCAGGAAGTGCAACGCTCTCCACCCATCCCGCCGCGATCAATGTCTTCAACGCTGCCCCTGCGGTCACCGCCACAGCCTTGAGTTCTGCCAGGGTGCATGCTGTTTCCGCCAACTTTTCGAGTATCAGCCGCTGCACTACTTTGCGTTTCGGGAATTCCGCCAGATTGAGTGCCACACCGCTCGCGCTCAAACGATAACTCAGCACGGGCTTGACGACGATAGGCTCATCGGAACGCAGCCGCGCCGGTAACGCCGACAGCACCGTCTGCCCGATGGGATAGCGATAATAGTCGCTGCAAAAACTCAGCAAATGCAGTAATTCCGCCGACAGTGGCGCGGTGTCTTCCAGCACGCGCGTCACCGGCTTGATCCGATCCCTATCCAGCGTGGGGGCGGTGGCATACGCCATTACCACGCCGACCCTTTGTCGTTTGCCGAATGGCACGACCACCCGCTGTCCCACCCCGGCCTGCATACCCTCAGACACCGTGTAATCAAACAAGGTGGACAGCGGAATATCGAGGGCGACGCGGGCGATGGTCATCTGCTGAAAAGCGGAAGAACCGTGCGGCAAGGGACGTTGTCGGCGAATAGTACCGTGCTCATTCGCCCGATCCTGCCTTGAGCTGCAACGCGAGTTGATACAATTCGTTGCGCCCCTCGCCGCTGATCTGTGTGGCAAGTTGCACCGCCTGTTTGAGCGGCAATTCGGCGATCAGTAATTTCAACACGCGTTCGGTTTCACGGGACAAACCCTGCTGCGCTACGGCACCGGAAACCAGTACCACGAACTCGCCGCGCTGCTGGTTGCTGTCCGACATGAGCCAGGTCCCGGCATCGCTCAAGCGGCAGGAATGAATGGTCTCGAACAGCTTGGTGATCTCGCGCGCCAGCACGATCTGCCGCTCGCCACCTAAGACTGCGCACAAGTCGTTCACGCATTCGACGATGCGATGCGGGGCCTCATAAAACACCAGGGTGTACGGATGGTCTTGCAGGCCTTGCAAGACGGTGCGGCGTGCGGCGGACTTGTTCGGCAAAAATCCATAAAAAAGAAAATGCGCATCGTTCAGGCCGGCGGCAGAAAGCGCGGCAACCACGGCACTCGCACCGGGAATGGGGATCACGCGCAACCCTGCTGCCAGCACCGCTTGCACCAACAATGCGCCGGGGTCGCTGACCGCCGGGGTGCCGGCATCGCTGACGAAGGCTACACTCTGCCCGGTTTGCAGCAGCGCGATGATCTTGTCTGCCGCGCCGCGCTCGTTATGCTGGTGCACGGCGATCAGTTGCTTGGCGCGGATCGCGTGATGACTCAACAAGTGCGCGGTGTTGCGCGTGTCCTCGGCGGCGACCACATCGGCGTTGGCTAGCACTTCCATCGCGCGCAAGGTGATGTCGCGCAGATTTCCTATCGGGGTGGCAACTACATATAATGCGGATTCTAATTTTTGCGGATGATCGTGATGCAACGCGTGCTCCTCTTACTGTCGATTTTGTTCGCACTATACGCCTGTAGCAGCACGCCGCCCGTGGCACATCGCGCCGCGAAGCCCGCTCCTGTAACCGTTGCCCCGGTTCCGCTCACGCCCGAACCGATGCCTGTTGAAGCACCACTCGCCTCTCCTGAGCCGAGCGTCACGCGGGCCATCGAGCCGCAACCCCAACTTGAAGAGCGCGCCATCGCGGCGAACGAAAACGCGGTTCCTCACATCGCGCTGCTGCTGCCGCTCGAAGACAAGAATTTTAGCGAAGCCGCGCAGGCGGTGCGCGAGGGATTTATGGCGGCAGCCAGTTTGAATCCGGACGGCCTGCCCGTGCAGGTGTACAGCAAATTCGATGAGAACCTCAATGTCGTCGCGGAATATCGCCAGGCTATCGCCAATGGTGCGCGGGCGGTCGTCGGGCCGCTGACACGCAAAGGCGTGGGCGCGCTCGCCGCCGAGCGCAACATCCCGGTGCCCACGCTGGCCCTCAACACCGTGGATGCCCATCCGGCGGAGCAGTTGTTTTTCTTTGGCTTGTCCGCCGAGGCCGAGACGCGCACCGTTGCCGAGCTGGCCGCGCAACAAAATCTGCACAAGGCGATCGTGATCGCCACCTCTTCGCCGCTGTCGCAGCGCATCGAATTTTCCTTCGAGGAGGCGTGGAGCAAGCTGGGGCTCAGCATCGTGCGCGAGATCGATTTCAAGGGCGATCCGTCGCTACTGAACGGCCTGTTCACCATCCCGAATCCCGCCGCTTCAAAAGTATCGAGCGCGCCCGATGAACCTCCCGTACCCGATGTGCTGGTCATACCCGACACCCTGGTATTCCTCGCCACGGATGCGGAGAACGCGCGCCGGATACGTCCTTATCTGCCGGGCAAACTGCCCACTTATGCCACCTCGCAGATCTTTGGCGGCAACGACGACACGCTGACCAATTACGATCTGAACGGCATACGGTTCGTTGATATGCCCTGGCTGTTGCAGCCCGATCACCCGGCGGTGATCGCTTATCCGCATTCCACCACGCCGCTCTCGGCGGACCGGGAGCGTTTGTACGCGCTGGGCATTGATGCCTACCGTCTGGTGCAATTGATGCTCGCGCACACGCTGTCATCCGCCCTGCCGTTGGATGGGGTGACCGGACAGATACAGCTCAGCAATCAGATTTTTCAGCGCACCGCCGTGGCGGGGGTGTTCAGCCAGGGACGCGCCCAATCGGCCGCATCGGTCGCTGCACCCGCCGTCCAGATGTTTCCCGACCAGTTTAAAAGCCAGCCATGACCGGCAAGGGCGCGCAGGCCGAACAGCAGGCGGCCCGCTATTTGCAACGGCACGGTCTGCAATTGCTCGCGCAAAATTATCGTTGCCGCGCGGGTGAGATCGATCTGGTCATGCAGGATCGCGACACGCTGGTGTTCGTCGAAGTGCGGCTGCGCAGCAATCCTGCTTTCGGCGGCGCGGCGGCCAGCATAGATGGTCGCAAACAACAGCGCATCATCCGCACCGCGCAGCATTATCTGACCACGCTGCCGCACATCCCGCCGTGCCGCTTCGATGCGGTGCTGTTGGAAGACCCTGAAGGCGTGAAGCTGCAATGGTTGAAGAATGCTTTCGAGGCTTGATTCGGTTACTATCCATCCCTGATTTTTTGGACCACTTTCATCATGGACATCAATAAACGCATCATCAAACATTTCAAGGACAGCGCCGATTTGAAGCTGCGCGTCATGGACAAGCTGTCCGCCCCGATTGCCGAAGGCGCGCAGGTGTTTTTCGACTGTGTCGCCAATGACGGCAAGATACTGGTCTGCGGCAACGGCGGTTCGGCGGCCGACGCGCAACACTTCGCCGCCGAGCTGATCAACCGTTTCGAGAAGGAGCGTCCCGGTTTGGCCTGCGTCGCGCTGACCACCGACAGCTCGGTGCTGACTTCCATCGCCAACGATTACGACTACAACCAGATATTCTCCAAGCAGGTGCGCGCACTGGGTCTGCCCGGCGATAGTTTGCTGGCCATCTCCACCAGCGGCAACTCGCCCAACGTGGTCGCCGCCATCCGCGCCGCACATGAACGCGACATGCGCGTGGTGGCATTGACCGGGCGCGACGGGGGGGCGATGAAAGCGGCCTTGCATCCGACCGATGTGCTGATCTGCGTGGATGCGCAAAGCACCGCGCGTATCCAGGAAGTTCATCTGGTCAGCCTGCATTGCTTGTGCGACATCATCGACTACTTGTTGTTGGGCGAATAAACGCGCCTATCCCTATGTATCCCTTGCCTGATTTTGAAGACAAATTGTGCGGTGCAGACGAGCTTGTCGCACGTCTGCCCACGCTGCCGCGTCCGCTGGTGTTCACCAACGGTTGCTTCGACGTGCTGCATCGCGGCCATGTCACCTACCTCGCGCAGGCTCGCGCGCTCGGCGCATCGCTGATCGTCGGCGTGAACAGCGACGCCTCGGTGAAACGCCAGGGCAAGGGCGACGACCGCCCCATCAATGCCGGCCAGGATCGCATGGCGGTGCTGGCCGCGCTGGAATCGGTCAGCCTGGTGGTGGAGTTCGATGAGGACACGCCGCTCAATCTGATCCTCGCCTGCCGGCCCGATGTGCTGGTGAAAGGCGGCGACTGGAAGCCCGAAGCCATCGTCGGCAGTAGCACAGTGCTGAACCGGGGCGGCACGGTGCATAGCATCCCTTTCCTGCATGAACGCTCGACCACCGCCTTGTTGAAGAAGATACGCTCGCTATGACGCCCACAGCCATCACCCTGCACCAAAAATCCCGCGAGCTGGAGATCGCCTTCGACGATGGAGGGCACTACCGTCTGCCATACGAATTTTTGCGCGTGTATTCGCCTTCCGCCGAAGTGCGCGGTCACGGTCCGGGACAAGAAGTGCTGCAAGTCGGCAAACAGCATGTGCTCGTGAACGAAGTCGCTCCGGTCGGCAGCTATGCCCTGAAGATCACCTTTGACGACGGGCACGACAGCGGCTTGTACACCTGGGAATATCTGGGCAATCTGGGCAAGAACCAGCAAGCCTTGTGGCAAGACTATCTGCGGCAACTCAGTGAGGCGAACGAGAGCCGCGAACCCTATCACAACGGCGGAGGCAGACATGACCAATAAGACCACCCACTTCGGTTTCGAGACCGTCAACGAAGCAGACAAAGCCAAGAAAGTCGCGGGCGTGTTTACCTCCGTCGCCAGCAAATACGATGTGATGAACGATCTGATGTCCGCCGGGCTGCATCGCATCTGGAAACGCTACGCGGTCAGCGTCAGCGGCGTGCGCGGCGGACAAAAAGTTCTGGACGTGGCGGGCGGCTCGGCGGACTTGTCGCGCTTGTTCCTGAAAGCGGTCGGCAGCAGCGGACAAGTCGTGCTCACCGACATCAACAACGCCATGTTGCGCGTGGGTCGCGACCGCCTGCTCGACGAAGGCATCGCCACGCCGACCACACAATGCGATGCCGAGCATCTGCCTTTCCCCGATAATTATTTCGACTGTGTGAGCATCGCTTTCGGCCTGCGCAACGTCACCCACAAAGAAGCCGCACTGCGCGAGATGCACCGCGTCATCAAACCCGGTGGCCGCGTCATCGTGCTGGAATTCTCCAAGGTCGCCAAGCCGCTGGAAAAAATCTACGATTTGTATTCGTTCAAGCTGCTGCCCAGGATGGGGCAGATGATCGCAGGCGACGCGGACAGCTACCGCTATCTCGCCGAATCGATACGCATGCACCCGGGGCAGGCAGAGCTGCAACAGATGATGAGCGATGCCGGACTGGAGCGCGTCGAGTACTTCAACCTGACCGGCGGCGTGGTCGCGGTGCATCGGGGATACAAGCTGTAACAACTTTCAGCCATTGCTGTTCAACTTTATCGGAGTCCCTTAATGAGTGGTTTACCCAAATGTCCCAAGTGCAGCTCGGAATTCACCTACGAAGACGGGAGCAACTATGTCTGCCCAGAGTGCGCGCACGAGTGGGCTAAAGATGCGCCCGTTGCAAACGGTGAACAGCAGCGCGTGTACAAGGATGCTTTTGGCAACGTGCTGGCCGATGGCGACTCGGTCACGGTGATCAAAGATCTGAAGATCAAGGGTTCGTCCTCGGTGGTCAAAGTGGGTACCAAGGTGAAGAACATCCGTCTGGTCGATGGTGACCATGACATCGACTGCAAGATCGACGGCATCGGCGCGATGCAGTTGAAGACCGAGTTCGTGAAGAAGGCTTGAACCGCAGGCCCGGCACGGTGGGCATGGTTCACCTACGCTATAATCCGCGCTCATTTTCAAGAGCTAAAACATGAGTCCGTTGAACATCGTCATACTCGCCGCCGGTAAAGGCACACGCATGTATTCCAACCAGCCCAAGGTGCTGCACGCGCTGGCAGGCAAGCCTATGCTGCAGCACGTACTGGATTGCGCGAAGGCGTTGCAGGCCGAGCAGATTTGCGTGGTATACGGGCATGGCGGCGAGGCAGTGCCGCAGGCGATGGCGCAATACGAGGCCGAGTTTGTCATCCAGGAACCGCAACTCGGCACGGGGCATGCGGTGCAGCAAGCTATGCCGCATCTGGACGACAACTCGCTCACGATGGTGTTGTACGGTGATGTCCCGCTGATACAGCTACAGACTTTGCAGCAGATGCGTGTAGCGGGCGACGGTCTGGTCTTGCTTACCGTGAATCTGACCCAACCCACCGGTTACGGGCGCATCGTGCGCGACGCAGATGGCCGCGTGCTGAGCATCGTGGAAGAAAAAGATGCCACGCCGGAGCAGCGCAAGATACAGGAAGTGAATACCGGCATTCTGCTCGCGCCGACACAAATGTTGCGCCACTGGCTGGCGCAGCTGAAAAATAATAACTCGCAAGGCGAGTACTACCTCACCGACATCGTAGCGATGGCCGTCGCGCAAGGCGTGACGGTGCATACCGCGCAACCCGCGCACGCCTGGGAGGTCGAGGGCATCAACAGCAAAACGCAACTGGCGGTGCTGGAACGCACTTGGCAACGAGTGGAAGCGCAGCGTCTTTTGGCGCACGGCGTGACGCTGGCCGATCCGGCGCGCCTTGATGTGCGCGGCACCCTGATTTGCGGGCGCGATGTCGCGATTGATGTCGGCTGTATATTTGAAGGCACGGTGAGTCTGGCGGACAACGTGCGCGTCGGTCCGTACAGCATCATCCGCAACGCTAACATCGCGCAAGGTACGCAGGTCGCCGCATACAGTCACATCGACTCAAGCTCTGTCGGCGCGAATTGTCACATTGGCCCGTACGCGCGCCTGCGTCCCGGCAGCCAGTTGCACGACGATGCGCATGTCGGCAATTTCGTCGAAATTAAGAACAGCGAGATCGGCAAGGGCAGCAAGGCCAATCACCTGAGCTACATCGGCGATGCCACCGTGGGTGCCCGCGTCAACATCGGCGCGGGCACCATCACCTGCAATTACGACGGCGCGAACAAATTCCGCACCATCATAGAGGACGACGCCTTCATCGGCTCCGATACGCAACTCGTCGCGCCAGTACGGGTAGGCAAGGGCGCAACCATAGGCGCGGGTTCGACCATTACCAAAGACGCACCCGATGGCGAATTGACGTTGTCGCGTAGCAAACAAATCACGATCAATGGCTGGAAGCGTCCGGTGAAACAGGCGAAGGACAAAAAGTGAATCCATTGGCCGTTCCTTCTTATCTCTTTTCGGGGCCTTAAATATGTGTGGAATCGTCGGTGCTGTTGCTCAAAGAAACGTTGTGCCTATCCTGCTGGAAGGCTTGCAACGTCTGGAATATCGCGGTTATGACTCGGCGGGTCTGGCCGTCATACACGATGGTCAGATCGAACGCCAGCGCAGCACCGGGCGCGTCGCCGAACTCACCATCAAGAGTGCCAACACCAACGGTCAGGTTGGCATCGCCCACACCCGCTGGGCGACCCACGGCGTGCCTTCCGAGCGCAACGCGCATCCACATCTGAGCAAAGACAGGATCGCTGTGGTGCATAACGGCATCATCGAAAATTACGAGGTCTTGCGCACAGACCTGACGGCGGCGGGTTACGTGTTCACCTCCGATACCGATACTGAAGTCATCGCGCACTTGATTCACAGCCACTATGTGCAAGGCAAGACCTTGCTGGCAGCCACGCAAGCCTCGCTGCACCAGCTGGTCGGCGCATATGCCATCGGCGTGATCGCGGCGGACAATCCCGATCAGCTCATCTGCGCGCGGCGCGGCAGCCCGTTGTTGCTGGGCGTGGGCATAGAAGAACACTTCATCGCCTCCGACGTGTCCGCGCTGTTGCCGGTAACCCGCCGCGTGGTCTATCTCGAAGAGGGCGACGTGGTCGAGCTGGCTCGCAAGCAGTATCAAATTTTTGATGCACACGGTAAGCCGGTCGCGCGTCCCATCGTCGTGAGCGAGATGAGCAACGAGAGCGTACAGCTCGGCCAGTATCGCCACTACATGCAGAAAGAGATACACGAACAACCCCAGGCCTTGGCGGACACGCTGGAATCGGTGTGCAACAGTCAATCACTGGTGCCCGGTATTTTCGGTGCGCAAGCCAACGAAGTCTTCGCAGATATCAACCATGTGTTGATCCTGGCTTGCGGCACGAGCTATCACTCCGGTCTGGTGGCGCGCTACTGGCTGGAAGAAGTCGCGGGCATCAGTTGCACGGTCGAGGTCGCCAGCGAATACCGCTACCGCACCAGCGTGCCGAATCCCCAATCTTTGGTGGTGGTGATCTCGCAATCGGGCGAGACCGCCGACACCCAGGCCGCGCTGAACCACGCCAAATCATTGGGCCATCAGTACACGCTGGCGATCTGCAACGTCGCCGAAAGCGCGCTGGTGCGTTTGTGCACACTGCGTCTGTTGACCCGCGCCGGCCCCGAGATCGGCGTGGCATCGACCAAGGCGTTCACCACGCAACTTGCCGCCTTGTTCCTGCTGACTCTGGTGCTGGCGAAACAGCGCGGTCGCTTGAGCAAAGAGCAGGAAAGTGCGCATCTGCATGAGCTGCGCCATCTGCCCAGCGCGGTACAAAAAGTGTTGGACCTCGAACCTGTCATCGCCAAGCTCGCGGAGCAGTTTGCCAACAAACACAACGCGCTGTTCCTGGGGCGCGGTATGCACTACCCCATCGCCATGGAAGGCGCGCTCAAGCTCAAAGAGATCTCCTACATCCATGCCGAAGCCTATCCGGCGGGCGAACTCAAACACGGCCCGCTGGCTCTGGTGGACAAGGATATGCCGGTGATCTCGGTCGCGCCGAACGACGCGCTGCTGGAGAAACTGAAATCGAATCTGCAAGAAGTGCGTGCGCGCGGCGGTGAGTTGTTCGTGTTCGCCGATGCCGACACCCACATCGCCGCAGCCGACGGCATCCACGTCATTCAGATGCCCGAACACGCCGGTCTGCTCAGCCCTATCCTGCACACCATCCCGCTGCAACTGTTGTCCTACTACGTCGCCCTGCAAAAAGGCACGGATGTGGACAAGCCGAGAAATCTTGCAAAGTCTGTGACAGTAGAATGATTAAAATTCATGGGTGAGATTGTTCGGCTTGCGGGCTTAACCACAAGCCACGCAATCTTGCTAAATCCGTCACGGTTGAGTGAGGCAAAAGCGCGCGCACGGGGTGGTATAATTCGCGCCCGTTTTGCAAGTGCCGTGTTATGTCAGTCGTATTGAATTTCAAATCCCATTTGTCCGAGTTGTTTGCGCAGGCGTTGCGTGTGGTCGCGCCTGATGCCGGTGCGGAGATCCTGCTGGAGCGTCCCAAGCAGGCCGCACACGGTGATTACGCCTGCAACCTGGCGATGCAGTTGTCCAAGACTTTGCGCAAGCCGCCACGCGATATCGCCAATGCATTGATCGCGGCCTTGCCGCCGTCCAAGGTGGTGGCAGAAGTTGAGATTGCGGGCGCGGGTTTCATCAACGTGTTCATCACTACCGCAGCGAAACAGGCGGTGGTCGGTGGTGTGTTGCAGGCGGGCGCTGCCTACGGGCGCAGCACCTTAGGCGCGGGACGCAAGGTCGGCGTGGAGTTCGTCTCGGCGAATCCGACCGGGCCGCTGCATGTGGGCCACGGACGCGGGGCGGCGGTGGGCGATTGCCTGTGCAGCTTGCTGGATGCCGCCGGTTGGGAAGTGACGCGCGAGTTCTACTACAACGACGCGGGCGCGCAGATCGACAACCTGACCTTGTCGGTGCAACTGCGTTGCAAGGGTGTGACACCTGACGATGCGGACTGGCCGGAATCCGGTTATCGCGGCGATTACATCGCGGATGTGGCGCACAGCTATCTTGCAAAAGAGACCATCATTTCTGACGATCAACATGTCACGGGAAAAGGGGATGTGGATGATGCGGAAGCGATCCGCCATTTCTCGGTTGCGTACCTGCGCCGTGAACAGGATCTGGATCTGCGCGCCTTCGGCGTGAGGTTCGACGTGTACTCCCTGGAGTCCGCGCTGTACACGGAGGGCAAGGTCGCCGCGACGGTGAAGAATCTCATCGCCAGCGGCCACACCTATGAACAGGACGATGCGCTGTGGTTGCGCACCACCGATTTCGGCGATGACAAAGACCGCGTGATGCGCAAGAGCGAGGGCGGCTACACCTATTTCGTGCCGGACGTGGCTTACCACCTGGACAAGTGGCAGCGCGGGTTCACGCGCGTCATCAATGAACAGGGCGCGGACCATCACAGCACCATCACCCGTGTGCGGGCAGGTTTGCAGGCCTTGAATGCCGGCATCCCGCAGGGTTGGCCGGAATACGTGTTGCACCAGATGGTGACGGTGTTGAAGAACGGTGCGGAAGTGAAGATCTCCAAGCGCGCGGGCAGCTATGTGACGCTGCGCGACCTGATCGAGGAAGTCGGTTGTGATGCCACACGCTACTTCCTCGCCGCGCGTCATCCCGATACCCAGCTGGTGTTCGACATCGATCTGGCCAAGTCCAAGAGCAACGAGAATCCGGTGTATTACATCCAGTATGCGCACGCGCGCATCCATACCGTGCTTGCGCAATGGGCGGGCGAGCTGGCCACGCTGAGTGGCGCGAATGTCACGCTATTGGAGAGTGAATATGAAACGGTCTTGCTGCAAAAACTGATCGACTATCCGCACGCCATCGAGACCGCCGCGCAGGATCTGGCACCGCACCAGATTGCCTTTTACCTAAAAGATTTGGCGGCTGATTTCCATAGCTACTACAATGCCTCGCGTTTTCTGGTCGAGGATGAGGCGTTGAAGTTGGCAAGACTGGCATTGATCGCCGCCACCGCGCAGGTGATGCGCAACGGGCTGGCACTGCTGGGCGTGAGTGCCCCGCAGCACATGTAATTAAAAAGGATCGCAGCGCATGAGCAGAACGACGGGAAAGAAAGCGGATGCCGCCGGTAAAGGCAATCCAATGTTGGTGGGGGTGCTGGTCGGTCTGATCGTGGGCGTGAGCTTGGCGGCTGGACTGGCATGGTATCTGATGAAATCGCCCAGCCCTTTTGTCAGTAAAGAACAGGTCACGGTGAACAAGCCGCAAGCCGAGGAACGGATCAAAGCGGAGGCATCGGAAGTGGTCAAACGAGGCACGCCTGCCCAGCCTGCTGCATCGGGTGTCGGTGACGGCAAGCCGCGCTTCGAGTTCTACAAAGTGTTGACCGACAAGCAGGATGCGGCCGCGCTACCCGGCCAGGCGGCCGCCAAATCGCCGGTCGCCAAACCTGCCGCCGATGCGGGCAAACCCGTTTATTATTTGCAAGCCGGCGCGTTCGCCAATGAGGCCGAGGCGGAAAAACTGAAGGCCAGTCTGATCATCGATGGCATGGAAGTCACGGTGCTGGCGGTGAACACGCCGGAAAAGATCATGTTGCATAAAGTGCGGGTCGGCCCGTATCAGGGCGCGGATGAAATGAATCGTGCGCGCGCCAAGTTGCAACTGAAAGGTATCGCCAGCACGCCCGTGCGCGGTCAATAAATTCTGCATTTTTACAGGAGCGAAGCATGAAAAAACTAATCACGAATCTGATGCTGGTCGCGGCCCTGCTGGTGGCGGGTACGGTGCGCGCAGAAATCCAGTTGGGCAAAGACTATACGCTGCTGAATCCTGCGCAGCCCGCTCCGGCCAACAAGATCGAAGTGCTGGAATTTTTTTTCTACGAGTGCCCGCATTGTTTCCATCTGCACCCTTTCATCGCCAAATGGGAAAAGTCCAAAGCACCGGATGTCGAGATCAGTTATGTACCGACCATGTTCCGCGATTCCACCGAGCCGTTGGCCCATGCCTATTACGCATTGGAGGGTATGGGTCAGATCAAACAGCTGGATGACGCAATCTATCAGGCGATCCATGTCAATCAAACCAATCTGTACGACCTGGATACGATAGGCGCGTTCGTCAGCAAACACGGTGTGGACAGGGCGAAATTCGAGGCCGCCTACAACTCTTTCAGCGTGCAAAGCAAAGTGACACGCGCCAAACAGATGATACGCAGCTACAACATCCAGGGCACGCCAACGCTGGTAGTGGATGGTCAATACGTGATCACCGGCCTGCAACCCGAAGATGCCATCCGTGTGTTGAATGAGGTGATCGCCAAAGTGCGCAAAGAGCGCGTAGGCAAGAAACACTAAATGCTGGATCAAGGATACGGGATTCAGGAGTCAGGTAACAGCGCGGCTGCGGCCTTTTCTGTACCCCGACTCCTGAATCCTGAATCCTTTTTGCGGATTGTTATTAGCGGTGCTTCAAGCGGCATCGGTCTCGCGCTGGCAAGGTACTACCTTACGCGCGGCGCGCTCGTCGCCACCTTCGCACGGCGGGGCGAATTGCTCGCAGCTCTCTCCACAGCATTCCCGAACCAGGTTTTTGTGTACGCGCTAGATGTGCGCGATGCCGCTGCGGTGCAGCGTGCGGCGGCAGACTTCATGGCGCGCGCGGGCTGCCCCGATGTGGTGATCGCCAATGCGGGTGTGAGTGTCGGCACGCTTACCGAGTTTGCCGAGGACTGCGATGCGTTTCAGCAAGTGATGGATATCAACGTGTTGGGCATGGTGAAGACCTTCCAGCCTTTTGTCGCCGCGATGCGCGCCAACTCCTCTCTTACCAAGGGAAGGCCGGGAGGAGTTTTGGTTGGGATTGCAAGCGTGGCGGGATTTCGCGGCTTGCCCGGTGCGGGTGCGTACTCCGCGTCCAAGGCTGCAGCCATTTCTTATCTGGAATCACTGCGGGTGGAATTGCGCGGCACGGGTGTGCGCGTGGTGACAATCTGTCCGGGCTACATCCGCACCCCGATGACCGCGCACAACCCTTATCACATGCCGTTCATGCTGGATGCCGATGTCGCCGCCGCGCGCATGGCACGCGCCATCGAACGACAGACCTCCTTCACCGTCATTCCCTGGCAAATGGGGGTGGTCGGGCGAGTCCTCAAAGTCCTGCCGCGTTGTGTATACGACTATCTCTTTGCGAAAGCACCGCATAAACCCAGGAATAATGGGGACGTAAGACGCAAGACTTAAGACTTACGTCCTCCTCCTGCTTTAACCTTATTCATCCAACGGCGTATCCCTAGTCTCCGGCAGGAACAGTAGTCCCACTACCGACGCCATAATCAGCAGGCCCACCGGATACCAGAGTCCTGCTGTGGGATCGCCCGCATGCACGCCCAATAATGTGATCATGAAAGGTGACAATCCGCCTATCCAGCCCGCGCTCAGGTTGTGCGGCAGCGCAACCGCCGTGTAGCGGGTGCGGGCCGGGAACAGCTCCGCCAGCGTGGCGGTCTGCGGGCCGGTGATGAGTGCCACGGCCATCAGCGGGATCAGCAGCAGCAGAAAAATCATCGTCGTGTTTACCCGGGACGCATCGGCCAGTTCAGGCCAGCCTGCGGCTTTGAGCGCGTCTGTAAGCATTGCCGCATCGAAGCCGCTGACAGGTGCTTGAGCGGCGACCTGCATCGAGGTGTCGGGTGCGCTTTGCAAGGTGTAACTCACGCCCAGTCTGGCGAGCAGTTCCTGGTTGCGTTCGCAGTCGTTACGGATGCGGGCGAAGGGACTGTAGTGGCAAGCATCACCGCGCAACACCACTGGCACGTCGCGGTTGAATCGTTCCAGCGCGGGGTTGCCGTAGTGCATCAAGCCGTGAAACACCGGCAGAATAGACATGCAGCCGAGGATCAGACCCGCCAGCAACACCGGACGGCGACCGATCCGATCCGACAGCCAGCCGCACAACAGGGTCAGCGGGATGAGCAGCAGTGTACTCATCATCACCAGCGTCCCGGCGGTTTGCGCGTCGAGTTTGATGACCGTCTTCAAATACACATTCGTGTAGATCTGCGAGGAAAAGAACAGCAGCGAACCGCCGGCGGAGATGCAGAAGAAAAGGAGTGCCATGCGCCCCAAGGTCTTGCGGTTGCGCAGACATTCGCGCAGCGGCGTTTTCGACAGGCCATGATGTTCGCGCAAGCGGGTGAACACCGGCGATTCATGCATATTGATGCGACTCTTCATCGAGATGGCCAACAGCACGGCGGAGAACAGAAACGGTACACGCCAGCCCCATTCGTGGAATTGCGCATCGTTCAAAAAGTGTTGCAGCACCAC
>VFSW01001501.1_pt1 | contig 35669 bp, 30 predicted proteins | sample 5358111 | NCBI WGS metagenome assembly VFSW01 (sample SAMN11554181, study PRJNA540505) | mine drainage metagenome | isolation source: sediment from site ElyBrook_90M | place: USA: Ely Copper Mine, Vershire, VT | collected 2017 | reverse complement strand
ATATATATTTATTGCATATGATAGAATGTAAGATTCTTCGACATGAATGCTCGACTGGTCCTTCTGGACCGGTATTTAGGCAGCATGAAGAAGCAAAGCGACAGATCTCTTCAACCTCCCATCAACCCGCTCAAGAGTAACTTTCTCTCTATCTTTCCGTTTGGGTCGCGCGAAAAGGCTTCCAGGACATTGCCTATCTTGGCGGCAACTTTCGGTAACCTTTTATCTTGAGGCAACGCGCCACACACCATCAGGATGAGTGACCATGCTCAGTATGCTTCCCATCGCTTGGGTGTGAACGGGTGCATTTTTGGATAGCCCGCTTTAATTGGGTGTAATTGGGTGTATTATTGGCGCCATGTTTAGAGCAGACACCATCCAAATCACCCCTGACATTCTGTCATTGATCGCCAGAATTGATGAATTCAAAGGCGCTTGGCGCGCCTTGGGCACGCTCGCTCCTGATCGTCTGTCTGCACTGCGCCGCATCGCCACCATCGAAAGCATTGGCTCCTCAACCCGGATCGAAGGCAGCAAATTGTCTGACCGTGAAGTTGAACGCTTGCTGTCCAACCTACAAATCAAGAATTTCACCAGCCGCGATGAGCAAGAGGTGGCGGGCTACGCGGAAGTGATGGAACTGGTGTTTACGTCTTGGCCAGACATCACTTTCACCGAAAATCACATCAAACAATTGCACCAGAATCTGCTCGTTTACAGCGAGAAGGATGCCTGGCATCGCGGCAATTACAAAACCACCTCCAACAGCGTCGCTGCTTTTGACGAAAACGGAACGCAAATCGGGATCGTGTTCCAAACATCCACGCCATTTGATACGCCTCATCTGATGACCGAACTGGTGACATGGGTGCAAGAAGAGCGTGCCGCCCGGCATTTGCATCCGCTACTGATCATTGCGGTGTGGGTCGTTGTGTTTCTGGAAATCCACCCGTTTCAGGATGGCAATGGCCGACTCTCTCGCGCGCTCACGACGCTGCTGCTTTTGCAGGCAGGTTACGTTTATGTACCCTATAGCTCGCTGGAAAGCGTCATCGAGCAGAGCAAGGAAGCCTATTACCTCGCGCTACGGCAAACCCAAGGCACGATCCGCACCGAAGCACCCAATTGGCAGCCGTGGATGGTATTTTTCCTCCGGTCCCTGAACGAGCAGGTACGTCGGCTGGAAAAGAAAGTGGAACGAGAAAAACTGGTGCTGGCTACGCTGCCAGAACTCTCGTTGCAGATTGTCGAATTTGCGCGTGAGCATGGACGCGTCACGATAGGCGAAGCGATCAAGCTGACTGGCGCAAGCCGTAATACGCTCAAGCAGCACTTCCGCTCACTGACCGAACTTGGCCACTTGAATCAGCACGGAAGTGGGCGTGGCGTCTGGTACGACCTGCGTTGATTTGGTGCGGGGTTCTTTTGCGCTTCATTGATCAACAGGCTAACCGTTCTGTATTCCGTTCAAAAGCAGTTTGCGGTCTATCTTCCCGTTTGGATTACGCGGAAGGCTGCCGGAATACACGATGATCCGGCCGGGCACCATGTAAGCCGGCAGGCGTTTCTTGCATTCGGCAAGCAGCGCCTCGACATCCAGTTCATGCCCCGGACGTCCTGCTGCGATCACGACGATCGCCTGCCCCAGCAACGGATCCGGCACGCCGACCGCGGCCACTTCCCCGGCCAACCCGGTGGCATAGATCACTTCCTCGACCTCGGTGGGGCTCACCCTGTAGCCCGAAGTCTTGATCATCTCGTCCCTGCGGCTGATGAAGTACAGAAATCCTTCCTCGTCCATTCGCACCGTGTCGCCCGACCACACCGCCATCTCGGCCATCACGAGCCCGCTTTCCCGATGGGGCGCCGGCTTGAATCGCTCAGCGGTCTTCTCGCGATCGTTCCAGTAGCCGAGTGACACCAGCACGCCGCGGTGCACGAGTTCCCCGGGCTCTCCCGGCGCGCAGGGAGAACCGTCTTCCCTCACCACCATGATCTCCGCATTCGGAATCGCTTTGCCTATCGAATCGGGGCGACGATCGACCTCCCCGGGCGGCAGATAGGTGGAGCGGAATGCCTCGGTCAGCCCGTACATCAGGTAGGGGCTGGCCTTCGGAAAACGGGCACGCAATTCGGCAAGCGTTGCAAGCGGCATCGCGCCGCCTGAATTGGTGAAGTAGCGCAGGTGCTGTGCAGCCCAGGCTGGCCATTCGAGCTGGGAGAGCTGTATCCAGAGAGGCGGCACTGCGGCAAGCCCCGTGATGCGCTCCTTTTCCGCAACCCTGACGATATCCCTGGGCAGCAGATAATTCATCAGCACTGCGGTAGCCCCCACATGAAACGCGGTGGTGAGCTGGCTGAATCCGTAGTCGAAACTCAACGGTAGAACCGAGAGGATACGCTCCTCCGGCGTGTTTTCCAGGTACTGCGCGACACTCTTCGCACCCGCGACCATGTTCAGATGGGAGAGCACCACCCCCTTGGGCTTTCCGGTGCTGCCGGACGTGTAGAGTATCGCCGCCATGTCGCTGTTGATCACGCGATGCAAACGGACCGGGGCTGCAGCTTCTCCCCAGGCAAGCAGATTGATGCCGGGAAGCTCTGGCAACCCGTCCAGCTTGCCCACCACAAAAACGGTATGCAAATCGCGGCAATCCTGCAATACATCCGCGAGCAACCTTAGCCTGTCTGCCGAGGTAACCAGGATACGCACGCTACAATCTTTTAGTATGTACGCCACCTGCTCGGCTTTTAAAATCGGATTCACCGGAACGAACACCCCGCCCGCTGCGGATGCGCCGAACATCGCTGTGACGGTTTCGATGCGCTTTTCGAGATAGACAGCCACGCGTTCCGACTTCTCAAGGCCAAGACCTGCCAATGCGCGGGCGGCATCCGAGACAAGGCCCGCAAGCTCTGCGTAATTCAGGCGCGTATTCTGATAGACCAGCGCCTCATTGCCGGGCACCTTTTGCGCAGTTTCGAATATCAGTTCATGCAACAGCTCGGCCATGACGGCTCCTCCTACACAATCGAATGATGCAAAGTCCCGCCAAAAATCAATGCGCTGATCCGATCAGCACCTGCCATGATAGCGACGCTGCACTGCCATAGCTTTTGCAACCCAGCAAATACAACGCTGGTTGTCTGGCAATCGTTTCGCTCACATGCTTGATCATTTGGCATGCCCGCTCATCACGACCTGTGTGCGTTTTGCAATCAGTTTTTTCACAAAACCCTTCATACTGTTTATTGTCCACATGAAGATGCCTCGCAAGGTGCGCCGGTTATAGGCAACGATCCCCCATCTCTCCCGCCTGCGGGACATCCAGTCCTTCTTGTATTCATCGTCGCCTGTCAGATAGTCGACCTCTACGACGCGGTCCGCATCGATCACATGCTCCATCAGTTTCGCGGTGAGCAGCGATCCTGCCGAGAGTTTCGAATATTTTTCGTCATAGGCCAGCTTGTAGATGGATGCAATCTTGTCCTTCACGATCCAGAGCTGGGCTGCGATCGGCTCATCCTCCAGATACGCCACTCCCAGCCTCAACCACCCCTGCTCGGCGCAAAGTCTGATCAAACCCGGCATGAAACCGGGATGGGGCTCGTGCACCTTCCAGCTCGAACCATAGACTTTCTCATAGGCCGCGATCGCGCCGTCCACCCCGTTTATGCCTGAGATGATCTCCATTCTGGATGTCATCGCCGCGAACTGCTTGCCCTTGCGTTTCAACGTGTTTCTGAGCCTGGAGGGAAGCGTATTCGAATAGTCGTGGTAGGAACGACCGTTGACCTCGAGATACCAGTTGCCGAAACAGTAATACGGTTGCACAGACATCCCGGCTTTCCTCATCGCAGCGCAAGTTTCGTCGAAGATAGGCTCACCCTTGGGCATGGGATGGAGGTCGACGCTGTCCCAGCGCTCCTTCACGATCTCACAAGCCACCGCTTGCAGATCTTCATCTTTCAGACCGACAGGCATGAATAGCGAAGAATAATAATTGGAGAGCGCTTCGAGCTTTCTGCTCCGGAAAGGGCCACGCTGCGCTTCATGCTTCATCGGCAATATCCCGCACACATGTCCGCCTTCGGATGCCACATAAATCCGCACGCTGTAGTCTTGCGCCAAAGCCTGGCTTGCGAGATTGCGAAACCATCCAAGGGTCAGAAAGAAGCTGGACTTCCCCGCCTCCTCGAAGATCGGCTCGCAGCCTTGCGGCAAGTCGTCCAGGCTCTCATAGGCGCTGATGCGCATCACTTCATGTCCAGACGGCTCATCAGGTCATACAGCGTCGGGCGAGAAATACCCAATAGGTCGGCCGCCATCGCGACATTGCCGTTGGCGCGCGCCATGGCTCTCAGCACCGCCTTGCGCTCTGCCTCTTCCCTGACCTTGCGCAGGTTGATCGGCGCTGCCTCTTCCTGTTCCATTTTCAACGCAAGATCCTCGAGCGTGATCTGCGCGCCCTCCGCCATGATCACCGCGCGCTTGATCACGTTCTGCATCTCGCGCACATTGCCGGGCCAGGGGTGATTCTCGATGGCCTCGATCGCATCGGGCTTGAAGCCGCGAATCGACCTGCCCTGCTGGCTGTTGAATTTATCGAGGAATGCGTGCGCCAGCAGGGCCGCATCGCCATCGCGCTGCCTCAACGGCGGTATGCTCAGGGTGATCTCGCTCAGACGATAATACAGATCCTCGCGGAATTTCCCCTGCCTGATCAGCTCCGGCAGATTCTGATGCGTCGCACAGATCACGCGCGTGTCGACCGGGATCTCTCCCCTGCCGCCCAGCCGTTCGATCACCCTCTCCTGCAGGAAGCGCAGCAGCTTGGCCTGCAACGAGAAAGGCAGATCGCCTATCTCGTCCAGAAAGAGCGTTCCGCCGTTCGCGTATTCGATGCGCCCTATCGTCTGCTTCGCGGCCCCGGTGAAGGCGCCCTTCTCGTAGCCGAACAATTCGCTCTCAAGAAGGCTCTCCGGGATCGCAGCGCAGTTGATCGCGACCGAACGTTTTTCGGCCCGGCTGCTCAACTGGTGCAGCGCCTGCGCAAAAAGCTCCTTGCCCGTGCCGCTTTCTCCGGTGATCAGCACCGTCGCATCCGAGGGTGCTACCCGCTCCACGGTCCGGCACATCTTCAGCATCTGCTGATCGTTCGTGATGATGCCCTGCATGGGCGCGTCCTGCTGCCTCATGCGCAGCCTCGAGTTTTCCTGCTCCAGCTTGTGCAGGCGCAGCGCCCTGCCCACGATCAACGCGAGCATCTCCGACTCGAACGGTTTCTGGTAGAAGTCATAGGCGCCCGTGCCGATCGCGCGCACCGCATTGCCCATGTCCTGGTTTCCGGTCACGACGATGACCTTGGTGCCGGGTGCGAGCATCAGGATCTGCTCGAGTGTCGCAAGCCCTTCGCTCGCGCCGTTCTCGTCGGGCGGCAAGCCCAGATCGAGGATCGCCACCGCAGGCTCGAAGCGCCTGATCTGGGATAACGCACTCTCCCGGTCGCCCGCGACCTGCACGTCGTATTCGTCCAGACTCCAGCGCACCTGCTTCTGAAGTCCGGGATCATCCTCCACAAGCAGCAAAGTCTCTTTTGTTGGGCTCACAGTTTCTCCGCGAGATTGGGGGGCCTTGCGAGGCCGGGCTTCGACAATGGAATGAAAATCCTGAACAGTGTACCCTGATCCGGGATACTTTTCACTTCGATGGAACCGCCCAACTCGCGCAGGTATTCCCGGCATTCATACGCGCCTATCCCCATCCCTGAACTCTTGGTCGAGTCGAATGGCCTGAAAAGACGCTCGCGTACGAAATCCTCATCCATGCCCGTGCCGTTATCCTCCACCTCGATCACAGCATACCCATCCTTCCCGGACAGCCTGACATCGACTCTTCCGTCGTAGCGCGTCGCCTCGCAGGCATTCTGCACGACGTGGCCTATGACCCGGGCCAGCTTCTCGGCGTCTGCCTTGACGACCAGGGTTTCGCCATCCGCGCTCAGAACGGGATGCGGCTTCAATGCAGCCTTGGCCTTCAGCACGGATTCGAGCATGCCTTCGAGCTCGACCTCCATCGTCTTCGAAGCACCTCCGCTGCGCAGCTGCAAAAGCAAACGGTTCATCCTGTCGACGGAGTTCTGAACCGTGTCCAGCATATCCTCCCGGAATTCCGGATTATCCTTGTGCTTCTCCGCATTGGACAGCATCAGCGACAATTGCGCCACGAGGTTTTTCAGGTCGTGCACGACGAATGCGGACATCCTGTTGAAGGAATCGAATTGCCGCGCCACGACAAGCGCATCGGTCGCCTGTTTCTGCGCAAGATGATTTGAAAGCTGGTGCGCCGCGGTCTTCAACAGATCGCTGACTTCCCAGTTGAAATGAATCGCGCTGCGCGGTTGCGTCAACACGATGAAGCCCAGCAACCGCTCCTGAAGCATCAGCGGCACCACGATCCAGACGTCCTTCATTCGCAACAGCCATTCGGGAATCCCGAGGTCCCCATGACGCTCGCGACCGGGCCGGTATTCATCAAGATTGACCACCCATTGGGAACGCTCCATGAAAAGCACGAGCGGGTCATCAAAAGGCACGGCAATATCGGAAGCAGGCATGTTCCAGTGCGCGACTGAAGTATAGGCAGCTCCGCGCTCATCTATCATCCAGAGCATACCCGCGGGGCTTTCCACCGGAGCGGCGATCGCCTTGATCGCGGCCTCGTACATTTGCACGCCCTGTCCGGATGTCAGCAGCGCGCGGGTGAAACGCAGCCATTCCTCGCGATAGTCGTATTTGGAACTGTAAAAGTGCTTGCTCAGCAATACCCTGAGCCTGGCGCGCAGACTCCCCGAGAAAAAAATGGTGACCAGCAGCATGCTCGCGCCGAAAAAGAATGCGATCTGCAAGACCGAGCCCCAGGTGCCCCCGAACAACCGGATGTAATAGCCGACTGCGGCCATCAGCAGAAGGTATACGCCGGCGCCCAGCAATGTCGCGGTGTGGAATACGACATGGCGCGACATGTGCACACGCAGAGACCATTGCGGATTACGCGCCGCGGACACCATGATCAATGGCGTGACGATCGCATTCACCACCCCTCTCGCCATCCAGATATCGGGGTCGATTCGGTGGAAAAGCATCGCGTCCGAATAGAGGAAGAAATCGTAGGTGAACATCGCACCTGCGCCCAGGCAGATGAACTTGATTCCCCATCTGGAATCGCGATGGGTATTTCTGAAGAGCTGCTCGACCAGCACCATGCCCAAAATCGCCAGGATCACATGGCCCACGATGTCCAGCAGCGACGGGTCCGAAGGCGCTTCATGAACATAGACCGTCAGCGCCAGCAGCACAAGCGCTACCGAGATCAGCGCAACCCTGAACGCGCGCAGCCGGGAGATGACGATGCCTTTGGCTCCGGCCAGCACTTCCCAGATGAAGAGCAGCCAGACAGCGCTCCGGATGACCTCCATCGCCGCAACGGCCAGGATTTCGCCGCCTGCAAATGCGTTCAGCGCTGCCCAGGCCGCGGAGACAAAACATGCCAGGATTAGCAATACGCCCCTGTACTGCCCGCGCCAGCTGATGAGCAGCGAAACCCCGAGAAAGGCGAAAGAGAGCGCCGCCGCAAGATAGCTTGCGGTCGTCAGCGTGAGGTTCATCGCAAGGTTCATGCCCTAGCGCGCGCCCTTGCCGAACAGCACGACCCGGACTGTGGCAAGCAATATCAGGAGGTCGAGGAACAGACCGTGGTTTTTCACATAATAGAGATCGTACTGCAGCTTCTCCATCGAATCCTCGATCGATGCGCCATAGGCATAGCGCACCTGCGCCCAGCCCGTGATGCCCGGCTTCACGCTGTGCCGGTATTTGTAATACGGTATTTCATTGGCCAGCTTCTCGACGAAGAAGGGGCGCTCAGGACGGGGGCCTACGAAGCTCATGTCTCCCTTGAACACGTTGAGAATCTGCGGAAGCTCGTCGATGCGCAGCTTGCGCAGCACCTTGCCCACTCGCGTGATGCGGTCGTCGTTGGCTGCGGCCCACTGGGGCTTTCCGGCCTTTTCCGCATCCAGCCTCATGCTGCGGAACTTGTAGATGGTGAAAGGACAGTCGTCCTCCCCTGTCCTTTCCTGACGGTAAAACACCGGCGCTCCGCTTTCCAGGAAAATGAGCAGCGCAGCAAGCAGCATCACGGGAAAGGAGACGACCAGTAACAGCCCGCTCGCGCAAAGGTCGAAGAGGCGCTTGTTGATGTCACGCGCGATTCCGTTTTCGAATCCGTCCGCATGGATGATCCATCCGGCATTGAGCGATTCCACCGGAAGCTGTCCTGTCTCGCGTTCGAAGAAAGCGGATAGCTCGGTGATCCTGATCCCCATCAGCCTGCATTCGAGCAGTTCGGCCAAGGGCAGCCCACCCCGCCTGTCCCGAATCGCGATCACGATTTCCCGGACATTGTGCCGCTTTGCAATCTGGCTCAGATGCCCCTTGTCACTCAGTATCGCGGCGCGATCGACGAAGTGGTGGGTGCCGTTCAATGGCAGATATCCCACGACTTTCAACCTGTGGGAGACCGTGCCGCTTTTGAACATCGCGCCTATTCGGGCGGCGCGGCTCCCGGTTCCCAAAACAAGCACCCTGCGCTTCAACCCTTCCAGGTTGGCCCACCTGAAGACGACCAGCCGGAGCAGGGTGACCAATACCACCGAAACCAGAAAAGCGACCATGAACACGCCGCGCCCCATGAAGGTGCCCGGGAACAGGTAAAAGATCAGCGTCATGGCAACGAAACCCATCGTCAGTCCGGCGCCCAGGCGGGGCAGCATGTACTGGATGCCGCCGCTCCACTGCCAGTAGTCGTAGAGGCGGAACAACATCAGACCCGTGGACATGGCGGCCGCAAAGACCAATGCCTTGGGCAAAAGATGCCAGAAGAGCCCCGTCGAAAAATATCCGGTATCACTCAATCTGAGCGCAGAGCCCACATAGACAGAACCGGAAAAAACCAGCGCTTCAAGAATCAGGAGCAGCAAGACGCTACCCGGAATATATTGCCGAAAAAATCGTATGATCATTTATTGCTAAATCCTTAATATTCTGAAATCTCCCACCGCTAAGGAGCTGCTGATTTATTCGTCATACTTGCGCAGGCGGGTATCCAGCTTGCGCGGGAGCGACGATTAAGAATAAGTCAGCGGTTTCCTGGCACCTTGCCTGAATTATAGTTCACGATGTCCAGTATAGCCGCAGCTCCAACAGAGGAACAGACTTTGGTCAAGGTGAGTCGATATTTCCACCACATCATACAGAACGGTCGTTGACCCGCGCAAAAACCCACACTACAATGCGATCGCACAATACGCGAGGCCGGCCACAACGCATCCCAATCGGCCCGGACTAAAAAATCGGCAGCAACATCCGCTTCCAGGATTCAAACGGGCGCACCCGACAAGCAGCTCCGCACCCTACCAAAGCTGAAACATCTAAACATCAGGAGGAATTGTGATAGCAAGACTCAATGACATGAACAAAGTGTGGCCTTTGATTGTGCTGGCAGCGGGGTTAAGCGGATGCGCATCCAGCCACCCGCCGGCGCCAAGCGAGGTCGTTAAACCAGGCGACTACAATTACATCATCGGTCCCGGCGACAACGTCGACATCAAAATCTGGCACAATCCCGACCTGTCGGAAACAGTACCTGTCCGTCCCGACGGAAAGATCACCACACCATTGGTCGAAGACATACAGGCAGCGGGAAAAACCCCCTCACATCTCGCGCGCGACCTCGAGAAGTCGCTTTCAAAATACATCCAGGATCCTGTCGTGACCGTGATCGTTACCGGATTCGTAGGTCCCTACAGTCAGCAAGTTCGCGTGATAGGCCAGGCAGCCAAGCCGCAGGCGCTGCAGTACAAGGAGAACATGACACTGATGGACGTGATGATTGCAGTCGGCGGCATTACGGACTTTGCAGCGGGCAACAGGGCAACCATACTGCGCACAGTGAACGGCAAGAGCGAACAGCTCAGCGTAAAACTTGAAAGCCTGATAAGAGACGGCAACGTCAAGGCCAACGTGCAGATGCTGCCGGGAGACGTGCTGATCATACCGGAGAGCTACTTCTGATTGTAATCAAATGCCCCTACTCTGCCGGCGACACTTGATCAACACCGGGATCCGAAAATGCACGAACTGTTAGCTCAACTGGCCGGATATGCGGTATCCACCTGGCGCTACCGCTGGTACGCCCTCATCACAGCATGGGTCATATCGATAGGCGGATGGATCTCGATCCACTTCATCCCGGATCGCTATGCGGCGACCGCCCGCGTCTACGTGGACACCCAGTCCCTGCTCAAGCCGCTTCTGGCGGGGCTTGCAGTCCAGCCCAACACCAACCAGCAGGTCGAGGTGATGGCCAGAACCCTGATCAGCCGGCCCAACCTCGAGAAGGTCGCGAGGATGACGGATCTGGATCTGGGCGCAAAGAATCCTGCCCAGATGGAAGCAGTGATCAACGGCCTCGCGGACATGATCAAGCTCGGATCGACAGGTTCGGACGACTACACGATCTCCTATGAGAACAAGGATCCGGCGCTGGCAAAGAAGGTGGTCCAATCCCTGCTCAATATCTTCGTCGAAGGGGGATTGGGCAGCAACAGGAAAGACATCGCCTCATCGCAGAAGTTTATCGAGGACCAGCTCAAGGAATATGAGACCAAGCTCAACGATGCCGAAAACGCGCTGAAGGATTTCAAACAGCGCAACATCGGCCTGATGCGAGGGGAAACAGGGCAGGACTATTATTCCGAGCTCGCCGATGCGAAGGGCCAGATTGACGACGCCTCGCTCGCGCTGAAGGAGGCTCTGGACAGGCGCGATTCGCTCAAGCAGCAGCTCTCGGGCACCGATTCCACGCTGCTCGACAGCGCTTCGGAAAGTGCCGCGAGCTCAAAATACGATGCGCGCATCGCATCGCTGAACAAGGATCTCGATGCGCTGCGCCTCAAATACACCGAACAGCATCCGGATGTGGTTGCGACAAAGCGGCTGATCGCGCAGCTCGAGGCCGACAAGGCAAAAGAGGCTGCGATCAGGAAGCCCACTTCCAGCATGACCCAGAACCCCCTATACCAGCAGCTCAACATATCGCTCGCGGAAGCCGAGGCGAATGTCGCATCCATGAAGGCAAGGCTCAATGAATACCAGTCGCGCTATGCCCAGCTCCGCGCTGCCGCAAACAAGCTTCCGGAAGTGGATGCCGAGTTGAGCCAACTCACCCGGAATTACGATGTCTACAAGAAGAACTACGACTCCCTGCTGGCAAGACGCGAGTCCGCCCAGATGTCGAGCGCGGTGGACACCAAGACCGACTCGGTGGACTTCAGGGTCATAGACCCTCCCCGCGTGCCGCTCACCCCTTCCTATCCCAAGCGCCCGCTGCTGATTTCGCTCGTGCTGCTGGGCGGCATCGCAGCCGGCATTGCACTGGCGTTTTTGATGAGCCAGATCAGGCCCACGATCAATAACCGGTTCGACATGCACGCGCTGACCGATCTTCCGATGCTCGGGACGGTATCGCTGATCGAAATGCAGGACGCAAAGATCAAGGCGCGCAAAGGATTGCGGACTTATGCCGCGGCGTCTCTCGGTCTTTTTGGCGCCTATGGCGTGCTGATGGCGCTCCAATTCATCATGAACAAGGGCGCATAGCGCGGGGAAACAGCATGAGCATAATCGAAAAAGCCGCAGGCAAGCTCAATCAGCAGCCATCTAGAAAACCCGAAATGCCTCCCGAAGTGAATGATGCCGTCGTGCAGGAAACGGTTGTCCCCGAGACCGGGAAGCCTGCGTTGAGGCACGAGTTCAATCTCGCCAAATTGAAGAGCCAGAACTTCATCACCCCGCATGCAGAACATTCGAACATCGCAGAAGAGTTCAGGATGATCAAGCGCCCACTGCTGGACAACGCGTTCGGGCAGAACAGTCCCAAGATCAAAAACGGCAACCTGATCATGGTGACGAGCTCGCTGCCCGGCGAGGGCAAGACTTTCTGCTCCATCAACCTTGCGATGAGCATCGCGATGGAGATGGGCCGCACCGTGCTGCTGGTCGATTCGGATGCGCCCAATCCCAAACTTCTTAAAAACCTCGGCGTCTCCTACGATCTGGGATTGCTTGACATGCTCGAGGACAGTTCACTCAAGCTCTCGGATCTCATCATCAGGACCAACATCGACAATCTCTCCCTGCTGCCTGTCGGCCGCCACAACCGGCATGCCACCGAACTGCTCGCAAGCGATTCGATGTCCGCACTGCTGGACGACATGGCGCAGCGCTATCCGGATCGCGTCATCCTGTTCGACTCACCTCCACTGCTCGTGACCTCCGAAGCGAGCGTGCTTGCCTCTCACATGGGGCAGATCGTGATGGTGGTCGAGGCCGAGAAGACGCCGCAGCCAGCCGTGAGGCAGGCGCTCACGCTGATAGAAGACTGCGAACTGACCTGGGTTCTCTTGAACAAGACGAGGAATCTGGCCGGCGTCGACTATTACGGGTACGGGTACTATGGCAATTCCTAAGCCCCGGAAAATCGGCGCCCTGCTTATGCTAAGCGCAGCGCCCCTCGTTCATGCGGCGGACTGGACAATAACGCCATCGATTTCTGCAAGCGAGATGTATTCCGACAACATCTTTTTGGCGCCCGCCGGATCGCAACTGAGCGACTTCGCCACCACGATCACCCCGGGCATTACTGTCAACGGGATAAGCGACAGGCTAAAAGCCAACATGAACTATAGCCTGCAGGACATCAACTACGCGAAGTACAGCAGCCTCGACTACTATACCCAGCAACTCAGCGCGAACGGCACTGCAACACTGGTCAACCAGACACTTTTCCTGGACGCGGGCGCTTCCATCTCCCAGCAGCCGCTCTATCTGGCAGGCCCGATGGGACTGGGCAACAGCAGCGCCAACGGGAATCTCGCGAACGTTACCACGACTTCGGTCAGCCCCTATGTCACGCACCGCTTCGGCAGCTTCGCAACAGGGCTCGTGAGGTATACGCACCAGACGATGGACATGAGCCAGGCGGGCCCTTCCAACGTCAACGGATATACCGGAGGATACGGGCTGGGCATGTTCAACTCGACCACAGACACGGCGCTTGCAACGCTCAACAGCGGCTCGGATTTCAACAATCTGCTCTGGGGTCTGAACCTCAGCAATTCCAATATCAACTACGCGGGCATGCCCCCGATGACGCTCGCCCAGTATGCGGCGAACCTGGGCTATCTGATCACGCCCCGCTTCAAGGTCATCGCGACGGCCGGCATCGAGGACGACAATTATGCCTACATAGGCCAGAATCCGCGCAGCAATTTCTGGAGTCTGGGTTTCGCCTGGGACCCTTCCGTGCGGACCAAGCTCGAGGTCACGGAAGGAGAACGCTTCTTCGGGAGAACCCATAGCCTGAAGTTCACCCACTACACCCGGATGACCTCCTGGAATGCGAGCTATAGTCAGGATGTCACCACCATGATGATGCAGCAGACCGTGCAGCCTTCGGTCACGCTGGACCAGATGCTGCAGTCCCAGATACCCGATCCTGTTGCCCGCCAGCAGGCTGTCCAGTCACTGCTGGCGGCGCTGGGTCCCCAGGGCATGCTGTTCGCGCAGAACATCATGACCAACCAGATCATGCTGGTGAAGACCTTCAAAGCGTCCGCAGCCCTCACGCTCCAAAGGGACACCTTCCTCGCGACCTTCTTCAATACCAAGTCCGCGCCGCTGCAACAGGGGGTCAACTTTCTGCCCGGCCCGTATGGCACATACAACTTCCTTAACATGGACCAGTACGGCGGGACGCTTTCCTGGAACAAGCAGTTGAACCCGCTGCTCAGCGCGAATGCGAACATCAACACAATGTACTTCACCTTCCCCGGCCAGACGCTCCAGGAGAAGATGAACTCTTTCACCGCGGGGCTCAGCAGGAAGCTTGGGCCGAAGCTCAACGGCAACCTCATGCTCAGGCACCAGACCATGGACTCCACGCCGGCGGGCATAGGCTACAGCTTCAGCGAGAATGCAGTCATCGCGAGCCTCATGTATCTCTTCTGAGCATGTATACCGAATTCTACAAGCTCACCGAGAAGCCTTTCCAGTTGAGCCCCGACCCGGGGTTCTTCTATCCCAGCACGGGCCACAAGCGCGCGATGGCCTACTTGAGCTACGGGCTCTCGCTCGCAGAGGGCTTCATCATCATCACAGGGGAAGTGGGCGCAGGCAAGACCATGCTGGTGCGCAACCTCTTCAAGGAATTCGACAACGGCAACATCGTGATCAGCCAACTGGTCAGCACGCAGCTCGACGCGGACGACACGCTGCGCACGGTCGCATCCGGATTCGGCATTGCGCATGAGAACCTGAGCAAGGCGACTCTCTTGAGCAAGCTCGAGACCTTCTTGCAGCACTGCAAGAGGCAGGGAAAGCGCGTGCTTTTGGTGGTGGACGAGGCACAAAACCTGACCCCCAGGGCAGTCGAGGAACTGCGCATGATCTCGAATTTCCAGATGGGCAACCAGCCCCTGTTGCAGAGCTTCCTGCTGGGCCAGCCGGAATTTCGCAACACACTGCAGAGCCCCGAAATGCTTCAATTGAGGCAGCGAGTGATCGCCTCCTATCACCTGGGACCGATCAGCGAAGCCGAGACGCACGATTACATCGAGTTCAGGCTCGCGACAGCCGGATGGAAGGGTGATCCGCAGTTCACGAACGAGGCGCACAAACGCATCTTCGAATTCACCGGCGGGATACCCAGGAAGATCAACACGCTGTGCGACAGGATGATGGTCTTCGGGATGCTCGAGGAGAAACATGTGTTCGACCTCGAGATGGTGGACGAGGTGATCAACGACTTCGGCCAGGAAATCGCGCATGTGAACGCGCCCGCCCAGTCCTCCCCATCCACCCTGCCGCAGGAATCGGAGATCGCGATATACCGGGAAGGGTTCGCGAGGCTGGAGCGCAAAGTCGAGGGGGTCGAGAAATCGCTCAACCGGCTGCTCACAGTTCTGGTGCGCAAGCTACTTCCTCCTCATCTGGAAAGAATCCTGGAAAAGGAAAAGCAGAAATGAGCCGCAAGATTTTGTGCGTGGTCGGCGCACGCCCCAACTTCATGAAGATCGCACCCATCATGGCCGAATTCACCAAGAGCCCACTTCATGCGAAGCTGGTGCACACAGGCCAGCATTACAACGAATCCATGAACCACCAGTTCTTCGTCGATCTTGGCATACCCGCACCCGACATCAACCTCGAGGTGGGCTCGGGAAGCCATGCGGTCCAGACCGCGGAGATCATGAAGCGATTCGAGCCCGTGATCGACCAGGAGAAGCCGGCCGCGGTCCTCGTGGTGGGCGACGTGAATTCGACGATCGCCTGCGCGCTGGTCGCATCCAAGAAGGGCATACCCGTGATCCATGTGGAAGCGGGATTGCGCAGCTACGACCGCGCCATGCCCGAGGAGATCAACCGGGTCCTCACGGACCAGATCTCGGACATCCTGTTCACCACCGAGCGCATGGCACGCGACAACCTGCTGAAGGAAGGCATCGCGGACGAACGCATCCACTTCGTCGGCAATGTGATGATAGACACGCTGCACCACAACCTTGCGAGGGCAGTGCCTGCCAGCGAGACGCTTGGATCGCAAAAAAGCTATGCTGCGCTGACCCTGCACCGCCCTTCCAACGTGGACGACAAGGAGGCGCTCACCTCGCTGCTTTCCACAATCAGGCAGATTTCAACGCAGATCCCGATCGCATTTCCCCTTCATCCGCGCACGAGGAGCAGGATCGACGAATACGGGCTGAATGGAATGATCGAGAGCCCGGACATCACGGTGCTCCCTCCATTGGGCTATCTGCAGATGCTGGGGCTGATGAAGGATGCGAAATTCTTCCTGACCGACTCGGGCGGCATACAGGAGGAGACCACGGCCCTGGGCATACCCTGCATCACGCTGCGCGAGAACACCGAGAGGCAGATCACCGTGGACGAGGGCACCAACGCAATCGTCGGACAGGACAGCGGGAAGATACTCGCGGCGGTGAAGGACGTGCTCGCAACAGGCGGGAAGACAGGACGCATTCCGGAATACTGGGACGGCCATGCATCAAAGCGCATCGTCTCCATCCTCGATGCCTGGCTGACTTCGAAGGAACACTGAAGATGCCCCGCAACGCGATGACCATAGACGTGGAGGATTATTTTCAGGTATCGGCCTTCGCAAACCACATATCGCGCGATGACTGGACCCATCTTCCCTGCCGTGTCGAGCGCAACATGGACATCATCCTGGAGCTTCTCGACGGGCACGAGACGAAAGCCACCTTCTTCACGCTGGGATGGATCGCGGAGCGCTATCCGGAGATGGTCAGGAGGATAGCCGACAACGGCCACGAGCTTGCGAGCCACGGCTACCATCACCTGAGAGCGAACGAGCAGACGATGGATGAATTCAGGAATGACGTGGGCAGCAGCAAGGCTTTGCTCGAGGACATCGCGGGTAAAAAAGTCAGGGGCTACCGCGCGCCCAGTTTCTCGATCAACGCAAAGAATCTCTGGGCTCTGGACGTGCTGTTTGATGAGGGATACGAGTACAGCTCCAGCATCTATCCGATCAGGCACGACCATTACGGAATGCCCGATGCGCCCCGCTTCGGATTCCGCCCCATGGGGCCCTCCGGAATACTCGAAATCCCCGCGACCACCGTGCCGCTTTTCGGGCGCAACCTGCCTGCATCCGGCGGAGGCTATTTCAGGATGATGCCCTACCCGCTTTCGCGCTGGCTGATGAACAGGGTTCACGCGAAGGATAACGAATCCTGCATATTCTATTTTCATCCCTGGGAGATCGACCCGGATCAGCCTCGCCAGCAGGGCGTGAGCATGAAGACGCGTTTCCGCCATTATGTGAACCTGTCGAAAATGGAAGCCAAGATCTCCGCATTGCTGGCCGACTTCCAGTGGGGCAGGATGGACGAAATTTTTCTCAAGCCATGACCGCATTGACCGTGAGACCGACGCTGCCTTCGGATGCGGCAAACTGGGATGCGTTCGTTGCGCGCTCCGCCGAGACTACCTTCTTCCACCGCTTTGGATGGAAGGAAGTCATCGAGCGCGCATTCGGCCATAAGACGCATTATCTGCTCGCGGAGGCCGGCGGAAGGATTGAAGGCATACTGCCTTTGGCCGAGATCAAACACTTTTTGTTCGGGCATTCGCTCTCCTCGCTGCCTTTCGGCGTATATGGCGGCATCGCGGCCGAGTCGGAAGCCGCGCGCGCACTGCTGGACCAGGCCGCACAAAGGCTCGCTTCCGAGCTCGACGTCGACCACCTGGAATACCGCAACGTCAAACCGTTACACGAAGACTGGCCTTCCAAGGATCTCTATGTCACCTTCAGGAAGGAGATAGATCCCGACATCGAGCAGAACATGAAGAACATCCCGCGCAAGCAGCGCGCGATGGTCAGAAGCGGGATCAAGCACGGACTTGCGAGCCATCTCGATCCGAATGTCGACCGCTTCTTCAGGGTGTTTTCTGACAACATGTTAAGGCACGGAACGCCCGCTTTCCCCAAGCGCTATTTCGAGATACTGATGGAGGTCTTCGGCGAGGACTGCGAAGTGCTCACCGTGACCCACGGGGATGAAGCGGTCAGCAGCGTGCTCTCGTTCTACTTCAAGGACGAGGTGCTGCCCTACTATGCGGGCGACACGGTCAGGGCCAGAAGCCTGGCCGCGAACGACTTCAAATACTGGGAGCTGATGCGCCGCGCATGCGAGGGGGGCTACAGAATTTTCGACTACGGGCGCAGCAAGCGCGGCACCGGCTCCTTCGACTTCAAGAAGAACTGGGGGTTCGAGCCAGAACCTCTGCACTACGAATACCAGTTGCACCGCGCAAAAGAAGTCCCTGACCAGAACCCGCTCAACCCCAAGTACCAGTTCTTCATCAAGGCATGGCGCAAGCTCCCGATGCCGGTCGCGAATTTCATCGGCCCCCACATCGTGAAGAATCTGGGGTAGCGATGAAGGATAGCCTGCTCTATCTGGTCCACCGCATACCCTACCCGCCGAACAAGGGGGACAAGATCAGGTCCTATCACCTCCTGAAGCATCTGGCCCGGAAATATGAAGTCCACCTGGGCGCGTTCGTGGACGACGAGAACGACTGGCAATATGAGGAAGAATTGAAGAAATTCTGCAAGTCCTGCTGCCTCGTTCCGATGAATCCGAAGCGCGCAAAGATCAAGAGCCTCTCTGGCCTATTAAAGAACGAGGCGCTGACCCTTCCCTACTACCGGAGCGGGAAACTCGATGACTGGGTGAAGCGCACAATGGATGAAAACAGGATAGGCCGCATCGTCGTGTTTTCTTCCGCGATGGCGCAGTATGTCGAAGATGTGGATGCTGCGCGCATCATGGATTTCGTGGATGTGGATTCGGACAAGTGGAGCCAGTATGCGGACGCGAAGTCCTGGCCGCTGAACTGGCTCTACCGCAGGGAAGGCAGGCTGCTTCTCGATTATGAGCGGAAGATTGCGGAAAGCTTCGATGCCTCCTTCTTCGTCTCCCCCCACGAGGCTGCACTGTTCAGGAATCTCGCCCCCGCCGCAAAAAACCGTATACATCATTATAGCAACGGCGTGGATGCGGAATATTTTTCCCCGGCTCGGGACTACAAAAATCCCTATGAGGAGGACGAGGAAGTCCTGGTTTTCACCGGAGCGATGGACTACTGGCCCAACGTGGATGCGGTATGCTGGTTCGCGCAAGACATCTTTCCGAAGATAAGAAGTCAGAGGCCGAAAGCGCGCTTTTTCATCGTGGGCTCGAATCCCGCAAAATCCGTGCTTCAACTGAAAGAGCTTCCGGGCATAGAAGTCACAGGGCGAGTGGAGGACGTGCGCCCCTATCTCGCGCACGCGAAGCTCGCGGTCGCTCCCCTGAGGGTTGCCAGGGGCGTGCAGAACAAGGTGCTCGAGGCGATGTCGATGGCAAGGCATGTAATCGCTTCCAGGCAGGCGATGGAAGGCATAGAGACCAACGAGGGCTGCTGCATCGCGAACGATGCCGATGAATTCGCCTCCCTCTCATTACAGCATCTGGACTCAGTCACAAATCCCGCCGGCAGGGATGCGATACTCGCAAGTTACGACTGGGAAAGTAATCTCTCCGAAATCGACCGCTTCCTGGAAAATCCATCCCGAGGAGAAGAGACATGAATACCGCATACGGCGCACAGTGGAAGAAGGCCATCGCATCGGTAGTTGCGGCAGTTGCGGTACTGCTCTTCATCTATCGCGACGTCGTGAGTTTCACCGTGAAGACCTGGTGGGGTAACGGAACCTATACGCACGGTTTCCTGATCTTCCCTATCAGCCTCTGGCTGATCGCAAGAAAGCGCAGCGAGCTCTCGGAAATCCCGCCTGCTCCCTGCTATCCAATGACCATCGCGTTCATCCTCTCCTGTCTGCTCTGGCAGATCGGCCATCAGGCCGGCGCAATGGTGGTCGAACAGTACAGTCTGGTGTTCATGATCATCTCGTCGGTCTGGATCATCGTCGGCAGCGAAGTCTTTCGCAGCATCGCCTTCCCGATGTTTTTCCTGCTTTTTTCGGTTCCGTTCGGCGAGGCGCTGATCCCCTGGATGATGAACTTCACCGCGGATTTCACCGTGGCCGCGTTGCAGTTCACCGGCATCCCCGTGTTCCGCGAGGGCACCTTTTTCAGCCTGCCCAGCGGCAACTGGTCCGTGGTCGAAGCCTGCAGCGGGCTGCGCTATTTCGTCTCCTCGCTGACTCTGGGGACGCTCTATGCCTATCTCACCTATCGGAGCGCTGTCAAAAGACTGCTGTTCATCGCGGCATCCGCGCTGATACCCGTGATCGCGAACGGGCTGCGCGCCTACATGATCGTGATGATAGGGCATCTGAGCGGCATGCGGCTTGCGACGGGCGTGGACCATATCATCTACGGCTGGCTTTTCTTCGGCATCGTGATGCTGCTCCTGTTCTGGCTGGGTTCTTTCTTCCGCGATAACCGGGGCGTAACCGAAGACCGGCATCATTCCAATTCAAAGCCCCATATAGCGCGCAACTTCATTCCCGCGCTTTTCATCATCCTTGCGATCGCGTTCTTCTCGACGCTCTATGCCTCGCATCTGGACAGCAAGCTCAAGGCTCCTGTCGAAATTGCACTCGCCCCGCCCCAAGGCCCGTGGCAGCCCGACCCGCGCACGCTTTCCGACTGGGTTCCCCGCTATCTTGGGGGCAGGGCTAGCATCAGCCAGACCTATGTCAGCGAAGGCAAGAAAGTTGCCCTATACATCGGCTACTACCGGGGGCAATCCAGGGGTCATGAGCTCGTCACATCGACCAACCAACTCGTGACGACCACGGACAGGGAATGGGGAAACACGGGCGAGACCAAGAAGATCCTGCTCGCAGGCGATGAACGCCTGCCGCATGTCGAGGCCAGCCTGCGCTCGAATACGCAACGGCTTTTGATCTGGCAATGGTACTGGGTGGACGGACGCTGGATCGTCAATCCCTATGTAGCGAAGCTCTTCGAGGCCAAGGCCAGGCTTGTAAACGGGCGCGACGATGCGGCCGTGGTGATTCTTGCGACTCCGCAGCAGGAACATGACTCGGCAGAGCCCGCGCTTCGGGATTTCGCAACGCAGATGCTGCCCGGTATCGAATCCATGCTGAACCATGCGGCACAGAAAAAACATGCAGACTAGCGCACCGCTGATCGCCCATGTGATCCACCGCCTCGACATCGGGGGGCTCGAGAACGGCCTGGTGAACCTGATCAACCGGATACCCGAAGACCGCTACCGGCATGCAATACTCTGCATGAAGGGCTATTCCGATTTTCGCAACAGGATTAGCCGCCAGGACGTGGTGATCATCGATCTCGAGAAGCGCGAGGGGCATGATCTCATGCTCTACTACCGCCTGTGGAAGCACCTGAAGGCGCTGAATCCGGACATCGTGCACACGCGCAACCTGGCAGCGCTCGAAGCGGTCTTGCCCGCGATGCTCACCGGGGTGAAGATGCGCATACACAGCGAGCACGGCCGGGATTTCAACGACATCTCGGGCGACAACAAGAAGCATCTGCTGCTGCGCCGCACCCTGATGCCGGCGGTCAGCCATTCGATCGCGCTCTCCCGCGACCTCGAATCCTACATGCACGAAAAGGTAGGCGTGCCCAGGCGCAAGATCACGCAGATCTACAACGGCGTGGACACGGAAAAATTTCATCCGTCGGACAAAAAGAATCCCGCGCTCCCGTTCGCGCAATCCGGCCTCGTCGTCTTCGGAACCGTCGGTCGCATGCAACCCGTGAAGGACCAGTCGAATCTTGCGCGCGCATTCGTGAAAATGCTAAAGATCGCCCCGCAGTTCAGGCAGAACGCGCGCCTGATGATGATAGGAGACGGGCCTTTGAAAAACGATGCAGAAGCCATCCTCGACGAGGCAGGCTGCCCGGAGCTAGCCTGGCTGCCCGGCGCGCGCGACGATGTGCCCGACATCATGCGACAGATGGACGTCTTCGTTCTGCCCTCGCTCTCGGAAGGAATATCCAACACGATACTGGAGGCGATGGCGACCGGGCTGCCTGTGATCGCAACCAGGGTGGGAGGGAACGCGGAACTGGTCGATGAAAACGAGACCGGGCTGCTCGTCCCGCCTGCGGACCCGGAGGCGATGGCCCGGGGCATGATAAGATACCTTGAGCATCCCCGCCTGAATTCGCGCCACGGCAACACGGCGAGGCAGAAGGCCGAAAAATCGTTCAGCATGGACGCCATGGTGAGCGCCTACCTTCAGGTTTACGACGGCAGACGCCGCAAGAGATGACAGACATATGTGCGGAATAACAGGCATCTTCGACACGAAAGGCAGCAGCGAAATCGACCGCCCCATCCTCGAGGCGATGAACCAGTCGCAGTTCCACAGGGGGCCCGACGAGGGCGGCATCCACATCGAACCGGGACTGGGATTGGGCCACCGCAGGCTTTCCATCATAGACCTCTCCTCGGGACAGCAGCCGCTTTTCAACGAGGACCAGAGCGTGGTCGTCGTGTTCAACGGCGAGATTTACAACTTCGTGGATCTGATGCCGGAGTTGAAGGCGCTGGGCCATATTTTCCGCACCCACTGCGACACCGAGGTGATCGTGCACGCATGGGAGGAGTGGGGTGAAAACTGCGTAGACCGTTTCAGGGGAATGTTCGCGTTCGCGCTCTGGGACAGGAACAAACAGACGCTGTTCATCGCGCGCGACAGGCTGGGCGTGAAGCCGCTGTATTACGCTTTGCTCGATGACGGCAGGCTGATATTCGGCTCGGAGCTCAAGGCGCTGACTTCGCATCCCGGCTTGAAGCGCGAGATGGATCCGATGGCGATCGAGGAATATTTCGCCTATGGCTATGTCCCCGAGCCGCGCACCATATACAAGGGCGCAAAAAAACTTTCTCCCGGCCACACGCTCGCGTTTCAACGCGGCAAGCCCGTGCCGGAGCCAAAAAGATACTGGGACATCCCGTTCAGGCCGGCAGGCCCGATTTCCGAAGCGGATGCCGCAATCGAGCTGATCGCAAGACTCAAGGAAGCGGTGAGAATCCGCCTCGTCTCAGAAGTCCCGCTGGGCGCATTCCTCTCCGGCGGCGTGGATTCGAGCGCGGTGGTCGCGATGATGGCGGAGCTCTCGAGCGATCCGGTCAACACCTGTTGCATCGCTTTTGACGATCCGAGATTCAACGAAGCCGAATACGCCAGGATGGTCGCCGAACGATACAAGACGCATCACAGCGTTGAAACCGTGGACCCGAACGACTTTTCGCTTCTGGACAGCCTGGCCAAGCTCTACGACGAACCTTATGCGGACAGCTCGGCGCTTCCCACCTACCGCGTGTGCGAGCTCGCGAAGAAGCGCGTCACGGTAGCGCTCTCCGGGGATGGCGGGGACGAGAACCTCGCGGGCTACCGCAGATACCGCGACCACATGGGCGAGGAGAAGCTGCGCTCCCTGCTTCCTCTCGGTTTGCGCCGCCCGCTTTTCGGACTGCTCGGCGCGATTTATCCGAAGGCGGACTGGGCCCCGCGCGTATTCCGCGCGAAGACCACCTTCGTGGCGCTCGCAAGAGATTCGGTGGGGGGATATTTTCATACCGTATCGCTGATGAAGGATGCACAGCGCAACCGCCTCTTCAGCGACTCGTTCAGGCGCGAACTGCAGGGCTACCGCGCAGTCGAAGTATTGAGGCGTCATGCGGCAGAATCCCCCACGGACGATCCGCTCTCGCTCGTGCAATACCTCGACATGAAGACCTATCTTCCGGGAGACATCCTGACCAAGGTGGACCGCGCGAGCATGGCGCATGCGCTGGAGGTCAGGGAACCCCTGCTGGATCACGAGTTCATGGAATGGACTTCAGGGCTTCCTCCAACTTACAAACTGAATGGGAGCGTTGGCAAGCACATCTTCAAGAAGGCGCTCGTCAACCATCTTCCAGACGACATACTCTACCGGCCCAAGATGGGCTTCGCGGTGCCCCTGGCAGTCTGGTTCAGGGGCCCGTTGAAAAGTCGCATGAGGCAGTCCGTGCTGGGAGACCGCCTGCTGCAAAGCGGCATCTTCAACCGGGAGTTCCTGGTCCATTTGATCGAGGAACACGAATCAGGACGACGCGACTACAGCGCGCCGCTCTGGTCTTTACTGATGTTCGATGCGTTCCTTGCGATGAACGGAAACTGACATGCGCATATTGCACATCCTCGACCATTCGATCCCGCTGCACAGCGGCTACACGTTCAGGACCGCGGCGATCCTGCGCGAGCAGCGCGCGCTGGGCTGGGAGACCTTCCACCTCACCAGCGAGAAGCAGGTCAACTGCGATGTGCTCGAAGAGATGTCGGACGGACTGCACTTCTACCGGACTCCAAAGAATAATGGGCTATTGAGCCGGCTGCCGGTGTTGAACCAGGTCGCGGTGATGCAGGGGCTGGAGAAGCGGCTAAATGAGATCATCCCCCTCGTGAAACCGGACATCCTGCATGCGCATTCTCCGGTGCTCAACGCGCTGCCCGCGATCAGGGCCGGCCGCAAGTTCGGCATCCCGATCGTGTACGAGGTGCGCGCCTTCTGGGAGGATGCGGCCGCGGACCATGGCACGACCACCGAGGGCAGCCTGCGCTACAAAATCACGCGCGCGCTGGAGACCCATGCGTTCAAAAATGCCGATGCGGTCACCACGATCTGCGAGGGATTACGACGCGACATCGTCGAACGCGGCATCCCTTCCTCAAAGGTCACAGTCATCCCCAATGCGGTGGACATCGAGAAGTTTTCCATTGGCGGCGCGCCAGACGAAGCACTGAAGACCAGCCTCGGTCTTGCAGGTTCGCGCATCCTGGGATTCATAGGTTCCTTCTATGCCTACGAGGGCCTCGATCTGTTGCTCGACGCGCTGCCATTGATCATCGAAAGAGCACCCGACGTGCGCGTGTTGCTGGTAGGCGGAGGGCCGCAGGAGGAGTCGCTGAAACGCCAGGCGCAGACGCTTGGAATTTCCGACAAGGTGGTGTTTTCGGGCCGCGTGCCGCACGGTGAAGTGAATCGCTATTACGACCTGGTGGACCTGCTGATCTATCCGCGCCACTCGATGCGGCTCACCGAACTCGTCACACCGCTGAAACCGCTCGAGGCGATGGCGCAGGGCCGGCTGTTCGCCGCATCGGATGTGGGCGGGCACAGGGAGCTCGTCAGGGACGGCGTGACCGGCGTGCTGTTCAAGGCGGGCGATCCACAGTCGCTGACAGACAAGGCTCTGGAACTTCTCAAAGAGACGGATAAATGGCACGCGTTTAAACAGGCAGGCCGCCAATATGTCGAGACAGAACGCAACTGGAAGGCGAGCGTTGCGAGATACCGGGATGTCTATGTGAAGGGGGCAGGATGCGCATCGTGATGGCAGGCCCGTTGCCTCCGATGATAGGCGGCATGACCACCGTGATCGACGACATCGCGCATTCCAGCCTCGCGCAAAAAACGGATCTCATACTTTTCGACACCGCGAAGAAGACGCCCGAGGGACGCTCGCTCTTCCAGGCGATCGCCGCCAGATTCGCATTGTGGCGCTCATGGCGGAATCTCATGAAACCTTCAAGACAGACGATCGCGCATATCCACACCTGCAGCGGCCTTTCCTATTTCCTGGACGGCGCGTATGCGCTGATTTCCAGACTTAGTGGCGTGCCCGTGGTGCTGCATGTGCACGGCGGTCGCTTCGACAATTTCCTGGACGGACTGTCCCCGCCGGCAAGAATCTTCGCGCGCTTCATCGCAAGGCGCGCAGACCGCGTGGTCGTGCTCTCCCATGAATGGAAAAAGAAGCTTGCAGTTCGGATTCCCGGGGCCAGGCTCTCGGTGATCGAAAACGGCGTATCGATACCACCACCCTCCCCGACCGGGAAGAAATCCGCAGAAATATTCATACTGTTTCTTGGCAACCTCGGCCAGCAAAAGGGGGTATGGGACCTGCTGGCCTGTTCGAAGAGCCTTCCGTCCGGCGCCCGCCTCGTGCTGGTGGGCGGGGAGGAAGATCCGGGCATCACGGAGAATATCCGCGAGCAGTTAAGGCGCGAGGGACTGCAAGACAAAGTGGAACTCACCGGCCCGCTGACAGGCAAGCCCAAATTCGACCGGCTGTATCGCGCCGACATCTTCGCGCTTCCCTCGTATGCCGAGGGCGTTCCGATCTCGATGCTGGAAGCCGCTGCCGCAGGACTGCCTGTGATTGTCACTCCGGTCGGCGGCATTCCTTCGGTGCTGACGGATGAGGAAAATGCGCTGTTCGTGAAACCCGGAGACAGGGATGCGCTGCTGGCAGCTCTGCTGCGCCTGATCGAAACGCCTGAACTGAGAAAACGCCTTGGGGATGCGGCGAAGCGGCATGTGCTGGAGAGATACGGGATCGAAAATTCCGCGCGCCAGTATTTCGAACTCTACAAAACCATACAGGCGGAGGCAAACGCATGAGCCTATATACCTCCATCGCATCCGGACTCCTGTTTCCGCTGCACGAGAGGCTGAAGCATCACAGCACCGTGGAAGTCCACCGGCAAATGGAAAACTCGCAGTGGTGGGACGCAGATCGCATCAAAGAATTGCAGCTTGCAAGGCTCAAAGATCTGCTAAGGCATGCGGACGTTCATGTCCCCTATTACCGGGATCTCTTCGGGAAAATGAAATTCAATCCGGAAGAGGTGAACAGCCTTTCCGATCTCGAACGCCTGCCGCTGCTCACCAAGGCCGGGATACGCGCGCACACCGAAGAACTCAAGGCCGACGATGCAAAAGGACTTGCGCGTTTCAACACGGGCGGCTCGAGCGGGGAGCCGCTTATTTTTTTCATCGGCAATGAAAGGGTCAGCCACGATGTCGCGGCCAAGTGGCGCGCGACCCGTTGGTGGGACGTGGACATAGGCGACCCGGAGATCGTGATCTGGGGTTCGCCGATCGAACTCGGCAAGCAGGACAGGATCAAGGCGCTGCGCGACAAACTGCTCAGGACCAGACTGCTTCCCGCATTCGAGATGTCGGATGCCAAGCTGGACTCCTTCATTGCCGAAATACGCAAGACCCGCCCCAGGATGCTTTTCGGCTATCCTTCCGCTCTGGCCCACATCGCACGGCATGCAGGATCGCGCGGCATCCGCATGGACGATCTGGGCATCAAAGTCGCGTTCGTGACTTCAGAAGCGCTCTACGATCACCAGCGCAATGCAATCGAAGCCGTCTTCGGCTGCCCTGTCGCGAACGGTTACGGGGGACGCGACGCGGGCTTCATCGCGCACCAGTGCCCTCACGGCAACATGCACATCACCGCCGAGGACATCATCGTCGAAATCGTCGATGAGAACGGCAACCCGCTGCCTGCCGGAAAATCCGGGGAAATCGTGGTCACGCATCTGGCCACAAGGGATTTTCCGTTCATACGCTATCGCACCGGCGACGTGGGCACGCTCGACGATCAGCCCTGCCCCTGCGGGCGCGGCCTGCCGCTGCTCAAGGAAATTCAGGGACGCGCCACGGATTTCGTCGTAGCCAAGAACGGCACGGTGATGCACGGATTGGCGCTTATCTATATACTGCGCGACTTGCCCGGCATGAAGCAATTCAAGATCATCCAGGAGAGCCTGGATTTGACGCGCATACAGATGGCCACCGACGAAACCTTCAGCGCATCATCGTGCGATGCGATCATATCCGGCGTGAAAGCGCGTCTGGGACAGAATGTCGAAGTCGAGATCGAACGCGTTGCGGAAGTACCCAAAGAAGCGTCCGGAAAATTCCGATACGTGGTGAGCAAGGTTCAGCCACCCGTCAGACAGCCGGAGCATGAATAGATTTGTTACCCACAATCCAACTTCAGAGGCTGCTTGATGAATTCAAAACCCATCCTGCTTTTCGGAATGCCACGTTCAGGCACCACATGGATAGGCAAAATCTTTGACAGCCATCCCGACACCCTGTACCGGCATGAGCCCGACAGCTGGGGCTTGCTCAATGACATTCCCCTGCTCGCGCCACAGGACCAGACAGAGCAATATGACGCAGCCATCAGCCGATTCATCGCAGCCATACCCCGGATGAACCAGACCAAGGTGAGCGCAACGATACCGGTCTTCCGAAAAAATTATTACTCGCCCCTCCACTTCTGGCTGCTGAACATAAACATCAGGGCATCCAAGCTGCTCGGCAAAATCTTCGGCGAAGTCGGCATGCCTCAACTGGTCGATTATCAGGCCAATGCAAACATACGCCTGGTCTGGAAATCCATCGAATCGCTCGGACGGCTCGGCGTGATCGCCCGGCAGGAATGCCGCGCGGTGCAACTTGTTCGCCATCCCTGCGGCTATATTTCATCGGTCCTGAGGGGGGAGTCAAAAAGCAAGTTCACCAGCGCGACACCTTCAAGCGATGATTTTGAATTGTTTGTCATGCTGCTGCAAACGGAACACGCGCGCGCACATGGTCTGACCCTGGACAAACTGAAGCAGATGACGGCAGTCGAGCGGCTCGCATGGCGCTGGGTATTGTTTAACGAAAAAGCCCGCGGGGACACAAAAGGACTTGGAAACTGCACGCTCGCGCTGTACGAAGATTTCTGCGACGACCCGGAAACGAGCACGCGCAGACTCTTTGAATTCTGCGGATTGAGCTGGCACCCACAGGTAGCAAGCTTCCTGCAGAGCAGCACGGCCAGCGAAAACAGCGCGTACTACAGCGTTTTCAAGGATTCAAAAAAATCCGCGAACAAATGGCAAAAGGAACTGTCCGAACACGATATCTCCGCGATCATGCTGATTGCCTCGACGAGCGAAGTGGGTCGTCTCTATATGGAGAAGTGACGCATCGCCCGAAAACACTTATCCCGTCAGCTGCTGACGGACCAATTGAACAGGCAAAACATGCTAGATGTGTTTCTCACAGTGGATGTCGAAATCTGGTGCGACGGATGGAATGACATCGACGGTCAATTTCCCGACGCGTTCCGGAAACACATTTATGGCGCTACGCCTCTGGGCGATTACGGCCTGCCCTATCAACTCGACCTGCTGAATCAACACGGGCTTTCCGGCGTTTTTTTCATCGAGCCCCTCTTCGCGTTGCGCTTCGGTACCGAGCCACTCGCAGAAATAGTCGGGCTGGTTCGGGAAAGCGGGCAGGAGGTACAACTCCACCTTCACACCGAGTGGGTGAATGAGGCAAGCAAACCCTTCTTCGAAGGAATGAACGCCAAGCGCCAGAATCTCAGGGATTTCTCCCTGAAGGAACAGACGCTGCTGATCACGGAAGGCGCAAAACTATTGAGACAGGCGGGCGCTGGCGATTTCAATGCCTTCCGCGCAGGCAGCTTTGGCTTCAATACCGATACGCTGCGCGCGCTCGCCGAAAACGGCATTCCTTTTGACAGCAGTTACAACGCCCGCAGATTCGGTCTCGAGAGCGGCGTCATGCCCGGCGTCTCTGTCGAGGAACCGATCGAATTCCTGGGCGTATACGAGTACCCGATGACGATATTCAAGGACGGCACCGGATCTCTGCGCAACGCCCAACTGACCGCTTGTTCGCACAGGGAAATGGAAGGGCTGCTGTGGCAGGCGCTGGAGGCTGGGCGAAAATCCTTCGTTATACTCTCGCATGGCTCCGAGCTCCTGAACAGGAGCAATGACCGTCCGGACAAGGTGGTCGTCAAACGCTTCCGGAAACTGTGCGAATTCCTGGACAGAAACCGGGATTCGTTTCGCTTGCGCGGATTCAAGGATCTCCAGCCAAAGATTGTGGATCAGCAACCCGCGCAGCTCACTTCGCCGATCTCGAAAACTTGCGCAAGAATCATGGAACAGGCTTATCGCATGAAGTACAACTAACGACCTGCTTCAGCCTTCCGGATCGAAGGTTTTTTCAGCGCCACCATGATGCTGGGCATCAGCAATCCCAGACTCGTGCCAAAACCCATGCTGACCAGTCTGAAAAGCCGCAGCAAGTTGTATTTGCCAGGCGACATGATCCGCCGCTTCGCCTCCATGAGGCTCCTGTCCCGGTCGCTCACATCCAGATTTTCATAGCCCTTCATCCTGCGAAGCAAACGCCAAGGATTCAGGCCGCGCTCGATGTTGGGGATGATCTTTATTAGGAACGGGTCCATCGCGCGAGGAAGATAGTTGACCAGCCAGACCCCGCTGTGCACTTCGCGAGGCCACAGCCTGCTGCTCGTGCCCAGAACGAAAAGGATGCCCCCTGCTTTCAGCACACGGTCTATCACGCCCAACACGGCATCGAGATGATCGTCCTCGACATATTCCAGCACGCTGTTGCATACCACGAGATCGAACGCATTGTCGGCGAAAGGGAGCTTTCGGGTATCGCTCACATGCAGAAATTCCACATGCCCGGATACGCCGTATGCCCTGGCATTGCTGCTGGCAATGTCCACATAGGTCGGGTTGATGTCGATGGCGGTGACATCGGCGCCCATGGATGCCAGCATCACAGAGCTCGCCCCGAAGTTGCAGCCGAACTCCAGCACCCTGCTGCCTTGCACCGGTAATCCCCGCGCGAGAAAAAATGGCCGCGCACGTTCCCAGACTACCGGGACATAGTCTCCCGCCCAGACATCATTCGGGTCAAGACCTGCATCGATGACAAGACTCACGAATTCCGCATGTGCGGATGAGTCGACAATAGTTGGCTTTGCAGATTGCATTGGTATTGAATACGCCACGACGCCATGCCATTTTCAAAATGCTATTATAATGCGGTTGCAAGGAGCCATAGTAAGCTCCCGAGAAAAAATGCGGATGACAATTCTATGGATTTCTTACATCTCGAGGATGAACTTCTGAAATGAGGGATCTGTTCGTCGCCGCGATAATTTTCGGCTCCCTCCCCTTCATCCTCAGGCGCCCCTATATCGGCGCGCTGATGTGGGTCTGGGTCAGCGTGATGAACCCGCACCGGCTGGCCTACGGGTTCGCCCACAACTTTCCTTTCGCAGAGATCATTGCGCTGACCACGCTGTTCTCGGTTGCAATCCATCGCGACGAAAGACACTTTCCTCTTGTGCCTGCGACAGTCAGCCTGATCCTGTTCATGCTCTGGATGAACGTCACTTCCATTTTCGCGATTCATTTCGACCAGATCTATTACCATTGGAGCACCATCATGAAAGTGCTCCTGATGACGCTCGTTACGATCACCGTGCTGCACAAAAAGGAACATATCCGGCTGCTGATCTGGGTGCTGGTGGTCTCTCTCGGCTTCTATGGCGTGAAGGGCGGGCTGTTCACCCTGAATGGCAATGGTAGCTTAGTGTTTGGGCCTGAAAATTCCTACATCGAAGAAAACAATGCGCTGGGATTGGCGCTCATCATGACCATACCGCTGATGAGATTCCTGCAACTAACCGAACCCAGAAAATGGGTGCGCTTCGGTCTGACCCTCTCCATGATACTCTGCGGTCTTTCCGCACTGGGTTCCTATTCGAGAGGTGCGCTGATCGCAATTACAGCCGCTTCGATTTTTCTCTGGCTGAAGAGTCAGCAAAAGATACGCATCGGCGTCGCCCTGCTCATCCTGCTTCCCATTCTGATTACCTTCATGCCGGATAAATGGGAAAAAAGGATGCACACCATTGAAACATACCAGCAGGACGGCTCGGCGATGGCGAGGATCAATGCATGGCAGACGGCGTGGAATCTGGCAATGGACAGGCCGATCGTGGGGGGAGGATTCGAAATTTACGACATGGGCATCATCCAAAAGTACGCCCCGCACCCTGAACTCGGGGTGCATGCCGCGCACAGCATTTATTTCCAGACTCTGGGTGAACACGGTTTCGTGGGACTCGCGCTCTTTCTCGCTATGGGTTTCTTCACATGGCGAGACGGAAGCTGGATCATCGCAAAGACCCGCGATCGGCCGGATATGGCCTGGGCCAACAATCTCGCAAAGATGCTTCAGGTCAGCCAGATCGCCTACGCCTCGGGTGGCGCATTCCTGAGCCTTGCCTACTTCGATCTTCCCTACTACGTTCTGGCCGCGATGGTGCTGACAAGAGTCGCCGTTGAAAAGGAACTGAAAACCGCAATAGCAGTCCTGCCCAAGGATGAAACGCTGATCAAACGTCGGAGAAATTCCAAAGCGCTGCGAAATCGCCGCCGGCGTCTGCCCGACACAGGCCTGTCTTGAGATAGATGGATTGCCAGGATTTTTTCATAGTTCTGTTCGATCAAACATAGTATGATGCAGCTTCGGCGACTTGAACATCCGACGCCACCGAAACTCTGTACCGGACAAATCTTAATGCAAGGCAATGAACCTTGATGGAAACGGCATCCGATCACCCCCCAGGCTTACCAGAAAGACATGCGCTGATCATCGTCGGCATGCACCGCAGCGGCACATCCGCCACCACCGGCGCGCTGCAGTGCCTGGGCGTGCAGCTCGGTAAAAAATTATACTCGGGGCACAGCGGCATCAATCCCAAGGGTTACTTCGAGCACAGCGACATCGCTGACACGAACGAGGAAGCGTTGCTCAGCATCGGTTCCGCATGGGACGACATTCTGCCGAAAGCAGAAGGCTGGTGGAAGCAGCAGCAGTTGCAGCCATACGCCGAGAAGATGAAGCAATACATCAGGCGCGACTTCTCCCTAAGCTCCCTCTGGGCTGTCAAGGACCCCCGGGTCAGCCGGATGCTCCCATGGTGGCTCGAGATACTCTCGAATGAAGGCATCTCTCCCCGCTTCATCTTCGTCGTGCGCTCTCCCGACGAGGTATACAGATCCCTCGAAAAACGCGACGGTTTCTCGCGCGAGAAATCCTTCATGCTCTGGATCCTGCACTATCTCGATGCGGAAAGGGAAAGCCGCGGCCACCCGCGCGCCTTTACGCTGTTCGAAGAGTTTCTGGAAAACCCGACAGGCGAGCTTCTGAAGATCGGGCAGCAACTGGGACTGAATTATCCGATTCCCGTCACGGATGCCAAGGAATGCCTCGCAGCCTTCCTCTCGAAGGATCTGCGCAACCACAAGGGAAATGACACAAGACAGTCCGGCACGCAGATAGAACACCTTGCCTATGAACTGCAAGCGAGACTGCAAAAAGCCGCACAGTCGGATGGCGGGGCCGGCGTTGAGATGGATGATCTTTGGCAGCAGCTCGAAGAAATCCAGGCCGGCTTCGATCCCCTGCTCGTCGAGCAGTTGCAGACGACAGGCAAGAGACGCGGCGAAACCGAGCTGTACATGCACCGCGTGGAGCGTTCATATTCGAAATATGCAGGCAAGCCGGTGCGCGTCATTGAGAGACTTTTCGGGCGCAACGTGTGATGTCCAATTGCAGAAGTCATCATTTCCGGAGATACTCGCGATCATTCAACCGATAGTACGAGTATGCCGAAAGTCTCCGTCATCATCCCCAGCTACAACTGTGAAGCCTACATCGCGGAGACGATAGGCAGCATACTCAACCAGACCTTCAAGGACATCGAGCTCATCGTCGTGGACGACGGCTCAACGGACCGCACCCGGGAGATCGTGAAAAGTTTCGGCGATCCCGTGCGCCTCATCGCACAGCAGAACCAAAGGGTATGTGCCGCCCGCAACCGCGGCATACGCGAGGCCAGGGGAGAGTTCATCTGTCTGATGGATCACGACGACTACTGGTTTCCTGAAAAACTTTCGAGACAAATCGAAGAATTCGCAAGGCACCCGGAAGCCGGAATCGTCTACAGCGACTTCATACGATGGCACAGGGACGCGAGCGGCAACTTTCCTCCGCCCGAAAGCTTTGATCGCGCATCCTTCCCCGACGACACGAATCCCGAATTCTCCGGATGGATATACCACCAGTTCCTGCTCGACTGCTGGATGCTGACGAGCTCGGCGATGTTCCGCTCTGAGGTGTTCGACAAGTGCGGCATGTTCGACGAAGCGCTGCCCTACAGCGAGGATTGGGAGCTCTGGCTCAGGATATCCAGAGAATATATGATGATGCAGTTGCGGCGGCCCCATACGCTTTACCGTCAGCACCTTCAACAAGGCAACCTCATCGTCCGTGACATAGACTATCGCACCGAACTTTTGACCGGGGCAGAAAAGAAATGGGGACTTTGCAGCCGTGACGGGCGCTGCACCACGCGCCGACAATTTTTCTCCCAGCTTGCAAAGTATCATGCAGCATTCGGCCTGCATCAGCTTCAGGCAAGCAATGTAGTCATGGCCTCCAGATCATTTCTGAAGGCATGGAAGAACGACCCTCTGAAACCGAAATACCTCGCCTACATTCCGGCGGCATTGCTTGGCTGGCGACCGAAGTGGTGAGATAAACCTTTCGGGCTGGAATTTGCACCCGCTGCAAGACAGGGGCGCATCAGGATGACCCGATGGCAGACTGTTATCTGGCAAGCGCCGCGATGCAGGCCGTCATGATCGTGCCTTTTCCTGAACCACCACTTTTTCCTGCTCGATGATCTTGCGGAAAGATTCGCTTGTTGCAGCCCAGTCGACGATATCCACCTTGAAAGGCAGGTCGGATTCGGAAAAATCGTCGGACAGGGATGCGCTGACGCCAAGGCTCAGAGGCGTATCGGTGATGACGGCAAGATCCAGGTCTGAGTATTTTCCGGAGTTCCACTTGGCGCGTGAGCCGAAAGCCCATACCTCGTACTGCGGAAGATGTTTTTTCAGCAGGCCGCTGACTATCCCCCAGTGTTCAGGGAGGATTTCGATGTGCGGGTTCATTTTCTGATCCTTTGATTCAGCCTGTCCCGCAAACATTTCGCTTCTTCGATGAAAGCAAGTATTCCGGAAACCACTTCCAGAGCGACCTCCTCGTCATAGGTGTGGCTGGTCTTGCTCCGCATTTCCCGATATTCCTTCCATTTCGGCCAATCGCTCAGGAGCAGTCCCGCCTCATTGCCGGATCGGATCAGATCCTGGAAAGCCATCGTCTCAAACCGTTCCGGGCTGGCAGATGCCGATTCGAGATAGCGCTTCAGCATCTTGTGCGAGATCTCATAGGTGAATTCGAAGCGCTGGATCAGTCCGTCTCGGATCAATGTCTGGGAAGTGTCGCGCTGATAGACCGCCCATCCTTCCTCGAGCCTTGCGATGGCATTCGCCAGCGGAGTGATGTCGAGGCTCATATTCAATCCTCCAAGGGAATAACGGGTATTGCGTGATTCATTCCGGCCACGCGCCGTGCAGTATAACTGCAGTCACGGTCATGGGTGAAATTCTTGGAGTTTCAGACCAGGAATTGAAAAACACGGTGCAAACTCTGATTTTTGCGAACATGCACAACTGCCGATTTATATTGGTCTGTTTGGATGATTCCGAAATTCCTTAGGGAAACGCTGACTTATTCTTGATCGTCGTTCCCGCCTGCGCGGGGTATAGCGAATAAATCAGCGCATCCTTAGACGATGTTCCTTGCGGCAGTGCATGCATATTAGTATAATGAATGCCATGAATGCATATTAACGAGGTGATGCTATGGCGATGCTGACAGTACGGAACTTGCCCGACGATGTACACCGCGCGCTGCGGGTGCGGGCCGCTCAACACGGGCGCAGCACTGAGGCCGAAGTCCGCGATATTCTGGCAATCGCAGTCAAGCCAGAGAATCGTGTTCGCCTGGGGGAAGCCTTGGCGGCATTGGGTCGCAAGATCGGCCTGACGAACGAGGATTTCGAGGTCTTCAACCAGGTACGAGACAAGACGCCAGCCGAACCGCTGAGGTTTGAATGATCGTCCTCGATACCAACGTCGTTTCCGAGGCGATGAAGCCCGAGCCGCACCCAGCCGTGCGTGCTTGGCTGAACGATCAGGCCGCTGAAACGTTGTACTTGTCCAGCGTAACGCTGGCCGAGCTGTTGTTCGGCATCGGAGCACTCCCGGCCGGTAAGCGCAAGGACATGCTGGCTCTGGCCCTTGACGGTCTGATGGGACTGTTCAGGGATCGGGTGTTGCCATTCGACATCGATGCAGCTCGGCACTATGCCGA
>VFSW01001500.1_pt1 | contig 35675 bp, 49 predicted proteins | sample 5358111 | NCBI WGS metagenome assembly VFSW01 (sample SAMN11554181, study PRJNA540505) | mine drainage metagenome | isolation source: sediment from site ElyBrook_90M | place: USA: Ely Copper Mine, Vershire, VT | collected 2017 | reverse complement strand
ACCCGAGTCGCGCGCGGGGGCGGGGAGGGACTTGGCTCAGGCATGGCACCAGCGCGGTTTGGTGCTGCGAGCAACGGCGGGGCGGTGGCGAGGCCTGATTCCGGCGAGGTTCAAGCGACGCGAGCCTTGGCGTGCAGAGGTGCGCCAACATGTGATACGATTCGCTCCGGTGAGGACTCAAGCGAGATCTGGCTGGGCGGGTCTTAGGAACGGCAAGTAAGGGCGTGGTTAGTTAGGACATGGCAAGCATTTTTTCTACGATATCCATAGACTCGATCATCTGCGACGGGTCGGTCTATCCCAGACCGCAACACGATCCGCACGCGATTGAAACGTATGCCGCCGCGATGCTTCGAGGGGACAAGTTCCCTCCGATTTGCGTCACGGGAATCAGGGGGAGGGTCTACCTCGTCGACGGCTACCACAGGCTCAACGCGATGATGAGGTGCGGGATGATGGAAACGCAGGCAGAAGTCATCAACTGCGGGACGCTGGAGGAGGCATACGAGGAATCGGTCAGGAGGAACGCTATCCACGGACTCCGCTTCAGCCTCGAGGACAAGAGACATATCGCGAAGAGGCTCCGGAACGGCGGGAAAAAAGAAGATGAGATCGCCTCCCTTTTGCGGATGACTCTCCACGACTTTCAGAGGATAGTGCTCGGTTCAATCGAGAGGGCGACCGAGCTCGCTGTGTCAAGAAGGGTCGGCGTTCCGGCGCCGTCTGTCTCTCCTCCCGATTCCGCTCCAGACTTTACGCCGATCAAGAACGGAGAAACATGGATGCAGCCAACGGGAAAAATGGAATACGGTCAGACAGAAAGGCGCTCTGTCCTCGAGACTCGCTGCGACATACTGAAGGCGATTCGGGACGAGCCAGGGAGCGTCTCGATTCCGACGCATATCATGTATAGGTCTAACACTTCATGGACTGTCCTGAGAGAGCATCTCGTAAATCTCGAAGCGTTAGGGCTGCTAAAAATTGGGAGGCAACTGGCTCAAGAGGAAAGAAGGGTGTACTCGCTGACTGATCGAGGCGTCGCGTGCCTTTCCAGTTACGTCGACCTGAAACAGAAGATACTCGGGGAATTGGAGGAATCAACGAAATGACCCAAAAGAGGCAAACAGTGGTCATGAGGATGACGGAGAGGATGCATGGAAAGACATGCTCTTACTGCGGCCTCGCAACAGAGAGCACGCCATATTTTTCAAACAAAAACAAGAACGTTAAACGTTATCATATTTTGTGCAGTATCAAAGTTGGTCTTCTAGACATAGAAGATCGTTTCTGGGCAAAAGTATTGAAGACGCAATCATGTTGGATATGGTTGGGAGCTCTAAGAACTAATGGATATGGAGAATTTTGTCTCAGGCATGGATCTGTACCGATGTATCCACATCGCTTAGCCTATGAGATCGCCAAAGGCGCAATTCCTTCAGGTCTTATAATCGATCACCTCTGCAAGAATCCAAGGTGTGTAAATCCACAACATCTCGAAGCTGTAACCCAGAGAGAACATGTTCTTCGCGGAAATATTTGTGCAAAAATATATTGCAAGCGCGGGCACCTTATTAGTGAAAATCTAGCCCCTTGGCACAAGTCGAGAACATGCCTATTATGCATAAATTACTTACGAAGGCAGCATCATGCCGCGAAAGTAGCTCTCTTTAACGAATCCGAAGCTGCTCACATGAGGGTAAAACAACAATGAAAATGAGCCTTCACCCTATTGATTGGTGTCATGTTTGTGGTAATCGTGAAAATGCCCTAGTCGATATCTCGTATCCAGACAATGCGGAGCACAGCGACAAAGACATGGAGTACATTAGAATTTGCGCTGCCTGTATTGAGGACGCACGATCGATTTTTACCAAGGAAGGAATAATCGCGAAGAGGTCGCTTGGCAATCTAGGAAGGGAATCGTCTCCCGAGAAACATGGCGCACGATTCGGGAGATGTTACAATTGACCGAGCCAACACTTGAACAAATCAAGGCGGAGGAGACATTTGTGAACAAGCAGCGAATCAGTCCCATTGCGTACTACGTCGCAAAAGCGCGTCTCGAAGAACGCGAGAAAATCAAGAAAAGAGGCCTTACACGATTGAGCGCGGGCAAAACAATAATCTGCCTTTGTGGTTCAACACGCTTTAATTATCAAATGCTTCTAAAACAATGGGAATTGACAAAGCAAGGACACATCGTTCTTTCCTGGTGTAGCCTACCTGATTCATATGCTGGGGGAGGAGACCATATCGGGGATTTAGAAGGCGTGAAACAAATTGTCGATGAAGTTCACAAGAGAAAAATTGATCTGTGTAACGAGGTTCTTGTTCTGAACATAGACGGGTATATCGGGAATTCAACCAGAAGCGAAATCAATTATGCATTAGAACACAACAAGCCCGTAAGATACCTAATTGAGAAGTCGTGAAAGAGAAATGAGCACGAAGGACAAGATTCAGATTCACAGGCTCTTTGGCGTTCTATCTTCGCCGGAGAGGCTGAGAATACTCGAGTATCTTTCGAAGGTCGGAGAGAGCTCCTATTCCGACACCCTGAAAAATATCGCCGTCGGCTCCGAGAAGTCGGAACCGAAAGCCTTCAACGGCTACTTTGCTTACCACATGCGTCCCTTGAAAAGAATGGGTCTGATAGAACTTGATCATGTGAAAGGAAGTTACAGCTTGACGAGAAACGGAACAATGGTCTGGGCAATCATCAGGATGATGCTCAGCGGCGCAGTGGGAATGGATCCACTTTTCCTCGAGGCGACAGATGCAATACACGAAGAAATGGATCGTCTCAGAGACGTCCTGAACGAACTCGAGACGAAGACGGCGAAGCCAGAACCCCTCTTCATAATGCCGCAGGTGAGCGACGTCATCGAACGCAGGGACAGGCACAGGGAGAAATTAGGTCGGGGGCCAATAAGGAGGAAACAACTCACGCAGGACGTGGAAGAGCTTCCAATGGAAGAACAGTTGAAACTCATCAGGCATTGACGAGTCGGGCGAGCAGATGACCCAAACCAAGCTTCCAATCGCATTAGAAAAGAGAAGAATAGAATATCCATGCGGTTGCCTGTATGTCTTCGGGAAACTCTTTCCTAAGGATCCGATAGACGAGGAAGTAATCGCATACAAACTCTGTGAAACTCACTCTCTAGACTCTTTCAACAGCGAGGAGTGGGACCTGATTTGCTCGAGGGGATAAAAACATGAAAGAGGGCGAAGTAGACAAGCCTGAGAGGAAATCTCCTGGTAGCGTCATCTATACAAATCTCAGGCAAATCTACGAGGACGAATACCCGGGCAAGTTCGACGACACAGTGGCTCGGAGACTTATCGAGCTCTACACAGTTGAGGGAGATGTTGTGATGGATCCGATGTCGGGTTCAGGCATAATCCCGATAGAAGCCGTGAAGATGAAGAGACACGCAGTAGCGATAGACATCAATCCGGAATGCAGGTCGCTGATGCTGAAGAAATATTCCAAGGTCCTCGAGGACTTCAAGCAACATGGAAATCTCGAGGTCAAAATAGGCGAGGCATCGAAAGTTATGGCCCCAATGTGTGATAATTTCATTGATTTTGTCATGACGTCGCCCAGCTTCGGAATTTCGGTTGACGCGAAGCATGATGGCTATTCCGACATTCCAGAAGACATGGCTAATTCCAAAACCTACGAACAATGGAGAGAAAGGCTGAGGCCTGTCCTGCGGGAAATTTTCAGGGTTCTGAAGCCTGGCAAGCTCGCTGCAATAGAGACGCGTCCTCGAGCGAAGAAGAACAAATCCTATCCTCTATGGTTCTGGATAACAGGAGACATGCTCTCCGAGGGGTTTGAGTATTTCTGCGATTACATCGAGGCTCCTGTTCCTCCATTCATGCTCTACACGTCGGGGGACGAAGATTCGAGGATGCCCATGCCCTGGCATTCCTTTATCTTGATGTTCCGAAAGCCGGAACAGGAAACCCTTGGAATCGGGCACAAGAAAGAAATCGAATGTAATGAGTTTCTCTGTCTGCCGGAAAAGAATCCAAGTCACTACATCGTCCTATAGAGAAGACATAAGGGCGAGGGACCCATTTTGAGCGAAGATCGTTGTACTGTTTGTGGACTTACGAAAGGAAAAGAACCTTGGAATTGCAAACAAAATCATGCCCTCTATTTGATTGATACAACTTCTGAATACATCGAGATATTACACGAAGTCGGCAATTCAACTTACAAGTACGCTAGTGCTTCATTGATGAAACCGACGTCAGAAGAGTTCAAAGAATTAGAGGCTATCATCTGGAAAATCCTATTGAGAACAAAAACAGAATGTGAAACTTATCTCAATGGAAGAGGGATTCGACATTGAGCGAATGTACTTACTGCAAAGGGTATCCTACTCTTGATGAAGCTAAACTTCACGAAAAAGACGAATGTACCTGCAGAGGAAACGGCTGCGGAGCTGGAGGGTGCAAGAGGGGTAAATTATCTTGCGCGTCTTTGACAAGAGAAAAGGTCAGGGCCATGTCCATCAATGAGCTTGATGAGTATGAGCATCAAATACCTCTCCGCGTTGCGGGATCTCCTACTGGAGAATTCTATTCGGTCTCGTGTCGGAGATGTGGAGCAGTTCTGGAAGACTACTAGAAGTTCTGTCAATACATGAGAATTGATTTGTTTAAGGAATTGTTTTGCTTCGGAAATCGCTATCATTTTCCGCTTTGGTTTTTGCGAATTTGCGACCTAATGAGTGGAGATGGAGAGCATGACCATGAGTACAGAAGTTAAAGTGTCAGGGCAATAGCCAGTCTGACAATCGCGTCTGCGACTTTGAAAAGGTCGAATGCGAGAATGAGATAGAAAAGTCTCTGAGACACCGGCAACGAGTAGAATCGTTCTCTAAGCATCATACCTGCCCCTACATTCCGCGCCGAATCTGAATTCTATAGCTACTTTCGTAGGGCGTGGACACAAAGTAAAAAATGACGTCGATCACCGCTAGCGCCGGACCTATCACTTCTAGCCAGAGAGAAGCAAAATCACCCGAGGAAATTGTCGGCGCGTGGAAATTGGGAATCGAGACATTCAGAATCGGGACGAAGACTATTATTCCGTAAATGACAAGCGAACCAAAAACTACGTTCAGAAGTAGAAACATCGGGTTCGGTCTCGTCAGCGTGACAATCGAAGCCAGAGTTATCCCTCCTGCGGTCAGGGTCAGGATGAAAAGATACTGCTGCAGCCATGACCAGGAAGACCAGCTCAGACCAATTATTTTGTAGTTCGCAATAGACGCGGAATTATTCGAAGCGAGCCACGTCAGAGCAAGGGCTACGAAAAGCGAGGAGAAGAACCATCCAAGTATGTTCCTCAAATAGAGTCGCATAACGTAGACGCGTCCGGTCATAGAATTCTCAAATCAGGGCCTGACGTAAAACCATTTCTCTAAAACATGGGCTTCCGGTCCCACGGTGGAGACCAAGAAGCACGCAAGGCGACTGTAGGTTTCAAGGAGCGGGTAGCTCGCAATTTTTCTGTAGGTTTCAGAGGTACATTAGCTCGCATTGTGATCATAGGTTTCACTCCTGATTTAGCTCGCAAAAGAAAAATAGGTTTCACCCGACTTTTAGCTCGCACAAATCCCTGAGAACTCTTTCCTTCTACTTATTCTCCCCTTTCTTCTTGATTAGAAGCTCGTGGTCTATGAGGCTGACGCTTACGACGTCGCCGTTCTCCCAATCCAGCGCTCTTGTCATAGATTCAATCTTCCAATTCGTTCTCAAACTGCACTTGAGCAGTGCTGCGTCTAAATCTTCTTGCATAGACTTCAGGCATCGAGGACGAATCCCAATCACCTATCACTGCAACATTGAATGGAGTGTATCCCTTATCAAAGAGCGCTAGTGCATGCCCATAGCGAAACATATGAGAAGTGATAGAAGGGTCAAGCCTCTGTAAAATCTGGTCCAAGCGCTGGACAGTCATTGGATGTTCCGATTCGAAAACAAATTCTCTTCCGCCACTGAAACGAGGGAAAAACCATGAATTGGGACCCGCGCCCATAGCTTCGAGTGCTTCTTTCCATTCCACTATATATCGTGTAAATGGATTCTTCAGGGTCCTAGCTTTGATTCTCAAAGGGAGAAGACGCTTCACTATACGCTCGGAATTCTCCAGGGAGACGTTGCATCTGCGGCAGACTGCAAACTCGCCATCCTTTTTCCTCCTTGCCATGCGCTTGTTTTCGAAATAACAGGATCCGCACTTGAGGTAGTATGCGATCTTTTTCTCGATGTGGAAGGTCATCCTGAGCATCTCATTCTCCACGTGGACACCTCCGAGTTTGACTGAAAGATTCTCGCCTCCTCTCTTGAAGAAGAGCCACGCAGTAGATATCAAGGCCTTGTCCCTCATCTTCAATTGGGAATCAAGGATCTCATCCTTGAGCTTCGTGTATGGAACCAATGAAGAGATCTTGTCAATCAAAGACCTTGCATCTTTTGAATCGAAAGGTCTACCCTCTTCGACTCGTTTTGCTCGATCAGCATTCTGGAGCCATCCGACTTTGCCCTTAGTTTCAAATCCAGGAACGGAGTGCCATCCACTCATCTTTGCTTACCCTTACTTTTGCCGAAGCCGACCTATTTTAACTAATTGTCATAAGATAAAGAGTATAGGCAATTCTTCAGAAAGTCCACAAAATATCATGCTTATTCTCACTGTACAATCAATAACGTCGTTGAAGAGAAATCGTTCAATAGTTGGTAGCCTTTGACAAATAAGTGACACGAGAACCAAAGGCAACTAGGGTCCCAGAGAGACGCCTACCCTCTCAGCCTCCTTCCTCATTCTGTCTGCGCTGACTAGTTTTCCTTCTGAGACAAGTTTGTCGTAAGTACGCCGCAAATTCCGAAGTGCAATAGCCGAGTAGCTTCTTCGCGTTCCATTGTATTCTTGGTAAACTCGAGAAGGTAGATAGCTGTAAAAGTTATCAATGAATTCTAATCGGCTCCCGCTTTTTTTCCCATCTGGAGAAAACCATCTCGAATAAGCCTTGGCGCTCCTGCGGTATTGATCCATCCCTGCTTCACTGCCAGTTACTTTCGTGACTTCAATTCTAAGGGCACCAGGTACTTCCCTAAACCTCTTCAGAATCCAGTTAGGAGAAAGACCGGTCGCACCTTCAGTGTTAAACACGGTTCGCGAGACATTCTTCACTCCAGAGAGATCAATTGAGAACTCGTCAGCCCATTTCTGATTTGTAGCCCATAAGGCCTCATCATCCCAATCAAGGCGAATACCAGGCTCGCCTTTATCCTGTTGCCACTCCATAGACTTCATCCACTGCTCCGGAAGAAATACCATATGTTCTTTCCACGCGTCCCAGTTGGGCTTGACACAGACTAGATGCTCCTTCCCATCATCTCTGCGCAGGACTTCCTTCTCTCCAAAAACTTCGGCGAGAGATTGAATCAGATAAGAGGACTTGCCATAGGTAGGCGGGCCGTATACGAAGAACTGGAATGACTCGTTAAATTTGTGAGCATGAAGAGTCTTCAGAGAAACTCGCATCACTTTTTGATGACGCCTTCCTTCTTCGCATCTTTCCTTATATCGTCAATCAATGCTTTCTCGGACCATGAGACATCCGTATCTCTCCTGCCGAGAGATTGAATCATGTTAGATTGGTTCAGCGAGGTCTTTCCATATAGTTCTACTGCCGCGTTCATGTAGTACTTCCCATTTTTCGCACCTGCGGCAATGACCGGGATTTCATCTTCGAAAAAAATCTTTAATATTTCAAAAAAAGCCTCTTGTTTGTACGACTTCTTATCTATGCCCTTGAGCTGCTCATATCTCAAAAGTGCGTAATGTCCCAGTCCCAGGATTTCAATTCCTTGAATTACGTGAGATGCTAGTTTGCCATAAAAATCATCTTTTGTATTTCTGACTTCGCCAGAAGGAGTCATGCCAGGAGACGGTTGATTGCTAGGCATCTCTCAGTCACTTCAACATGAAGAGTGCTATCAGCATTGCAGAAGCTATAGCAAACAACGCGACATGTGTCCATCCCAGTTTGAACTTTGAATCGCCTGCCGCTCTTCCAGTCTTTATCAGATGCGCAACTTTATCATCTAACATCGCTTCGAGATCTTCTTTCTCCTTCACGACCTCGGCTAGTTTTTCCACGATGGGACTGTTTGCACTAGCCTTCACAAAGTCGCTAATGACCTGCATTGATTGCGGGACAGGCTTCAATTTCGCTTCTTCATACTGCTGCGTGTAGCCGTTCAATGCATCCAGTCTGCACGCGTTGGAGTCCGTAGTCAAGAGGATTCTGATCTCGGGCTGCCTTTCCTCTCGACCGTATGTGATTTGGAGGAACTTCTTTGGAACGACCTGCTTGCGCATCTTCACAGTTGCTAAGGTAGGTCCTCCCGCAAAGGCAACATTGGTTGGGACAATCCACGGTCCCATCATCCAATCTGGAATCGATGAAAAGAGAAACTCATTCTCTATCGAGTCTCTTCTTGTCAAGATCACGATGTCCTGCTCCTTTGAGTCTCCTTCCAACAATTCGCTTTCTCTTGCGTGAATCATCCATGCGAAGATCGGTTTACCTGTAGCATCTTTGAAAGGAAAGATATCATCAAAGAACTGTTTCAGGCTTGAATATTTCTCCAGGACCTTTTCTGCTCGCTCAGCGCTTTCTTTTTCGTTTCTTGGCGGAGCATCCTCTTCCTCAGCAACAACGCCATCCTCAAATGCTTGGAGATTATTAAGAGCCTCTTGTTCATCAACCGTTCCAGTGCCTCCAAGCATTTTGCTCATCATTTTCAAAAAGCCCACTTTGGCGTATTCGGACCAGACAAGGAGGTAGCGAAGGATTGTTCCCCTGTCTATGAGCGAATAAGGCTCCATGTCGATGACTATGTTCTCCGAGAGCTCGCCATCATGGAGCCACGAAATGATCCGGTGATTGTGGAAGTGGAGCACTTTCTTGACGAGGTAGAATATGGCTCCGCCAAAGATGTCCAGGATTCCGAAAGCTATCGCGGCATAGGACCAAGGAGGAGCAAGTTTAGCCAGTCCGTAGAGCAGCGCGGGGATCCAGGTGCCCATCCAAACGGAAAGGAGCACAAGCGACTTCCAGGGGAATCTTTGCACTGCTCAACACTTCTCCAGTCTGACATCAGGACTTGCTTTCGAATCATCTGAGAGACGGTTGTATTCCTGGCTGCCGTATCCGACAGCTTGCCTCAGCCATTGCCAGATCCCAACAGTCCTTTCACCTTCCTTCGTGAGATAATAGTAAAATCGCCTTCCACTCCGAACCTTCACCAACAAGTTTTGTTCAGACAGGTGGGCTGCAAGCTGGTAGAAGATGACGTAGTCCGTATTCGCGTTCCTGAGGACGTGAATCGCCGAATGGTTGCCCTTGTTTATCGCATAAAGAATGTCAAGCTCCATCTCTAGTCTGCTCCTGCGCACCAAAATCTCAGTCTGTGGTATTCGAATTTCGGAGAAACACGGCGCCTCGTCCGTCGACATGCTTTCTCTCACATCATCTTTCTCTTGGCTCATCTTCTCAACTCGCAATATACAAAGGGGCAGCTGTCATGGTCAACGCTCCAAACGAGGCATAGTTGCCTTGTGGAGAGTTCAGGGTGAGATTCCCGTTTGGGATCTCGGCGAGGGTGTACTCCTCCTGCGTGGCGGGATTCAAAGACGTGAGGGATGTCACAATCTGGAAAGATATCTCAGAAACAGTCAGGTCTTGGCTCTGGGCAATCTCCTGCGCGGCGGGGAAGACATTGCTCATGTTCAGGACGAATACGTGCGAAGCCCCTACCTGCGAGGACAAAATCACCTGGGAGTAGTTCACTTGAGTTCCAAGCGCGAGCGATAGGTAGACTTTCACGTATTCGATGTAATGAGAATAGGAAGAATTCACGAATGTGGAGAGCTGGAAGGTAACCGCATACTGAGAATTCTGGGCTAGGGCAAGACCTTCCAAATAAGTCGCCGCAGGCTGACTGTAGTCAAGTAAAAACGCGGCCTGCCTCTGTGGCGCTGGCGCAGTCCTAAACTCCAAGGTTGCGAAATAAACCGCTGTCGGAATGGTTATCATCACTATGAGGATCAATGCTATAACTTTCCAATGAGTGGTGATCCTCGAACTTCGCTTTGGCTGATCCTCGGAAGACTCGGGAGGTTCGCCCTTTGGAATCCTTAGCGGAGGCCTGTTGCTCGACATTTTGATTTCTTCCACGCCTCAATATTTCTCAGAATAACCGCAGCGCTCGCATCTCATCACAGGTTTGCCTTCTTTCGACGAATAGAGCTTCAGCTTGATTCTGCATTTGGGACAGGGAAAAAGCGGCAAGACCTCCTCAGTTGAGCTTCTCCGGTCCGTGAATGCGATTGTTTCAGTCACTGCGGACTGCCTCTTCTTCTCCTGGGGACCAGGGCGAGTATTGCGGCGGGAATCAGAGCCAGGATCACGAGGAGGAACGGATTGTCGATGAACGGCTTTGCGATGATCAAATACACCGGTTCAGTTTGTAGGCTCGGCACCTTGACCGTAGTAATCTGGACCTGTCCAGGTGGAGGCGCTGCTCCATTTCCCCCGGGAGGAGGCAAAGTGTATGAAATAATCACGCTCCTCGAGGCGAGAGTGGACGTCTTCAGGAGGATGACTCCACCGTTGTAGATTGACGATGAGTTGTAGGTCCACGAGTCAGCGCTGGCTGCATTGAATGTCGCCCATCCCACTTCTGCGAGATAGGTTCCATCGTACCACACGCTCATCGGAGCAGTCGCGTTGATTACGGCGAGTTCAACTAGCGAGCCAGAAGTGGCAGTCAGATTATAGTTCAAAGATTCCTTCAAATTGAACTCTGTGAAGTTGAAGGTGGGGAATCCACTCCCGATGACTACGGTTGAATTCAACGCGTAAGCAGAATCGGCCACGTGGATCCCTCCGTCTGAACTAGAAGAGCTTCCAGTCACGCTCGAGGCGTTGAACGCTAGGATTTTGGTGCTCGCAATGTACGCCGCACTCGTGTATTGATTGTAAGCGATTCCTGGACTTGACGCGAAGTAGTAGTTCGCGCTTGGAGTCACATACTCAACAGCGGGAGAGACTTGTGCACAACAGGGCGCGACAGCCCAGACGACCAATTCAGGCGAGTAAATAGTAAGAATGAGGAATGTGGCTATTAGGGCTGCTCTGATTTTCAAAAATGAACATCCCTTCAGGAGAAATTACTTGCTGCGTCGTCTAGCACTCCGACCTCGGCCGCGCATTCAAGATGATAGTATTTGTTGCCGAGCCTGGTTTCTTTTCTGAAACATTGCACCTCGCGTATCGCTTGACGGCAGAAAACACAGTTTAACTGCTCTCCAACCCTTCTTTGAGCTGCGAGTGTAGAAACCGTTCTCATCATGGTTCGCTGCTCTGCTCCTGCTTCTTCGTCTCGGGTTCACCCTTGAGTCCTTTTTCGAATTCCCTCTTCGCTCGACCTAATGCGTTTGCTAGGCCGGGAATCTTTGATCCACCGAAAAGGAATATCACGGCAACAAGAATCAGGATGATTACGATTGGATCGTCTAACGCCATTCTCTATGATTTCCCTCCTGCACGATTTCCATGCGCTCACTTTTGGAGATTAAGATTCAGAATTCTCTGCCGGGCCGCCGTAGTGACAAAAGTTCCCACTCCTTCCCCAATTTTCTTGGCGGCTTCGTTTATCTCTTGATGCACATCTTTCGGAATTTCCACGTACTTGAAATCTTTCCGTGACATCTGGATGCCATGTGGGTAAAGTTACCGCGTATGTAAGCATCATTCAGAAGATTATTACAGTAGATTTAGAATATTGCGGAATCGGTAAAGTAAGTTTGGTTCGAACCATACTTCAAGGATTACGGGGAAGGTTTTCTTTCAAGCACAGACATGGATTTCTCGGAAACACTCAGGCACGCGGGTCAACTGGATCCGTGGTCATAGGCATTTTCGCAACAGTCGTCGTCGTCGTTCTCATACTCATGGCTGGATTCATCGGAATATTTCCGGGATTCAAATTCAATTTTACAGGCGCAGGGAGTGTTACAACAGCGACCCAGGTCGTTGGCGGGGCAAATTGTTCCGGTGCGCTGGCATGGCAGTCAATACCTTCTGCGTATAACGGAGCGACTTTGACCTCCGGCGCAGTGAACAGCTACAAAATGTCTGGGGGGTCCTACACCGTTACGGGAGAAACAACCTCTCTGACGAGCGGCAAATGGGGACCTACGGCTAGCTCCTACGCTCCCGGATCGATTCTGCTTGAGGGAACCGCGACGTCGGCTTATCCCCAATGGATTCTTGACAACTCGCCAGGATGCGTCCAGTCACAAAGCGTAGCGGGACTCTATTACTACAACGAGCCAATCACTCTATACAATGCTCCTGCCAGTGGAACCAGTGCGACAACGAATGTTGAGGCCGTCTTTACTTATCCATCTGGTTCTGCCCCAACTCTTGGGACTACTGCGACAACTGTAACAGTCAACCTTGAAGACTTTAGCGCAAACACGGCTGCAGGAATCCCGGTCACAATGTATGGGACTTCGGCAAACCCTGTGACCATATTCGCGCCAAACGGTCAGTCGTCACAGAGCACATCGGGCACGGTTCCACTAGAGATGGCATTGCTCATAGCAGTGAACAGCACTTCGGCTAACATCGTCGGAATATCGGGACAGCCTCAGCCGATCCCACTCTCTGGAGGCGGAATCAACACAGCAGTCCTGGCTTATCTGGTCCCACTCTCGAGTGGAGTTATAGCAAGCGGCACGACTTCCGCATCAAACCCTGCTATTCTGTCGGTAGGCATTTCGGTGTCCACGACTGCTACGACTGGACACACTGAGATAGTAGCCCAACTTGTCGACCTGCAGCAGCCCAACTATCTCCAGTATCACTCGACGGTGACGACGACATTCCCCGCAGCTGGAAGTGCAGCTGGACTGGTGAGCGGATGGAGCTTCAGCACGCCGACTACATACAACGGCGGTCTCTCGCCCCTCTGTGAGCAGAACGTGGCTGCAGTCTACGCGAACTAGAAGCGAAATCGAGAGACTATCTTGTCTCTCTCCCTTTTCTTTTTTTCTTATTTTTGCGTCGCGAGCCTAGTCGGTTAGAGCAAGAGTGAAACAAAACATGGCAAGAGGGAGATACATATTTTGCCGATAGGCAGAGGACTTGTCCAGGCAGGGAACAAGAAGATTGTCTACGGCGCTGTCGCCCTCCTGATAATTTTCTACGCGATATTTGCCAACGTCTTCGTCGCGCTTGCTGCAGCGGGTGCAGGAGTCCAGGAGGGATTCAACTTCCTCAATGTCGCATACGTCTACCTTATCCTCGCGTTCGGAGGACTGGTTTTCTTTCCGATTGCTGGCTTTCAGATGAAGATAGCCCCGATATCCCTAATCCTCGTCGAATACACCGTCATCGGACTGGCCATTGTGTTTGGAATCACGGCAAGCATTGGATTGATAGAGACCAGCAATTCATTCCAAATTTTCACAGTGGCCGCCCAGTCTGCTGCGGGGACAGCGACAAACGTCTTCTCGACCGTGAACCTGATCACGAATCCTGTATTCTACTCGACCTGGATATTTTCCAATGGTGCTATCGAGGAAGTGGTCTTCGTCCCATTCTACGTGATTTTGAGACGCATGTCACAATCCGGAGGCCTTGGTGCCATCATCGCCGCGGATCTTGGAACGGCTTCCACCTTCTCTCTGCTGCATTACGTGAAGGAAGAGCTGATCTACAATGGAACACTCCCGACCGGAGCATGGTTGTTTCTAGTCGCCGCGTTCTTCGTCCGCATCGGACTCAATCACCTTGCCGACTTTTCCCACATGATTGCGCCCTCGATGATAGCTCATGGTGGCTTCGACTTTACTTCTAATTTCTTAGCGGGAGTTAGGACCTGATGGCGGGCTTTAACACGATCATCGCGATACTCCTCCTCGTCGTCTCTGGAGTACTTGCGCTGGGGATCCTAGGGGTCAACATAGGAAATTGGTTCCTCGTGATCATTATTTTCCTCGTTGGAATAGGATTCTTCTTCGTTCCGCTTGGAAGGAGACGGAGGTGAAACTTGGTTTGAAATTACATCCAGTCTGGGTCCTCGTCATTGCCATAGTCGCGTCCATCATTGGATTCGGGGCACTCACGATACTGGGCCTCTCTTCGGGAATGCCAATACTTGGACTTGGAAGCTTGCTCCTTGGAGCATTCGTCGTGTTCTTCCTGTTCGAAGTCCTGGTGATTTACGGAGTCTACCTGCTCTGGCTTCGCATTCCACGCAACATGCAGCTTCTCATTGGAATCGTGCTGCTCGCAGTCTCAGTCGTCCTTGTTCAGCCCGAGATAACAATTCCAGCCCTGGTGGCGCTCTTCATGAGCGTCGCAGGCGTAGGTCCTAAGCACGCAATGAGAGGTCGCTGAAGATGCGCGGCAAAAGGTTCGGAAAATACAAGCTCGCCGCCGTCGCAATCGTCGCAATCCTAGCGGTCGCTGGGTTCGTCTACTACGGCGTCAGTGTGGGAATGTTTCAATTTGGAATCCAAGGAGCTGAAGGACCTCAGGTTCCGGTTCTTGGATTCCAACCGGCTGGAACTAACGCGATCTATGGAGTGGAAGATCCTTCAATGGCAACATACAAACCCTCTGTCGGGGATTGTTCATCCTACGCCTGGATATCCACTGTTTCAATTTCATGCAGCCCTCAAGGGACTACTCTTTCGTGGCAAATAACAGTGCCTCAATCTCAGAGCCAGAATTTTGGAGGTTTTACACTTCAAGGTAGCCAACAAGGACAGCCGATAGATTACTGGGTTTCTGGACAAAACGGTAAGACTCATGTTTTCGGAACCGTAATGGAAGACCAGTTCACCATTGAGTTGGATGCTAATGGTTGCGATACCTGCATGTTCGCCGGCGTCTCTCTGTGGCTGCAGCCTTACGTAAATATTTGGAGCGTCCAGAGTTGCGATATCTCAAACGAAAGTGGAACTACGTGTGCGAATGGAAATGGGTATGTTTGGGGCGCACCGCTTCAAATGCAGGTTTCGCAATGCGTCCTGGAAGGAAGCACTCTTTGCTCGGCAAGCAACATCAGTCCAGCTGGAATAACTGGAAACTCGCAAACTGAGCCAGGCGAAACAGGCTCCTACTTCACTCTCTACACTGGAGTCTCGAGTTCCGCTCCTATAGGAACCGGGATAAATCCATCCACGAGCTCAAGTGCTCTCCAACAGAGTTTCCAGTCGGGGACTTCTCCACTTGCTCCCGACAAGAGCATGAACCAGTACGCCGAAACACCTCTTACATTGGTTAATTTTGGTCCTTATGGCTGCGGCACCTTTGGAACCACCAGCTGTCAACAGAAACTTGACCTGACTGTGAATATCTGGTATCTGGTCATAGGAAGTTTCATCTGGAGCAACCCGAGCACCCAGACTCTCGTCCCAACCAAGCCAAACAATGGTACTAGCGGAAGTATTCCAAACTGCATTTTTTTCACTTGCCCCAGCCTAGCAAATCTTCTGGGATTTCCTAACCTGAATTTGTCGGAGATATTGATGATAGCAGGCATAGTCGTTATAGCGGCTGTAGGCGTTGTGGTTCTGAGCGTTTACTCGAAGGGAAGGAGAGGAGCGCCCAGGACAAAGTGAAACAAGTGAGAACAAGAAATGAATAGAATACTCGTTGTAATGGGACTCGCGCTTTTGGTGATAGGGATAGGACTTGGGTCCGTGACGCAAGCCTTCAGCGTCGCCACGGTCTACAATCCGACCGCAATTTCATCCTCATACGCGACGGGCTGCGCGACCGGAGGCTGCACCATTACCCTCGCAAACTCGGCGACAAACACCATCAATGTCGCGAGCGGCAACCTGCCAGACATCGTCTACTGGAGTTTTAATTACCAGTCAGGATTGACCTACACAACGACTCTCACTACTTGCCCCAGCACTTCGTCGTCTTTTCCTTCATGCGCAGCTTATTCAGTCACGGCCTCGACTAGCACGTGCAGCGGAACTTCAATCTGGCTTTGCCCCGGATCATCTTCGCTTCCTGCCATCGAGTTGAGCGGACTGAACCAGATGCTAGCCCTGAACGTCCCAATCGCTTTCAACTTGAAAACTACCGACAATTTAGGAACGAGTTCAAGCTGGACTTTCATCATTGAAGAGATATCCTTCTCAGGCCTGGGATACATCTCCTTCGTCAACCTGCCATCGGGTCAACAAATCCTGCAGTGCCAGGAGCTTTCATGCAGCCCTGCGAATTCGATTCAGCTCGAAACAGGTCAATCGATGTCATTCGGAGTTGGCATCTCATCGAATCAAGTAGGCTCCGTTTCCTCGATTACTTTCACCTGCACTGCGCAATCAGGGACGTGTCCCTTTTCTTCTCAAGTAGTGAGCACTACGACGAGCCAGACAATCGGGAGCTACACTCTGCCTACCTTTTCGTCGAGTTCCTATAGCTACACGGCTGGAACCTACACCATTGACGGCCAGGTCAACATGCCCGGCGGCGGGGGCCAGAGCTTTTCAGTCATAGACATACAGTTCGGGACAGGTAACACGACGTGCGTAATTGGAAACTGCAGCAGCGGAGGCATTTCACAGCTTGGACTCAGAGTCGCAAGCTACGCGTTCATCGGGTTCGGAGTCTTCATCACGGGAGCTGGATTCGTGCTAAAGTCAAAGAGAAGAGGCAAGTAATGGCAACGCTTGTTGACTTCTCTTTCCTATCCAATCCCTTGTTTGAAGCGATAGGGTTCGCAGTTCTGATATCACTAGGAGTGATGATGCTGTTTCTCTCCAGGCGTGGAGGGAGAGGAAGAGGAGAAACCGGGGGCGGAGTGGTCAAGACCTTCCTCCTGCTCTCTGGAATGGTCTTCACCTGGATGGCCCTCACCCTGCTCGTCCTGATCTTCGTGAACTTTCTCCTGCCTGTTTACTTCACCATGCCAGCATACATTTCATTCGACAACCTGCCTTTCGCCATCATAGTAGTGATCCTCGTCTGGGTCTTCACATACGTCCTCTTTCTTTCCAGGCTGCAGGGAAGACAATTTGGAGGAAGAAGGCTTTGAGCCGCGGCATATCCCACCGAATGCGACCCAGGATGATCCTCGTCGCTGCTCTCCTGATTGGACTGGGCACGATGTTGATCGACCTTGCCTTCCATTTTCTGCTCACTTCTCCGATGGAGACCCCTGCCTATTTTCTAGCAAAGTTTCTCCTGGCATTCATCGTGGCAGTTCCCGCCATAATTTTCCTCAGGGGACTGAGAGGAGCCTTGATTGGAGGGATTGTCTTTGACGCGTTGACCGGTGTCTACTACTACGTCGCATATTTCACTCGCAGTACCGTTCTTTCATGCTGCTATCTTTCCCCGCCAGCCGTTCACGGGTTGATGAACCAGACTTTCGGATATCTCGGAGGATACCCGATTTCCTCCGACCTCCTGACATTCGCAGTCGTGCATTTCGGGGCGTTCTTCACAAGCTACCTGATCGTGAGGAGGTTTTGCCTTTGAGCCGCGGAGTTTCTCACATCGCAGTGCTTAGACTTGGGTTTACTGTAGGCCTCGTTATTTCAGCGGCCCTCTTTGGAATAGGCTTGATGATCGTGGACGAGTTGTTCACGATCATGTCTGAGATGAATTCCACCGTAGACGGGACAACCTATCACTGGCCGATAACAATTCCGTATCTGATGACTACGAACGCCGCGAGCATCTGGACCGCGTGGGAGGTCGCATTCGTCTGGATAATCGGATCCGTGGTGGGCTTGATCGTATTTTCGCTTCTTCTCTTAGTCACGATGCGCCGCAGGAGATAGGGGAAGAAGGAGAAAAACAAAAACATGAACGCCAAAGAATTTAGAGCGACTATCACTAAAGAACTACAGATGAGCATCGAGGAGCTGAAGCAGAAGGAAGCTTCTAAGAGAAGCCTCGAATCCTACATCAGGGGCAAGTGCATGGAGACTCTCGCAGGAGAACTCCAGGGATACAACGCCTTTGAGAAAGCTGGTGGCAAATGGACTTTTCCGAAGAAGTTCAACCAGAGAGAGACGGAGGAAGTGGAGCTTTCGATGGAAGAGCCCCTCGGATTTGAAAAATTCGAGGAAAGCAACCACTCCCATGCCGAGAAGGAAAGAATCGACATTCCGTTTCCGGAGCGGTTCTACGACAAGGCTCTAGAATGCGCTTCTTTCGCCAACGCGAGGATAATCGAAGGAGAGAAGCGAGGACTCACAAGCGTGAGGCCTTTCAAGACCTGCGGAGACTGGTTCAAGCAGGTCGTCTTCATTCCGACCTTCACAAACGCAAGCTTTGAGCTTGAGAGGGATGATCTGAAGTCCGCCCTGCAGCAGTTCGACGAGCAAGAAGAAAAGACGGAGAAAGCCGCCGCCAAAGTTCTGACCAAGAAGTGAAAGAGTGTTGGAGGACCCCGAGGAGCTCGAGATTGAGGATCGCAGGAAGTTCCTCGGTCTTTTCAACCCCTTTCATCCCAGTGACAGCGAATCAATCGAGAACGAAAGGAGGAGGAAATTCCTCAAGACTTCTCTCGCGGCTGTCGGTTTGCTTGTCGCTTTTCTTTTTACGCGCGGCTTCATTTCGTCAGCTTCCGGCGGCGTGGTCATCGACCAGAACGAGATGCAGGCAAACGACTATGTCGTAAATTCTGCGTCTCAAAATTGGAGGATGATTGGCGGGGTCCACTCTGCGACGTCGCTGGACTTTCAGGCATACGTCGGGGGAGCTTACTCCGATTATTTCTACTCGGACGTCTCTGGAACGATCTTCGGGACGAAGAACAACTCTCTCGACTACACTGATTCTAACAGCGTCTTGGGGAGCGCCCTCTTCGCGGGGAACGTCAAGGCTCTTGGGAACGCGTCTTCGTTCATCGGCGACGTCGACATCGCGAACTCTGGAATCAATCTCTCAGCCCACGCCGTCCGGCATGAATACCTTGGAGTCGACGCAATCACGAATCTCGGAGCCTTCACCGCGAAAGGACTTCTCACTGCCAATGCAGGCCTCACAGGGACGGGAAATCTAGGCACTCTCTCCGCAGGTCCTGGAATCCTTGGGAATCCAAACTCCTGGGGCGCGGTCCAGACGTTTGGGAACAACATCTCCCTGGGAGGAGCGACCCTGGACGTCGTCTCTCTCGCTTCGAATAATCTCTTGCAGTATAACGGCACGAACTGGGTCAACGTCCTCCCTACCTCTCTAGGATTGGTCAACTCGGTGAATACTTTCACCGGCGCTGTGGTCGTCGCAGCAGGGACCAACATCTCGATTACGAACCAGAGTGGGACAATCACAATCTCCACGACTTCGACGCAGTCAAGCTCGACGACTCTCACCGCGTTGGGAACCGCGACGTCGACAAACACTATCTACGGCTCGAACACAATCACCTTCCAGGGTTCATACTGGAACGGTTCTTCAGCCCAGAGCGACTCGATTGTGACAGGCCTCACACAGCTCTCAACTTCTCCGACCTACGCGTATTTCGTGCAGATCGGGGGAGGTTCTAACGTCTTTCAGGTGGATCAAAGCGGGAACATCACGGCGTTCTCTTCCCTTGGAGGAACTTACAACATCGGAGGAACTCCAACTCTCACTTCAACACTAGCACTCAATGGACAGACTCTCTCAGGATCTTCCATCTTTTCAGGTCTTCCCAATTTCAATCTAGGCCTCACTCTCTCCGCAATAGCAGACTCTTCCAATGCTGGGAAGCTTTTCCTTTCCTCAACTACGGCGAACAGTCTCAAGTATTACGATAGGCAGAGCACTCCAGTCCTTCACCAGATCGCAGTCTTGGATTCTGGCTCAATTCCAAATTCTGCACTGGCCGGAAATCTTGTTTCTTCAATCACAGCAGGGACGAATATCTCAACCACGAATCCCTCTGGAGTCGGGGCCGCAACGGTGAATGTAATAGGGAATCCTTCTTTCGCCACGTCGGTGACTTCGCCTTACTACCTCTTTGCTTCCGCTATTGCCGATGCTTCTGCTTCAGGTAAATTATTTCTCTCCAGTACGACTGCGAATTATTTGAAGTATTACGACGCTCAAACCACGCCTGTCTTACATCAAATTGCGACTTTGGATTCTGGGAGCATTCCAAATTCCGCTCTAGCTGGAGCCTTGGTCTCAAGTCTCACAACTGAAACCGCTGCTGGTATAACTCTCACAGCAACGAATCCTTCAGGCGTGGGAGCGGGATACTACACCCCCTCAGTCTCAATAGGCGGAGACCTCTCGGGAACGACTCTTTCCTCGCTCACGGTTGCGAAACTACAAACCTACACTCTCACCTTGACTTCACCTTCAACGAATCAAGTCATGGTGTACAACGGCACTGCTTGGGTTAACCAGGGAGTCCCTGCCACGGCAGGAGTCACTTCGCTGAATACTCTTACTGGAGCCTTGACTCTTACCTCTCCAAATTCCACATTGAATATTGGAACTTCAACCCCAGACGTGACCTTGGACATCAATTTAGGCCACACGAATATCTTCACTATCTATCAAGCTGTTCAAGTTGCGAAAGATTCCGACGCTTTAGTGGCTCAGATATCCTCTCCTTCCTCTGCCTCGACAAATGATTCTCCTTACTTCAGGTGGACTGGATATGGATACGACACTTCAGCGCATGAAGTGGACTGGATCTCTTTTGCGAACGTCACTTCTCAGGCTGGAGCTTCTAGCTTCACTTTGCAGTCTAGAATCGGGACCGCTTCATACGCCACGAGATTCGCTCTAACTGACAGCGGAGTAATCACGACTGGCATTTGGGAAGCTTCTTCCATTGCGAACACTTACTTGACAGGTCCTTTGGTCTCAAGTCTCACAGCTACAAATGGACTATCCGTTACAAATCCTTCTGGAGTTGGTGCAAGCTCTTATTCTCTCGTTCTCAACGGGACAACTCTCAGTTTAGGGTCTTCAGGCCTCAGCTTGAATTTGGGCAATGCAAATACATGGACTGCAATACAATATTTCAATTCAAATGCAGCTCAAATAGTCATTAATGCGCCTTCTGGACAAAACGCTCAACTCATGTACCAATTTGGTGGAACAGAAACATGGGACATTTACGCTGACTCAACGAATCAAAATTTGCACTTGTTTGACAAATCTCTGAATTTGAATATATTAAACGTGCAAAAAGGAACCAGACAGGTAACTACCGTCAACAACACGCTCGACGACGGAAATGGGAACGTGATAATCGCTGGCTCATCGCTGGAAATGAGTTACTTCAATTCATTAGCCACGGCAGAATCCGATTTCTATCTTGACTCCAATACAGGTGGAACAGCAGCTAAAGCCCAAAAATTCTATTGGGCTAGACGACCTTCTGCACCAGATCTAACCTTAGTTTCATCAGATGGAACAAATTTCTATGATTGGCTTAGCTTCACTTATTCATCAAAGACAGCTAAAATAGGTGCGAATGAATTTTCTGGTGGAGCTCTAGTAGTCCAAACGTCAAACAACACTCTGGACGATAGCTCAGGCAATGCAACGTTCAAAGGGAATGTAACCCTTGACGCTTCGACCCCTATACTCGAATTTGTTGATACCTCAGGAAATAAAAATGGTTATTTCAATCTAAACATAGCAAGCCCAAATGCCTTCTACTTTCAATTCAATGGGACTGAAGGACTTGTAATCAATTCAAATGAACTTCTTCCTAATACAGACCTTCTTTACAACATAGGCACTAGTACTCTGCGATTCTCAGACCTGTTTGTACAGGGCGCATCATTGATTCAAGCAACAGGACAAGCAATATCATTCAAAGACACTTACTCTTCAGCAGGAGCATCTCAACTCGTCTCACCGACAGAATATTTCTATGGCACAGGCTACACAAACGCTTCAGGTACTCTAGGCCTTTTGAACTGGCAGTTGTACAACAACATCTCAGGAGGAAACTCAACCACTCCCTCAACTTCAGTTTATTCGATTCTCGCTCCAGTGATAGAATACTCAACGACTTCAATCACTCAAGGCCTTTTCTTGGGGAACCAATCAAGTGCAACCTCGACGTACACTCTCCTCTCCTCTCCTTACCAGGACTTGATCGGCTCCTATTGGAATGGGAGCGCAGCCGTGAACTATGGTTTTCGATTCCTCTCCTCAATGGATTCTACCACGCCCACGGCTCATTTCTCCTTGAACCTGAATAACAATGGGACCCTTACAGAGCTCTTGAAGCTCTCGCAGGCGGGAGACCTCTTCAACTACGGGAAGATCTACCCTGGAAACTCGGCGATTCAAACTTCGAGATACCTCTACGACGATGGAACAGAATCGGCTTTTAGCGCAGGACTGAGTATTGGAGCAGGAAAAGTATTAATTAGCTCTGCTGGCTTGTTCACGACGGTAGGAGGAATAACAACGGCTGGAAATTTTGGAGTACCACCTAATCTTCAAACAAATTGGTTACTGAATACAGAGATAGATTCAACCACTGCAAACATCTTTTCATTCACAACGCCTGCAACAGATGGTTCTTACATTGTTCCAATCTACGTTGACCTTACAGCGATAAATGGACCTGGGGGCGAAAGCGTTAATGTGCAAATTCTCTATACGCCTCCTGAAATAGGAACGCAGCAAACTATCAACCTAACAAATCCCGCTCTTACTAGCACTGGCGTATTTCATACTGTTTATGCAATGAGAGCCAGTGCTTCGACAAGCGTCATTGTCAGAGTGCAGGGAATAAACACTTCAGCAACTACGAAATTCTCTGGCTTTGCGACTTGTCTCAGAGTAGATTAACTCGCAAGAATCGCAAATACTAGAAAAGCCTCCGCCGATGTTTCACTTGTCGAAGCAATGAGATTGTCTAAGCATATCGATGAGGAAATAACGAGTCCTTTTTGGTACTCATGCATGTAAGGACCAACAACATAAGGTCCTGAATTTTCAACTGACCTGCCAATCATCTGCGTATTTGTTGTATTTAGAATGGCGGCATCCTCGGAAGGAGGATAATATTGCCAGATTGTTTCTCCAAATTCTGTTCTCAACTCTTGCGAAATTGAGGTATTCCCATCTACCACTGTGTCAGAGTAACCTCCCACGTGGAAACAACAGAAAGTGCTTCCGAGCCAGTTAACATTGCTCGCATTCAAAGGGTTCACGTTGTATCTGTATGCGACACCGCCAGAATAATTCCATCCGTGTCCATGCCAAAGCTGAATCGTGTTTGTGGATGCGGAATAGTTTATCAAAACCATGAGAGAATCGCCATTCAAACTAATTAATTCTCCTCCATTCGAAACAAAAGTTTTCAACGCATTGTATTCTGAAAGCGTTGTGTATTCTTCGAAAGGCAGGATTACCACAGAATAGTTCCTTATCGAATCATAACCGATTACGGCAAGAGTTGAATCGAGAACTACAGACAGATGAATACTGCATTGTTTCAAGACATTTTGTTGAAGTTCCCACAAAAAGACCGCGTCATACCCCCATGCATTGACCACAGTTACATTCAAAGCCCAAGTCGAAGAATTGCTCGGCGATGCGTAGAAGCTATAAAATGCGTTGTTCAGGTATGCAGTCGTAGTAAATGTCGGTTCGATGATCGCAAGATGCATCTTATTCAGAGAGTCAATCTCACTTTGATTACAAAGAGGGATAGTCGGGGTTGAAATTGTGAAACCCCCTATTCCTCCATCATTTGTCGTTGACTTGGAGGAGGTTGTGCTCTTCGAAGTTGAGCTTGAAGTGAGGGATGTCACAATGGAGCTAGAAGTATGCGTCGTTCCACTTTGGACAGTAAGGCCTCCACTAAGAGCAAGTATGACAATCACGATAAACGAGACGAAGGCAAGGCCTGACTTTGTTCTCAATTTGGATCGCCTGATTTCTTCACGATCAAGAGTTTCCTCGAGGGAAGGAATTCCAGTTCCACCGTGTCGCCAGCCGCTAGATTGAACGAAGAGTCCGACACCATTTTCGCGGGAACGAGGATGTAGAGGTTGCTTCCGAGCGTTGATTTTATCACTGTGGATTTTCCCTTCAACATAAACTTACTGTTATGCTAACAGTAATATAAAGATATTTGCCGAATATTTGAGTTTCGCTGTATCGGTTTCCGATATCTCACACGCTGGAATTTCGCTTTGGATTTCCCCTAAAATGGATAAATCATTGATTTCCTAATTGCCTTGTTTCATGGATGGCGCAAGATCCGAGAATTCTCTCGACCCGCTCGAGAGATGGTTGCTTTCGCTCTCCGAGTCTTCCAGGGATCAATATTCCTACTGCTTTCGCAAGTATATGGAATACCTGGGGACAGGCGAGCTCGAGCCGATCATCATGAGGGCTAGGGCGGACATCGTCTGGCTCGACGATCACCTGAAGCAGTTCAGGGAGTGGATCAAGTCCAAGCATTACGCGCCTGGAAGCGGGGACGGGATATTCTCAGCGATCCGGAGCTTCTACTCCTGGAACTACGTCACCTTGCCAAAGCTTCCTGTGGATTTCAACAAATCAGGAGCATTCGAGCCGGACAGGATTTACACTCGGAGAGAGATCAAGGCGATGTTCGACGCCGCGACGTCGAAGACCTGGAGGGCGATGCTCGCTTTTCTGAGGCATTCGGCGCAAAGAGTCCAGGTCGTGAGAGCATTGAAAATAATGCATGTGGCGGACGCCCTGCGCAACCAGGAGATCGGAGTCGTTTCGGTCGGCCCATACTTGCTCGACTCGAGGGGAAGAAACTGCAACAAGACGAGGTCAAGATACAAATTCGCCTTCGGAAGCGAATGCAGCAGGCTTCTCTCGGACATGATAGACGAGAGAATGCAGTTCGGGGAACGAGTCAGTTCAGAATCATGGCTTTTTGTCAAACCGGACGGCAAACCATTTTCAGGTCGCAACATCGATTACGTCGTCAACACGCTCGCCGAGAGAGCCAGGATACAGGAATACGTCGTCACACCGAAGACGAAACGCGCTGTGTTTCACGCTCATGGATTCCGCAGGACATGGAAGGCGACGGTGCGCTCCGCCTGGCGCACTCTGAAACTTGGAATGGACAGCGAGCTCCTGCAGTTCCAGCTCGGGCACACTCTTCCCCAGCGAGGCTGCTATGACAAGTTCACCGCGGAGGACATGAGAGACTTCTTCGCCGATATAGAATCGTTCATGAATATATCCAGTCCCGATACAAAAAGCAGTGAAACCCTATATAGTCAAGGGAAGCGAGTTCATGGTGCTTTCATTTCAAAGGTCTTCCCGCATGACATCAGTAAAAACGCCGCGGAAATTACGGAAGCCGATAGTCTCACAGAGGAGCAGGGAGCGGATCCGCCTCGAGACGCTGGAGTTCCTGTACCACAATCCGGACCAGCGCAAGACGCGGATAGCCGGGGCGACGCGACAGAATCCCAGTGACTGCTTCAAGCTTCTGGACGTCCTGGAAACGGAAGAATTGGTAGGGAGCAGGAAGTCTCAGAAAAGCAACAGTTCGAAAATTTACTTTCTGACCGACAAGGGCCTCGGACTCCTCGAGAAACAGGAGGTCGTGTGAGCTTGACGAGCTGCGCCCTCCACCCCGACCATGAGGCTACGACGTTTGTTTTTGACGGCGTAAAGAATTCCCCCGTGTGTGCGAAGGGCAAGGCCTCGCTTCTTGCCTCTATTAGAGAGGTCCGAGAGTCGCAGTTCGACCTCGGCAAGGGACTCGGGATGGCCGTCTGCGGCTGCAACTATCTCGGGTCGACGTGCGTGTGGGAAAGAAAAGGGTTCCCCGAATGGACTTTGTGAAGGTGCGAGCTTGAAACCGGCACTCGACTGGCAGCAGCGTATCATAATCACGGTCACTTCGAGTTTCGTCGTCGTGGTCTTGATGCTCCTCGCTGTTTACGGGAATCTGGACGAGTTTGAAAGGGAAGCCTTTGTGTTCGTAGCTCTTGCCACGCTGGTCGTGGACGCGCTCGTCCAGACCCTGACTGTGCTTCCAGGGAGGCCAAATGTGGAATGATGAACGTGGGAGACCCGCTCGCTGACGTGATATTCAGGTGCCTGAAAGCGATCAGCGAGAACAAGAATACCGTCGCGCAGATTTGCTCCTGTGAGGGAAGGACCAACGGTGTGACCTACGAAGCCTGGAAGACGGTGAAAGACCATCTCCAGGAGCGAGGCCTCGTCCAGGGATTGCGCAATGAAATTGGGGTGATGGTCTACTCCCTGACTCCAAGAGGCTCGGAGGTTCTTAAGACTGCTGATGAGATGCTGAACCTGCTTCCTCGAGATGCGAGACTAGAAGGAGGCCTTGCGTGAGATGGTGAGACATTTTGATGTTTCACTCGACGAGCTGGACGACGGGACTTTCACCGCCGATGTATACGGCCCGGGCTTTGTCCGGTCCAAGCGCGAAAAATCATTCTCAGGGAATCTGGAGGACGTCCTCTCCAAGGTCACGGCGCATTTGAGGAATAGGGTGAAGGAGAAATGAGCGTGAGCATTCATCCTAGATGTCCTAACTGCGGATTGGTCAACGAACCGATTCTTGTCGAGAGGTCGTTTGCGAGGATGTATGGCAGCCAAAAGTATCGGGTTGAGGTTGCCAAATGCAAATCATGTAAAAAAGAGTTCGAGGTGTCGAATGAATTAATCGAAGAGGCAAGCGGAACCGGGACCGCGCCTTTGTCGAGTGCGGCCCCGGGCAAATCCAAGTCTTGGGAGAGACAGAGGAGATGCGATACATGACTGAGGACTCGGAGCATAATAAACGTCTCGCTGGTTCCCTAGGACTCTCCGAGCCGCTGGAAGAGAAGCAGCTTGTTTGTCCTTTCCACGGCGAGGTTTTCAAGAGCGAACAGTTCGAAGCATTCAGGACGCATGTGCGTAACACTCGAAACCAGGCTCACTCGGCTCGAGCGTGTTCCAAGGAATGCTGCCCGAAGCTGGTTGACTGCAACTGCCAGGACTGTGAAATTTGTGTCAGTGATTAGATATTGCCAGATTCAGAAAACAAACTCGAGATTGTCCTATCTGCGGACAGGATGCTGCTCAAGCTTCCCGACGGCAAGGAAGTCACTTTGCGCGTGCATGAAAACTCCGAAGGGGCATATCTCGAGTTGAATTCCATTCTCGTTTCGCAATTTGGGATGCCTGCCGGATCTGGGAAGGCATACAGGGAGCAACTCGACCAATTCTTCTCCACATACTCCAGTCAAGTTGATGCTTGGATTGTGAACTACAATCGACTGAAGCAAGAGTGGGAATTCAACCCAGAAGAGTTCATTGAGATTGATGTGGTGAGATCGCACATCCAAAAAGTGCTCATAGACGGAGAGTTGCCGGTCCGGAGAAAATATGAGGAGATACAGGTTGCGGCATACAAGCATCTCAAGGCGAATGGTCAATTCTATTACGACAAGAACACTCAGGAATCATACTGGTTCGATGGAAAATCGAAGGAGCTTATGCATCTCTCGAGAGACCAGTTCAAGGCTAGGCTCTCTTCGATGTTCAGGCTCAATCCTGAAGACACGGCATTCAAATGGCTCAACACGGGCATTAGATACAGAATCATAGAATTTGGGAAGCGAATATCCCCCAGAAAATTTAGTTTCTATGACCGCTCGTCCTTTGTGCTCTACTTCAACCACAGACCGGGAAGGCTGCTCAAGGTCACGGAGGATTCAGCAAAGGAGATTGACAATGGGGAAGGGGAGTTGTTTCTCTGGGACGAAAAATGGGAGCCGATTGAATGGTCTAATGAGTTGTTCAATGGCTGGGGCAAGTTGAATGACCTTGTCCTCACGAAGCTTTCGCTAGATGATAATGAGACGGACTTGCTTCCTTCTGAAGCATGCCTTGTGGTCGAGAAGACGATCATGTGCCTTCTGTTTAGGTCAGTAATTCCCCATAGACCCATACTTGCACCAGTCGGCGTATTCAATTCAGGGAAGACGACCTATCTCGAAAGGATAGGTAAGATGCTTTTTGGCAGGGAGTTTGCGGTTTTGAATCTGGAAGATCAGAAACAAGACGGGGCTATTGCATATGTCACTACGAAAGTCTATTCAGTTTTTGACAATGCCGACGAGCGCATGTTGTGGCTTCCTGATTTGCTCGCACGTGTTTCGACAGGGGCGTCGGTGGGTCGCCGGATACTGTACAAGACCAATGAGCTCGCTGAGTTTCCGATAGACACTCTGCTTGGGATCACCGCGAGGATGACTCCCTGGGCACGACCTGACGTGATAAGCAGGCTCTTGATATTTCCGACGAAGAAGGCTGGCGTTCTCTTCAATGAGTCGAAGGATACGGAATTAGTACTGTCACAAAGGCGATACCTCATCGGGGAGCTGATGTTCAAAGCAAGTCGATGCATAATGTTGATGAAGTCAAGTTCGGATGAACCGATTCCCTCGATAAATATTCGACTTACTGCTTTCTATGAATTCTGCGTTTCCACTTCGGAAGATAAATCTCAGGTAATCAATGCGTTCAGGAAGATGGCTTGGATGCAGCGATCGTTTTCTGCATCGCAGGAGGAATCATTGATAGAGGTTTTGCGAAAATGGATCGAGGTGGCTCCAAAGCAAAGGGATGTGGTGACAACTGACACAATTTGGACCGCGGAGATGAAGGCGAGCGAGCTTTACTCTCAGCTTCTGCATCTTTCAAGGGATGCAGGCAATGAGATCAGGCTTGGAAACCCCAATCGTCTCAGCATGCGTCTCAAGGAGATAATTGAGGCATTGAGAGCCTCGGAAATAGAGGCTAGGTGGCGACATAGTAAACAGGGTGGTATGTGGAAGTTTAGATTTGTCACTACTGTCACTGATAGTGAAAAGCAGCCGGAAGTTTTGGCAACTTTGTCGTCAGCTGACAGTCAAAAAACTGGACTGACACAAAAAGAGGCTAATCAGACTCCAGATAGCCCAAATAATGGCGTTGGCGAGGTGACGACAGAATTGGGTGAGTCGTCACCCGTCACCCAAAGAGAAAAGCGAATGGTGACGAGTGACGACACGGTGACGACAGAATCAAATGAGTCGTCACCACCAGTTAGCCCAAATCAGGCTAATCAGGCTCCAAATAGCCCAAATAATGACAATCAGAAAATGGTGACGACTGTGACGACAGACCATCACCCTCCTTTAGATACAGATAGTAAATCAAGGGAAATCCCCGGACTGGAAGACCGCAATCGGCTCAAGGACGCAAACATGAGCCTGGTCGAGATGACTGAAGGATGGAGAATTGTTTGCAGGGTGCCGTTCTGCGACTTTGAGATTCCTTTCACGCACAAGGCATTGGAAGCAGTAGAGAAGCACTCCTCCGAGCATCCAGAAAGGAGGGGCTAGATCGTGAGTAGAATTATCTGGCTCGAAGACAGTCGTAAATTCGCATACCTCAGAGAAGGAAGGGTCTTCAGATCTCGCCGCAAGGGGGAGATTTCTCTCAAACATAACAGACTCGTGGCTTACGAAGATGATTTACCGAAGAACTCCTTTTCCGAGCATCAAATTCGAATGTATGAAAGACGAATTTGGTTCCTCAAATCCCAGGACTATGATATGGATCCGAAACATGAGATCTATTCTCCAGAAAACGGTAATTCTCCATCCGAAGCTGTGTTCCCTTCGTCGGTTTCCACTGATGCTCATTCGGTAAAATTCACATGGGAACAATTTCTTCATCCTGAGACTCGGAATCATGGAGGAGAGAATTGAAAATTGATGTGCCCAAAGTGTAGTGGAATAATGGTTTACCTTGACTGGGACTATAAGATTCCGCATGTTTTGAAATGGAAATGCGATTCCTGTGGATTCACCGAAACTCGTCCTTATTCAATTGAGGTTAACACAATGCTGTTTGCACCTGAGTATAGGACGTATTTGCACCCATTCGAACCGGATATAACATTTCCAGAGCAATGCTCTAAATGTCTATCGTTGAAGGTCAAAGGTTAGAAACAAAAGGGGAAACAAGTAGTGAAGCCAGAAGTTTTGCACAGGAAAGGGCACGTCCGAATCATTGTCGTTGCTTTCCGCTACGACAGGGCGACGAGTTCTGGATACGTCTGGGTCAGGGAACCGGAAGAGGCGGCGAGACAGGTCCTTCGATTTCTCTCAGAGCCGAACAAGTCTGACGTGATCTCGATTAGAAGGGTCTACCTGAACGAGGAGCAGTTGAAGGAACTCGAGAAAGAGGAAGAACTCAAGGCGCAAAAAGCCGAGGAGCAGAATGCAAAATTGGTGAGTGAAACGAATGGAGAATGAAGAACAGAAATTAGCCAGGCCCGAGCAATCGGACTTTGAGCGAATGGACGCATTTGACGAGGAGCAAATCCTGGCGCAGATGCAGGGGAGCGCAGTTTCAGAGGATTACTTCTACGAGTTCACGAATAAGGAGGGAAAGCTCGTAGTCGGAATCTCATGGAACGGGATCAAGGCATTCTCACACTCGATGTCCAGGCTTGGAATTCCACTTTCCACTGAAAAGATAGAGTTTGAAGATCTCGGCGATAGAGTTAGAGCAAAGGCATACGTCCGCTTCATGCCAACGGGTGAAATACATCTTGGGATTTCGCACCAGAACAAGAAGATGGAAGTCTGGGCTAACAAAGAGAAGACTGAGAAGAAACTCGTTGACGACCCCTACTGCGACGAAAAGGTAGCCTCAAAGTCAAAGAGAAACGCAATCCGTGAGTGCATCCCAGAACAGGCAATCAAGGGAGAATACCTGCGCTGGAAAGAGCAGAAGAACCTCGGGAAATGGCCCGAGCCTCCAAGCGCGGAAGGAATAGCCAACGCCGTCCGTCGAGGAAAAGGCAAAGCCGTAGAAACAAAACCCGTTGAAAAAAGTGAATCAGTCCCGCCCGTTGAAAGCAAGGTCTCCGGGCAGGAGCAAGCGTTGAAAGCCGAGCTAGAAGGGAAGGCGTTTACTTTCAGCGAGGACGAAGCTCCATTCGATTCCTTTTTCGTGAGTAAGATACTCAAAGGGATGCAGGAGAAACATCCTGCTTTTTCTTGGAGTTTCAAGAGGAACGCTTCCCAGGAAGTCGAAGCAGTTCTTCTCTCCGGTCTTGACGATGATTACGACGTCAAGGGAGTCCGGTCTGCATTCGATTGGACAATAAAAAAAATAGGCGAGAACAGGAGCAAGGAGAAGTAGAACGATGGCTGAACAAGTGACTCTCGGATTCACGATAGGCGAAGGGAAAGCAGTTTTCCTCGACTTGGAGAGATCAGGGCAGAGCAAGAATACGTTCATAGTTGGGGCAACTGGTAGTGGAAAGAGCGTTCTGGGAAGAACCGTCATCACGCAGGGAGCGCAGCTTGGATTCAAAGTCATCATCCTGGAACTTAAGGACGAGCCGGATTATGCTCCGTGGTATCCAAACATAAACCCGTACATCTCCCAATCGAGCGATCCAGACGTCCTGGGAGAACTGCTACACCTTGGCACAGACAAGATCGACTTGTTGATTCACCTTGGCATCGAAGAAGGCGATTCTTGGGACGACATACTCGAGCTGCTGCAAAAGGCGCAGGATTCCCAAAGCAAGGTTTCGAAGGAGCGTCACCTTTCTTCCAGGGACAGGAGAAATGCCCAGTCAATTCGGCACTACCTGAAGCAACTGATGAACACGATAAACAAGATGTCGATGCGGGAGGATCTCGAGAACGTGCCGCAGGTGTCCGTGATGAACCTGCGTCATATACCCCTCGAAATTCAGCAGCTAGTCGCGCGTTCCGTGGCGGAGTGGATACTATCCAACGCCTCGAACACAATACTGTTCATCGATGAGTTCAAGCGAATCGCGCCGCAGGCGGAAAAATCTCCTGCACACAACATGATGATTCGCTACGCTGGAGAAGGGAGGTCAAAGGGGGATTTCCTCGTGGTGATGAATCAGACAATAGTAGGAGTGAATGACGAAGTTAGAGCAAGCCTGCTGAACTGGATATTGGGAAAAGCGATAGACGTCTCCAAGGTCGAAAGGGTTCAGAAGCAGATTTCGATGATAGGCCTTCCACTGCAACTTGAGAACATAGCCCAGCTCAAGACAGGAGAATTTTACGTTTGCGACTTCAACGATGTGACCGTAGAGAAGATGTTTGCGTGGGCTGATTGGATTTCAAGGGAGGACGCAATTGCAGTCGCTCGAGGAGAGAAGAAGCTCAAGGATCTGTCGGCGCCTCCTGCTGCTCCCGCCGTGATTCCCGGAGTGAATCTCATGTTTGAGAGGACAATGCAAGAAAGAAAACATGCCGACGCTGTCGCGACAGAGTCTGAAGACTGGTCGGATATCATTGCGCGTATCGAGAAGTTGGAAAGTGAATTAGCATGACGTCCAGAGACGAAGTAATCAAGAGAGTGGAAGCACTTGAAGAGAAAGCGAAGAGAGTTCGGGAATTGGAGCGCGAACTGCAAGAGGAAAAGAATAGAGCGGAAAACCTCATGCGGTGGAAAACAAGTTACGAAGCATTAGGAACTCTCTTGCGAGAAGTGGTAGGCGGCAAGGAGTTCTTCGACGAGCTGATGAAGAAGGCTGAGCAAGTCAAGGCCTCGGGTGGGAACGGTGAAAAGGTGGACCTCACAGTCCCGAAGTACGAAGTAACCGTCGCAACGGAGAAGATCGCCTTCAATTTCAAGAAGGACGATCCAAAGTCGCAGGTGCTCTACGGAATCTACATAACCAAAGGGTCGAAGCGCCTCACGTACATCAAGGAGAACATGATCAATGAGGGATACAAGCGGGCCGCCGATGGCATAGAAGGACTCATGCAAGAACTTGTTGCGGATGGGCTGGTAATCGAGTTTAACCAGGACAAGACGCACCTTGGATACAAACTGACGCCTGGAATTTCGTGGACGTTTCCAGATGCGGCAAAGGCTGAGGAAGAGTGAGTGACAGATGAGAGAGAATATTATCAGAGTCATAAAGAGTGAATTACAGCCTACCAGACAATTAGACATTCCCTTGGAAGTGTATGCACTGCCTTTGGATGACGTAGAGCGCCTCTGGTCAAATCCAAATTCGATGTCGAAGGAGGACTTTGACAAACTGAAGCTCGACATGCAGCAGCACGGTCCTGGAGGGATATCCCCGATCGTCGTCGCGGACAAGTATCCTCTTCCCATGCCCAAAGAGCCATCTTTTCCAGGCTCGAAGGACCAGGAGAAAAGGTACGTCTGCGCTGACGGAAATCACAGGCTGGACGCTGCGATAGTTCTTGGATGGAAAGAAATCCGTGCAATCATCGACAAGAACCTGAGGACTGAACTGGACCTCCGCATGGCTAACTACAGGAAAAACATCGAGAGAGGAAACACCGACCCATTGAAGGAAGCCAGGCTCTTTCAATGGCTGAATGAACAGGGAAAGACGCACCAGAAGATCGCGGACGAGTTCGGAGTCGACAGGACGTGGGTCACGAAGCGCCTCTCCCTGCTGAAGATAGACGAGAAGGTGCTTTCCACTGCGAGAACTATCCCGAATGTGACAGCGTCCCACCTGGAGGTAATAGCGCCGCTTGAGCCTGCGCTCCAGAGCGAGGTCGTGAAACAATTTGCGGATTCGGCAAGATACAGGCCTGTCTCTGAGGGCGAGCTCAGGGGCATCGTGAAGCGAGCCGTCGAGGAAAAGGAGAGAAAAGACAAGTTCCAGAAGGTCCTCGATGATCCTAACTCGAAATTTCCCAAATGCCCCAAATGCCACAAATCCGCTTACGGCGCGATGTTCGGAAGGAGTCTCCCATGGGTCAAATGCGAATCATATCACGAGTGGAACATCCAGACCGGAAAGGGACAAGAAGCCGTCCAGGCTTCGGGACCGTCCCATACTAGAAAACATGAGCTTCCACGAAACATACGCATGGAGAAATCAATGCCTGACTTTCTCCACGTCTTCACGCAGGTCGCAAAGTCCTCCCTGAAGGACGTCCTCGAGATAGAGAAATTGGAATGTAAGGGAAAAGCTGAGGACGGAGGCGAGTTCCTCCTCGAAATTAGACCGATTTCTTTCAATGGAAGCGTCTATTCCTTCGAACTCAAGAACGGCAAGAAGCAGAAAGAGAGAGCGAGCTTCGACGTCGAGAGCAAGACCTACAACACTGAGGCGTTGAAGAAATTCAAGACGTCCGTCTCGCTGGGCGGCCAAGCTCCCACGAAAAAGAACCTCGAGGAACTCGAGGCGACCGTTAATCATTTTTTCTCGAGATACAGCCCGGAGGGAGGAGAGAAGAAAGGACTCTCGAGTGAAGAGGTTGCCCTCCTGCGCAAATGCGAGACTCAGCTCAGGTCCACGAGCCACACCGGACAGGCTAACGTGATAAGAAAAGTCCTGGAGCTGCTTCTTTGATGAGGCAGACTTCCGCCCTGATCCACGGGGCGCAAATTGCGGGTGCATCAATTATGGCACAGATAACAGAAACAGTTGAGAAAGAAGAGGGTCCGCAGAAGGGTTTCGAGAAAAAGTCAAAGGCGAGGCTGAAGACGGCAACAGTGAGGATTCAAGGACTGAGGCCGCTCCTGATGTCTTCGCCGAGAGAAGTCTTCGAGAGCCAGAACAAGCCGAGCGGGACAAAGAAGAAGGTCTACGACGACAAGGAGGAAGCGGAGAAGCGGGCATACAGGGACAAGAAGGGATACCTTTGCGTCCCCGCAAGGTGCCTGATGGCTTCGCTGATCAAGGCGTCCAGGCTCTACAAGACGAGGAGCAAGGGGATATCCACGCCGGACATGGTGAAAGGCTCGGTGTTCATCGAGCCGGATGAAGTGAGGATCCTGAACTCGAAGAACAAGCCGATCAAGGGCTACAAGATCTCGAAAGAGCTCGTGGTCGTGCAGAGAGCGAGGATAGTTCGCTGCAGGCCGCTGATAGAAGAGTGGAAGCTCGAATACCAGGTGAGATGGAACCCCGAACTATACGGACTCAACGCGGAGATGATCGGGGACATACTGGTCGACTCGGGCAACATCGGGATCCTGGACTGGAGGCCTCGATACGGAATCTTCGAAGTCGAGAGCTTCAAGGTCCAGAAATGAATCTTGTCATGGAATGGCGAGCAGAGCTGAATCACGCTCGGACTTGGTTGGAAATGGCGAATACTAGGCATGGAACAAGTAAGGAGGGATGGGGCGTGGCGGGGCAAGGCGAGCAATGGTTCGACATGGTAGGACATGATTCAAGCGTGAAGGGGCGGGGTCCGGTCCGCCTGGTTCAGCTGGGGCTTGGTTCGCTAGGGCAAGTCATGGAACACAAGCATGGCGAGCTCCGGTTTGCTTGCGCGGGTCAGGGCGGGAAACGCTGTGGTCTCGTGTGGAGAGGAGCGACAAGGCAAGACGAGGAACAAGTCTGGCGAGCATCCGCTTTGGTATTGCGGGTCAGGCCGGGGTCAGATTTGTCTCTGGCGTGGCATGGAACAAAAGCTTGGTTCGCAGGGGCGGGACACGATTCGCTTAGGCTTGCTCTGGCAAGTCTCGACAAGGCTCAAGTTTGCTCCGGTGGGACTGGGCAAGCCAATGCTGGGTTAGGCGCGGAGAGCTCGGACCTGTCTCGACAGGGAACAAGCGTGG
>VFSW01001499.1_pt1 | contig 35678 bp, 32 predicted proteins | sample 5358111 | NCBI WGS metagenome assembly VFSW01 (sample SAMN11554181, study PRJNA540505) | mine drainage metagenome | isolation source: sediment from site ElyBrook_90M | place: USA: Ely Copper Mine, Vershire, VT | collected 2017 | reverse complement strand
TTCATCCGCATGAAGAGGATTTGCAACAGCGGCTCAGTCCGCTTTGCACCAGAACCGGACGCGAGCCGCCACCGCCCATCTCGACATTCTTCATGACGACCTCACACGTGACGGAGCGCATCGACGACCTTCATGCGCGCTGCGCGATTTGCGGGAACGACCGAGGCGACGATCGCTATGAGCACCAGAGCAAGCCCGACGCCAGACAGAAGACCATTGATGCGGTCGGTCATCAGATACAGCGGAATCGGGCTCGCGCTGATCGGCATCCTATAGGTGATGCCGGCGTGATTGATCCCGGCGGTCAGCACAATGGCCAACAACGTGCCCGATGTTGCCCCAATGACGCCGATGATGGCGCCCTCAAGAAGAAACTGCCACCGAATGCCGGCGCGCCGGACACCCATGGCCCGCGCCGTTCCGATCTCGTTCGTGCGCTCCATCACGCTCATCCCCATCGTATTGGCGATGGTGAAGAGCACGATGATGCCCAGAATCACCGACACGAAAGCGAACAGCGCCTGGAGGGCGGACGTGATCCGGTTGAACGAAGGCGACAGTTCCTTGAAGTCGCGCACTTCCAGCGCCAGCTTGTGTTCGGCGAACAGCCCGTCGAGCCGGGCGCGGGCCCGCGCCATGTCCTCGGACCGCTTGAGCTGGACGACGACCGAACTCACCTTGCGTTCGCCGCCGCCATAGAGCAGGCGTTGGGCCAATGCCAAGTGCATGCCGACATAGTTATCGTCCATGTCCTTGGCACCTTGGCTCTGCGCTCTGTTCGCATAAAACGCGACGACGTTCGGCGCCCCGCTCGCACCGCTGAGAAGTTCGAGGCGCGGGGGAACGGGCTGGTTGGCGATGAACCTGTCTTGAGCCGCCGGCGGCGCCGGACAATCGGCGATTTTGAGCGGCGTACAGAGGCCGAGAATACGCGCCAGCCCCTTGCCCACGACGCCATGATCGATGTCGTTGTCCGAGAGCGGGAAAGGCGCGTAATGAACCGCGGTGTACAGCCGATACTCGTCCCACCGGCGCATCTTGTCCCGATCGGACGGCACGAAGCCAGAACCGAAGAAGGTCGTCGATAAATTGCGTGCGGCGTTGCCCGCGATTCCGCCGAGGGAAACGGAGGGTGTCACGACAGCGAGCATCGGCTTCAGTTCCGGATCGTTCTCGATCAACTGCATGAGCGAACGATAGTCAGAGATGCTGTAGGCCTCCGGCCTGCCGCTACCGAACTCGAAGTATCCTTTCGCGAACACCGACAAATGACCCATGTTCCGAACGGTGCCGGTCTCCAAGCCGACCACGGCCATGCCCTTGTATTCGCCGATCAGGATCAGCGCGACGGCACCGACCGCGACGGCCGACGCCGTCATGAGGGAACGCCTGCCGTTCCGCAGGATGTTCCGGAAAGCGATTTTGAGAAGCATCATTTCCGGCTCTCCTTCCCGTGCTCCCGAAGGATTCCATCCGCAAGTGTTTCTCCTGTTTCGGGAAAGAGCAATGATGCGGACAGACGCTCCCGAACGCGCCGCACGCTGGCGCTACGGACCGGGCCATGACAGCGAGGGCGCGCGTCCTGATCGAGATTTGTGTTGCTCTTAAGAACAACTCGCTGCGGCGGAGCGCTTTTTCGCTTTTCACCGCGCGCACCGAATCCGAAAAACGCATGGAAGTTTTGCGAGTCCGTCCGATGCCGCTCATTCCTTCAAAATATCATCCACGCGGGCCGAGAACAGCCGAACAGTGCAAGACACCGGACGGCGATCCGTATACGGATTGACCGTGGAAAATCCTGTGGCGGGCGATGGACAACACGCCTTCGGCGCTCGAGAGACGCAGCCCGAAAGCCAAAACCGACAGAGAAATGGCCGCGAACGCCCGGACGCTCGACACCCTCGTCCGCATGATGCAACGGTTCATCGACGCCACGCAGCGGACGGAAGAAAAGCGGCGGAAGCATCCCGAGCGATTCCAAACCGCCGAAGAGGTGCGCGCCGCGTTGATCCGGCGGCTGGACGAACGGCTTGAGGGACAGCGAGCCCTGGAGCACCGGAAAAACGAACAGGAAGCGTCGAAGGGCGACGCACCGAAGAGGCCGGGGACATAGCGCATCTTCCTCCCCCGTTCACGGGGGAGGCGCCGAGCGAGCACTTGCGGGCGCGGCGGCGTCACCGTCCGACGAAATCCAGAATGGCCCGCGCGGCGCGCAAGGAGGGTTGTTCGCCGCCCTGCCCCAGCCGGCGCATCGCCTCGTCCAGATCGACAACTTGGCGTGCGGCCGCGTCCCCGTCCGTCAACAACGGGAAGACCGCGTCGGCCAGCGCAGCCGGCTTGCAGCGCTCCTGGATGAATTCCGGCACCGCTTCGCGATCAAGCAGCAGATTGACCAGGGTGGCGAATTTCACATGGATCAGCGGGCGCATCAGCGTGGCCGTCAGCCAGCCGACCTTGTAGGCGACCACCAGCGGCGTGCGCGACAGCGCCAGCTCCGTGGTCACCGTGCCCGACGCGGCCAGCGCCGCATCGGCGGCATCGAAGGCGGCGAACTTCTCGTCCTCGCCTTCGACGACGTGCAGCGGCACCGGCCAGTTTTCGGCGCCGGCCTTCACCTTGGCGGCGACATGCGGCACGGTCGGTAGAACGGTGACGAGGCCGGGGATGCGCCCAGCAAGCAAGGCTACCACTTCGCGGAACACCGGAAAGATGAAACGGATCTCGTTCGTCCGGCTGCCCGGCAGGACCGCCAGCAGCGGGACGTCCGGCGCGATGCCGTGGCGGGCGCGAAACGCTTCGCCGCCGGTCATCCGCTTGGCGCGCTCGATCGCCGGATGGCCGACAAAGACGGAGCGCAGACCGTATTTCTCGAAGAACGGCGCCTCGAAAGGCAGCAGCGCCAGCACCATGTCGAAATAGCGCGCCATGGCGCGGGCGCGATAGGCCCGGCTCGCCCACACCTGCGGCGCGACGTAATTGACGGTGACGATCCGCGGCGCGATTTTCTTCAGGCGCCGGGCGATGCGGTGCGTGAAGTCCGGGCTGTCGATCAGCACCACGGCATCCGGCCGCGTTTCGACGGCGAAATCCGCCGCCTGGCGGACGCGCGCGAGGATTTGCGGGATTTTCGGGACAACCTCGCGCAGGCCCATCACGGCGGTGGCGTCGAGCGGGTACAGGCTTTGCAGCCCTTGCGCCGCCATCGCCTCGCCGCCGACGCCGGTGATGCGGATCGTGCCGTTGGTCAGGGCCTTCAGCGAGGCCATCAGCTGACCGCCGAGCTGATCGCCGGACGGCTCGCCGCACACCAGCATCAGGGTCAGCGGCTTCGCAGGCAAATGCGCGGTCAAGGCGCAACGCCGACAAGGAACAGGCCGAGCCGATCAGCTTCCGCGATCACGGCGCCTCTGCGCAGGATCAGCGTACCGCCCGCCTCCACGGCGATGCCGGCAAGCCCGACGGCCGCCGCGTTCCGAACGGTCTGGACGCCGACGACGGGGAGATCCGTCTTGCGGTCCTGGATCGGCTTGGGCGCCTTCGCCAGAACACCGCGCCGCTTGCCGGGGCCGCCGCGCAGGTGCTCCGGCAGGTTCGCCACGCGCGCCACCATCGCGTCGGTTCCCTCCGCCGCTTCCACGGCGAGCGCGAGCCCGTCGCAAACCACCGCCGCCTGACCGATGTCCAGCGTTCCCATCGCCCGCACGATCCTGAACGCCGTCGCGATGTCTTCCTCGCTCTCCGGCGAAGGCGCGACGTCGCCCATCCGCCCGGCCGGCGCGACCAGGCCCGGCGCCGCCTCAGCCGTGCCGACGACGCGAAACCCCTCACGCTCGAAAATGTCGACGACCGAACGCAACAGCGCGTCGTCGCCGCTGCGCGCGGCGGCGATGATGCGCGGCACCACGAGAACGCCCTTGGCGTCGAGCTTGATCTCGGAGAATTTCGGCCGCGCCAGCTTGCCGGCCAGCAGCACGTCGCCGCAGCCGTTGCCGCGCAGCGTCTTGACGATCTTGCCGACCTCGCCGAGCGACGCCCATTCGTGCGGATAAGACGAAACCCAGTCGTCGGCCGAACCGAGAAGCGCCAAAACGAAAACCTCGCGCCCGGCCTCGCGCGCGCTTTCGGCGATGGCAAGAGGAAGATCGCCGCCGCCCGCCACGATGCCCAATGCCGGTTGCGCTTTCTCGCTCATCCCTCTTCGGCCGCGTCCTGACCGCGAACACGCGCCCGGCAGATCGGGCGCTTGGCCGGCGCCTGGATGAAATCGACGACTTCGCGCACTTCGGGGACATCGGCCCATTGCCGGCGCGCGGACGCCACCCGTTCTTCGAATTTTCCCGTGGTTTCCAGGAAGATGGCGCGGTAGGCGGCCCGCAAGGCATGGATGTTGGCGCGCGGGATGCCCCGGCGCTTCAGGCCGACGATATTGAGCCCCGCCAGCTTGGCGTGCGCGCCGAAGGCGATACCGAACGGAATGATATCTTCGTTGCAGCCCGCAATGCCGCCGAGCATCGCGCCGCGTCCGATGCGGCCGAACTGCTGCACGGCCGAAAGCCCGCCGATGATGACGCCGTCGGCAATGTCCACGTGCCCGCCGAGCTGCACCCCGTTGGCGAAGGTCACGTCGTCGCCGACGCGGCAATCATGCCCGACATGGCTGTAGGCCATGAAGAAACCGCGCGCGCCGATCTCGGTCACGCCATGGCCTTTCGCGCTTCCCAGACTGAAGGTCACGCATTCCCGGATGACGTTGTCTTCGCCGATGACCAGGCGCGTCCCCGCCGGGTCGTTGCCGCGGATCTGCGACTCCCCGCCGAGAACCGAACCCGGATGCACCACCGTGCGCGCGCCGATCTCGGTTTGCCCGTTGATGACGACATGGGAGACAAGCCGGACGCCCTCGCCCAGGCGCGCCAGGCGCGCGACGGTGCAAAACGGGCCGATCTCGACGCCTGCGCCCAGCAGCGCTCCGTCTTCAACGACCGCCGTTGGATGAATCGCCATCGCCGCCGTCGCTTGCGCCATCCTGAATCATCGCGCTGAATTCCGCTTCCGCACATAACATGCCGTCGACGAAGGTCTCGCCGGAAAAACGCCACACCGGGCCGCGGCGGCGCAGCGCCCTCACCTTCATGTGCATCATGTCGCCCGGGCGAACGGGCCGCCTGAACCGCGCCTTCTCGATCGTCATGAAATAGACGATGCGATTTTCGCTGGTGAGGCCCAGCGAGTGGATGACCATGGCGCCGGCCGTCTGCGCCATGGCCTCGATGATCAGAACACCCGGCATCACCGCGTGATCCGGAAAATGTCCCTGAAAATACGGCTCGTTGTAGCCCACCGCCTTGTGGCCCGTCGCGCTCTCGTTGACGACGATGTCGCTGAGCTTCTCGACGAACAGGAACGGCGCGCGGTGGGGCAGCAGCAGCTTGATCTGCTCCACGCCAAGCACGATATGCGGTACATTCTTGTCAGTCATGACTGCCGCCCTGTTTCGGCTTTTTTACCAGCGCCGCCACGGCGTGCAACTCCCGCATCCAGTCCTTCGCCGGTTTTGCCGGCAGGCCGCCGTAATCGCGTCCGCCTTCAAGGTCCTGGCCGGGTATCACCGCCGTACGCCCCGCGATGCGCGCCCCGGTGCCGACACGGGCATGGTCGGAGACACCAGCCTGCCCGCCCACCACGACAAAATCGCCCAAGATGCTGCTGCCGGCAACACCGGCCTGGCCGACGAGCACGCAATGCCGTCCCAGATGGGCGTTGTGCCCAATCTGCACCAGATTATCAATCTTCGTACCTTCACCGATCACGGTGTCGCCCAGCGCGCCGCGGTCGATCGTGACGCAGGCGCCGATTTCCACCTTGTCCTGCACGATGACGCGGCCGAGCTGCGGAGTCTTGACAAGGCCCTGCGCGCTGCTGGCGAAACCGAACCCGGGCTGGCCGATCTGCGCGCCCGGCAGGATCAGCACCTGATCGCCGATATGGGCGTGGGAAATCGACACATTGCTCCCGATCTCGCAATTCCGCCCTACGGTCACGCCGCGCCCGATGACACTGTTGGGGCCGATGCGCGTTCCGTCGCCAATCTGCGCGTGGGCCCCGACCACCACGCCGTAGCCCAGCACCACCCCCGCGCCGATCGCCGCACTCGAGTCGACCGGCGTCTGCTGCGACCAGGCGGTGCGGTTTGCGTCCGGATAGAACATCTCCGCGACCGCCGCGAAGGCGTGCTGAACGGAGGCGCACGGGATGGCGACGGTCTTTGCCGGCATCTCGCGCCGCGCATCGGGCGCGGCCGGGACGAGGCAGAACCCCGCCGCCGTGCCGCGCAGTTCGCTTGCGGACCCCTTGCCGGTATAAAACGAAAGATGCGCGGCCCCGGCCCCGGACAGGCTCGCAACGTCGTCGATTCGCGACGCGCCGGCCACTCCCGCCGGCAGGGCAATGCCGATTCCCGCGCAGATGCCTTCCAGCGTGAACGGGCCGCGATTGTCGTAGAAGCGAGGATCGGCCATGAGCAGTCAGTCCAGAAGGCCTCGCGTCACCGCGGCGTCATTGCTGTTGCGGCGCCTGCTGCATGCCGGGCGGCGGCGCCGTGAGTTCGACCTTCACGGACGGCATTCTCATGTCGAGCCGCTGAATGACGACATCGGTCACGTCTATCGCGTTGGGCGCCAACAGAACGGCGGAACGGTCCAGAAGAATGGTGGCGCCGCGCTCCTGCATGATGCCTTGCAGGATGGGGCCCAGCGCCTGCTCGATCTGCTGCTGCGCCTTCACGACGCCGCCCTGGATAAGCGCCCCACGCTGCTGCAACTTCTGCTGAAACGCCTGCGCCTTGGTGTCGAAATCCTTGATCCTGCGCGCCTTGACGTCGGGCGCCAGAATGGCCGCCTGCTGCTCGAGCTGCGTCTTTTCCTTCTGCAGCTCCTGGCCTTCGCCGTTCAGCTCCTTCGTCGCCTGCGCCTTCAGCGCCTCGACCTGCCGCTGAATGTCCTGGCCGACTTTGGATGCGCCCATGACCCTGCGCAGATCGATGAGCAATATCCTCGCGGTCGGAGCTCCACCGGTTGCCGGCGGGGGCGGCGCCGCGACGGCGGAGTTCAACCCCGCAGTCCCGAGAACGAACATTCCTGCGACCAGAATGGTGCGGGCGATCAGCAATTTCTTCTTCATGGATTTACAACCCCGTGCCGGCGCTGAAGTGGATGATTTCGGTTCTATCATAAGGTGCTTTGAGGAACGGTATGCCAAGATCGATCTGGACCGGACCGAACGGCGATTTCCAGCCGATGCTGACGCCTGCCGATGCGCGCAGGGCCAGATTGTCCTTGATGCAAGAGACCGCGGCCGTGGCCGGCGCGCAAAGCGGCGTCAGCGAATCGAGGTGACCGAGCGTGCCGAAGTCCGAGAACAGCGCGAAGGTCATGCCGTAGTCGGCCGGCACGAAGTCCGGCAGCCGGACCTGAGCCGTGCCGATGGCGTAAAAATCGCCGCCGACCGCACCGTAATCGCCGGCCACATCCACGTCGCGCGGGCCGATGCCGGCCAGCTTGAAGCCGCGGAATGAATCGCCGCCCTTGAAGAAGCGTTCCTGGATCGGAATCACCGTGCCGCCATAGCCCGTGATGTACCCTGACGACAGCGTAAGCTGGCCGATATAGGAGTCCCCGAACAGCTTGTGATACGCGGACACCGAGCCCTCGGTCTTCAGGTAGTCCAGGCTGCCGCCGAACCCTGCGAAGCCCTGGGTAAAGCTGAACACCATGCCCTTGGTCGGTTTGAGGTTGTCGTCCAGCGTATTGTAGATGAACGAATAGCCGAGCTCGGAGATTCTCATCGAACCGGCCGCCTGCAGCACTTCCAGCGGCGCGTTGGAATACGGCGACACCTTGCTGATGCTGTAGGTATAGCGCAGGCCGACGCTGCCATATTCCGAGGTGGGGAAGCCGAGACGCAGGCCGACCGCCGTGGTGTCGCCCTGATAGGCGGCCTGATTGTAATTCGTCACATATTTGTAGATGTCGAAGCCGGCCGCCAGGGGACGGTCAAGGAACCAAGGCTCCGTAAAGCTGAACTGGAACTGCTTGCTCAGCGTCGACATGGCTATGCTGGCCCGCAGGTACTGACCGCGACCGAAAAGATTGCGCTCGGTATAGGCAAACTCTCCCACAAAGGAACTGGTCGTCGAATAGCCGGCACCGATGGACACTTCGCCCGTCGACTGCTCGGTGACCGCAACCGTTATGTCCGTCTTGTCAGGCCGCGATCCGGGCGAGTTCTTGATCGTGACATCCTTGAAAAATCCCAGGGCGCGGATGCGCGTGCGCGAGCGGTCAACCAGTTCACGGTTGAAGGCGTCGCCCTCGACGAACCGCAACTCGCGACGAATGACCTTGTCGAGCGTGCGGTTGTTGCCGACGATGTTGATCTTGTCGATATAAACGCGCGGCCCCTGATTGATGTTCATGATCACATCAATGGTGCGGTTCTGCGGGTTGCGCTTGAGACGGACGCTCACGTCCGCGTTGGCATAGCCCTTGGTGCCGACGGCATTGATCAGCGCGTCCTTCGCGTTCTCCACCTGGTTTTCGTCGTAGACGTCGCCGGCGCTGATCTTCACCAACGGACGCAGTTCCTGCGCGGGCAGTTCCTTAACCTTCGATATGATGTCGACTTTGCCGAAATTGTATTTCGGCCCCTCGTCGATCGTGAAGGTGATGTAGAAATCGCCGCCGCCGGGCGTCAGCTCGGCCACCGACGAGACAACATGGAAGTCCGCGTAGCCATTGCTGACGTAGAAACGGCGCAATTGTTCGCGGTCAAACAGCAGGCGGTCGGGATCGTAGTTGTCGTTGGTGGCCAAAATCCGCCACCAGGCCGATTGCTCGGTCGCGATTTTCGAGCGCAGCGTGTCGCTGTCGAATACGTGGTTGCCGATGAAGATGATACGCGCGACGCCGGTGGTCGGCCCCTCGTTGATCGAATAGATCAGATCGACGCGGTTCTGCGGGCGCTGGATGATTTGCGGGTCGACGGTCGCCGCGAATTTGCCGTTGCGGCGATAGAGTTCGATGATGCGCTGGACGTCGGACTGCACTTTAGCCCGCGTGAAGACCATGCGCGGCTGAAGTTGCACTTCCTTTTGAATGTCCTTCGTCGTGACCTTGTCGTTGCCCTCGAACGCGACCTGATTGATGATCGGGTTCTCGACGACATGCACGGTCAGCGTGCTGCCGTCCCAGTTGATCTTGACGTCCGAAAACAGCCCGGTCGCGAACAGAGATTTCAATGCACGGTCGACCGCCGGCTCGCTGTAATCGTCGCCGACATGCAGCGTTATGTAGGTCAGGACGGTGGCCGGCTCGATGCGTTGCGTGCCGAGCACGACGATCCGCTTGACGGTCGTCGGTGCAGGCTCGGCCTGTGCGGCAGGGGCGCCGCCGGCGCCTGTCGACGGCGGTTGCGCCGTGCCAGGGCCGCTCAACTCCTGCGAGAATGCAGGCCCAACGACGGCAACGGACGCGAGAAGCAGCGAGACCGGGGCCACACGCTTTACTCGGGCGAAGAGGGCGTTAACGCTCATCCACTCGTCTCTGACTCTCGTCTCAGATCGGGCGACACGCGGCGAGGAAATCCCGTATGCGTGCTGCTGGCCGAAGGTTTAACGATACTACCGGACCAAGTCGTTCCAGGTGGCGAAGATCATCAGACCCAGCACCAACGCAAGCCCCAGCCTGAATCCAAGGTCCTGGGTCCGCTCCCCGAGAGGGCGCCCCAGAACCGCTTCGCATCCATAGTACAGAAGATGGCCCCCGTCGAGGAGCGGAATGGGAAAAAGGTTGATTAGACCGATGCTTACAGAAATGAAAGCCAGCAGATAAACCAGCTCGTACGGCCCATGGGACGCGGCGGATTTCGCCATCTGCGCCATGCCGATCGGCCCGCCCAGCTGGCTCGCATCGGCGTGGTGCGAGACTATCCGCCACAGATAGGTGAACGTCATGTCGACAATGCCCCAGGTCTGGGCGGCGGCGGCCACAGGCGCCTGGAGCAGAGGAACGGGGATGTAAACCGTGTTTGCAGGGGAATCGGGACCAAGCCCGACCCCGATGGCGACCGTCTTGACCGGCGTTCCGTAGATATCCTTGCTGACGATCAGGCGCGGCGTAACGTTCAGAGTCATGGCCTTGCCGTTACGGTCAATCGAGACCGCAAGAGGCTTCCCGTCACTGTCGCCGATGACGCCATAAAGCTCCGCGAACAACCGCACCGGTTTGTGATTGACGGCGGTGATCTTGTCACCGGCCTTGATCCCGGCCGCGGCCGCCGGCGAATTCGGCGTCACCGAACCAACATAGGTCGAAAGCGCCTTCGCCCCGAAAAACGTGAAAAGCAACGTGAAAACGACGATGGCCAGCAGGAAATTCGCCGCCGGGCCGGCCGCGGCGACCAACGCGCGCTGGCCAAGAGGCTTGAACGGCAAGGTGTGCGAACGCTCTTCAGCGTTCATCCGCGACAGGCGCTCGCGATCCGGCGTGCTCGCCGCATCCTCGTCGCCGAGGAACTTCACATACCCGCCGATGGGCAGCCAGGAAACCTTCCAGCGCGTCCCCTTACGATCCGTCCAGCCGAATATCTCCTTGCCGAAACCGATCGAAAAGGTCTCAACGCCCACGCCGAAGGCCCGCGCGACCAGAAAGTGCCCGAGTTCGTGAATACCGACCACGAACGTGATGACAAAGATAAAAGCCGGCAAGCCCAACGGCAGCCAGTTCATCACGTTCTGCAACACTGTCACCATCTCGGCTCCCGTATGCCCCGCCCTATTTGTCCATCATGCGCCGGCAGACCTTTCCGGCGAGTTCCCGAGCCCGCGCGTCGGCCGCGAGCACGCCGTCAAGAGACTGCGCTTCGATATTGGCCGCCGGGCTTTCATCCAAGGTCGTTTCGACGGCCCGCGGAATGTCCAGGAAGCCGATCCGGCGATTCAGAAAAGCCTGCACGGCGATCTCGTTGGCGGCATTGAGGATGGTCGGCGCCAAGCCGCCGCGACGCATGCAGTCGAGCGCCAGCTTCAGGCAGGGGAAACGTTCGTGATCCGGCGCCTGGAACGTCAGCTGCGCAACCTGGGGAAGATCCAGCTTGCGCGACGGCGAGGAGATGCGCCTGGGCCAGGCAAGCGCGTGCGCGATGGGCGTCCGCATGTCTGGCGCAGACAGATGCGCCAAAGTCGAACCATCCGCATACGATACCAGGCAGTGCACGATCGATTGGGGATGGACGACGACATCGAGCTTTTCCGGCGGCAGCGCGAAAAGGAAGTGAGCCTCGATCAGCTCCAGCCCCTTGTTCATCAAGGTGGCACTGTCGACGGAAATCTTCGCGCCCATCGACCAGTTCGGATGAGCAACGGCCTGCTCCGGCGTCGCGGCGCGCATGCGGTCCAGAGACCAGTCCCGGAACGGCCCGCCCGATGCGGTCAACGTCACGCGGTCGACCTCGTCGATGTCGGCCGCACGGAATACCTGGAAGATCGCATTGTGCTCGGAATCGACGGGAATCACCGCCGCTTTCGACGCCGCGAGCGCCCGGTGGAACACCATGCCCGCCGCCACGATGCATTCCTTGTTGGCCAGCGCGACCGTCGTCCCGCGCGCCACAGCGGCAAGCGCGGGTTCAAGCGCCGCGGCGCCCATGATCGCAACCATCACGACATCGGCGGGCCTGCCCGCAGCGGCAATCACCGCCGCACGGCCCGCCGCGACCTCCACCCCGGTGCCCGACAGACTGGCCTTGAGCTCGGGATATAATTTTTCGTCGCCGATCACGGCGATCCTGGGCTTGGCTTTCCGCGCCTGCGCGGCAAGCGCGCTGACATTCGACTGCGCCGTCAGCGCTTCCACGGGCAGAGCGTCCGCGCCGTAGAACTCGCGGGCATAGCCGATCACGTCCAGCGTGCTGACGCCGATCGACCCGGTTGAACCGAGAATCGTCACGCGCCGCGCCAGCACCGGCGACAGGTCCGGCATCTCGATGTGCCGGCGATGGGCGGCAAGCGCCATCATGGGCGAGCTCCAAACAGCGGGTCGACATGAAGGACCAAAACGGCGATCTCCAACGCCACGACCGCGGAAAGCGTGGAATCGATGCGGTCGAGAACGCCGCCATGTCCCGGGATCAGCGAGCCACTGTTCTTGATATGAAAGTGGCGTTTGACCCAGGATTCGAACAAGTCGCCGAAATGCGCAAAAACGGCAAGGACGGCGCCGAACATGGCCGCCGCGCCGGCATGCCCCCCGATGACGGCGATGAAGATCGCCTCGGCGATCGCCGCCGCAATTATTCCGCCGATCGTTCCAGACCATGTCTTGTTCGGCGACAACACGGGAGAAAACTTCGGCCCGCCGACCAGATTGCCGACGACCAGCGCGCCCGTGTCCGTCGCCCATACGACGGCGAACAGGGCACCAATCAGCCAAGCGCCGTGCGGCGGCGTATCTCGCAGCGTCATGATCGCCAGCGACGGAATGCCCAAATAGAGGACGCCGCTGGCGCGCCATAACGGACGGTTTCGCCTGGTCATGCTGACCGCCAGCACCACGAGCGTGCCGCAAAGCAGAATTATGTACGGCGCGATGCCGCGCGGCCACAGCACGAACGCGGCCAGCATCAGCCAGATCGTCGCCGTCGTCGGCGCCAGCTCAGGCGCCGACGCGCCCTCACCCACGATGCGATGCCATTCGCGCGCCGCGAAGAACGCCGTCGCCGCCACCACAATCGCGAGATACGGCGTGCCGCCGTAGATCGCCGCGATCACGATCAGAGCCAGCACGACTCCGAAGACGGGCCGCGTGATCCAATCGCGCGAAAACCTGATCGTGCGCGGCGCCGGCGCGGCTTCTGGCGCCAGAATGTCGGGGGCCTTACTCACGCCGCGGATTCCGGAAGCGCGCCAAACCGCCGTTCGCGCTGGGTGAATTTGTCGAGCGCGTCGAGAAACTCCTCCCGGCCGAAATCCGGCCACAGCGTGTCGACGAACATCAGTTCGGCATAGGCCGATTGCCAGAGAAGAAAATTGCTCAGCCGTCGCTCGCCGCTCGTGCGGATGACGAGATCCGGTTCGGGCAGGCCGCTGGTGAACAGGCGCGAACTCACCAGCTCGGGCGTGATCGTTTCGGGATCGAGCCTGCCCTCGGCGGCGGCGCGCGCCAGTTCCCGCGCCGCGGCGGCGATTTCCTCCTGTCCGCCATAATCGAAGGCAAAGGTCAGATTGAGTCCCGAATTGCCCAGCGTGCGCCGTTCGGCATCTTCGATCATCCTGCGGATGTCGTCGTCGACCCGGCAGCGGTTGCCGATGATCCGCACGCGCGTGCCGCGCTCGGCCAATTCGTCCATGTCGTTCCGGAAATAAAGCCGAAACAGGCCCATCAGCGCGCCGACCTCCATGGCCGGCCGCTTCCAGTTTTCCGAAGAAAACGCATACAGGGTCAGGTTCTCGAGACCGACGTCGCACGCCGCGCGCACGACTTCACGCACCGCGTTCACGCCGGCGACATGGCCCGCCTGCCGCGGAAGGCGCCGTTTTGCCGCCCACCGACCATTGCCGTCCATGATAATGGCGACATGGCGCGGATGACTGCTGTTACGCGGCGCGGCGACCATTCCTGCTTTCCAGTTTCGCCCATCTCCGGGCGCGGACGTTAACGAACGTCCCATGCTGACCCTCTCCGAGCCGGAGAGCAACGCCCTTTCAGACCTGCATAATCTCCTGCTCCTTGCCGTGGAGCATCTGGTCGATTTCCTTTATGTGCGCGTCCGTCAGCTTCTGCAATTCGTCACCGAGCTTGTGATGCTCGTCCTGGCCGATCTTATGGTCTTTTTCGAGTTTTTTCAGAATTTCCATGCCGTCCCGGCGCACGTTGCGCACCGCGACACGACCTTGTTCGGCGTATTTGTGGGCCAATTTGGCAAGTTCCTTGCGCCGTTCCTCGTTCAACTCGGGGATGGGAATACGCAGAATCTGGCCGTCGACCTGCGGATTGAGACCGAGACCGGCGTCGCGGACCGCCTTGTCGACCGCCTTAACCATGCTGCGGTCCCACACCTGCACGGTGAGGAGGCGAGCTTCCGGGGCGGAGACGGTCCCCAACTGGCTGATGGGCATCTGGTTGCCATAGGCCTCCACCGTGACCGGATCGAGCAAGGTCGGGCTGGCACGCCCGGTGCGCAGGCCGCCGAACTCTCCCTTTAGCGCCGCTACGACCCCCTTCATGCGGCGGCCCATTTCATCCTTGTTGTAGGTCTCGGACATGCTCTTCCTCCTATGCCCCGTCCTGGATGACTGTCGCCCGCCCCTCGCCCTTCAGCACCGCGACGAGCGCGCCATTGTCGTGAATCGAAAAGACGACGATGGGGATTTTGTTTTCGCGCGAAATACTGATCGCCGCCGCATCCATCACCTTCAGGTCGCGCGACAGAACGTCGTGATAGCTGAGCGTCGTGAACCGTTCGGCGCCAGCCACCCTTTTCGGATCGGCACTGTAGACCCCGTCGACCTGCGTACCTTTCAGCAAGGCATCGCAGTTCATCTCCGCCGCCCGAAGTGCCGCGGCCGTGTCGGTCGTGAAGAACGGATTGCCGGTGCCGGCCGCAAAGATCACGACACGCCCTTTTTCCATGTGGCGGATGGCGCGGCGCCGGATGTACGGCTCGCACACCGTGCTCATGGGAATCGCCGACTGCACGCGGCTCTCGACGCCCACCCGCTCCAGCGCGGCCTGCATCGCCAGCGCATTCATCACGGTGGCGAGCATACCCATGTAGTCGGCCGTCGCCCGTTCGATGCCCTTGGCCGCTCCGGCCAGCCCGCGGAAGATGTTACCGCCGCCGATCACCATGCAGAGCTGCACGCCGGCGTCCACGGCATGCTTGGCGTCCGTGGCGATCCGATCGACCGTCGCGATGTCGATGCCATAGGCCTGCGGGCCCATCAACGCCTCGCCGGAGACTTTCAGAAGCACCCGACCGTATTTCGGCGTCGAAGACATGGGGTACCTTTCAGTGGCCCGCGAGCTTGCTCACTTCGTCGGCAAAGTCGTCGTCTACCTTATCGATACCTTCGCCAACCTGGAAGCGCACGAAACCCGCGATCTCCACGGGCGCGCCCAGCTCCTTGGAAGCCTTCTCCAGAACCTTTCCAACCTGGGTCTCGCCGTCAATCACGAAGGTCTGCGACAGCAGCACGGTATCTTCATAGAACTTGCGCATGCGGCCTTCGAGCATCTTCTCGATGACGTTCTCGGGCTTGCCCGACTGGCGCGCGAGATCGGCCTGAACGGCGCGTTCACGATCCACGACATCCTTCGACAGATGCTCGGCGGTCAGCGCCAGCGGCGCAGCGGCCGCGATGTGCATGGCGAGCTGCTTGCCGAGGGCGGAAAGCTTGCCCTTGTCGGCGGTCGACTTCAGGGCCACCAGAACGCCGATCTTGCCCAGCTCCGGCGATGCCGCGTTATGCACGTAAGCGGACACCACGCCGGGCGACACAGACAGCGCGACCGCGCGGCGCACGCTCATGTTCTCGCCGATCTTGGCGATCATCTCGGTCAAGGTCTGCCCTACCGTCGCGCCGCCCATCTTCCTGTCGAGCAGTTTTTCGGCGTCGCAGCCCTCGGCCAGCGCGATCTCCGCCGCTTTTTTGACGAAGTCCTTGAACTCGTCGTTGCGCGCGACGAAATCGGTTTCGGAATTGACCTCCACCAACGCGCCCGCATCGCCGCCGACCGCCACGCCGACCAGTCCCTCAGCCGCCACGCGGCCGGACTTCTTGGCGGCTTTCGACAGGCCGTTCTTGCGGAGCCAGTCGATGGCGTTTTCCATGTCGCCGCCGGTCTCGTTCAACGCCTTCTTGCAGTCCATCATGCCCGCGCCGGTTTTGTCGCGCAGGTCCTTCACCATCGATGCGGTGACGTTCGCCATTCTGGCCTCCGTTTGATTATCGTCAGGCGGCAGGCGTTCCTTCGGCCGACACTTCGGCGGCGGGCGCCATGTCAGGAAGGACCTCAGCCTCGCCGGTGTCGACGCCCGACGAGATCTGGCCGACCGAAAGACCGTCGATCACCGAGCGCGCCACGAGATCGCAATACAGCGCGATGGCGCGAGCCGCGTCGTCGTTGCCGGGGATCGGATAGGCAATGCCGTCCGGATCACAGTTCGAATCGAGGATCGCCGTCACGGGAATGCCAAGCTTCTTCGCTTCCGAGATGGCGATGGCTTCCTTGTTGGTGTCGATCACGAACAGCATGTTCGGCAGACCACCCATTTCCTTGATGCCGCCGAGCGCACGCTCAAGCTTGTCGCGTTCGCGCAGCAGGCCGAGCAGTTCCTTCTTGGTCAGGCCCGAGCCCTGTGCCGACCCCAACGTCTCTTCGATCGACCGAAGCCGCTTGATCGAATTGGAGATGGTCTGCCAGTTGGTCAGCGTGCCGCCGAGCCAGCGGTGATTGACGTAATACTGGGCGCAGCGCTTGGCGGCCGCCGCGATCGGCTCAGAGGCCTGCCGCTTGGTGCCGACAAAGAGAATGCGTCCGCCGCCTGCCGCCACGTCCCGCAGCGCCACGAGCGCCTGGTGCAGCAAAGGCACGGTCTGGGTCAGGTCGATGATGTGGATGTCGTTGCGCGAGCCATAGATGAAGGACGACATTTTCGGGTTCCAGCGCTGCGTGCGATGGCCGAAATGAGCGCCCGACTCCAAGAGTTGACGCATGCTGTAATCTGGCAATGCCATTGAAATACTTCTCCTTTTCCGGTTGGCCAGACGCGAGGCGTAACCCTTTCGGGCACCGGACGGGGACGGAAGAACACCTCCCGAAACCCACCCTCGCGCGCGGAATGGCGCGGGTTATAGGGGGTCGGTCCGGCGCACGCAAGTCGCGTTTTCGCCCGGCCAGCCGGGCGTCCCGGGTGGCAGGCGGCAACCCGGATTGTATGCTACCCAAAAGCCATGTCGCCCATCCGTCCGACCATCCTGAACCTGCGGCACAACGGCATCGGCCGCGTGGCATTCCTCGGCCTCGGTCAGCCGGATGTGATTCCTCTGTGGTTCGGGGAAAGCGATCTCGTCACGCCGGCCTTTATCCGCGAAGCGGCCAAGCGTGCGCTCGACGACGGCGCCACCTTCTACAATCACCCGCGCGGCATGCTCTCGCTGCGGCAAGCGCTGCGGGACTTCCACAAGCGGACGGTCGGCGTCGATGTCGACGTCGAACGCATATCCCTGCCCGGCGCCGCAACCCTGGCCGTCGTGACGGCGCTGCAGTGCCTGGTCGAGACCGGCGATAACGTCGTCATCGTATCGCCGATCTGGCCCAGCATTTTCCAAGCCGCCCAGACTGTCGGAGCCGAAGTGCGCTTTGCCCGGTTGGATGAAAACTGGGATTCCGAGCCTCCCCGCTGGCGGCTCGATCTCGACAAGATGTTCGCGCTGTGCGACGCGCGGACCAAGGCGATCTTCGTCTGTTCGCCGGGAAATCCCACAGGCTGGATGGCCACCCGCACGGAGCAGCAGGCCATCCTCGATTTCGCGCGCAAGCGCGGCATCGCGATCATCAGCGATGAGGTCTATGGCACGCTGGTCTATGACGGCAGCACACATGCGCCGTCCTTCCTGCAGATCGCGGAGCCTGAAGACGATCTCTTCGTGATCAACAGTTTCTCCAAACCCTGGGCGATGACGGGCTGGCGCATCGGATGGCTGGTGCACCCGCACTCGCTCAGCGAACCCATGGACGTGATTTCCATCGCCAACAACACCGGTCCTGCGACATTTGCGCAATACGGCGCCTTGGCGGCGTTGTCGCCGGAAGGCGACAAATTCCGCGCGGAAATGCGGGAACGCTGCCGCGCCGGACGCGAGGTCGTGCAGAAGTTCCTCGACGGTCACAATCGTATTCGCTGGATCAAGCCGGACGGCGCGTTCTATGGCTTCCTGCACGTTGCCGGGCTGACGGACAGCCTCGGCTTTGCGCAGAACCTCGTCCGTGAAAACCGTGTCGGCGTCGCGCCCGGTTCGGCGTTTGGCTTTGAGAATGAATTGCGCAACGACTCGTATCTGCGCATCTGCTTTGCCCAGGATCCGCAGCGTCTCGGCGCGGGGCTTGCTCGCATCGAGCAAGCGCTCGCCAGTCTGTAGCTGGCCTTGCCCCGACAACGGCCGTCCGAGCCGTCAGGCATCAACCCGTGCCTGACTGGCATTCGATCAGACATTAACCGCATGGCACGGCTCCTCGCGCCGATGTGACAATACACACCGGCTCATGCGCCGCGAAACAGCCACGATTCGCATCGACATTTCGGCCATGGAGCTTGGGGCGCCATACCGGCGCACGCCGCGTTTCGCCGCGTGCATCATCACCGCCGCGATCGCGCTGGTGGCATACAGATCCGCTGCGCAGGCCCAAACACCGCCGGCCCGCAGTTTCACAAGCTATCGACCGACCGCGACGGCAACGCGGATCGAACCGTCCCAAGCGCCGGTCGTCGATGGCGATCTCGCCGACCCCATCTGGAGCAAGGCGCAGGCCATCGAGGAATTCTACCAACTTGAGCCGGCCGAGGGAGCGCCGCCCAGCGAGCGCACCGTCGTTCGCATCCTCTACGACGAGAACAATCTCTATTTCGCAATCATGGCGTTCGACGACGGGGCCGTCACCGCCCGCATCAAGCAGCGCGACGGCGGTATCGACAGCGACGACATCATCCGGATTTATCTCGATCCGGACATGACGCGCCGTAACGGCTACATCTTCGAGATCAATCCGCTGGGGGCGCGGCGCGAAGGGCTGATCCAAAACAACACCGACGTGCTCTATCAGTGGAACACATTGTGGAGCGCCAAGGCGCGTATACTGAAGGACGGCTGGTCGACGGAAGTGGCGATCCCCTTCCGCAGCATCTCCTATGGCCGCCGCAGCGATTGGGGCTTCGACCTGTTCCGCCTGGTGCGGCAGAAGAGCGAGCGCATCCGCTGGTCGTCGATTAACAAGACCATCCTCTCGCAGGACATCAGCCATTCCGGCACGCTGACCGGCATCGAAGGCGTCGAAGGCGGCCTCGGCCTCGACGTGCAGGCTTTCGCGCTGGCGCGCTACCACAAAACTTGGGACGCGCCCGGCAAGGACACCGGCTTCAGCTTCCGCCCCTCCGGCAATCTGTTCTACAAACTCACGCCGTCGCTGACCGGCACGCTGACTTATAATACCGATTTCTCCGACGCCCCGCTCGACACCCGCCGCGTGAACATTTCGCGCTTTTCGTTATTTTATCCCGAGCGGCGCGACTTCTTCTTGCAGGACGCCGCGGCCTTCGAATTCGGCGGCGCGCCGCTCAGCGTCAACAACGATCCAAACGCCGCTCCGTTCTTTTCGCGGCGCATCGGCATAGTGGACGGCGTGCCGGTGAACATCCTGGGCGGCGCCAAGCTGTCCGGCGACTATGAAAGCATAGGCATCGGCGCGTTGAGCGTGCTGACCGCGGGCGGCGCAGGCGCCGGCGAACAAGTGTTGTCGGCGGTGCGCGCGACGGTGCCCGTGTTCGACGAATCCAAGCTCGGCTTCATCGTCACCAACGGCGACCCAACCGGAAAGTCAGACAACACGGTGGGCGGCGTCGATTTCCAGTACCGCAAATCCGATTTCATGGGCGACAAGCAGTTTCGCGCCGACGCCTATTACGAGCACAGTTCGTCGAGCATGTCGGGACAGGACGACTCCTTCGGCATGCAGATCGACCTTCCGAACGAACCGTGGTCGACCTATTTCCGCTTCAAGCAGGTGGGAGCGAATTTCGATCCGGCGTTGGGGTTCGTGTCGCGGCCGGGCATCCGCGAATACCAAGGCCGTTTCGCCTATAAGGACCGCCCGACCGGCTCCTTCGTGCGCTGGTGGGAAACGGGCCTGTGGGGCGACACGGTGACCGGCCTCGACAACAGCGTCCAAAGCATCATCCCGCTCAACCCGTGGCTCAGCTTCTTCTTCGAATCCGGCGACAGCATGTGGATGGAAATGTGGGAGCAGCACGAAACCGTGCCCAGCTTCACCCTGCCTCACGGCATCGTAGTGCCGGCGGGGAGTTATGTGTTCTCGACATGGCATGTGCATGCGGACACCGCCCCGGCGCGCCTGGTGTCGGCGAATCTCGATTTCCAATACGGCAAATATTTCGGCGGCACGCTGCTGCAGACCGACGTGACGCTGAACCTCAATCCCAACGAGACGATTTCGACCGGCTTGCGCCACGTCATGCAGCAGATGAAGATGCCCGGAGGGAACGTCACCATCCATATCGGGTCGATCGACACATCCTTGAACTTCACGCCGGACATGTATGTGCGGGCGCAGCTGCAATACGACAATATCTCGAAGAACTTCGAACTCTCGTTCCGCTACCGCTGGGAATTCCAGCCGGGGTCGGAGCTGCTGGTCGTGCTGGGCGACGACGCAACGCTGAGCAGCTTCTATTATCAGTCGCACACTTCTCAGTTCTCGGTGCGCCTGGGCAAGACGTTCCGCCTCTGACCGTCAAACCGACTCCACCGCCACGACGCCCGGCAAGGTCCGGATCGTGTCCTTCATGACCACCGTCACCTGCTGCTTTTTGGGCAGCGCGATCTCGACTTCTTCGCCGGCCGCGCCGGGGACCACAAAGGTGATGATGCCTTTGCCGGGCTGGCGCAGTTGTTCCGCAAGGGCGCCGAGCGCCGACGCATCGCTCAGGCGTATGCGCAGGCCCTCGCCTGCCTGCGCCGCCGCCTGGGCGAGGTCGGTGATGGACAGGGCGCGGAGCTTCAGTTCCTCGCCGTCCCAATCGGCCGCCGCCGTCAGCAGCACGGGCCTGCCCGGTTCGAGCAGCGGACGCGAGGCCAGCAACACTTCGGAGAACACCATCACCTCGAACATGCCCGTCGGATCCGACAACGAGACGAAGCCGAAAGGCTGGTCGTTGCGCCCGCGCCGCTCCTGTTTGCGGATGACCGTGCCCGCCATGACGGCACGGAAACTCGATCGCCGCCGATCCTCCAGCAGCGAAGCATAGTCGACGGCCCCGAGCCGCTTCAGGGCGGCGGCATAAGCGTCGAGCGGATGGCCGGACAGATAGAAGCCGATCGCGCTGAACTCTTCGCTCAGCCTTTCGTGCGCCGGCCATTCGGCAACCGCCGGCAGGCGCACCTCGCTTTCGCTCTGCGCCGGACCGCCGAACAGGCTCGTCTGCCCGCTCTCGCGCTCCTGCACCTTGCGCGCCGCACTGCCGAGCAGAAGCTCGGCCGACTCCACCATCTGGCGGCGGTTGGGATTCAGCGCATCGAAGGCGCCGGCGCGCGTCAGGCTTTCGAAGGCCCGCCGGTTGATCAGCCTGGGATCCACCCGAGCGGCAAAATCGCTGACGCTCTTGAACGGACCGCCGGCCGCGCGCGCGGCGACGACATGGTCCATCGCCTGCCGACCGACGCCCTTCACCGCCGCGAGCGCATAAAAGATCACACCCTGCTCCGCATCGCAGGCGAAGAACGCTTCGGAACGGTTGATGTCCGGCGCCCGCACCGCGATGCCCAGCCGCTGCGCTTCCTGGCGGAAGACGTTCAACCGGTCGGTGTTGCCGATATCCAGCGTCATCGAGGCCGCCAGGAACTCGACCGGATAATTCGCCTTCAGATAGGCCGTCTGGTAGGCGACCTGCGCATAGGCCGCGGCGTGCCCCTTGTTGAAGCCATAGCCGGCGAACTTCGCCGCCTGCTCGAAGATCTGCTCGGCGATCGACGGCAAAATCCCCTTCTCGCCAGCGCCCTTGATGAACAATTCGCGGTGCTTGGCCATCTCGGACGGAATCTTCTTGCCCATGGCGCGGCGCAGCAGATCGGCCTGCCCCATCGTATAGCCGCCGAGCTCGCGCGCGATGCGCATCACGTCTTCCTGATACGTCATCACCCCGAAGGTTTCCTTCAGGATCGGCTCCAGCATGGGATGCAGATAGTCGGGCGCTTCCTTGCCGTTCTTGCAGGCGATGTATTTGGGGATCGAATCCATCGGGCCCGGGCGATAGAGCGCCACCAGCGCGACCAGATCGTTGATGTGGTCGGGCTTCATCTTGCGCATCAGATCGCGCATGCCCGCGCCTTCGAGCTGGAACACGCCGACACTGTCGCCGCGCGCCAGCATGTCGAACGTCGGACGGTCGCCGAAGTCGATGTTCTGGGTGTCGAGATCGATGCCGCGGCGCTTGAGAAGCTCCTCGGCCTTGGCGATGACGGTGAGCGTCTTGAGGCCCAGGAAGTCGAACTTCACCAGGCCGGCTTTCTCGGCGTCCTCGTAGTCGAACTGGGTGACCGGCATCTCCGAGCGCGGATCGCGATACAGCGGCAGCAGCTCGTCCAGCGGGCGGTCGCCGATCACCACGCCGGCGGGGTGCGTCGAGGCGTTGCGGTAGAGCCCTTCGAGCTTGCGCGCGATGGAGAACAGGCGCTCGGCCAGCGGCTCCTGCTCGGCGATCTGCTGCAGGCGCGGCTCGGAGGCGATGGCCTCGTCAAGCTCGATATGCTTGCCGGGCGGATTGGGGATCAGCTTGGCGATGCGGTCGACAAGCCCCAGCGGCATCTGCAGCACGCGCCCCACGTCGCGCACCGCGGCGCGCGCCTGCAGCGAACCCAGCGCGATGATATGCGCCACCTTCTCGTGGCCGTATTTGTCGCGCACATAGCGCACGACCTCGTCGCGCCGCTCCTGGCAGAAATCGATGTCGAAGTCCGGCATCGAGATACGCTCGGGATTGAGGAAGCGTTCGAACAGAAGCCCGAAGCGGATGGGATCGAGATTGGTGATATCGAGCGCCCAGGCGACCAGCGAGGTGGCGCCCGAGCCGCGCACGCCCACGGGGATGCCCTGCCCGCGCGTCCACTTCATGAAGTCGGAGACGATCAGGAAGTAGCCCGGGAACTGCATCTTGATGATGACGCCAAGCTCGTATTCCAGCCGGGCCCGATAGACCGCCTCGTCGGCATGGCGGCCATGCTGCGCCAGACGCCGCGTAAGACCGGCCTCGGCCTGGACCCGCAGCTCGTCCTCGGGCGAGCGCCCGGATTCCGGCACGAATTGCGGCAGGATGGGATCGCGGCGCTTGGGCCGGAAGGCACAGCGTTTGGCGATCTCGACCGTGTTCTCGATCGCCTCGGGCAGATCGGCGAATTGCGCGGTCATCTCCGCCGCCGACTTGAAGCGATGCTCGCGGGTCAGCCGCCGGCGGTCGTCCTGCGAAACGAAGGTGCTGTCGGCGATGCAGAGCAACGCATCATGCGCCTCGTACATGTCGGCGGCGCCGAAATGCACATCGTTGGTCGCCACCAGAGGCAGACCCCTGGCGTAGGCCAGATCGATCAGACCGTCCTCGGCGGCGCGCTCCTCGGCCAGCCCATGGCGTTGAAGCTCGACATAAAGTCTGTCGGGGAACGCGGCCGAGAGACGGTCCAGGAGCGCCGCTGCCGCGTCCGGCTGACCATCCACGAGCAGGCGGTTGAGCGGCCCGCCGGGGCCGCCGGTCAGCGCAATCAGACCTTCGGAATGTTCCGCCAACGCCGCGGCCGTCACATGCGGCCAGTCGCCCGGCTCGGCGCCCAGATACGCCGCGCTGAGAAGCTTCGTCAGATTGCGGTAGCCGGCGTCATTCTGAACCAGCAGCGGCAGCATGGGCGGCCTGTTGCGCGAGCCCGGCCCACCGCTTGCCTTCCCCAGCTCCACCGCCAGCAGACAGCCCACAAGGGGCTGCACGCCGGCCTTCACCAGCGTCTCGGAAATCTCGAAAACGCCAAACAGGTTGTTGACGTCCGTGACCGCGACGGCCGGCATTCCGCCGCCACGCGCCAGATCCGCAAGATCCTTCGGCCGCACCGCCCCTTCGAGCAGCGAATAGGCGCTCTTCACCCGAAGATGCACAAACCCGGCGGGCTTTTTGGCCTCAGCCATCACGTCTCTCGATTCGATTGGCTTATCGAGCGCCAGTATCGGCGGCCGCTCCGGCGCGATGCGAGACCGCTCGCCCCTTCATCCACAGAAGCTTAGCCGGTGACGAACAACGCCTGCAGGGCGCCCGTCAGCACAAAGGAAGACACCAGAATAACCACCAGCCCGACACCCGCCGCAGCGTCTTCGATCCAAGCCATAGTTCTCTCTCCATCGTTGGGTGAAAACCATATCTGTTCTTTTTTCGTTCCGTCAAGAACAAAACAGGATCAATTTTCCCTCTTGCGCATAACAAATATGTTATATAACGTACTCGTTAAATGATGAACCTCGACCACACCTTTGCCGCCCTCGCCGACCCCACCAGACGGGCCATCCTGGCGCGCTTGGCGCTTGGCGAAGCCACGGCCGGCGAACTGGCGGAACCCTTCGCCATTTCGCAACCCGCGATTTCCCGCCACCTGCGTGTCCTGGAGACCGCCTCGCTGATCGAGCGCATCCGCGACGGACAGCATCGGCGCTGCCGCCTCAAGCCCGAGGCGCTGAAGAACGCCAACGACTGGCTGGCCTTCTATTCCCGCTTCTGGAGCGAAAGCTTCGACCGATTGGACGAACACCTGAAACAAAAAGGAACCGACGATGCGTGACACTGTCCTGTCCCTGGAAATCACCCGCCGCTTCGAGGCGCCGCCCGAATGCGTGTTCGACGCCTGGCTGAGCAAGGCCTGGGGCAGTTGGATCGGTCCGCGCACCATACGGGGCGAAGTCACGCTGCTGGAACCGAAAGTCGGCGGCCGCTACCGCATTGTCATGCACCGGCCGGACGAAACGACCCTGGCGGTCGAAGGCGTCTATCGCGAGATCGAACGGCCGACGAGGCTGGTGCTCACCTGGGTTTGGCAAGACGGCAGTGTCGAGACAGTCATCACTCTCTCGTTCCGGCCCGCGGGCACGGGAACCGAAATGACCATCCGGCACGAAGGTTTCTCCAGCGCCGAGCGCCGCGACAGCCACGTCAATGGCTGGAACGGCTCCTTCGAGAAACTGGATGCATTGCTGGCGAAGGGAGCGGCGTGATGACGAAACTCGAACTCATCGGTGCGCCGCAGTCGACCTTCGTCCGCACGCTGCGCATGGCGATGGAAGAAAAAGGCGTGCCCTACACGCTGACGCCGGCACGGCCGCACTCGCCCGAGGTCGACGCGATCCATCCCTTCGGCAAGATACCGGTGATGCGCCACGGCGATTTCGCGTTGTGCGAATCCAAGGCGATCGCGACCTATATCGACAAAGCCTTCCCCGGCCCGCGCCTGTTCCCCGAGGACGCACGGCTCTGCGGCCTGATCGAGCAATGGGTGTCGCTGATCAACACGGCGGTCCAGCCGGCCGTCATGCCGTACCTGCGGGGTTACTTCTTCCCGCAGATGCCGGATGGCAAGCCGGACCATGCGATGATCGAAGCGGCGCTGCCCGGCGTGCAGGCACAGATCGCACTGTTCGACCGTGCGTTGACCAAGAACAGCCATCTTGCCGGCGACAGTTTCACCTATGCCGATATGCTGGCGCTGCCGATCCTGGATTATCTGAAGGTCTGCCCGGAGAGCCGGGACGCCATCGGGGCGGCGAAGCGTTTGAGCGCCTATTTCGCCACGCAGGCGCAACGGCCGAGCTTCGTCAACACGACGCCTCCGCCGTTCAGCGACTTGCGAGGCTAGTCGCCCACCACCAGCGCGACGGCCCAGCCGTCATAGCCTTTAACGCCGACCGTCTGGAGCCCGGTGGCCGAAACGCGTGGCTCATTGGCGATGGCTTCGATCAGCGCGCGTACGCCCAGGACCAGAGCGTCCGTTGTGCCGATGTCGATCACCGCGCCGTTGCGCACGACGTTGTCGAAGACCATCACGCTGCCGGGACGCGACAGTTTCAGGGCCCAGCGGAAGTAGTCCGGGTAGGCGTTCTTGTCGGCGTCGACGAAGATAAAATCGAAGGGGCCCGTAACGCCCGGCAGGGTATCCAGCGCCCTGCCGGTCCGCACCTCCACTTGGCCGGAGAAACCCGCGCGGGCGATGTTGGCGCGCGCCACGTCGGCGTGCTTGGGATCGTATTCCAGCGTGATCAGCTTGCCGTCCGGCGGCAGCGCCCGCGCCAGCCAGATCGTGCTGTAGCCGCCCAGCGTACCGATCTCCAGAATGCGCTTCGCGCCGTGCATGCGCGCCATAAGGTGGAGCAGCTTACCCTGGTTCGGCGCCACCGCGATCTCGGGAAGGCCGGCAGCCTTGCTCGCCTCCAGCGCCGCGTCCAGCACCGGGTCCTGCCCCAGAAGAAGGTCCGTGAAGTAATTGTCGACGGCGTCCCAGCGCTGTTGATTCATGCAGGTTTGACTCCGAGTTTTCCGCCGTCGATCAAACGGCCTTCGTGAAGGATCAAGGCGCGGTCCATCCTGGCGGCAAGCTGCAGATTGTGGGTGGCGACCAGCGCGGCGACACCTTCCCCGCGCACGATGGCCTCCAGCGCGTCGAACACGCCAGACGCGGTGCGCGGATCCAGATTACCGGTCGGCTCGTCAGCCAGCAGAATGCGCGGCTTGTTGGCCAGCGCGCGCGCGATCGCCACGCGCTGCTGCTCGCCGCCCGAAAGCTGCGACGGGCGGTGCGTCTTGCGATCCTGCAGGCCCATCAGCGTCAGCAGGCGCAGCGCTTCGGTTTCAGCCGCCTTGCGGGGCTTGCCGGCGATGAGTTGCGGGATGACGATGTTCTCCAGCGCCGTGAATTCCGGCAGCAGGTAATGGGCCTGATAGACGAAGCCGATCGTGTCGCGGCGGATGCGCGTGCGCTCAAGGTCGGACAGAGAAGATACCACCGCGCCGCCGATGATGATCTCGCCAGACGTCGGCGCTTCGAGCAGACCCGCCATGTGCAGCAGCGAAGACTTTCCCGCGCCAGACGGACCCACCAGCGCCACGATCTCGCCCGGCGCCAGAACCAGATTCACGCCGCGAAAGACTTCGAGCTGACCCTCGCCTTCCTTGTAGGTGCGCGTGACGCCATCGAGACACAGAGCGGCGGCGGCGAAGGCATTACTCATAGCGAAGCGCCTCTACCGGATCGAGGCGCGCCGCGCGCCAGGACGGATACAGCGTGGCGAGGAAGGTCAGCGCCAAGGACATCAGGACGACCGCGATGACTTCGGCCGGATCCATCTCCGCAGGCATCCTGCTCAGGAAATAGATTTCGGGATTGAACAGGGTCGTCCCGGTGAGCGAGGACAGGAACTGGCGGATACTCTCGATATTGTCGCAGAACACCACGCCGATCAGAAAGCCCAGGAACGTGCCGATCACGCCGACGCTGACGCCGGCGATCAGGAACACCCGCATGATCGCGCCGCGCGTCGCGCCCATGGTGCGCAGGATGGCGATGTCCGCCGACTTGTCCTTCACCAGCATGTAAAGGCCGGAGACGATGTTCAACGCGGCGACCAGAATGATCAGCGTCAGGATCAGGAACATCACGTTGCGTTCGGTTTCGATGGCGCCGAAGAAAGTCGAGTTGATGTCTTTCCAGGTCACGACGCGCGCGTAAGGCCCGGCGGCACGCTGGATGGGAGCGACCATGCCGTCGACCTGATCGGGATCCGTGACCATCACCTCCAGACCGGTGACGGTGTCGGCCATGTTGAAGTAGAGCTGCGCCTCGGACAGCGGCATGAAGACGAAGGTCTGGTCGTATTCGCTCATGCCGATGTTGAAGGTGCCGGCGACGGTGTAGGTCTTGACGCGCGGGGTCGTCCCGAAGGGCGTGATATTCCCGCGCGGCGCCATCAGCGTGATCGACATGCCCGGCACCAGCCGGAGCTTTTGCGCCAGGCGAGAACCGATGATCACCGAGTCCCCGCCGTTGTAATGCCTGAGCGCGCCGGGGGACAGGCTTTTGGACACGACGGTGAAGGTCTTCAGGTCGTCGCGGCGCATGCCGCGCACATATACGCCGGTGTTGACGTTGTCCGAACTCGCCACCGCCTGGCCATCGACGATCGGGGCCACCCGCGTCACACCCCGCACGGCGCGAACATGGTCGGCCACGGAATCGTAATTGGGCAGATTGCCGTCGATGCCCTGCACGATCACATGGCCCTGCAGGCCCAGGATGCGCGACAGAAGCTCGTGGCGGAATCCGTTCATCACCGCCATGACGATGATCAGCGTCGCCACGCCCAGCGCGATACCGACCAGCGAGATCGCCGAGATGACCGAGACGAAGCTTTCCGCCCGCTTGGCGCGCAGATAGCGCAGCGCCAGCATCCATTCGAACGGTGCGAACGGCCTGGTGTCAGATGATCGCCGCGCCATGCGTCCGCCCGCGAGATTGCTCGATAGTTCCCGCCCGTTCATCGATGATTACAGTGATGTTAGATTCTCGTGCCTGGTCGATCTCGAATACAGCCATGTCGCCGGGCTTACCGCTAGCGTGAAGGCGGTTTATACACGCTTTTGCGCGTCCGCAACCAGCCTTCTCGCTCAGAACAGGCCTTCGATGCGGCCCTGCGCGTCGATATGAATCGCGACGGCGGCCGGCGTCCTCGGCAGGCCCGGCATCGTCATCATGTCGCCCGCGATGACCACCAGGAACTCGGAGCCGGCCGAAAGACGCACCTCGCGGACATGCAGCGTATGGCCGGACGGCGCCCCCTTGAGCTGCGGATCGGTCGAGAAGGAATACTGCGTCTTGGCGATGCAGACCGGGAAATGGCCGTAGCCTTCGCTCTGCAACTCGTCGATGCGCTGGCGCACGGGTTTGTCGGCGGTGACGTCGCCTGCGCCGTAGATCGACATGGCGACCGTCCGTATCTTTTCCCAGAGCGGCATGTCGTCGGGATACAGCGGCTTGAAATCGGCCTGACCGGACTCGCACAGCTCGGCGACGCGGAACGACAATTCCTCGGCACCCTGCCCGCCATCCGCCCAATGCGTGCAGAGCACCGCCCGGCAGCCCAACTCCGCAACCATCTTCTCGACCGCGGCGATTTCGGCGTCGGTGTCGGAGACGAAACGGTTGACGGCGACAATCTGCGGCACCCCGAACCGCTTCATATTGGCGATATGGCGCGCAAGGTTCTCATGGCCTTTGACGACCGCCGCGACGTTCTCCTTGTTCAGGTCTTCGCGCGCCACCCCGCCGTGCATCTTCAGCGCCCGCGCCGTGGCCACGATCACGGCCGCCGCCGGTTTGAGGCCCGCCTTGCGGCACTTGATGTCGAAGAATTTTTCCGCGCCCAAGTCGGCGCCGAAGCCGGCCTCTGTCACCACGTAATCGCCGAGTTTCAGCGCCGTCCGGGTGGCGATCACCGAATTGCAGCCGTGCGCGATATTGGCGAAGGGCCCGCCATGCACGAGCACCGGATTGTTCTCCAGCGTCTGCACCAGATTGGGCATGAAGGCGTCCTTCAGCAGCACGGTCATGGCGCCCGCCGCGCCGATGTCCCGCGCCGTGACGTATTTGCGGTCGCGCGTCTGGCCGATATGGATGTTGCCGAGGCGGCGTTCGAGGTCCTTCAGATCGGTTGCCAGACAGAAGACGGCCATCACCGTGGAGGCGGCGGTGATGTCGAAACCGTCCTCGCGCGGATAGCCGTTGGCGGGGCCGCCCAGCGAATTGACGATGGAGCGCAGCGCCCGGTCGTCCATGTCGACGACGCGGCGCCAGGCGACGCGCCGCGTGTCGATCTGCGGCTCGCTGCCCCAATAGATGTGGTTGTCGATCATCGCCGCCAGCAGATTGTTGGCCGCGGTGATGGCGTGGAAATCGCCGGTGAAATGCAGATTGATGTCTTCCATCGGCACGGCCTGCGCATAGCCGCCGCCCGCCGCGCCGCCCTTCATGCCGAAACAGGGACCGAGCGACGGTTCGCGGATGCAGGCGATGGCGCGCTTGCCGATGCGGTTGAGACCGTCGGTCAGCCCGATCGTGGTGGTGGTCTTGCCCTCGCCCGCCATGGTCGGCGTGATCGCCGTCACCAGGATGAGGTTGCCGTCCTTGTCGCCGTTCAGGCCCTCGATGAAGTCGTAGGACACCTTGGCTTTGTGCCGGCCGTATTGCAGGAGCGCGCCGTCCGGGATGTCGATCTTGCGGCCGATCTCAGCGATCGGCTTCATCCGGGCGTCGCGGGCGATCTCGATATTGCTACGGACAGTCGTCACGCGCAGCCCCCATTGTCAGATGCATATCCCACGGCCTTCTTTGCGCGGGCCAACGCGGAATACTAACGCATGCCGGAATCCACAAGGTAGGACGAGAACGCGCAGTTCCTGCGACGGGAGGTAGCCTTGACACTTCGCGAGAGCCCCGGCGACTCGGAAACGCCTCAGCCGCGTAGCGTAAGCTTTTGCACGACGGCGTCGGCGGACAGTTCTTCCTTGGCGCCGGTCTTGCGGTTCTTGATCTCGATCAAGCCCTTCTCCAGGCCGCGCGGCCCGACGACCACCTGCCAGGGCAGCCCGATCAGATCCATGCTGGCGAATTTCGCGCCGGGACGCTCGCCGGTGTCGTCGTAAAGCACATCCTTGCCGCCTGTCGTCAGGCGCGCATAGAGGTCGTCGCAAGCGGCGTCGGTCTTGGCGTCGCCCGCCTTGAGATTGACCAGGCCGACATCGAACGGCGCCACCGGCTCCGGCCAGACGATGCCGGCGTCGTCGTGCGAGGCCTCGATGACCGCGCCGACCAACCGCGAAACGCCAACGCCGTAGGAGCCCATTTCGACCGGAACTTCCTTGCCGTCCGGTCCGGCGACCACCGCCTTCATCGGCGCCGAATATTTGGTGCCGAAGTAGAAGACCTGCCCCACCTCGATGCCGCGGGCGGAGAGGCGCTTGTCCTGCGGGACCTCGGCTTCGAAACGCGCCTGGTCGTGCACGTCCTCCGTGGCGGCATAAAGATCGGTACGGCCCTTGATGATCGGTTCGAGATCGCCGTCGAAATCGGTGTCCTCGCCCGGGATCGGCATGTCGAGCAGATCCTTGTGGCAGAAGACGCCGCTCTCGCCGGTCTCCGCCAGGACGATGAATTCATGCGAGAGATCGCCGCCGATGGGGCCGGTCTCGGCGCGCATCGGAATCGATTTGAGGCCCATGCGCGCGAACATGCGCAAATAGGCCACATACATCCGGTTATAGCTGCGGCGCGCGGCGGCCTGGTCGATGTCGAAGGAATAGGCGTCCTTCATCAGGAATTCGCGGCCGCGCATGACGCCGAAGCGCGGGCGCACCTCGTCGCGGAATTTCCACTGCGTGTGATAGAGATTCATCGGCAGCTGCTTGTAGCTGCGCACATAACCGCGGAAGATTTCGGTGACCATCTCCTCGTTGGTGGGCCCGTAGAGCAGTTCGCGATCGTGCCGGTCCTTGATGCGCAGCATCTCCTTGCCATAGGCGTCGTAGCGCCCGCTCTCGCGCCACAGATCGGCGGACTGCAGCGTCGGCATGAGGATTTCCACCGCCCCGGCGCGGTCCATCTCCTCGCGGACGATCTGCTCGATCTTCTGCAGCACGCGGAAGCCGAGCGGCAGCCAGGCATAGATGCCGGCGGCCTCCTGGCGGACCAGCCCGGCGCGCAGCATCAGGCGGTGGGAGACGATCTGCGCCTCGGTGGGGGTTTCTCGGAGAAGCGGCAGGAAATAACGGGACAGGCGCATGAACGGTACCGATAGAGATTCCGCCCCTTTCTAGGCAAGCTTAGGCACAAGCGCCAGTGGCCCTACCGCCCCACCGGCCGCATCGGCTTGAACGGCACCTGATTGGGCATGTTCTCGATCAGCGCCTTGACATCGACGGGCCGCGGATCGGCGGCGTCCGAACGCTTCGCGCGGCGCTCCAGTTCGGCCAGATCGAAGCCGGTATGGGACTTTCCGGTGCGGTCCGACAGTTCCCGCAGCGGCTGTTCGGCCGCATACCATTTCAGTTTCGTCTTGTTATCCGGACAGGTGTCGCGCTCGTCGCCCTCCGCCCCCCAGCGCAGCTCGATGCAGTCATAGGGATCGAACGACATCGCGTAGACGCGATGCACGATGTCGTCGAAGGTCATCGACACCGGACGCTTGGCGGAATTGAGATAGGTGATCGTGCAGGCCTTCGACTGCGACTTGTACGCCCTGAGCAGGTCCCGCCGCAGGTCGTAGCCGTCATAGACGATGCGCGGGTCGCGATGGACCCACAGGTTTATCATGTCAGACATGTCCCGGTAGAACTGCGCGAAGGCCGCGCGCGTGCGGGCGTCGCGCGCCGGCGTGGCGTAGCTCTCCCAAATGTTGTCGTCCGACTCGAAGATGTTGTCCGGCAACTCCGCAGGATGCGGTTTGCGGTCGATGCGGTCAGAGATCGCCAGATCCACGTACTGCGCGCGGTCGTTCAGATCGTTGCACAGCGTCTTCATGGTCATCTTGAGTTCGTAGACGGGATTGTAGGTCATCTTGCCGCCCGAGACGGCGGCGCGGACATATTCGTAGAAGCCCAGCGCCTCGCCGTTGTAGGCGAAACGGGCCTTGCGCACGTCGCGCGTCGGATTGGGCTCGGTGCCGACATACTGGACGAGCGAATAATCGGGAATCCGGTCGTTCTCGGCGAACACCATATGGCCGCCGAGGTAATGCCCTTCCTTGTCGCGGTGCGCGCCCACCAGCTTGAACGGTCGCCAGTTCTTGAGGCCGCCGCCCAGCTGCAGCGGGCTCTGGCCGAACTGTGCGCCGTAGACGCTGCGCGTGACCGTGAAGTCGGGATGCGCGTCCATGTAGAAGATGCGGCCGTCGCTATCGACCTTGTAGACGATGCCGACATGGCCGTTGATGTCGTAGATCACCGTGCCGGGATGGATGGAACCGGGCTGCAGCGCCGGCGAATAGAAGTCCGACAGCACGCCGCGATGCTCGGAGGCGTCGATGCGGTAGGTGCCGGAAAACACCGTGTCGAGCATCTGGCGGATCACCGCCGGCCCGTTGATGCCGCTGCCGTGATCGATCAGGCTGCGCCGCGCAACCGCGCGGTTGGAGGTCCTGGTGAAGCGCAGGTTGTCGCCATGGCCGCTGATGGCGTCGACATAGGAAAACGGCAGGCCGTTCTTCCAGGCGTAATAGGCGCGCAGCAGATACGGCCATTTCGCGCAATCGACGTCGATGTCGAGAAAGTGCTTGTCGGTCGCCCGGTAGGGATTGGACGGATCGCGCAGGCAGCTTTCCGACGAGCTGCAATTGCTGGCGCCGATGGCGGCGACGAACTGGCCGAAGCCCTTCTCGTCGGCGGCCGACCAGTGGTCCTTGAGGATGCGCCAGGAACCGGCCGCATGGGCCGTCGGCACACTCAGGCACAGGATCAGGACTGCGAACGCGACAGCACGCATGGCACCACGGTCCGGGCAGCGCGGGGCGGAGTCAAGCTAGTGGCCGCGCCCGGATTCGCCGCGCGGCGTGCAGGGCGGATCGGCGGGGCCGAATTTCAGGCCCTGGACGACGGCCTGGGGACGCCGGCCGCCCGGCCGCACCACCGGAGTCACCGTCACATGGCTGAGGTCTACGCCCACACCGCCGCCGATATCCGCCGGGACGATTCGATTGCCGTTCACATCGACCCCGCCGACATAGTCCGGACTTTCGAGATCCGGATCGCATTGTGCGGACGCTGTGGCCGCGGGGACACGTTCCTTGGCCTCGGCCGCGGCTGCTGACACCGCTGACAATACCAAGAAAAGCAACAGACTAGCTGAAACCGCGCCTTGTTTTCGCCGCATCCTCGCCCCAATCACCAAAGTTTCGTGACATTTCCAAGGAATTCCAGTATCACACACGGCGTTAAACGGACGGTAAGGCCTCCGCTAAAGAACGGCCAAGTTCGGGGAGAAAATCCGCGGAATACGCGGAAGCAAAGGCTGGGTCGATCCCAGCCTTTCGCATTTTGGGACCGGCCCTTTCTTGCCTATGTTGCCGCCTCGCCGTCAGCGACCGCGAGGACAAATGCTCGAGACATTCTTCGACCTGAAAGCCCACGGGACCACCGTGCAGCGCGAGATCGTGGCCGGCGCCACGACCTTCTTCACCATGGCCTACATCATGTTCGTCAACCCGCTGATCCTGTCGGCGGCGGGCCTCGACAAGGGCGCGGTGTTCGTCGCCACCTGCCTGGCCGCCGGCCTGACGACGCTGCTGATGGGCTTCTACGCCAAGCTGCCGGTGGCGCTGGCGCCCGGCATGGGGCTGAACGCCTATTTCGCCTATTCCGTGGTCCCGGCCCTGGGCGGCGACTGGCGGCTGGCGCTGGGCTGCGTTTTCCTGTCCGGCATCCTGTTCGTCGGCATTTCCATCACCCCGGCGCGCGAATGGCTGATCAATGCCATCCCGCACAGCCTGAAGCTGGCGATCGCGGCGGGCATCGGCTTCTTCCTGGCGCTGATCGGCCTGGAGAACGCCGGCGTGGTGGTCGCCAGCGCCGACACGCTGGTGCAGGGCGGCATCCTCACCGATCCCCGCGTGCTGATCGCAGCGGCCGCCTTCATCGTGATCTTCGCGCTGGCGGCGCGCGGCGTGATCGGCGCGGTGCTGATCGGCATCGTCGGCGCCACGGCCGCCGCCATTGCCTTTCACCTGCAGGCGCCGCCCGTGCTCACGGCGCCCCTGCCCTCCATCGCGCCGACCTTCCTGGCGATGCATTTCAGCGGCGCGGCGGGCGATGCGATCCTGACCAGCGTGCTGGTGTTCCTGCTGATCGACATGCTGGACACCTCGGGCACGCTGACGGCCGTGGCCTATCAGGGAAAGCTGCTCGATGAGAATGGGCGGCTGAAGAATGCACGGCGCGCGCTGACCAGCGACGCGGTCGGCACCATGATCGGCGCGGCCCTCGGGACTTCGCCCGTCACCGCCTATATCGAAAGCGCCGCCGGCATCCAGGCGGGCGGACGTTCGGGCCTGACCGCGGTTGTGGTCGGCGCGCTGTTCCTGCTCAGCCTGGTGCTGAGCCCGCTGGCCGGCGCCGTGCCGGCTTACGCAACCGCCCCCGCCCTCGTCTTCGTGGCGGCGCTGATGGCGAAGGGGCTGAAGGATATCGATTGGGACGACATGACCGAGGCCGCGCCCGCCCTGCTCACCGCGCTCGCCATCCCCTTCACCTATTCGATCGCCACCGGCATCGGCATCGGCTTCATCGCTTATGTTGCGATCAAGCTCGTCTCCGGACGCTGGCGCGATGTGAATGTGGCGGTCGCCGTCATCGCCCTGGCCTTCGTCGCCAAGATCGCCTGGGGGAGTTAGGAAAGCCGGCCAGTCGATCCGCAGCGGCGGCAACAGCGTGTGATGCACGCCTTTCGCGGCCGCATCTTTCATGGCCTTCGCATACTTCAAACGCTCGACGCTCAGGTGCAGCGCTTCGATGTGCATCCGGGCCAGCGCCATGATGAAGCGAAGCTCCGTGCTGTAGACGCCGGTCTTGAAGGCGTTGCGGTTGCCGCGCGGGGCGCCTGCTCCAGGACGATTGCGTCCACCGTTGACGGCGTTTTGCAAATCGCGCCCGCGACTTGCGGCACGTTCAGCAAGATAATTGTTCCGCGATTTTGAAAATCGAGGGTACCCCTCTCGCCGTGCAGGCGCGCGACAGCGACGCAAACGCGCGCATGCGATGACGCTCGGCACTTC
>VFSW01001498.1_pt1 | contig 35680 bp, 28 predicted proteins | sample 5358111 | NCBI WGS metagenome assembly VFSW01 (sample SAMN11554181, study PRJNA540505) | mine drainage metagenome | isolation source: sediment from site ElyBrook_90M | place: USA: Ely Copper Mine, Vershire, VT | collected 2017 | reverse complement strand
CGCCATCTTCGATCTTCCCCCGTAATCAAAATTTATACGAAAACACTTGGTGAAAAAACCTAAGTATTCCCTCAGAAGTTTTTAAATTATATCAACCTTGTCATGCCGGAATAATTGACTGTCAAGGTGCTTTTCCAACGGTTGTAAGCGCTTTTTTTTGCTGCTTTGCACGCACCATCGCCACGACACTGACCATATCATCATAACCCAGCGCTCCCTGCACAAAAATTGGACCAACGAATAATGCTGGAATTCCATCCAAGTTCAGCCTGGCACCGCGATCAAGGTTTCTCGAAATATGCTGCGCCACAGCATCACCATTCATATCAAATTGCATCTGCGACCAGTCCAGCGACAATTTCACCGCCTCAGCCTGCACCGCATCAAGTGTTGGCGGCGCCACTTCGGTCATTAAGAACTTTCTGAAAGATTCATATTTACCTTGCAATTGCGCCGCAAACAGCGCCTGCGTGCCCAGCTGGCTGGGCGCTCCCAAAATCGGGTAATCTACCGGCACGTAACGAATGCCTGGGTCCGCTGCCAGCAACTTATCCAACCATACATCCATTGCCCGACAAGGTGGACACCGAATATCGTAAAAATCAACAACAGTGACATCACCTTTGGGATTGCCAAGAATCGGATCATCCGGGCGGACCAATGACGACGCAGTTGGCGTGGTCTCCGCATGGGCAACCCCTGCACTGAACAACGCCGCCAGCCCCAGACAAAAACTTCTGCGCTGCAAAATGAGCGAAGGCACCTTCACAATGAGTTTGCCTTATTGTCCAACCCACCGATCATCGCAAACCGCGCGGCACCTGCAGCCACTTTAACCTGAGAGGGCGCTGCAAAGCCGGCTTCCGAATCCTCACGTCCCGCGACAACTTGCAGTAAATTCACTAATTTCTGCACCCGCTCGCCTCGCAAACGGTAGAAAACTGCTTTGCCTTCACGCCGCGCCACCAAGGCGTTGACAGCACGCAGCTCCGCAAGCTGCTGGGACAAATTCGGTTGCCCAATATGCAAAGCTGCATCGATCTCTGCCACCGAACGCTCGCCGGTTATCAAGAGATTTAAAATTGCGAGCCGGGTTCCATTCGCCAGCACGCGCAGCATTGAAACCGTCCGTGCAACTGTCGCGGTATCTACGGAAGTCCCTCCGCCATCAACCATGACAGACACCCGTTCCTAATTCGGACATGGCTCCCAAGGAGCCAATAAAAACCAATAATAACAACAGACTATCCTCAAAATGGCGGCATTATTATACCTTTACCTTTAATACTATACACGATTATATTATATTTGTAAGTGTATATTGCCAATAAAAAATATTAAAATATGCCCGGCATACTTGCGTTGACAGAATATATGATTCGACTGAACACTCTGTTTAACGTCATTAAACCAATAAATTTTAGCAAAAATTAAAACGCTGAAGTCAACAAACTTTGAGAAAAATAGGGGGATATATGTTCAGTTATCTAATTCGTCTAACTATGTGTGTGATGTTCATTTGCGCCATTGGCATCTCCAGGCCGGCATATGCGAATGTATCGATGCTCGATAATTTTGATTACGCCCATCCGGCATTCAAAAATTCCATGCCATTTGCGACCGTGCATCTCGTCATTCAGGTTAGTCAGGACGACCCCGCTCTGTGGAATTTGGCGTTAAATAATGCGCAAAATGTGCAAGATTATTTTGGCGCTCAGAAAGTTCAGGTTGTCGTTGTGGCTTACGGCCCCGGACTCAAGATGTTGATCGCCGGCAGCCCCGTTGCAGAACGCTTGGCAACGCTTGACCAGGAAGGCGTTGAATTCGACGCCTGTCACGTCACCATGTTGGGTATTGAACGTGCTACCGGCCACCTGCCCGTGCTTGTACCATCGGCAGTCATTGTTCCTGGCGGAATTGTGCGGATTATGCAGCTTGAGTCACATGGATTTGAGTATATCAAGCCTTGAAGCAGTAACTACATAAACCCCACTGGGTTCTGTCGGTTATCGATTGAGCCCGGTGGTTTTTTTTGGGTTATACAATGGCCAGTATTTTTCAGGTAAGCTTGAAAGCGCGCACATGAAACAAGATGTCTGGAACCGACGCTACGCTGTCGACGAGTATATTTTTGGTACCGAACCTAGTGATATACTAAGTAAAAATTCTGATTTATTTCAATCCGGGGAGCGCGCGTTAGCAATCGCCGACGGTGAAGGCCGCAACGGTGTTTATCTGGCGAGTTTGGGGTTGCAGGTAACCAGTTTTGATATTTCAGAGGTTGCCATCCAAAAAGCCAAAAAACTGGCGGCACAGCAACGGGTTGAGCTGACAATCCTCGAAAGCGATATTGAATCATGGCATTGGGAGTCCGCAGCGTTCGATGCTGTGATTGGTGTCTTTTTCCAGTTTCTCGACCCTGCTGCCCGGGCGGATGCTTTTGCTGGGATGATGACCACCCTGAAGCCCGGTGGGTTGGTGTTTTTACGCGGCTATACGCCCAAGCAACTGGATTATAAAACTGGTGGTCCCTCGACCGTAGAAAATCTCTATACACCTGAATTGCTAACGAACGCGTTTCTGGGCTTTGAAATTTTACAACTTGCTGCACATGAAGTTATGCTGAATGAAGGGCCGCGCCATAATGGTATGAGCGCCTTTGTCGATTTTATCGCCCGCAAACCATGAAATTATCAATTTTAGTGGTAATGTGAACCCGGTTCAATTTTACCTCGGAAAATATAATAAGCAAAAATATTATACGTAATAATGATTGGGATCATCACCAGGAGCCCGGGCAACAGGAACTCGAGGCTCACCTGAGGGGCAGCTGCTTGCCAAATATTTATCGATGGCGGGATGATCATCGGAAAGATGCTGTAGCCCAAACCGCCAAATGAAACCACGAAGAATCCCAACCCGCATAGAAAAGGAATTTTATCGTGATGTGCGACATGGCCGTTACGCAAATGCGTGAAGAAAACATAGCCAAGGACCAGCACCGACAATGGCGCCACCGCCGTAGGAAATATCCTGGGCCAGTCAAACCAGCGATGGAAATATGATGCATCGGATAGCGGCGACCAGATACCGACAATGCCGAAAATAACAAGCATCGCAATGCCGAGAGTTTTGGCGTAGCCACGCATATCTTGCTGTAACTGCCCCGAAGCTCGCCAGATGATCCAGGTTGCGCCGAGCATCGCATAGCCAATTACCACGGCGAAACCACAGAAAACAGCAAACGGCGTTAGCCAGCTAAATACGCCCCCCGCGTACGCGCGGTTGACCACCGGGGTACCGTGCATCAGCCCGCCCAATATCGCACCCTGGCAAAATGCCGCCACCAATGAACCGCCCAAAAATGCCCGGTCCCACAGGTCTCGTAATTGTTCAGTGTGGGCCCGGAAACGAAATTCAAAGGCAGCACCTCTGAAAATCAATCCCATCAACATTAAAATAATCAGCGGATATACCGCCGGTAAAATGACCGCGTAGGCCAACGGAAAGGCACCGTACAAGGTGCTGCCGCCTAATACCAGCCAGGTTTCGTTGCCATCCCAAACCGGCGCGATGGAATTGACCATGATGTCGCGGTTAGTTTTATCGCGCTCGACCGCAAACAGGATCCCGATGCCCAGGTCGAAACCATCAAGGATAACATACATCAAAATGATGAAGGCCATGATGACCGCAAACGCCACTGGCATGAGTGGCGCGCCGGGGGGAACCAACCCAAAGGTTAACGTGGAGAGCATGATTATTCCGCCGGTGCGGGGTTGATCGGTGAATGGCCCCCCACCAAGCCATGGCTGCGCAGCGGGGCTTCGTCAGATGGGAAGGATTCGTTCAATTCTGGCTCCTTTGCCATCATTTTTAGGACATAGATAATACCACTGCCAAAAACCAGAGTATAAATTACGATGATCACCGCGAAGGATGTTATCACCTCCGGTAGCGTAATCGGGGAGGCGCTTTGTGCGGTGGTCAGCAGCCCATAAACAGTCCACGGCTGGCGGCCGGTTTCGGTTGTGGTCCAGCCCATGACAATAGCGATAAAGCCGGCCGGGGCCATCGCCATGGTAAGGACATGGAACCATCTGGTCTCATAGAGGGTACGCTTATAGCGCAACCACAGGCTAAGCAGCCCCAGGCCGAACATCGCGAACCCAAGTGCCACCATAATGCGGAATGAGAAAAATTCGACATCCACAACCGGCCATTGATCCTTCGGCCAGGCGTCGAGGCCTTTCACGATGCCATTCCAATGATGGGTTAAAATCAGCGAGCCTAGATGTGGTATTGCGACATCGTACAACAACTTGCCTTGCGCGACATCAGGGACCCCAAACAGGTGCAGCGCCTGTACGCCGGTTGTAAAATCACCCTCCATGCCGGCAATTTTGGCCGGCTGATACATCAATGTGTTGTCGCCCTGCGTATCACCTGCCAAAATTTGTAGTGGTGTTACAATCGCAGCCATCCAAAGCGCCATTGAAAAGAACAGGCGCGTGACGGCGTTTTTGTTGTTACGCCTTAAATGATACGCACCGACACCGCCTACCATAAACGCGGTGGCCAGGTAGCTCGCCATGATCATGTGTACCCAGCGATAAGGTGCTGAAGGAGAGAAGATGATCGCGATCCAATCCTGTGGGATGAACTGGCCATTGGCGCCCATGATTGTGCCTTGTGGCGTTTGCATCCAGGAGTTTGCGGCAAGTATCCAGGTTGCCGATATCAGCGTGCCGATGGAGACCAAGCAGGTCGAAACAAAATGCAGCTTAGGGCCTACCCGCTGCAGCCCAAACAACATGATGCCCAAAAACCCGGCTTCCAGGAAAAATGCGGTTAACGTTTCATACGACAGCAGCGGCCCCAGCACCGGGCCCACCTTATCAGCATAGCCACCCCAATTGGCGCCTACCTCATAGGCCATCACCAAACCGGAGACGACGCCGATGGCAAAGATCATCGCAAAGATTTTCAGCCAATATTTATAGGCGTCGAAATACACCGGCTGTTTGGTCCATAGCCAGGCACCTTCCAAAACCGCCAGAAAGCTCGCAAGGCCAATCGAGAAAGCCGGAAAGATAATATGAAACGCGATGACAAACCCAAACTGTGCGCGTGCAACGTCGATCGCCGATGGCGACGACAAATAAGCGAGGACCGGCATGGTATTACCTCAAAAAAATTAAAAACTCAGAGCAACGCGGGCAGACTGCGAAACAGCATGTATCCGGCGACAACAAAAATTAGCACGGCAAACACCGTTGTCAGGCGGCCGGTTTTACCAGCCAGACGTTTGGCAATACGGGTGCCAAACAAACTGCCAAAAACGCCGCCCAAAATAAACACCAGCGCCAGATTCCAATCAACCAAACCAGAGAGGGCATAGTTGATGGAGGTGGTTAAACCAAACGCCGTAACCGCAACCAGCGATGTACCGACAGCATTTAAGATAGGCATACCCGTGGAAGCGACAAGTCCGGGAACAATGAGAAATCCACCACCGATTCCAAAAAAACCTGAGAATAATCCTGTACTCAGGCCGAACGCCAAAACTTTTGGCGCCTTTTCACGGTTACATTGTGCGCCAGGAGTTCCAGGGTTGCGCCGGCCGCGCAGCATCAAAACACCGACCACCAGCATCACCAAAGCAAACAAAAATAGTAATTTTTGGCCGTTGAAGGCTTTGCCAGCACTCGAGCCCAGCATCGCCCCCACAATTCCGGCGGCGGCGTACATGCCGCCACAACGCCACTTCACATTTTGGGCCTTGGCATGGTTGAGCAGGCCAATCGCCGCATTGGCCGCTACCGCCAGAGCGCTGGTGCCGATGGCGATGTGCGGGCTTTTCACCCCGACCAGATAAACCATCAGCGGCACTGCCAAAATCGAGCCGCCACCACCAACCAACCCCAACGTAAAGCCGACCAGCACGCCCGAAAAACCGCCTAAAATATATTGTAATATGTCCAAAGCGGGCGGGCTCATTGGGTCTCGGTCTCGGCCGCCACGCGCAGTGCGGTGAGGTAGGGTATTGCCATGCGGCAGCCGCGATATAACAGCATGCCGCCGAACATGGCACCTACAAACAGCAAGGCCGGCCTTGGGTGAATCGCCAGATCAGCAATGGCGGGGCCAGGGCACAACCCTACAATCCCCCAGCCAAAGCCGAAAATTGCAGCACCGCCGAAGAGTTTCATGTCCAACCGGCTGGTGCCGGGCAGGTCAAACAATGGTGCCACCAGAGGCTTGGTGAGTTTCCGCTTGATCCACCAGGCCACCACCATTGGGATAAGCGCGCCCCCCATGACAAACGCCAAAGTCGGGTCCCAGTGACCAGCAACATCCAGAAACGCCCGTACCCGCTCAGGGTCTGCCATACCGGAGATCGCCAGCCCGGCGCCGAATAAAGTGCCTGCCACCAGGGCGACGACGGTTTGCGGGTTCACCATACCACTCCGAAGCAGCGCATCACAGCCACTGTGGCAACGCCTGCCCCCATAAAGGTGAGCGTGGCCGCGATTGAGCGCACCGAGAGGCGCGACATGCCGCACACCCCGTGGCCGCTGGTGCAGCCCGCACCCATCTGGGTGCCAAAGCCAACCGCCAACCCCCCGGCGACGATCAGCAACGATGACCCAGGAAAACACGCCACCACCTGTCCGCGCCACGTCGCCACAATCAAGCTGCCCAATGGCAGACCCAGAATAAACGCTGCCGCCACCGCGTAGGGTGCTGATGACATGCCAACCCCCGCCACCCGGGCGGCCAAGCCGCTCACCCCTGCAATCCGACCATCCACCAGCAGCATAATGGCCGATGCCAACCCGATCATCAGGCCGCCGGCTAATCCCGCCAGCGGCATGGCATGTGCAAACACCGCCGTCACAACGCGTTCAACGGCAGCTTGAGATAGCGTGTGCCGTTCGCCTCGGGCGGCGGCAAGTGTCCGGCCCGGATATTGACCTGGACAGAGGGCAGGATCAGTTTTGGCATCCCCAAAGTAGCATCACGGGCATTACGCATGGCGCAAAAAGCATCCTCACTGATGCCGTCATGGGCATGGACATTCCCGGTGCGCTCGGCACCCACTGTGGTCTCCCACACGTAATCGTCGCGGCCCGGTGCCTTATAATCATGGCACAACAGCAGCCGGGTATCCTCAGGCAGGGCCAGCAGGCGCCGGATGGAGCGATAGAGCTGGCCAGCATCGCCACCAGGAAAATCCGCGCGGGCGGTGCCGAAGTCGGGCATGAACAGCGTATCGCCGGTGAACACCACGTCGCCGATTACATAGGCCAAATCCGCCGGGGTATGGCCTGGCACATGTAGCGCCATCGCCGGAATGTCGCCGATGGCAAATTTGTGGCCATCTTCAAATAGCCAGTCAAATTCCGAGCCATCGCGTGCAAATTCGGTACCGAGATTGAAAATTTTGCCAAACACCGCCTGCACAGTGATGATTTCACGGCCAATCGCCAAGGCCCCGCCACATTGCTGCTGAATGTAGGGAGCGGCGGAGAGGTGGTCGGCGTGGGCGTGGGTTTCCAGCAACCACTCGAGGGTAATGCCGGTTGTTCGCACGTAGGCGATCAGCATATCGGCCGATTTTGTGCTGGTTCGGCCTGATGCCGCATCAAAATCCAACACGCTGTCAATCACCGCCCCTTGCATGGTCACTGGGTCGTGGATCACATGGCTGGCGGTGTTCGTGGCCTCGTCGAAAAAACTCTTCACGATACCAGATGGTAGTCGCGAAGCCCGGGATTCAAAAATTTGTTGCGTTGCGGCCATCAAATTCGGGTCGGCCATTACTAACCTCGCGCTCGATTTATTTAATTACTGAAGATATGTAAGTTATGAGAAGTTTTGTCAATTGCATATTTTTGTAATCATGCATACATTAGGCTTCATGCTTGAAAACACAGACAACCCGGTAGCAAAGTCACTCCGAATCGGCGATCGTGCACCAGTGTTTCGCGCCCGCACCACGCAAGGCGATATGAGCCTCGATAAATACCAGGGGCGCTGGCTGGTGTTGTTTTCGCACCCGGCTGATTTCACACCTGTTTGCACCAGCGAGTTCATCGCATTCGCCCGCGCCGCTGATGCATTTGAAAATCTGAATTGTGCACTCCTTGGCCTGTCAGTGGATAGCCTGTACGCGCATATAGCCTGGGTTCGCGCGATCTACGATGCTTTCGGCGTTACCATTCCTTTCCCGATTGTTGAAGATCCCTCCATGGTGGTGGCGCGCGCTTATGGGATGCTGGATGGTACAGAGCAGGATTCATCAGCGGTCCGCGCCACCTATTTCATTGACCCTGAAGGCATCATCCGCGCCATCACCTGGTATCCGATGAATGTGGGCCGGTCAGTCGCCGAGATTTTGCGCCTGCTCGCAGCGCTTCAGCAAACCGCCAGCAACGAGGCGCTCAGCCCCGAGGGCTGGCAACCCGGCGACGCTTTTCTGGCCCAACCCGCGCAAGCGGCTTTGGCCGCTGATGCTCCAGCAACATGGTTTTGCCAACCGAGGAACGCGATATGACAGCCATCTATGAATCCCGCGACGCTGCAAATGCCGCTACCGAAAAACTGAAAATCTACGCACAGCCGCAACGGCTGATGATATTATCAAATCTCATCGCTGGCGAACGCACCGTGAGTGAAATTGACGAGGCAACAGGGATTGGCCAGCCGGCGCTGAGCCAGCAGCTAGCCGCCCTGCGCCGCGCCGAATTGGTAGAAACCCGCCGGATGGCCAAGCAAATTTACTACCGGCTGGCAAACGACACTGTGATGGCTTGCGTGAGAAACATCGAAGCGATGTTCAGTAAAAACGGCGCCCGCCCGGTTGCGGCCAAGGCGCCTGTTATGAGACCCACCGCCGCCCCGGCTATTCGCTCGCAGCCGGGCGCTGCAAAATTCGCGCAAATTCTGTAATCGCGACAAACACGTTATCGTTACGGCGGCATAGTGGCCGCAGCCTTCAGGTTATAACTTCGGAGCGCCTCCTTTTCATCAATTAACGGCAAAACATGACTGAATTTGCCTTTGAAAATGTAAGTGACTGTGTCTTCCACCACGCCGCCCGCAGCCCGCAGGCGCCGGCGCTCATCGATGGCAGCGAGACCGTTACCTACGGCGCCCTTGCAGCTCTTGTGACACAGGCCAGCGTCTATCTGGCCGGCCAGGGCATCAAGGCGCACGACCGTGTGGGGATCGCACTGACCAACAGCGTTGAGCGGGTGGTCCTGGCGCTGGCACTGATGCGCATCGGTGCCATCGGTGTCGAATTGCCAACAGAAACAACTGCCGAGACATTCTCAGCCCTGGTGGCGCGATTTGCCATGCACGCCACCTTGGTTGAACCCGGCGGGCCAAATACCTCAGCGCCGATTACCCTGACCATTCATGTGCATTGGCGCAACGAGATTGCCAGACGAACCGGCGATGCCCGCTACCTTGGCGACCCGGCTGACCTGCGAATCATCAGTCTCAGCTCAGGTAGCACAGGCCTGCCCAAAGGGCTGGTTTGTACCCACCAGCACCGGATTGTACGCTCACGCATGACGCTAGGCTCCGTTGATTTTTATACGGCACACCACAAGCCAGCGCCGTTGGTGCTAGCGGCACCCGCTAGCACTAATCTGGTATGGGGCATGATGATCTGCCACTTGTTCCAGGGTGGCCCGGTGGTGTTGCTGCCGACATACCGGCTCACGATCGACCTGGTGCGGGAAGTGGCCCGCTGGGATGATGCCATTTTTCCAATCCCGCCAGGGCTGGCCAACCTTCTGCTGGCGCATGGCGACCCGAACGGCACATTATTTCCCCACATGCGGGCCTTGATCAGCGCTGGTCAGGCCGTTGCGCCGCACCTTAAACAGACATTTACCCAGCGCCTGACACCCAACGTGTTCGAGTTTTACGGTTCTGGCGGGGTTGGATTGCTTACCTGCATCGGGCCCAAAGAGGCTGCCGAACAGCCGCGATCGGTGGGCAGGCCGGTCTCGTATCCCGGCGTTGACATTGAGATCGCCGGACCGGAGGGCCAAGCCCTCCCACCAGGTAGCATCGGCCAGTTACGTGTGCGTGGCCCCAACACTGCGATCAGCTTCTTCAACCCTGAAGACAATTTCCGCGGCAACGAGCGCTTTGAGGGGGATTGGTATTATCTCGGTGAAATCGCATCGATCAACCACGACGGCTATATCATTCTCGAAGGCCGGATCGCGGATGGAATAAACGCCGGGGGGCAAATTATCTATCCACCGGAAATCGAGGCGGTGATGAGCCAGCATCCTGATATTCGGGAGGTCGCGGTTGTTGGCCGCACGGCCGACCAAGGCGGTGAAGATATCGTGGCCTTCGTGGTGGGCCGGAATGGTTTTAACCACCAGGATATCACAGCTTATTGCCAGGCCAACTTACCAGCAGCCAGACACCCCAGATATATATTTTACATCGAAGAAATGCCGCGCACCGGCAACGGCAAAATCAACCGCATGGCACTGAAAAATGCGCCGTTGAAAAAGAGCGAACTCATTTAACTTTACGCAAAACCCCCGGCAAAAATATTGCCGAGGGTTTGGCGTATCACAAAGTTTCAGCATTGGTTGCGAATAGTTTATGCCCGGCGGTATTGCGACTGCCGCACATTCGAACCGCAAAATTATTGTGCTGGCTTACGCCGTCCCAGGGCGAACCAGAGCAAAACCGGCAAAGCCAGCAGCACCAGCGGAAATTGCACTAACAGGCCTGAGATGATCGCGATCGCCAGCGGTTGTTGCATACCGGCCCCCTGTCCGAGGTCGAGCGCCAAAGGCAATAATGTCAGAATCGCTGCCAGCGTGGTCATGGCGATCGGCCGCAAGCGATTGCTGGCAGCATGGATCAATGCATCGCGTAACGGCATTGTCTGCGCCAGTAGCGCATATTCAGAGACATAGAATATCGCCATTTCGGTGGCGATGCCGACAATCATCGTCATCCCCATCAGCGCCGTGATGTTAAGCTCGATACCGGTGAGAAAAAGCCCTGTGAAAACGGCTGTGGTGGATAATAACGAGGTGCCCATAATGGCCAGCACCAGAACAAAACGTTCGTACAAAAATAACAGCAGGACAAATTCGGCCAACAATGCGGCAATAAATACCCGAACCAGCCCAGCAAACGCAATCTGTTGCTGCTGATAAATTCCGCCCAAAGTATAGGTGACACCAGCACCCAAAACACCCGGCTTGGCAAGTGCCGTTTTAACATCGGCGATAACGCTGCCGATACCCCGCCCGCTGATGCGCCCGGTGACCGCCACGATTTGTTGCAGGTTTTCACGAGTAATTTCAGGTTGGCCGGCAACTACTGAAAAATGTGCGATAGTACCCAGCGGGACCAGAGCACCGGACGGCGTGGCGATTGGAATCGACTGCAGGTCATCTATATTGCGGCGCGATCCAGCAATTAATTGGACGCGCACGCCAATCTGCTGGTTGGCACTTTGTAGCGTTGTCACGACCGTACCGCTGAGTTCGGCCCGCAAGGCGGCCGCAACCGTCACCGGGTCCAGCCCCAGCATGGCAGCACGGGCGGGGTCAACATGAATATCATAAGCATCACCCGCCGGCACGATGCCATTGACCACGGAGTCCACGCCCGCAATTTTGCCTAGCGCATCAGCAACGCGCAGGGCAGCCGGGCCAAGCTGACCAGGATCAGCGGCGGCGAGTTTGACTTCGATCGGTTGCGGTACGCCTGTAAGGTCACCGATTTCATCGCCGAGCAACTGATGAATGTCGGTATCGACGCCGGGCACTTTATTTTTAATCGCGTCACCGACTCGCGTCATCACCGTGTCGATCGCCGGGCGATTCCCCAGCGCTACAAGCCGCACAACGATATCGCCTTGGTTAGGCTCGGCAAAGTCGCCACCAAACCCGGCGCCGATGCGGGTTGAAAAACTTTCCACCGCCGGGTCGGCTCGCAGAATACTCTCAATCTGCGATATCTCCCGTCTGGTTTCTCCGAGCGAGGTGCCAGGTTGCGTCTGATAATCAAGCACAAATCCGCCCTCATCTAGTTTCGGGATAAAGCCGGTTTGCACATGCGTAAATGAGAAGCTGCCCAGAACAAGGAGCACCACCATGGCCACGCCCAGCAGCGCCGGGCGGCTGAATATTTTGCCCAGCAAATGGCTATGGGTTCGGGTAAGCCAGCCGGGTTTGTCGGCCTCCGGGTCATGCCACTTATGAAAATCGATCAGCCGACCGGCGAGTAACGGCACAGCAAACGCTGTCAGCAACCATGAGGCAAACAAGGTGGCTGCCATGGTGATAGACAGCGCCTTAAAAAATGCGCCGGTGACACCGGTTAAAAACCCCAACGGCGCGAACACGATAAGGGTCGCCGCTGATGATCCGGTAAGTGGCGTGAGAAACTCCGTACCAGCTTCAAGTATGAGCGAATCATGGTCACCCGGCGTATTGCCGGTACGGCGGGCCAGATGCTCGATCATCACGATGACATCGTCAATCACCAACCCGACCGACGCCGCCAAGCCACCCAGGGTCATGATATTAAAGCTCATGCCAAGCATCGAAAGCACCAGCACGGCGGCTGCAAGAGAGGCTGGAACAATCAGGATTGCCAGCAACGTAATGCGCCAACTGCGTAAAAAAAACAGCAGCACGAACGCGGCCAGCACCACACCGATCAAGATCGCATCACGCACCGAACTCGCAGCAGCCAGCACCAGCGTGCTCTGGTCATACCATTTACTTAACTGGACCCCCGGTGGAATTTGGTCTGAAAATCCTGCAAGCGCCTGATCCACGGCCTTGGCGATTTGCACGGAATTGCTACCCGGTTGCTGAAACAGCAGGACGGTGACAGCCTTTTTACCATCGGCTGAAACATCGAAATATTTCGGCATCACCCCATTGCTGACCGTCGCAACATCCGACAGGTGCACCACGCCGGCTGGTCCGCCTCGGATGACGATATTTTGCACATTTGCCAGGCTCTGCAGGGCGTTGGAGCTGAGGAGCAAATACAGCAAATCATGGTCCTCGACACGGCCCACGGATTGTACGGAGTTTGCCGCCGTAATCGCCTTATTGACATCATCGACGGTAAGATGAAACGCCGCCAGCCGATGCGGATCGACAGCCACCTCGATCTCGGCTGTGTCGCCGCCTTGCACCTGCACCCGTGCCACGCCCGGCACGGCGGACAGCAATGGTACAATCTGATACTGTGCGAGATTTTGCAGTTTCACTTGGCTGACACTGGAGGCCGTGAGCGCGTAAGCCATGAACGGAAATACCGTCGGGTCCATCCGCAGCACTGTGTAATTGGTGCTGGGGGGCAATGAGGGCAATAATTGCGCGACCGCCGCGTTCACCCCCAATGTCGCGGCGGTCATATCCGAGCCCCAGGCGAAATTGACGATGATTTGGGCGTTGCCGCGCGATGTCCGCGAGGTCACCTGGTTGACACCTGGAACCGCGCGAACGGCTTGCTCGATGGGTTGCGTAACCTGCAACATCATTTGCTGCGCCGGTTGGCTGCCGGCATCGATCGTCACGCGCACCCTTGGAAAATTGGTTTGCGGAAACAACCCGATGGGGAGCGAAACCGCCGCCGTGATTCCGCCGAGCGCCAGCCCGGCCACCAGCATGAGCACCGAGCGCCGGTGCTTGCTCAGCCACTGTGCGAGGTTCAACGGCTGGTTCCGCCCGTCGCCGTGCGCACCGCAGTGCCATCATCGAGTTGGTAGGCACCCGTTGTCACCATTGGCATCGTAACGTCCAGGCTGGGGGCCAGAATGGTCTGGGTGCCAGACGCGCCAAGAACCTGCACAGCAACCCGATGGGCGATATTTTTGGGGTCAATCTGAAACACGTAATCGCCTTTTTCGTCATTCTGCACCGCGTCACGGGGCACCACGAACCCGCTTAACGTACCCGTTGTTATCGCGGCCTTCACAGGTTCACCCGCGGCTGCCTGAAAATTCGAGGCTGAAACTGGCGGGAGAAGCGTGACGCTGTTTAACCCGGTGGCTGGATCACGCATGTTCGAGACATCCGCGACGCTGCCTATGGTATGACCGGCGGTATCGAGCAGCGTGATGGTGGCTTGCTCACCAGGATGAATCGCCACAGCCTGCGCTGGTGGCACGCCTACAATGGCGACCAGGCCGCTGGTTTTGATCATTCGCAGCAATGCGGCGCCAGCTGGCTGCATGGCGCCCGGCGATACCAGCACCGCCGCCACAACCCCGGCAAACGGTGCGTTGATGATCCGGGTTTTCCCGGTACCAGCTGCCTGCAAGGCTGTCAGCAGGCCGGTGGCGTCATTAAGTGTCTGGTCGGCCACCGCAAGGTCGGCTGAGGTCGCCAGATGCGAAGCCAGCAGCGCCGCGACATGCGCACGGTTGGCCCGCGCGGCGGCAACCGCGTCCTCGGCTTTATGATAATCCGCGATCGATTGTGCATCGGGACTCATGGTCAGCAATGGGTTACCTGCCCCGACGCGCTGTCCCTGGACGACCGCAATGCTGCTTACAACGCCGCTCGCCTGAGTCGAAACCGTGGCGTCGGCCCCTGGACCCGGCGCAATGCTGCCAAAGGCGGAAACAATTGCCGGTAAGGTTCCTGGTGTCAGGTTGATCGTGCTTACCAGCACGGAGGGTGGCGCATCATCGGCAGCGGCGGGCGTACCGCCGGCCATTTTCCAATAAATCACGGCGAACGCCGACAAAGCCACGGCCACGCTCACATAATAGCGGATTTTCATAATGGGGGTTCCAAAGATGCGCCGATGATCGCTGGCAGACCTATGCCAAGCATCGTGTTCAAAGATAGGCGGGCCGTGAGGAGTTGATCACGCAAGGCAATCGCTTCGCGCTGGCGGTCTCCCGCCGCGGTTTGCAGGTTTACGCCGGTTTGTGCATCGAGCGTCCCCTGCCGGAGTGCGGTATTTGTTTGCGCAGTGATTTGAGCGGCGGCGGCGGCGGCGCGGTCAGCCGCCTCGCTTTCCACCTGCAATACCATAATCCGGGTCATGAGAGCCTGGGCACCAGCATCAGCACTTGCCAGACTGGCCCGAAACTGCGCGGCAAGCTGTGCGCGGGTGGCAGTGGCTGCGGCAATGCCGCCTTGGTTGCGGTTGAACATTGGCAGCGTCAATGTCACTTGCGGGCCAACACTCCAAACCCCGGCGGTATCGCGGCCGCCTGAGGCTCCAACGTTAATCGGTAAAAACTGAGTCAGTATCGCGGCACGAAGTTTTGCATCGGCCTGCTGATATCCATAGCGCAGCGCGATCAGGTCAGGACGGCGCTCAGCGAGGTGCGTCACCGCCTGGGCGACAAGCTGCTGATTGAGCGGTTGAATCGCCGGCATGGTGACAACAAGCGCGACACCAGGCTGCAACCCAAGCAGTGCGTCGAGCTGATTGCGGTTCTGATCACGAGTCTGCTCCGCCGTGTTGCGCGCGGTGTCAATTGCTGCCAGTGCCGCCATACTGGCGGAAACCGCGGTGATCGTGAGGTTATGCGCCGCCACCTGCGCTGCTGTGGCGTTACCGATAACGGTCAGCGCGTCGTGGTCAGCTTGCAGCGTTTTGATGAGGCGGGCATCGCTATCCAGGTTGATACACAGCTGTTCAGCCTGGCTCGCGACCTGCCACTCCTGCCAAAGAATCCCGGCATCAACCTGCGCCAGACCAGCTTTGGCAGCTTTGATATTTACCCGGTATGTAACCAGTGCCGAGACATCGGCAGCCAGACTGCCCGAGATTGCCGACATGCTGGCCGGACCACTGATGAGTGCCGCAAACCCGCCGGTTATTGAGGGATCAGGCAACAGCCCTGCGCTCAGCAAATCGGCTTCGCCCACCCTATGCTGGGCCCGCGCGGCTATAAGGTCTGGGTCATTTAACACGGCCAGCGCCGCCACATCATCGATGCTGTAAGGTCCCTGCTCCGATATGGTCCGGCCGCCTGGAAGCTGGCGGACTAAGCCTGTCACCGATTTTTTAAGCGGCGAGGCGAGATTTAACGGCGCCGCCCGATACGAGGCACACGCCGAGAGGCTGAGCAAAACGCCCAGAGCACCACAACCATAAAACCGCCAGACAAACTTCATGGCCGCCAACTGCCTGACCTTACTTGCCCACAACATCTCCGCTACCTTGTCAATTTGTCACTTGACGGTAAGCCACACTACACGGCTACCAACTAGCCGGTACGATGAAAATTCTCCTGATTGAAGATGACCCCAAAACGGTGGCGTTCCTCCGAGCCGGCCTGGAGCCGGAAGGCTACGCAATTTCCTCGGCTGATGACGGCCGCAAGGGCCTGATTAGCGCCGCCAGTGGAGATTTCGACCTTCTGATCGTCGATCGGCTGCTACCCGGGCTTGACGGTGTGGCGCTGGTGAGAACCCTGCGTGCCGCCGGGATTCAGACGCCGGTGCTTTTCCTGACCGCGCTGGGCGGCATCGATGACCGGGTTGAGGGCCTGCGCGCAGGGGGCGATGATTACCTGGTCAAGCCATTCGCCTTGGCCGAATTATCGGCCCGCGTTATTGCTTTAACGCGTCGCGGAAGCCCGGCCCCTAAAACTGCTGTGCTAAAAATCGCCGACCTTGAACTTGACCGTTTATCGCGCCGCGTCACCCGGTCGGGGAAAAAAATTGATCTGAAACCCCGGGAATTTCAGTTGCTCGAATATTTGATGCTGCATGAAAACCAAGTGGTGACACGTACGATGTTGCTTGAAGCGGTTTGGGATTTTCATTTTGATCCGATAACCAGCGTGGTTGAATCCCACATCAGCCGGCTGCGCAGCAAGCTGGACCGCGGGTTCGGGCGGGAATTGATCCAAACCTATCGCGGGTCGGGCTACCGAATTTCCAGCGATGCTTAGAGACGCCGTCACGCCCATTACCCGTACCTCCAGCTTCCGCCTCGCCTTACAAAGTGCAGCCTTGTCGGTGTTCGGCGCCATCATCGTGTTCGCGATCATTTACCGCGCTTCGGAGACCACAGTCAGGTCCGCGCTCGAGGCCACCGTCACCAGCGAGCAGGCGGATGTCATATCCGATGCGCAGGATGACGCATCCATCCTGAAGGCCGTGCAGGTTGCAACGGCGGAGTCCGACGGGACGTTTTATGCCTTGACGAGCCCCGACGGCACAATATTGGCCGGTAATCTCCCCCTTTCACCGCAGGCCACCCGAACGTGGAATGGCTGGCGCACCATGGGCCGCGATGACGGGCTCAGCCTGCCGCCGCATGTTACGGCAATTCACGGCCTCGCAACCAAACTGCAAAATGGCAAGGTTTTGGTCGTCGCTGAAAATGCCAGCGCGCTGGAAGCGTTGAATGAGTTGATTCGCAATGCGTTTCTGGCGGTTTTTGGAACGATTTTGGCGATCGGCTTTGCGGGAGGATTATTTATTGCACGGCAAACATTAACCCGTGTTGAGAGCATGTCGAAAACCAGTCATGACATTATGGAAGGCGACCTAACACGGCGAATTCCCTTGAATGGCACCGGCGATGAATTCGACCGGCTGGCGACTAATTTGAATGCCATGCTCGACCGCATCGAGGTTTTGATGGAAAATCTTCAGCAGGTCAGCAATGATATCGCCCACGACCTGCGGTCCCCGTTGGCACGCCTGCGCGAACATTTGGAACTGGCGCGTCACCATACGCATGAGCCAGAGACTCAAACTGCGTTTGACGAAGGGATCGCCCAGGTGGACTCCGCCTTGAGTATTTTTTCCGCTCTCTTGCGTATCGCCGAGGTGGAGGCCGGTGCCCGGCGCCGGGACTTCACAGTTGTCGATCTCTCCTCACTGCTGCACGACCTCGTTGAAACATTTGAAACCGTGGCTGAGTCAGAATCGATGACACTGACCGCGGCAATCGCTGATGGTTTATTGGTGGTGGGAGACCGGAACTTGTTGGCCCAGATGTTTGTCAACATCATCGAAAACTCCATCCGGCACTCACCGGCTGGCAGCAGCATTTTTATCGAAGCTGAGATCCGGCACCCTGACCATGTAGAAATTGTGATCTCCGACAACGGGCCAGGTATCCCGCCTGAGGAATACACGCGTGTGCTGCAGCGCTTCGTCAGAATGGATGCATCACGCCACAGCCCCGGCACCGGCTTGGGACTCGCTCTGGTGGCCGCTGTCGTTGAATTGCATAATGGCAAAATTGATCTTCGCACCAACAACCCCGGATTGCGCGTCAGCATTCTTCTGAATGGCGCGAGCGAACCCAAAGCCTAAAGCCATCAACCAGCCCGCTACGCCGGTATTTTAGGCGACAAGTTTATTGCTGAGCAATTGATAAGCAAAATTTACCAAAAATAGATTAAAATATACTCAATTTTGTATATCAAGCTATTTAACTGCCTAAAAATTCCTTTGTTTGCCTTGTCCTGAACCACCCAGATTGGTTTGGCACATAATCTGCATTGAATTGTATGGGCTAGGGTTCCGGCCGGAGTTGTTTCCGGTGCTGGTCCGAGAGCTTCAACCTTCAGGGAGACATCCTGATGGTACACGGCGGGATAAAAGCCCGGGAGAGCATTTGATGTGAGGATCACGTCGGGCTTTTCCTACCGTGGTTCTCGTTTCTGGGTCGATCTGCCGATTGGAACGAGGTTACATATGATATTTGGTTTCCGTGTCTCCACCACCGCCGGGTGCCGCGCATGAGTGCGCCGTATAAATTATTCTATGCCTCCGACATCCATGGTTCGGAAAAATGCTTCCTCAAATTCATCAATGCCGGGAAGTTTTATAAAGCCAACGCTCTGGTGCTGGGCGGTGATATTTGCGGCAAAATGGTGGTGCCGCTGATCGCGCGGGGCAATCGTTGGGAGGCGCGTTTTCTGGGTCGCGACTTTGTCGCCGAAACGCCGGCTGAATGTGCCGAAATCGAAAAAAATATCCGGATGAACGGGTTTTATCCAGTAATCCTGAGCCCGGAGGAGCACGCGCATTTCCAGGAAGACGAAACCGCGCGCAACGCGATGATCGACAAGGTGGTGCTGGAAGCAACCAGGCGCTGGATTGGGATTGCCGAAGAACGTCTGCGCGGCACGGGCATCCGCTGCCTTATAAATGCCGGTAATGACGATGACGATTACATCGACCAGGCGCTACGGCAATCTGATGTGGTTGAAAATCATGATGGCGGCGTCACCAACCTTACTGACGAAGTACAGATGGCGGTGTGCGGCTATTCCAATACCACACCCTTTGATAGCCCGCGTGAGATGGCAGAGCCACAGCTACAAACCCATATTGAGAGCATTATCGCTCAGCTCAAATCGCCACGCGATGCGATCTTCACGCTGCATGTGCCGCCCTACAACACAGGGATTGATTCAGCGCCGATGCTTGAGGACGGCAAAGTTGTTACCAAGGGCGGTCACACGGTGATGAACCCGGTGGGGTCCACTGCTGTGCGCGGCATCATCGAGCGGCATCAACCGATCGTCAGCCTCCACGGGCATATCCATGAATCCCGTGGCACCAAGCAAATTGGCCGTACGCTCTGCATCAATCCTGGCAGCGAATACTCCGAGGGCGTGCTGCGCGGCGTGCTCGTTACGTTCAAGGGCGCCAAGCTAGTTGGCCATCAGCTTGTTCAGGCCTGAGTTTTTTCAACACCAAACGACTGGGAGACTTTATGACCGTTAATTTTGCCAGAAAAGCCACCGGGCTGGTCCGACAGGCCGGCGCCAAGGATGTATTCATCTATAACGTTAATTTCATCAATATCGCCATCGGTGTGGCATTCATGTTCCTGTTCATGCCGAACGGGTCATATCCGGGGGTAAATATTTATATCTCCACCATCCTTTGCACACTGGTCGTACTCCCGACCTCGCTGGTTTACGCGATGTTCGCCTCCGCGATGCCGCGCTCGGGTGGTGAATATGTGTATGTGAGCCGTGCCACCAAGCCGCTGTTTGGGTTTGTGGCAAGCTGGAACTACACAATCTGGTGCTTCTTCTATATTGGCGTGCCGGCAGCTTTCCTCGGAAAGTACGGTATCTCGGCGCTCTTCCGTGAATTGGGTGTGTCCTTCGGTTCCTCGGCCATGACCACCTGGGGCGATTGGTTTAACACGCCATTGGGCACGGCGCTGACTGGCACAGTGCTCATTATCGCGTTCGCGGTGGTATTTATTTACGGCGTTTCACTTTACATGCGCATCCAGAACATCACCTTTGTGCTCGCCAGCATTGGGTTGGCGATCACCGCTGTGGTGCTGCTGAACCACACGCCGGATTCGACCGTTGCAGCCTTCAACCATTACGCTGGTAACTTCACCGGCAAACCTGACACCTACAAAGCGATTACCACGAACCTCGGAACCAATGCTGTTACCGATCCGCCTTTTGACCTTAAGCAGACCCTCATTTCAATGACATGGCCGTTCACGGTGCTCGGCTTCTCCATCGCTTCCGCCTACATTGGTGGTGAGATTAAGGGAGCTAATCGCTCGCAGATGATCGGTATGCCCGGCTCGCTGTTCTACTCAGCGTTCTGGCTGCTGGTTATTTCATATGTCACGTTACATGCCTTTGGTTTTTCCTTCCTGGGCAATCTGGCAGCGGTAACGCCTGGTAACGTCAACTTGGGCTTTACCCCCACCTTCTCTGAGTTGGCGGCGGCACTCACCCAGCACGTGTGGCTGGTGCTTATCATCGGTGTGTCGTTCGCATTATGGACATACGCCTGGTTGCCTATCTATATCCTCACCGCGACGCGTAACATTCTGGCTTGGGCATTGGACGGGCTTGCGCCTGCTAAAATTGCCGAAGTCAATGAGAACACCCATTCACCACTCATCGCCATCGCGGTGTCGTCGGTGCTGGGGATCGGCTTCCTGTGGCTCTACGCCTACGACGCTGCGTTCTCGACCATTTCGGGCTTCTTCGGTCAAGTATGTGGCACGTTCTTCCTCACCTCAATCGGGGCCATTGTATTCCCATACACACAGAAGGATATGTTCGAGGCGTCTCCCGTAGCGTGGCGGGTGGCGGGTGTGCCGGTGCTTTCCATCATGGGCGTCCTCAGTGCCCTGGGCATGGGGCTGATCGCCTGGGCGTTCCTGAATGATCCGCAATCGGGCATCAGCTTCGCACAGCCTTTCATGCTGTATGTGAATGCGGGGGTTTTCCTCTCCGGCTTCATCTATTTTTACGCTGCCAAGTTCATCCAGGCGCGTCAGGGCGTGGATATCGACCTCGCCTTCGCCGAGATCCCGCCGGAGTAAGATGATGAGCGAGATCACGGAACATCAAGTGATCGCCGCGATCGCCGCCAAGGGGGGCATTGCGCGTCTCCTTGGCGGCAGAGCGATCCATGCGGTCTGTGGGGAGTCTCTGCCTGCCACATTAAAGCGGCACTCGGCGGATATCGATCTGGTCACCCGCGGGCGCGACCGCAAAGCGCTGAAGGCCGCCATGACCGAGCTAGGCTGCGTGCCCGAACAAGAGTTCAACCTGCTGAACGGCAAGGAGCGGATGATGTTTCACGCTGGTGAAACAAAGATCGATATTTTTATCGACATCTTTCGGATGTGCCATACGCTCCAGCTGGGGCACCGTTTAGAGTTGCATCCGCTCACGCTCTCGCCGGCTGACTTGTTGCTCACCAAGCTTCAGGTATTTCATGCCGAGCGCAAGGACCTTTCCGACACCGCAGCCCTGCTGCTGGCCTGCGGCCTTGGCCCGGAAGGGCTTGGGGCGATCGATACCAACTATATCGCCAAACTTCTTGGTAGCGATTGGGGTTTTTGGCGTACGGCCAGCGGTACGCTGAAAACTTTAGAGGCGCGCGCTGAGGAGATTTGCGGTACTCATGAATTGGCGGTCGCTCTCAGACGCCATATCACTGAATTATTGCACGTGCTGGAGACCGCACCGCGCAGCCTCTCATGGCGAATGCGTGCCGTGATCGGGGAGCGCAGCCCCTGGTACGAACTGCCCGAAGAACCTGACGTCGATCATCTTCCCACCACCGCCTGACGAATAGGATTTCACATGGATATGACCAGCTCCACCACCGTGCCCAGCGGTGCCAACGCTACGGCTTTGTCGGAAGCCGGGGTACGCTATTGCGCCGCCTCCTACGTCGATATGCACGGTGTTTCGAAAACCAAAATGGTACCCATTGCGCACCACGCCCAAATGCTCGGCGGCTCTGAATTGTTCACGGGTGCCGCAATGGATGGCGTGCCACAATCGGTGCATGACGAAGAAGTTGCGGCGATGCCTGATCCGGCCTCATGCAGCATTTTGCCTTGGAAGCCCGAGATCGCCTGGTTTGCCTCAGACCTCTACTGCCAGGGCAAACCGTTTGAGGCATGTTCACGCAATATCCTCAAACGCCAGTTAAACCGCGCCGCCGCCCATGGGCTGCAATTCAACCTCGGCATCGAGGCCGAATTTTTTGTGTTCAAGGCGCTGGAAGAGGGCGGGTTCACGCCGCTGTCGTCACGTCAAAATCTTGCCAAACCCTGCTATGATCTCTCCCGCCTATTGGATAATTTTGCCTGGGCCGATGAGTTGGTGAGTGCTATGAATACCCTGGGCTGGGATGTTTATTCCTTCGACCACGAGGACGGCATCGGCCAGTTCGAAATTGATTTTATGTATGCCGATGCTCTTACCATGGCTGATCGTTACACGTTCTTTCGCTTCATGGCGCATGAAATCGCCCGCAAGCACGGCGGCTTCGCCAGCTTCATGCCCAAGCCATTTGCCGACCGCGCCGGGTCGGGCGCGCATCTCAATATGTCCTTGGCTGACCTCAAGACCGGTGCGAACCTGTTTGCCGATAAGGCCGACCCGCGTGGCTGCAAGTTGGGGGCGTTGGGCTACAAGTTTATTGCCGGTGTGCTCAGGCACCTGCCGGCGATCTGCGCGGTGGTGGCACCCTCAGTGAACAGCTACAAGCGTCTGGTGAAGCAGGGGTCCGCCTCCGGCTTCACATGGGCGCCAGTGCTGTGCTGTTATGGCAACAACAACCGCACCAATGCGCTGCGTATTCCCCTGGGCGGCGGGCGCGTGGAATTGCGGGCGGCGGATTCTGCCTGCAACCCTTACCTGGCAACTGCCATGGTGCTGGCGGCGGGGTTGGAGGGAATTGAGAACGACCTCGACCCCGGAATGCCCAATACCGAGAATATGTATATGAAGTCTGGCGCTGATCTCGCCGCACTTGGTATCAATACGCTGCCGGGAAGCCTTACCGAAGCGCTGGACGCCTTCGCCGCCGACCCAATAAGTGCGGCTGTGTTCGGTAGGTCAATGCATGAAGCATGGCTGGGCTACAAGCGCGACGAGTGGGCCAGCTATGCCTATCATGTTTCAGATTGGGAATATAACCGCTACCTCAGTTTTTTCTGAGTCTATAGAATGGGCATCACGTCGCCCCCCCCCCTGCGTCTCAAACCTGCGAGTTATTTATGCTTGATTTGAATAACCTTACTCCTGAGCAATACCGCGCCCGTTACGAAGCGCTGCAGGCGCGGGCACGTTCGCGCGCCGCCGCACCAAAGCCGGTCGCGCTATTCGCAGAAATTCCGTCGGCGGATATCATCGAAACCGATACACTTCCGGCTGGCGCCTATGGGTATTTTCATTTGCCGCGCGGTACCGGTGTGCGGATTATAAACGATAGCGGTACGGCGGGGGCCGCGTTTTTTATATGGAACGCCGATGAAACATCGGAGCGTTACAACGCTGGTGATACCGCAAAACTACAATGGACCACACGGCTGACCACGGGACGGGTGCTATTCTCGGACATGGGGCGGGTGCTTGCCTCCATCGTGGCCGATAGCGGCGCAGGGCATGATACCATCATCGGCCCCAATTGCGCCCTGCAAACCGCCGGCCGCAACGGGCGTGACAATCTGCGGGCGGCAGCGGCCAAGTTTGGGCTTTCGCGGCGTGACGTTGGGCCGGCGCTCTCATTATTTTCCCCGGTGGCGGTGGATGATACCGGCTGTATGCGCTGGCGTGGCAACCCACCCGTGGGTGCACAATTGGAGTTCCGCGCCGAGATGAACCTGCTGGTCGCACTCTCCAACACCCCTCATGCCCTTAGCCCGGTCCAGGAAGCGGCGGGGCCTGTAAGCTACATCATCTGGCGTATGCCCGCTGCCGGCGCAGATGACTTGTGCCGTACTTTCACCGAGGAAGCGGCGCGCGGTTTTATCAATACCGACAAGGTGTTTGCCGCATGAGCCGTATTATCTCTGACATTTTTGTACCCGCCCGGGCCCCCTATTCTGCCGTGCTGAAAACCGGCCAGGTGATGCGTATTGTTGATTTGAAATCACAGCAGGCCGTGGATGCGTTATTCTATAATGCCCATGATACCTCGGAACGTTATTCAGCGCAGGACACCCTGGCCGCCCAGGCCGCCGCGGGCGGCCGCTACGACCTCACCATCGGCACGGTTTTGCTCTCCAACGAACTCCGGCCTTTGGTGAAACTGGTAGCTGATACCTGCGGTTTTCATGATACCTGTGCTGGGGCGTGTTCATGTGAAGCAAACACCGTGCGCTTCGGGCATGAGACGCGCTTCATGCACGCCTGCCGGGAAAATTTTCTGCTGCTGGCAGCCAGGCACGGCATGAGCAAACGCGATATTGTCTCGAATGTAAATTTTTTTATGAACGTGCCGATCCGCCCGGATGGCGAACTGACGGTCGATGATGGTGTTTCGGCCCCCGGCGGCTACGTGGAATTGGAGGCGCTGATGGACACGCTGGTGCTCATCTCGAATTGCCCACAGGTGAACAACCCCTGTAACGGCTTCACACCCACACCCATTCAGATCATCATCAGCGAACCATAATGTTTACGAAGGTTCTCATTGCCAACCGCGGCGAGATACTCGCCCGCGTCAGCCGTACGTTGCGTGCGATGAACATCGCCTCTGTCGCGGTGTATTCCGATGCCGACCGTTTTGCGCCGCCCGTGCTGGCGGCGGATGAGGCGGTACGGATCGGCCCGCCCGCAGCGGCAGAGAGTTACCTCAACATCGACGCCATTATTGCTGCCTGTCTGGCGACAGGAGCCCAAGCGGTGCATCCGGGCTATGGTTTTCTCTCCGAGCGGGTGGAATTTGCCGAACGTCTGGCGGCGGCAGGGATCAAATTCATTGGTCCGCGCCCAGCACATTTGCGCGACTTTGGCCTCAAGCATACGGCGCGTGAATTGGCCCGGCTTGCAGGTGTTCCCATGCTGCCCGGCACGGGTGTGTTGGCCGATGCTGCTGGCGCACTGCGCGAGGCGGCGCGTATCGGCTACCCGGTCATGCTGAAGAGTAGTGCCGGGGGCGGCGGAATTGGCATGGTGCTATGTACCACTCCAGAGGAATTATCAGAGCGCTTTGCCTCGATCGCCCGTCTGGCTGTTAATAATTTTGGCAATGCCGCTTTGTTTTTGGAAAAATACGTATCCCGTGCACGCCATGTCGAGGTGCAAATTTTTGGCGATGGTAAAGGCGGCGTAGTGGCTTTGGGGGCCCGCGATTGTTCATTGCAACGTCGCAATCAGAAAGTGGTTGAGGAGTCCCCTGCCCCTAATCTGCCCACGGTCACGCTTGCCGCTTTGCAGGATGCTGCCGTCGCGCTGGCTGGGTCAGTGAATTACGAATCCGCTGGCACTGTGGAATTTGTTTATGACGCACAGGCGCAAAAATTCTACTTCCTGGAAGTAAATACACGCTTGCAGGTTGAGCATGGCGTGACCGAGGAAGTTTACGGCGTGGACCTGGTGCGCTGGATGGTCGAGCAGGCAGCGGGCGAATTCACACTGCCGCGCGCACTCTCGCCGCAAGGTGCAGCCGTGGAGGTACGGGTATATGCCGAGAACCCGGCGGAAAATTTTGTCCCCTGCGCTGGTATCCTTACCGCCTTTGCTCCGGGTCCAGGTTTGCGCGTGGATACATGGGTGGCGGCAGGAACGGCGATTTCTCCCTATTATGATCCGATGCTGGCCAAGTTCATTGCCACCGGGGCGACACGCGATGAAGCGTTAGTGAAAATGCGAACAGCCCTTTCGCAGAGTACGTTATTCGGTATCGAGACGAATCTGGGTTACTTGCAGGAGGTGTTAGCACTTCCGGAATTTTGCGCCGGCGAGATGACAACGCGCACGCTGGCGCACTATACTTATATGCCGCGCAGCGTTGCAGTGCTGGATGGCGGTGCCTTATCCAGTTTGCAATCCTTGCCTGGTCGCCTTGGCTTTTGGGAAGTCGGGGTGCCACCTTCCGGCCCGATGGATGACCGCAGCCATGCTCTGGCAAACGCGCTATTGGGCAATCCAGCTTCTGCCGCCGCGCTGGAAATCACCCACACCGGCCCGACGCTGCGCTTCAACACCGCTACCACCATCGCGCTGACAGGGGCTGCCATGGCGGCGGCGTTGGATGGTACAACAGTACCATTGTTTGTGCCGGTGCCGGTGCAGGCGGGGCAGATTCTCACACTGGGCAGCATTACAGGGCCCGGTCAGCGCAGCTATCTGGCGGTAAGCGGCGGTTTTGCGGTGCCGGATTACCTGGGCAGCAGTGCCACCTTCACGCTCGGTGGCTTTGGGGGGCATAATGGCGGGGCGCTACGCACCGGTGATACATTGCGCCTCAACGTGCCTCTGCCATTACCAGCGCATATCCCGGCAGAACGGCCCGTGCTCACGCATCAATGGCAGCTTGCCGTGCGGTATGGCCCGCACGGCGCCCCTGATTTTTTCAATGCCGATGATATTGAAGTTCTGTTTTCATCCACCTACGAAGTTCACCACAACTCTGCCCGCACCGGCGTCCGTTTGATCGGCCCTAAGCCGAATTGGGCACGCGCTGATGGTGGTGAGGCCGGGCTGCATCCTTCCAACATCCACGACAACGCTTACGCGGTCGGCGCCATCGACTTCACCGGCGACATGCCGATTCTGCTCGGGCCAGACGGCCCCTCGCTTGGTGGGTTTGTTTGTCCGGCGGTGGTGACCCGTAACGACCTCTGGAAACTGGGACAACTCAAGCCCGGCGATACGGTAAGGTTTGTCCGCAGCGACGCCGCGCCGGCCATTATCGAGACCCGTAAGGACACGGTCATCCGGCGCGCCGGCGACGAGAATATCCTGATCGAATTCGGCGACATGAAGCTGGATTTCGCGTTGCGTTTGCGTGCACAGGCATTGCGTGACGCACTGCAGGCCGAAAATATGCCCGGTGTTATCGACCTTACACCGGGCATTCGTTCATTACAGGTTCATTTTGATTCCACCACAACGAATGTGGCAAAAATCACTGCGGCGGTGGACTGCATATTGCCGCACCTGCCAGCCCCCGAGGATATGGTGGTGGAGGCCCGCACGCTTTATCTGCCACTTTCCTGGAATGATTCTCAAATTCGCCTGGCGATGCGAAAATATCAGGAAACAACCCGCCCGGATGCCCCGTGGTGCCCCGACAATATCGAGTTTATCCGCCGCATCAACGGGCTTTCGAGCATCGACGAGGTGAAGCGAATTATCTTTGCTGCCTCCTACGTGGTTCTGGGTCTGGGCGATGTGTATCTCGGAGCGCCAGTGGCAACACCGTACGACCCGCGCCACCGTTTGGTGACCACCAAATATAACCCGGCACGCCCATGGACACCGCAAAACGCTGTCGGGATCGGTGGGGCTTATATGTGCGTCTATGGTATGGAAGGGCCGGGTGGTTATCAGCTTTTTGGCCGTACCATTCAGGTATGGGATACCCACCGGTGTGCAGTACCTTTTGAAAAACCCTGGTTACTGCGGCATTTTGATCAAATTCGCTTTGTCGAAGTCTCCGAGGCTGAGTTGCTTGACCTGCGCGAGGCATTTCCAAATGGGCGCTACATGCCGCGTATTGAGCAGACCACATTCTCACTGCGGGCGCATCTGGATTTTTGTGCCCAGAACGCCGGGAGCATTGGTGATTTTCAACGTACCCAACGCGCAGCCTTCGCCGCCGAGCGTGAGGCATGGATCGCCCGAGGGCTGCTCAGCTTCGACGAGCCAGACCTGCCGCCGCCGGTGCCTGAGGACACATTGCAGCCAGGAGCACGCAGCATCGCAGCCCTGGTGCCTGGTAGTGTCTGGCAAATCCTGAAGTCAGCGGGGGAGATGGTGGCCGCCGGCGAGCCGCTGATGATTCTGGAGTCCATGAAGATGGAAGTGCGCGTTCTTGCCCCTGCCGCCGGACGCTTGACCAGCCTGAGTGCCACCCCGGGCCAAGCCGTGCGCGCCGGCCAGCGGCTAGGCGTTATTGAACCGGAGTAACAACATGATCCCCGAATTATTGGAAATTCCCGCCCTGCACGCCGCCTTTGCCGCCGGGTTAACGCCTGCGGCACTTGTGGACTCGCTCTACGATCGCATCGAAGCCTGGCCTGACAAAACGGTGTTTATCTCGCTGGTGCCGCGCGAGGATGCGCTGGCGGTGGCTCATAGCATGGATATGTCTCTGCCGCTGGCCGGAATCCCTTTTGTGGTGAAGGACAATATCGATGTGGCGGGGATACCCACCACCGCCGCCTGCCCGGATTTTGCCTATATTCCCACGGCGGACGCCACGGTGGTGGCCAGGCTACGCGCCGCGGGGGCGATATTGCTGGGCAAAGCAAATCTGGACCAGTTCGCCACCGGATTGAACGGCACGCGCTCCCCCTATGGAGCACCACGCTCAGTGTTCAATGCTGATTACATATCTGGCGGCTCGTCCTCGGGTTCGGCGGTGGCAGTGGCGGCGGGGCTGGCGGCATTCGCACTGGGCACCGATACCGCCGGCTCTGGCCGTGTCCCCGCCGCGTGCAATAACATTGTAGGGTTGAAGCCCAGCATCGGGCTGATCCCCGCCACTGGCGTGGTACCCGCCTGCAAGAGCCTCGATTGCGTGGCGGTATTCGCCAATTCCGCCGCCGATGCCATGGCGGTGCTGCAAGCCGCGCAAGGGTTTGACGCGGCAGACGCTTATTCCCGCGCGGCGCACACCGTGACATTACCGGCCGTTCCAAGGGTGGGCGTTCTGGCAGCCCGAGACCGCGATTTTGCGGGCGATGAAGCCGCCGCTGCGCTCTATCAAGCCGCCGTTCAACAGGCCGCAACACTTGGCTGGGCGGTGCAGGAGATCGACTACGCGCCATTTCGTAACATCGCCGCATTACTTTACGGCGGCGCTTACGTTGCTGAACGCCTGGCCGCGGTGAAAGCATTTTATGATGTGCACGCCGCTTCATTCGAGCCTACAGTGCGCGAGATTATTGGCGGTGCCCGAAGATTTTCTGCAACCGACGCCTTTGCCGACATCTACAAGGTGCAGGCCTTGCGCCATGCCGCTCTGGCCGAACTGGCTAGGGTCGACGCATTACTTCTTCCCACGGCCCCCACCATCTTCACCGTGGCGCAGATGCAGGAACAGCCGATCGCTCATAATTCGACACTGGGGCTTTACACCAATTTTGTGAACCTGCTCGACCTTGCGGCCATCGCCCTGCCTGCCGGGTTTCGCAGCACCGGTTTGCCTTTTGGCGTCAGCATTATCGGCCCGGCATTTTCTGAAGCCTCACTGGCAGGTTACGCCAGCACCTTGCACGCGGCACTAGGTGCGGGAGCCGGGCTGTGCCGCGCAACGCCACATTCAAGTTTTATTCAGCCGGAGCCTGAGGACGTGATGCTGGTGGTGGCTGGGGCGCATCTGAGCGGGATGGTTCTCAACCATGAGTTGGTCAATCTCGGTGCCCGGCGGGTATCCACCACCACGACCGCCCCCGACTACAAGCTTTACGCGCTGCCTACCACACCGCCGAAGCCTGGTTTGGTGCGTAGCCCTGGCTTCATGGGCACAGGCATTGCCGTGGAGATGTGGGCGCTAACACCAGAGGCTTTTGGTCGGTTCGTGGCGGCGTTACCGGCCCCTATGGGGATTGGCCGGGTCAGCTTGGCCGATGGAACGGTTCACCCAGGATTTTTGTGCGAGGCTTACGCCTTGGCGGGAGCCACCGACATCACCGAACACGGTGGCTGGCGGGCCTATTTGAAATCTCGTCAAAGCATCATGTGACCGCCGAAGCAGACTTTTACAATTTGTCGGAGAACGCGACCACCTTGGCCGAAGATGGCACCAACCGGCTGACTCTGAGGGTGCATCGCCCGCCACGCGCTTCTTGGTTACCGTCCAACCCGCGTTGCGCAGCAGAGCGATGACACGCCGGTAGCCATACCGACCAAACCAGCGCGCGAGTGCAATGATGTCGCAAGCCAAGGCGGCCGCATCATCAGCGATGATCAGATCTCGATACCATCACACACGCCCTACACCAGCAAGGCTGATTGCCCGGGGGCACAATGTTACAAACGCTCGCGTGCCCCATGAGCCGCCGCGGCCGCCGCTTCATACCGCTCCGGTCAGCTTATCTTGGGTCCTGGTCTCAAAATCGCTAGCATCATGTCGCTCACGTAACTGAGTAGCGAGATCGCCGGTCGCTCGATTAACCATCCGGCCACGTTGAACAGCCGGTCGCTGCCAAATGACATCAGCCCAGCGCTGAACATTTGGGTAATCCTGCACCTGCAAAAACTCTGCGGCCTCGTAAAGCCAGCCTTTCACAAGACCACCGTACCATGGCCACACCGCCATATCCGCGATCGTATAATCGCTACCGGCCAGATACGGGCGCTCCGCCAGACGGCGATTAAGAACATCAAGCTGCCGCTTTACCTCCATCGCAAACCGGTCAATGGCATATTCAATTTTGAAGGGCGCGTAGGCATAAAAATGCCCAAATCCACCACCCAGATAAGGGGCGCTGCCCATCTGCCAGAATAACCACGACAGGCATTCTGCCCGGGCTCCGATATCAACCGGCAAAAACGCCCCGAATTTTTCCGCCAGGTACATCAAAATAGCCCCGGATTCAAAAACCCGGACAGGGGACGGACCGCTGCGATCAATCAGGGCAGGAATTTTAGAGTTCGGATTGGCCGCAACAAAGCCGCTGGAGAATTGCTCACCTTCGTTGATTTTGATCAACCACGCATCATACTCCGCCCCTTGGTGGCCCAACGCCAGCAACTCCTCCAACATCACCGTGACCTTCTGGCCATTTGGCGTGGCAAGAGAGTAAAGTTGCAGCGGATGAATACCTACCGGTAGTTCTTTCTCATGTGTCGGCCCGGCAACCGGGCGGTTAATGCTGGCGAACTGGCCACCATTTTCCTTGTGCCATATCCAAATTTTCGGTGGCGTGTAGGCAGACGCATCGCTCATTATCAGGGTCCCTGCAGTAGTGTCTGCTATCGTCTAGCCCTTGACCATGAAGTCAAGGGCTAGGCCGATCATCGAAGTCTTGGGCCTCAAAAAGCCAGGCGCCGTATCCGGTCAGCCCCTGCCGGGGCCGACGTTAGAAGGCAATCCGCAGTCCTGCGGTAAAGCTGCCTTGGTCAGCACCGCCACGTACCTCACCACTGACCCGGGCATAGCTGTAGGCACCCGAAGTGATCCTCACCGTGGCTGAAGCGCTTACCTGTGCAAACTCAGGCGACACATGTGGGGAGGTGATGGTGGTCCGCAGGCCAGCCAACGAGGCATCCATCGTCGGGTGCAGCAGGTTGCCGGTATCAACACCAGCCCCCAGGTTGAACCGGTAGGTGAACAGGGTTGCCAGCGGGTCGGTGACCGCCGAGCCGCCCTGCACGCCGATCATGCTGCGCTCACCACTACCTGAGTAGCTGCTGGTGCTGAGCGCTGCCACGGCGTTACCTTCACTTGATGAGTTCTGCGTCACGTCCTGGAAGATTTCGCGGGCGTATGGCGAGACAGCGAAGCCACCCATGGTCAACGGCATATTGATTCCCAGGCTCACCAGCGCTTCGTTGCCGCCAACATTGTTAGTGGACAATGTGGTGTTAGGCGCTGTTGGGTCCGGCCGGTGACTGGAGGTATTGCTCAACCCATAACTGGCCAAGCCGTCGACAACAAACGACCCGACCGGAATTTGGCCATAAACAAACCCGGCGTTTTCATCCACCGTACCTTTACCGATGTTGGCATTTACATAAGTGTCGGTATGTGAGAACCCAACGCCGACCCGGGCGATGCCCATCGTCGCCAGATCCATGCCCACGGTGAACTGGCTGAGCGTGCTGGAGAAACCGGAGGCATAACCATCGCCCTTTTCGCTGCCCAGTTGTACCGAGGCATTGCCCCACACCAGCGGTGCGGATTGCGGGTTCTGGTCGATCTCACTAAGGCGGCCTTCAACCGAATCCGACAGTGCCAGCCCGGCCTCCGGCATGACTGCCAGGTTGGCGCCATGCACCTCACCATCCAACGCCTTGGCAAATTGCGGTATGGCGGAGAAAGGCTGCGCTTGTGTGTCGGCCAGCAGGACAATTTGCGGCGTTGTTAGCGTGCCCAAATTATACAATTCGTCGAGCACTTTACCGGCCGACTTGGCATTCTGGTTGCCGCCAGTCAGCAGGTCTGCATAGGACGCCGGGCCCACGCCGACGACCAGTTCCGAAACACCGGCAATGGTCGGCCGCTGGCTATCCACAATCAACCCGGAAACCCGCACCACCACGCCGTTATAGTCTGTGCCGGTTGCGGTTTGCGCCCCAGCGATGGTGTAGGTTTGCCCAGTCGCAATGGTGCCGCCATCGGGCACCAGGCTAATCGCAGTATCGGCAAGGTTGATATAGCCGGTGGCATCCACCTGACCACCAACGCCCGGCGCCGTAACCCCGAGAATGAGCGTGCTGCCCAGCGATGACGCGAAGTTGCCGGTGATAGTCTGCGGCGCGTTGAGTTGCAGGTTGCCGGTATTGGTGAGCGTCCCCAACCCACCGTTAGCTGAGGCATTATCCGCCAACAGTAAATTACCGCCCAGGCTGATATTGCCGGTGGTGGCGGAAATCACCCCGCCGGTAAGCGTACCGATGGTGCTGCCCGAACCGCCGGTGATGGTGAGGTTGCCGGCACCGGCGATGATGCTGCCGGAGATCAGGTTGGTATTGTAAATGCCGCCGATGCTGCCGGCCGCAATAATCGCAATCGGGTCGATTGCGATGATGGTACCGGAGTTGGTCAGCGTGCCGATCGAGCCAGTACTACGGATCGCGGTATAAAGCCCTTCGATCATGTTGGTGTTGACCAGCGTGCCGATATTGCCGCCAACCACGCCAATTGTGCCACCGTAAATGGTGCCGTTGTTGGTCAGCATGCCGATGCTGCCATTGGCCGCCACACCAGTTTGTGCGCCAGAAATAAGGGCTCCCGTGCCATTGCTCAACGAACCAATATTCCCGTTGGCCTGCGCGCCCGTATTCGTTGTGCCAATGATGCTCCCGGTATTGCTGAGCACCGCGATATTGGTCTGCGAGAGCACACCGTAGGAATTGCCCTGGATCAACCGGGTATTAGTGAGAGTCCCGATGGTCCCGGCATTCACGCCATTAAGCGTGCTGCCGATGATGCTGCCGTTATTGCTGAGCGAACTTATGCTGCCACCGCTGTAAACACCGGTCTTACTGCCGAGGATCAGTGCCGCGATGGTGGTGTTATCCAGGTTGGCGATACCGCCGACTGCGTAAACACCGTCGCCGTTAGCACCAGTAATGGTACCCGAATTGGTTAATCCGGTGATGTTGCCGCCGGTGCTGACGCCGTTCAATCCGCCAGTGATGAAAGCTGACGTATTGTTTGTCAGGCTGCCAATGCCGGTGTTGGCAAACACGCCGTCGCCACGGGTGCCGCTGATGGTGCCGCTGTTGCTGAGCGTACCGATGCTGCCACCGCTATAAACACCGGAATTACCGCCAGAGATCAGCGCCGTGGCGCCCGTATTGCTGAGGGCTCCAATATTGGCTTGAGAAAATACGCCTTCCTGGTTGCTGCCAATGATAGTGCCGGAATTGCTCAGCGTGCCGATGCCGCCGAGACTACGCACCCCGGAATTACCCCCGGAGATTAACGCCAGCGTGCCGGCATTGGTCAGGCTATCAATGGAGCCAAGCGCGATAACTCCAGCGTTATTGACCCCATGAATGGTGCCGCTGTTGCTGAGCCCGGCGATACTGCCGGTACCGAACACACCTGTATTGCCGCCATAAATCAACGCCAACGTGCCGGTGTTGCTCAAGCCGCCAATATCACCTTGAGAGAACACGCCTGCGCCGTGCGTACCGATGACACTGCCGGTATTGCTCAACGTACCGATGCCGCCAAGCCCGCGGACGCCGGTATTACCCCCGGAGATCAACGCCAGAGTGCCGGAATTGGTGAGGCTATCAATCGAACCCAGCGCAATCACACCGGCATTATTGATACCCTGAATGGTACCGCTGTTGCTAAGGGTGCCGATCGTCGTGCCGCTGCTAATACCGGTGTTGCCGCCATAGATCAGCGCCAGCGTGCCGGTGTTGCTCAAATCACCAATGCCACTTTGGGCAAACACACCATTGCCGAAGTTGCCAACGATGCTGCCCGTGTTGCTCAATGTGCCGATACCGCCTGAAGTACGCACCCCGGTGTTTTTACCGTAAACCGATGCCAGCGAACCAGTATTGCTTAGGTTATCAATAGCAGCATTGGCAAACACACCGTTATTAACGACGCCGAAAATGGTACCGTTATTGCTGAGCGTACCAATGCTGCCACCGCTGTAAACACCCGTCCTCACACCATAAATCAGCGCCAGCGTGCCGGTGTTGCTCAAACCACCAATGCCACCTTGGGCAAACACACCATTGCCGAAGTTGCCAACGATGCTGCCGGTGTTGCTCAATGTGCCGATGCTGCCGAGGCTACGCACGCCGGTATTACCCCCGGAGATCAACGCCACAGTGCCGGCGTTGGTCAGACTATCAATTGCGCCAATCGCGAGCACACCGAAATTACTGACGCCCTTGATTGTGCCACTGTTGCTAAGTGTGCCGATGCTGCTGCCACTATAAACACCAGTCTGGCCACCCTGGATTAGCGCCGAAATAGTATTGTTGGTCAGCCCGCCAATGCCATTCGCGGCGAATACTCCAATAATGCCGTTGCCGATGATGCTGCCATTATTGCTGAGTGTGCCAATGCTGCCCAAACTGCGAACACCAGACTGACCACCAGAAATCAACGCTGTGGTGGCGGCATTGGTGAGGCCGTTGATATCACCCACAGCAAACACGCCGTCACCCGCTGTACCGGTAATGGTGCCGCTGTTGCTGAGCCCGATGATCGTGCCACCTGCATAAACACCTGTACCACCGCTCTTGATGAGACCGGAGGCAGTGTTGCCCAGGGTCGAGATATCACCCATCGCGTAAACGCCTGCGATGCTCGTTCCATTGATCGTGCCGCTATTGGTCAACGTGCTGATCGATTGCCCGCTGTAAACACCGATTTTGCCACCCGAGATGGTCGCCCCGGTAACGTTCGACACGATCGAGATACCGCCCCCTGCAGAAACGCCATTCAGCGTGGTGCCGATGATGGTGCCGCTATTGGACAGCGATGCAATCGAACCGCTGGCGAACACACCGGACGTGCCGCCGATGATGCTGCCGCTATTGCTCAATGTGCCGATGGAA
>VFSW01001497.1_pt1 | contig 35713 bp, 28 predicted proteins | sample 5358111 | NCBI WGS metagenome assembly VFSW01 (sample SAMN11554181, study PRJNA540505) | mine drainage metagenome | isolation source: sediment from site ElyBrook_90M | place: USA: Ely Copper Mine, Vershire, VT | collected 2017 | reverse complement strand
CGACGCCGTCGCCGATGCTCTGCAGCGTGATCTGCGCGCTCTCCTTCTCGCGGAACAAGGCCTCTTCGTAGAGCTTGCGCTCGGTGATGTCGAGTTCGACGCCGACCAGGCGAATAAGCCTGCCGTTCTCGTCCACGCGCGCCTTCGCGCGGCTGATGACCCAGCGCCACTCGCCGGTCGCGTGCCGCATGCGGTGCATGCTCTCGAACAGCGGCGTCTTGCCGGCGACGTGATCGCGGATCGCCGCCTGCACGCGCGACATATCGTCGGTGTGAACGAGCGTGCGCCAATCCGGCGCCTGCCCGACCTGCGACTCGTCGTAACCCAGCATCGCCTTCCAGCGCGGCGACAGGTAGACGCGGTTATTGAGCGTGTCGAAGTCCCAGAGACCGTCGTTCGCGCTGGAGAGCGCCAATTCATTGCGCTCCTCGAGGTCGCTCAAGCGCGCTTGGATCGCGATGCGCTCGAGCCCGATCGCGAGACTTGAGCCGACGAGCTTCAGGAGGAGGTGCAGCTGCACGTCCCACTGTTCGCGCGGCCGCGCCCCGGCGATCCCGAGCGCCCCGGCGGGCCGGCCCTCGATGTAATAGGCGATCATCAGGACGGAACCGATGCCGAGGTCGCACCACAGCGCCGCATCGACGGCCTGATCGCCGCGCGCCTTCGCCGTGTCGCGCAGCTCCGAGACCCGCAGCGGCGCGAGCCGCGAGCGGAACCAGGGCAGCGCGTCGAGGCTCAGGCCGCGCAATTGCTCGGGGTTCCCGGTCGCGAGCAAGCCATGCGCGGCGGCAACGTCCGTGAACGCCGTGGTCTCGGGGTCCAAGGCGATGTGAAACGCGGTGTCGGCGCGCGTCGCTTCGCGCAGCAATTCAAGGTTCGCGCCGAGCCGCGTGGCGGCGTCGGCCGCGCTCATTGACTGGAAATCAACGGCGATCTTGATGCAGATGACGTCGAGGCCGACGGCAGGGCTCAAGCTGCGACGCGGCCACACTTGCGTCGACAGAATGTCCGATGCGGTGTAGTCCGGCTGCCGCGGGTCGTTGGGGACTATCGCCATGCGCCTGTCAGTGCCTTGAAAGTATCCGTTCTGGCACAGGAGTCTGCCATTGCCTCCCTCATCAATACCGAATGCGTCACACAGTTCTTCGCATCCCTCAAGTTCGGTACCTACGACGTTATTCTCTCATAACGTCTCAGGAATACAAGCTAAGCACCTGTATTAATTTGATTTCGTGCAATCAATCCCCGAGTTCCGCGGAGCTCACGAGCTTCGCCGTGGCGACGTTCAGCACGCCGCCAGCAAAGCTGCCCTGGAGGTCCACGATCGCCCCGGGGGCGGCTGCAAAGAACTGGGCGGCGGTGATCGGCGTTTCCGAGCCGCTGAGGTATTGAGTGGCCGCGTTGGTCGCCGCCGCGATGCCGAGCAGCGTGAGATTCGGCGCCGCCACCGCGGTCGCGGTAGCGCGCAATTCGACGCCGGTGCTCGGATCGTCGCGCGTCAACAGCGTCGCCGCGACCGCGTTGCCGCTCGCCGCGCTGCCGTGTATCTCCACGTAATCGCCGGGCGCAATGCTCGTCAAATTGAACGGCGACACCGGATTCGCGGACTCATCGTCGAACCGCGTCACCGCGTCGGTCGTGACCGGAACGCCCAAAACGGTCAGCGAATTCGTCGCGACGTCGATCGCATCGACCGGCGCCCGCAACAGAATCGGCGCACTCTGTGCGAACTGCACGGTCGCCGCCAGCAGCGTACCACCGGCATCGAAACTGCCCTGCACCGTTACATGGACGTTCGCCGCCAATTGCGCGGCGGTTCCGTACTGATACACGGTTTGCGCATTCGTCGTCACAGTGGTGTCGTCGACGTCGAAATCGGCCGCCGAGGCATAGCGCGTGATTTCCCCGTCGATCTGGCCGTAGTCGCCGTTGGCGCCGGTCACCCGCGACACCAGTTCGATCTTGCTCGCAGCGAGCGCGCCCGCCGGCGAGCCGGGCGCCCCGGGCGCGCTGGTTACCTCGATGAGATCGCCGGCTCCCACCGTGCCTGCTACCGGGAAGCCGACGAGCGTGGCGGATCCAAAATCGACCGTGGCGCCGTTGACGTGCAGAACATCCGAGACGCCGTCGACGGCGCCGACCGTGCCCGTTATCAGGTACGCGTCGACCCGGGATTTCAGATCGATGCGCGTCGCGGCGATCGTGCCGTTCGCATTCGCGAACCCGCTGACCTCGACCAGCGTCGCCGGCGTCAGTGCGGCGAAAGTCGGCGTGCCGCCGGCATCCGCGGCAAGCGAAGTCTGCGGCCCGACGCTCACGGTCTGGCCGAGCACGGTGAACGAAGACGCGCTCGCGCTCACCGTCGCGATCGGGCCTTGCACGCTCGCACGGTAGCTGACCGCGGCAGCGACGCCGGTCGTAGCGCCGCTCGCGATCGTGCCCTGCACTTTCACGACCTGGCCCGCTTTGAGCGTCGAGACGGCCGCGCTCTGGCCGTTGACGAGCACCGCCGCGGCCGTGGTGCCAAATTCGACGCCGTTGACGAAAATGCTGCCGAAGCGGCTGATGGCGCCCGACGAGACCGCCGCGACCTTCATGCCGGTTCCCTCGATGCCGGCGGTGAGCGAGCCTGCGCCGCAACTCGCGAGCGCGATCCCGAGCACGGCGGCGGCGGCTCCCGCCAACAGCCGGCTCAAGGTCGCAGCGCTCACGATCGCAGACCCTTGGGCTGAGTCTCTTCAATCAGGTATGCGCCGGCGCCGAGCCGAACCGCCGCGCTCTCGGGCGCGCCCTGCGCAGCGTCCGCGTCGACGCCGTGGCGCGCCAGCCATGAATCGATCTTTTCCAAGAACTGCTGTCCTTCCGACTCCAGGAATTCTCTGAACGCGGGCACCGCCGACCGGCGCACGCTCACATGTATCGCACGGCGCTCGAATCGAGGGGCCACGGAGCCGGGCCGCGTCACGTTGTGCGCGAGCGTCGCGGCCATGTCGTGCAGAATGCTTCCCCACAAGCGAATCTGGTTCGGGTCGAACGATTTCGGGATGTAGCTGCGCATCAACACTTGCAAAAGACCGTCGTCGCACAGTTCTATTGCGCCGGATGAGGTCAACTCCTTGAACAGCGCGATATAGGGAAGATCCGGCGCGTACTCGCGCACCAGGCTCTGAAAACTCGGGACTTCGCCTTCGAGCGCGAGGCGCATCGGCTTGCCGCCGCGGTCGAGGTAGGCGCCGCTCAGATGCCAGCCGGCGAGGATGCGCGAGCCCGGGCTCATGAATACCGAGTCGAGCATCGCGTGCGGCGCGGCGCTGCGGATGCGCGCGACGTCGCGCCGGTTGAGCCCCGTCAAAATCGCGGTTCGCGAGACGTTCGTCGGCCGGCCACGGATGCCGAATTCGTTCGTCGCGATCTCGACGTACGCAAACTTCGCGAGTTCGGCGAATTCGCGGAACGGGATCCCGCCGCGCAGCATGACGCGCACGATCGGGCGCAACAGGAGCCGCACCGAAGCCAGCAGCACGGACCGCAGATCATCATCCATATGTGTATTTCTCTCACACATATGGCATCTGCGCAATCGTTAGTTTCGATCCCGAACCGCGCCGGCTAGTCCAACATCCCCTTGGCGACGGTGAACAACGCGCCAAGACGCTGTTCCATGTCGGCCTGCAGCCGTTCGAGCGCCGCCGCGTCCAGCCGCTTCGGCACATAGACGGGCGCGCCGATCGCGATCGCGATGCGCGCAAACGGCATTGGAATCACGAATCGATCCCATTGCAGTTTCCATGCGCGCGAGGCCGCGTAGCTCATCGGAATGATCGGGCGCTGGGACAGCTGCGCGAGCAGGATCGCGCCCGGCTTGAATTTCCACGGCGGCCCGCGCGGCCCGTCGGGCGTGATCGCGGGCGACACGTCGTCCTCGAGGAGCGCCTCATAGTAGTCGCGCAGCGCGCGCGCGCCGGTATGCGACGAGGAGCCGCGAATGACGACGCCGTTGAGCCGCCGCACGAGCAACGCGCCGATCTCGCCGTCGACCGAAGGACTGATCAGAAGCCCGAGTTTGACGCCGGCCGTGCGCCGTTCGAGCAGCGCTTTTATGCAGAATAATTGGTGTTGATGCCAAAAGACCGGAATGAACGACGGCGCCCGCGCGAGCGCTTCGTCGATGTGCCGGGCCCCCGCGACGCGCTTGACGCGCGACCAGCCCCAGACGAGGCGGATGAGCGCGAGTCCCACGGGCACGATCAGCCGATACAGCCAGAGCCGCGTGCGCGTCAGGCGCCTGCCGGAGCGCGTCTGCCGTTGGTAGATCGTGTTGCGGAGACCGCCGCCGTCGGAATTCTTGGACACGGCGGCCATTGTCTGGAAGCGCCGGTCCGCGCGCAATAGCCCGCCGCCTGCCGTGCGCAGCGCTTACGTTACAATGTGCCGATGCATGTGAACGCAACTCCACCGGGCCCGTCCGCGGGTTTCGATCTTGACGGCAGCGACGAGACGCTCGCGCGGCTGCGCGAATACAGCGCGAATTACGGCGACTTCTACCGGGTTTTCTCGCCGAGCCGCGGATCCTACGGCTACGTGATCAATCATCCCGACGACGTCAAACACGTCCTGCTGTCGAACCATCGCAATTACACGAAGGGCGCGGGCATGGATCGCGTCAAGATCCTGCTCGGTTCCGGCATCATGACGAGCGAAGGCGAACTCTGGCGCCGCCAGCGGCGCATGATCCAGCCCGCATTCCACCGCCACGTGCTCGATCGGTTCGGCTCGCTGATCGCCGAGGTCAACGACAAATACGCTTGCCGCTGGGCCGCCAGCGCCGCGCGCGGCGAGCCGATCGACGTCGTGGAGGAAACCAGCGAAATGACGCTGGAGATCGTCCTGCGGTCGATTTTCGGCGACGATTTGGCGCGCGTCGAGCGCGAGTTCGGCGCGAACCCGTTCGATGTCGTCACCAAAGAGGCGAATCGGGATCTGAAATTCGCATTCCGGTTCCGCTCGCTGAGCAAGCTCGTCGGCGAACTGATCGCGCGGCGGCGCTGCGTGCCGGAGGAGCGGTTCGACTTTCTCGACATGCTGATGGCGATGCGCTCGCGCGACACCGGCGAAGGCATGAGCGAGCGCGAACTCATCGACGAGATCATGACGCTGATCGTCGCGGGCCACGAAACGACGGCCGCGGCGCTCGCGTGGACTTGGATCTTGATCGCCGATCATCCCGACTCGGCGCAGCGGCTCGAGGCGGAGGCCGACCGGTCCGGCGCAACGGCCACGCTCGGCCTCGCCGAGGCGGAACGTCTCGCGTTCACGCGCCAGGTGATCCAGGAATCGCTGCGGCTCTATCCGCCCGGCTGGCTGTTCACACGGCGCAACATCGACGCCGACGTTCTCGGCGGCTACCCGATCGGTCCGCGCACCGACATATTCATCAGCCCGTACATGCTGCACCGGCATCCCGCATATTGGGACGAGCCGGAGGAGTTCCGCCCCGAACGCTTCGCGCCGGCGAACGCCGGGGAGCGGCATCGCTTCGCATATATCCCGTTCTCGGCCGGTCCGCGCCACTGCATCGGCGAGAACCTGGCAATGTTCGAAATGCTGGTCCACTTGCGCACCATGTGCAGGCGACTGCGCTTGCGACGCGCGAGCGCGGATCCCGTAGAATTCGCGGCGCAAATAAATTTGCGCCCCCGATCCAATCTAATGATGACGGTGACCGAACGATGAGCTTCAAAACCCTGGTCGACATACTCGAGATGAATCGCCGCGTCGATCGCGCGGTCTGCTACGTCAACGGCGAAGCGTCCGAGCGGCGCGTCGGCTACGGCGAGCTGCACACGCGCGCGCTCGGCATCCTCCATCACTTGCAGGCAATGGGCGCCGGGCGCGGCGACAAGCTGATCATCTTCTTGAACGACAACGAACAGTTCATCGACGGCTTCTGGGCCGCCGTTTGCGGCGGCATCCTGCCGGTGCCGCTCGCGGTCGGCATCAGCGACGAGCACCGCCACAAGCTCCTGCGCGTCGCGCGCAAGCTCGGCAAGCCCTGGCTGTACACCGACGCGAAGAACCTCGAGCGCCTGCATGCGCTCGCGCTCGAGGTCGGCGAGTCGGCGCTGTTCGCCGAGCTCAAGGCGCGCACGTTCCTCGTCGACTCGATCAGCGACATCTCGCGTCCGGGCAAGCTCGTGCGGCCGGCGCCCGACGATCCGGCGTTCATTCAGTTTTCCTCCGGCTCGACCAGCGAGCCGAAGGGCGTCGTGCTCACGCACGGCAATCTGGTCGCCAACACGCGCGGCGCGACGCAGGTCGACGGCTTCAATCGCGACGACGTCTCGCTCTCGTGGATGCCGCTCACGCACGACATGGGATTGATCGGCTTCTTCATCATGCAGTTCGCGAACGGCGTGCACATCAACCTCATGCCGACGGAGCTGTTCGTCCGCAGACCCTTGCTGTGGATGCAGCTTGCCGCGAAAAAGCGCGTGACGATCACATGCTCGCCGAATTTCGGCTACCGACATTTCCTCAAGGTCTTGGGCGAGCGCAAGCTCGAGGGCTTGGATCTGTCGCCGATCCGGCTGATCTTCAACGGCGCGGAGCCGATTTCCGTCGAGCTTTGCAACGAGTTCATGACCAAGCTCGCCTACACGGGGCTGAAGCGCGAGGCGATGTATCCGGTCTACGGGCTCGCGGAGGCCTCGCTCGCGGTGACGCTGCCGCCGCTCGGCGCGGAATACCGCTGGATCCGCGTCGACCGGCAAAAGCTCAACGTCGGCTCGAGGATTGCGTTGAACCCGGCGGACGGGCGCCGCGCGCTCGAACTCATCGCGGTCGGCCGCCCGGTGCCGTTCACGCAGGTGCGCATCGCCGACGATGCGCGCGCGCCGCTCGCGCACGATCAGGTCGGGCACATCTTGATCCGCGGCGCGAACGTGACGCGCGGCTACTTCGGCGATCCGGAGGCGACCGCGCGCGCTCTCGACGCGGACGGCTGGCTCGACACCGGCGATCTCGGCGTGATGCACGAGGACTCGCTCTACATCACCGGGCGCGCCAAGGAAATCATCTTCGTCAACGGCCAGAACTATTATCCCTACGATCTCGAGAACATCGCGCAGCGCGCACCGGGCCTCGAATTGGGCAAGGTCGTCGCCGCCGGCGTCAGCCGGCCGGGCGCGCAAGGAGAAGACCTCGTGGTGTTCGTGCTGCACCGCGCCGGAATGGAGGAGTTCCTGCCGACCGCGGCCGCGGTCGCGCGGCTGATCAACGAACATACCGGCCTCGAGGTCACCGAGGTCGTGCCCGTCAAACGCATACCGAAGACGACCAGCGGAAAGGTGCAGCGCCACCTGTTGGAGGAGGCGCTGAACGACGGCGAATTCAATCGAGAGCTCGCCGAACTCGCGAGCTTGCGCGCGAGCAGCACGCGCGCTTCGGCAATCCACGGGTCGGCGCTCGAAACGCGGCTGCAGGCGATCTGCGAAGCGGCGCTGCCGGGCAAGCGCATCGGCGTCGACGAAAACCTGTTCGATATCGGTGCGAGTTCGCTGAAGCTGATCGAGATCCACGAGACGATCGACCGCGATTATCCGGGTCTCATCGATTTGACCGAATTATTCGATCATCCGACGATCGGCGAATTGGCGGCGCATCTGCAGCGCAAGCTCGCCGAATCCGGCGCCTGATCCGGCGCGGCGGCCGCGGGGCCCCGCCCTGTCTCCGACCAACGACAGTTCCGGACGACCTCGTTATACCGCAGAATCGACGCACGATGACGCCGCGGTTCAAGGGTTTTCCGGCTCTCCTCGCGCTCGCCACGGGCGCGCTCATCGCCACGCCCGCGCATGCCGGGCTCGGCGCCGGCAACGCGAGCGTGCTCGCCGACGCCGACGAACTGCACGGCACGGTGACGATCACCTTGCTGCAACAGTACGACATGCATGAGATCACCACCGCCGGCGGCATGTGCGTGCGCGAGTTCTCGAATCGCGCCGGCGTGATTTTTGCGTTGAGCTGGAGCGGCCCGGTCGTGCCGGACCTTGCGCGGCTGCTCGGCACGAGCTATGCCGCCTACGCGAGCGCACTGGCGGCGCTGCGGCGGCCCGGATTACGGAACTCCGTGCGGATCGCCCTGCCCGACCTGGTCGTCGAACTCGGCGGCCACCTGCGCGCGTACCGCGGTCGCGCGTATCTACCGGCATTGATTCCGCCCGGCACCCCGACCGCGGATCTGCGCTGAGGCGCTGCCGCTATGACGGTGCGTCTGCGCCTGATCCTTCCCGCCGCGATGCTGTTGAGCGTGGGCTTGCTCTCGGCCTGTGTCGGCGGCAACAACCAGTCGGCCGGGGGGGGCGCCGCGGCGCCCCCCCCCCCCGCCCCCCGGGGGGGGGGGGAGGGGGGGGCGCGCGTGGGGGGGGGCGGGCGCCCCCCCCCCGCGGGGGGGCGGGGCCCCCCCCCCCCCCCCGCCGCCGCTCAACGACGTGGCTCTGACCATCGATTCAGGGCCTGCCGCCGCGCCCGGCCGGATAAACCATGCCTACGTGACGGTCAGGGTTTGCGCGGCCGGCAGCCAGTCGCAGTGCGCGAACATCGACCATGTGCTGCTGGATACCGATTCGACCGGCTTGCGCTTGTTCCGCTCCGTATTGACCGCGGCCGGCGTGACCTTGGGCGGCACGACCGACGCGCAGGGACAGCCGCTCGAGGAATGCGTGAGCTTCGGCAGCGGCCAGGTATGGGGACCCGTGGCGTCCGCCGACGTCGCCTTGGCCGGTGAAATCGCGGCCGCGTTGCCGGTGCAGGTCATCGACGACACCAACACCGGCGCAGCGCCGCCGCCGGCCTGCGGCACCGGGGGCACACTGATCAACGGCGTGGCCGCGCTCGGCGCCAACGGACTGCTCGGAGTAGGGGTGTTCGCACAGGACTGCGGCGCCGGCTGCGTCAATGCCGGCGCGCCGCTGCCCGTCTACTTCGGCTGCACCGCCGCCGGGGCCTGCACCGCCGAGAACGTCGCCCTCGCGCATCAAGTGAGCAACCCGGTGGCGCTGTTTGCGAGCGACAACAACGGCGTCATCGTCGACCTGCCGAACCTGATCAACGCCAACGGCGATACTTCCGTCCACGGGCAGTTGATATTCGGGCTTGGCACGCAATCGGACAATGCGCTGCCGGTCACCGGACTCAACGTCCTCGGCACCGACGCGCGCGGCGAATTCACGGCAACCTACAACGGCGGCGCAACCGTCCTGCCCGCGGTGATCGACTCCGGAACCGATTCCTACGCGTTCAGCGATCCCCTCATCGCGACCTGTTCGTCCGGCGCGTTCATCGGCTATTACTGCCCCACGGTCGCGCCGCTGAACCGCTTCGCGGTCAACATGGGCGTGGGCGTGAACAACGCGGTCAGCACGGTGAATTTCGCGCTTGCGGATCCGAGTTCCTTCGTGGCCGGCGCGGCCGCCTACGCCGATCTCGGCGGCGGCGGCGGCTCGAGCACGTTCACCTGGGGCATGCCGTTCTTCTACGGGCGCATGGTCTACGTCGGGATCGAACAAAGAACCGCCGGCGCCTACACCGGCCCGTTCTTCGCGTACTGATTGCGCCGCGCCGATGCCCCCGCCGGCATTCAGCCGCTGCCGCCCAGTTGCCCGGCAATCGCCGCGAAGCCGCGGTCGGCGGCAACGTCGCGCGCCGACACACCGCTCGTGTTGCGCAGCGCCGTATTGGCGCCGGCCTTGACGAGGAGCGCGCAAATGGTCGCGTAGCCGCCGCGGCTCGCGGCGATCAACGCGGTGTCGCCGGCGTCGTTCTCGGCATCCAGATTCGGCGAGCGCGCGAGCAATGCCTCGACCGCCTCCACATGACCGGTCGCGGCGGCAATCACGAGCGGGGTGTCGCCGTCGGCGTCGCGCGCATTCAACGCTGAACTGTCGGCATCCAGCAAAGTCGCGAAAACGCCGGCGTCGGCTTGCGCGGCGGCGGCGTGCAGCGGAGTGACGCCGTGCGCATCCGCCACCCGCGGATTTGCGCCGGCGCCGAGCAGCAACGCCACTTCGTCGGCCGAGCCCGCCCGCGCCGCATACCACAAGGCCGTACGCCGATCATGGTCCAGCGCGCCGGTCTTGGCATGGTGTTCGAGCAGCAGCTTGACGAGCGCGCCGTCACCGCCGGCGCAGGCGAGCATCAAGGCCGTATGCCCCTGCGAGTCGGTGGCCCCGGGGCGCGCGCCGGCGGCGAGCAGAATCGCCGCCATCGCCGCATGCCGGGCGTGGACCACCGCAAGCAGCGGCGCTTGTTCGGCGGCGGCGTGCGCATCCGGCGGCACGCCGGCCTCGAGCAGCGCTTTGACGAGCACCGCGTCGTTGCGCGTGGCCGCGAGCCACAGGACGCTATGGCCGGAATGGTCGGTGGCGGTTGCATCGGCGCGATGCGCGAGCAACAGCCGCAGACTCGACATCGCATGCGCGTCCGCGGCCACTTGCAACAACGGCTCGCCCTGCGGCAGCCGCAGGTTGGCGTTGCCGCCCGTGCTCAGCAGCTGCTGCACGCTCGGCGCATCGTCGCGGGCCACCGCAAGTGCGAGCGGCGGCCAACCGCGATAAATGGCGCCCGGGTGCGCCGGATCGAACCGGCCGCCGTCGCGACCCGGGATGGAAGTGACGAGAGCGGCATGCAGCCCGGCGGATTTCAGCGCCGCGGCGGCGGCGTCCGCGCCCACGGCGAGCGCGTCGTCGAGCGCGTCGTAGCCGCGGCGGTCGCGCGCATCGAGTTTGGCGCCGGCGCGCCGCAGTGCGGCGATGTTCGCGGTGCTGTTGGCGCGCGCCGCGTAGATTAGCGCCGTGCGTAGCTGCTGATCGACGGCGTCCGGCTGCGCGCCATGCGCCAACAGAAGCGCGGTCATCGACGAGTCAGGCCGGCCGGAGGCGATCATCAGCGCGGTCGTGCCGGCCTCGTCCACCGCGTGCACGTCGGCACCCAGGTCGAGCAGCGCCTGCGCGGCCGCAAGCGCGCCGGATGCGGCCGCGTACGACAGCGCCGTGCGGCCGAACTCATCGCGAACCGACGCGCTCGCGCGCCCGATCCGGCGCAATTCGGCAACGTCGTTCCTGCGTGCGCAGTAAAGTACCCACGGCGCCAACAAGGCCGGATCGGAGGCGCCGACGGATTCAACGTCGAGCAAGGGCCGATTTGTGCGCAACGCCTCGAGCGCGCGGTAATAGCCCGACTTGGCCGAGCGCACCAGCCACTGATGCGCGGCGCCCGGCGGCGCGTCACGATCGTGGGTCAACTCGGCGGCGAGCACGTAGGCAGCCGCGCCCTGTCCGTGCTCGGCTGCCGTTCGCAGCAGCGTACGCGCGCGCGCCGCATCGGGAATGACGCCGACGCCGTTGAGATAGATGAGGCCGAGCAAATATTGCGCGTCGGCGTCGCCCGCATTGCCGGCGGCATCGAGGAGCGCGATCGCCTTGCCGAATTGCAGCGTCCGCAGAGCCGCGCGCACGGGCTCGAGCGCATCGTCGCGTTGCAGTGGCTTGGGCTGCGCCGACGCCGCGCCCAGGCCGAGCGCGCAGTACAGCAGCGCCATGGACCGGCGTGAGGCGCGTCGTCCGTTCATCACGCCGTCCCGAACTTCGTTTCGACCGCGATCCCGATCGACTTGAGGAAATCATTCGGCAGGATGCCGCCGGCACTCACGATCACCGCATCGTTCGGCATGTGCCGCTCCTTGCCGGAGTGCGCCAGGATAACTTCGTTCGGCCGTATCTCCTTGACTTGCGAACCCAACAGCACCTCGAGCCGGCCTTGTGCGGCCGCTTCGTCGACGCGTTGACGGTTGCGCTGCTTGGCGCGCTGGAACGCATCGCCGCGGTAGGAGAGCGCGACCGTCGCATCGCCGAGTTCGGCGATGCTGGCCGCGGCCTCGAGAGCGCTGTCGCCGCCGCCGACGACGATGACCTTGCGGCCGCGGTATTGTTCCGGATCGATCAGCCGATAGACGACTTTCGGCAGCTCCTCGCCCTGCACGCCGAGTTTGCGCGGCGTGCCGCGCCGTCCGATTCCCAACAGCACGGTCGAAGCGACGATCTCGCGCTTGCCGGTCTTCACGTGAAACACGCCGTCCTTTTTCTCGATCGCCTCCACACGCTCCTGATAGCTGATTTTCAGGCCATTGCCGCTGCAGGCCTCGCTCCAGAACTCCAGCAACTTCTCCTTCGAGGTATTGCGGAATTGCACCTTGCCGATGATCGGCAATTCCACCGGCGCCGTCATCACGAGCTTGCCGCGCGGGTACTGGAATACCGCTCCGCCGAGAGCCTCTTGTTCGAGCGTCTCGTAGGTCAGGCCGATCTTGGTCGCGGCGAGCGATGCCGCAAGACCCGCGGGTCCCGCGCCGACGATCAGCACGTCGAGCGCGCCGGCCCTCCTCAAACCCGCCTTTGCGATCGCCTCGAGCGCCTGCTGCCCCTGGGTCAACGCATTCTTGATCAGTCCCATGCCGCCGAGTTCGCCCGCGATGAAGATGCCCGGCACATTGGATTCGAAGTTCGGCTTGAGCACCGGAATGTCCAAGCCGCGGCGCTCGGTGCCGAATACCAGCGTGATTGCGTCGAACGGGCAAGCCGTCTTGCAGGCGCCGTGTCCGATGCAGTCGGTCGGCCCGATCAGGGCCGCCTTGCCGTTGATGAGGCCGAGCACGTCGTGGTGCGAGGTCTCGGGGCAGGCCGAAACACAGGTTCCGCAACCCAAGCATTTGACCGGATCGATGACCGGATGCAGCGATGCCGGCTCGGTCATGCCGGCCGCAACCGCCTCCTGTAGAACCCGCTGGTGGCGCCGCTGCGTGCGCTGCCGGCGCACGACGTAGTAGGCGGTGATTCCCGCGAGCGGTACGGCATAAACGCACAGTGCCAATAAATCCATTATGTAAGCTCGAGCAGTGGCCGGCATCGATCGGCAAGTCTGGCCACTTGTCCGTCGCCGTGAAAGTGTCGCGGTTTGCGCACAGCGCCGAAATATCATGCACGCGTCACGAATTGCGCGGTGTGCCGCGGAATTTGCCGATCAGCTCCGAGCGCGGCAAGAAAAAGTTGTGCAAATTTGCACAATTTCGCTGAACCCATTGTGCGACAGTCGAAGCGGTAAAATCGCGCGTGCTATGGTTTTATCGCTCAGGATCAACCGGCCGTCCGGGGGATGGCGCGTCGATCATGCTCAGGAGCATTTGAATGGCACTATTTTGGTTTCTGGCCGGCGCCGTCACGACTTGTGCGGCCTTGATCATCGCAATCCCGTGGCTGCGCAAATTGCCGCGCCTCGGTTCACTGCCGCTCCTCCCATGGCAAACATCGCTCGGCGCGGCCGTGGCCGTGATTGCGGTGTTTGGGTCCTCGCATTGGTTGGGGCGAAGCCGGATCGCGACTCCGTCCGGCGCGCTCGGCTCGACGAACGTACCGGCCGGCGCGTTCGGCAACGCGGTCCAGGTATTCGACCGCGCAAACGAAGCGCCCGCGACCGGCGCAGGATCCATGCAGAACGCGATCGCGAGCTTGGAAGCGCGCCTGGCGCAGGGCGGCGGCAGCGCCGCTGACTGGGAGCTGCTCGCAAAGGCCTTTGAATTCACCGGTCGCCCGGCGGACGCGGCCAAGGCGCGTCTGCACCGGTTGCCGGGCTGGAACGCAAAGGCCGATGGCGCGGCGGCGATTCCGGCCGCAGGGTCGGGCGCCGTCGTCACCGGTGAAATCGACCTGGCCGCGCCGCTCGCGCGCAAAGCCGAAGCCGGCGAGACGCTATTCATCTTCGCCAAATCCGTGGCGACGCCCGGTCCTCCGGTCGCCGTGTACAGAAGCCGCGTCGGACGCTGGCCGCTGCAATTCCGCCTGGACGATTCGCAGTCGATGATGCCCGGCCGAAACCTTTCGAGCGCCGGGCGCGTGACGATCGAAGCCCGAATCTCCCGCAGCGGACAGCCGCTGCCGGCCGCCGGCGACCTCGAAGGCTCGACCGGCGCGATCAATCCGGCCGACCACAAGCCGCTCAAGATTTTGATCGATCGGATCGTGTCATGAGCGCAGCGGCCAAAGAGGTCGTCATCCCCGAGCGCGCCGCCGCCGGCGCGCCGATCGAGGCCGCGCGCGCGCGCTTTGCGGCCGCGAGCCGGGTGCGCCTGCGCTGGCCCTTGATATGGACCGTCGTCGTCGCGGCGGTGATTTATTGGGGCATGCATGCTCATCTCGAGCGCTACATCACGCCGCAGCGGGGCATCGGCTATGCGCTCGGAATCGCCGGCGGCTCGATGATGCTCCTTCTGCTGCTGTATTCGGCGCGCAAGCGCGTAGCGTGGCTGCGCTGGCTCGGCGCCGTTCCCGCATGGTTCGAAATCCACATGTTTCTCGGCGTCGTCGGCCCGATCCTCGTGCTGTTCCACGCGAACTTTCGCTTCGGCGCCACGAACAGCAACGTGGCCCTGGTCAGCATGCTGGTGGTCGCGGCGAGCGGCGTGATCGGCCGCTATATCTACACGCGTCTGCACGCGCATCTGGACGGCAGCGAGGACACGCTCGAGCAAATCAAGGCCGCCGGGGAGCGGTTGCGCGCGCAATCGCTGTCGATGGAATTCCTGCCCGGCCTGCTGGATTCCATCGGCGCGGTTGAGCAGCGTCTGATCGAGACGCCGCAGGGGCGCATCGCGAGAAGCACGCACCTGCTGACCGGCGGCATTCGCATGGCGAGGGCGCGCCACCTGGTGCGCCGCGAAATCAAGACGGCCGTGCGCCGCGCAGTGCTGCGCGAATCGCCCGTGATCGCGCGGCACGCGCAGCGTCTCGCCGACGTTGCGCGCCGCTACGCCTATCGGCGTCTCGATGCCGGCCGGCGCGTGACGGAATACAAAGCCTATGCGCGGATGTTTTCGTGGTGGCACGTGCTGCACATACCGCTGTTCTTCATGCTGCTGACCGCCGGGATCGTGCACGTGATAGCGATCAACCTGTACTGACCTCAGGTGATGCGTGTCCGTAGAAACGCAACTACGATCGGAGTCGCCTGGGTGGCGGCGATGTCAATGTTGACGAGTTCCACCGCCTTCGCGCTATCCGTGGAAACCTTGCTGATGCCGGGCAAGGTGATTGGCGCGCATCAAAAGTGGGAACAGGACTGTTCGCAATGCCACGACCGCGCCAACCCCCGCCGCCAGACCTCGTTGTGCCTCGACTGCCACAAGGAGATCGCCGCCGACCTGCGCCGGCACGCCGGCTACCATGGCCGCATGCCGAACGCCGGCGTCGGCGAGTGCCGCGCCTGTCATACCGACCACAAGGGCCGAAACGCCGACATCGTGCATCTGAGCGCCGCGCAATTCGATCATCATCTCACCGATTTCCCGCTCGACGGAGCGCATACGGCGCTGGATTGCGACCGCTGCCACAGGAAGAGCGCGTCGTGGCGCAAAGCGCCGACGGCCTGCGTCGGCTGCCACAAATCGGACGACGCGCACCACGGCCAGTTCACCCGAGGGTGCGGCGCATGCCACGACACGGCCAGTTGGACCGGCGGCAAGTTCGATCACGGCAAGACCCGGTTCACTCTCACGGGCGCGCACCGGACCTTGGCGTGCGACGCCTGCCACATCGGCGGCCGCTACCAGGACACGCCCGAAACCTGCAACGGCTGTCATGCGACCGACGACGAGCACCGCGGATCGCGCGGGGCGAATTGCTCCAAGTGCCACACGACTTCGGAATGGAAGACCGCGAAATTCGATCACCGGAAGGAGACCGGCTACGCATTGCTCGGAGTGCACGAGCGGCTCGATTGCCGGACGTGCCACCGCAGCGGCGATCTGAAGAAGAAGATCCCCAAGGACTGCGCCGGCTGCCACCAGGCCGACGATGCGCACGCCGGCCGCTTCGGCCCGAAGTGCGGCGACTGTCATGACAACGAGCGCTGGCAGGTGCAAAGCTACGATCATGCGGCGCGCGACAAATTCGCGCTGAGCGGAGCGCACGCCAAGCTCGATTGCTATGCGTGCCACAGCGCGGCGCTGGCGACGCAGAAACTGCCCAGGAACTGCGCGGGCTGCCACCGCAGCGAGGATCCGCACGGCGGCAAGCTCAAGGGCGGATGCGGCGACTGCCACGGGGAACAATCCTTCCGCACCGGCATCCTGTTCGATCACGACCTGACCAAGTTCCCGCTGCTCGGGCTGCATCGGGTCGTGAGCTGCGCGCAATGCCACGAGACCATGGCGTTCGACGCCGCGCCGTCGACGTGCGGCCGGTGTCATGCGCGCGATGACGTACACCGGGGTGATCTCGGCAAGAAATGCGAGACCTGTCATTCCCCGAACGGCTGGCGGCTGTGGACGTTCGATCACGATGCGCAGACGCATTTCCCGTTGCGCGGCGCGCACGCCAAGCTCAAGTGCGCCGATTGCCACCACCAGCCGCCGGGCTCGGTGAAGACGCCCACCGAGTGCGGGAGCTGCCACCAAAAAGACGACCGGCACCTGGGCCAATACGGCGAACAGTGCGGCCGCTGCCATACGGTCGATTCCTGGAAAGGCGCAAGGATGCAATGACATGAAGCGACGCCAGCGCGCCTTGACCATCGCCCGAACCGCTCTTGCCCCGTACGCGGCCGCGCTGCTGCAGGGCGTAGCGCTGCTGCTCGCCGCCCCGCCGGCGGCGCTCGCGGCCGCCGCCGCGCCGCCGATCACGGTGCCGTTCGATCACCGCGCGACCGGCTTCCTGCTCGACGGCGTGCACCGCGACCTTAGTTGCGAATCCTGCCACCTGGATGCGGTATTCAAGGGCACGCCGCGCTCTTGCGGCGTTTGCCACATCACCGGATCGCGGTTCAATGCGACGCCGAAGACCGCGAACCACATCCTGACGACCAACGACTGCGGCGCCTGTCACGACACCACCTCGTTCCGGCCGGCGATCCATTTCGATCACGCGCAAGTGCTCGGCACCTGCGCCGGTTGCCACAACGGCGTGCTTGCGCAGGGCGAAGGGAGGACCCATCCCGCGACCAGTCAAGCCTGCGAAGCCTGTCATACGGTGATGAGCTGGAATCCGCCAAAGGCCGTCGACCACACGCAGATCCCGCTCGCGGTTGCCGGCTTTTGCATTATCTGCCACAACGGCGTGCAGGCGAGCGGCATGAACGCGACTCACCTGCAGACGAACGGCGAGTGCGGCGATTGCCACCTGACCAGCACCTGGACGGGCGCGAGCTTCGACCACACCGGAATCGTCAGCGGCTGTTCCAGCTGCCACAACGGCACCGTGGCCGTCGGCATGGCGGCGAGTCACATGCCCACGAGCAATTTGTGCGAGGCCTGTCATACCACGGGTCTCGGCACGCGCTCGCCGAGTTGGACGCCGTCGCTGTTCGATCATGCGCAGACGGCGGTGACCACCTGCCAAACCTGCCACAACGGCACCGTCAGGATCTCGACCGGCTTCGTTTCCGGACAGCCGGCGAACCACGTTCCGCCGATACCCTCGACGCTCGACTGCGGCGTATGTCACGGCAACAATCCGGCGGCGGAGACCTGGACCGTGCTCGCGGCGAGCATTGCGACGCTTCACACCGGGTTGTCGGCGAACAATTGCCTGATGTGCCATGCCGGCGAAACCTTCGCCGGCGTCCCTGCGCCGTACGTTCCGATGTCGATTTCCGGCGTGTCGCCGACCAGGAGCACGCCGCTGTCGCCGCCGCACATCCCCGTGATCGCAGGCACCGATTGCAGCGCTTGCCACGGCGCCGCCTACCAAGCCGGCGGCTTCGGGCCGGCGACGGCGATGAGCGCGGCCAAGCACGCCTTCGTGTCGACGGCCTGCGATGTCTGTCATGACACCGGCAGGAGCTTCTACGTCGGCGGCGGCACGCCGCTGCAGTTGCGGCCGGCCGACCACATCAACGCGAGCGACCCGCGGCTGGTGACCGGCGATTGTTCCGGCTGTCACGAAACCCAGGACTGGAACAGCACGGCGATGCCTGCCGGCCACATGCCGAACCCCGCGAACCAGGCCTGCAGCGTCTGCCATACGAGCGCACCGAGCGACTACACGACCGCGACGCTCGCGGCGAACGCGGTATTGCACACCGGCATCGCCGCTAATTGCGGTCAATGCCACGGCGGCGCGGCGGCGCTGACCTGGTACAACAATTTCACGCCGAAGGACGCGGTGCTCGCACCGTCGCACATCCCCTATCTTTCGGGCACGGATTGCAGTTCCTGCCACTCGTCGACGACCTATGCGGTCGGCGCTTTCGGGCCGATGAACATGACCCAGGCGAAGCACGCCTTCGTGCCGACATCCTGCAATACCTGCCATGAGGCGGGGCTCTCGTACTACATGGGCGCGGCGAGTCCGGCACTGCAAGGCCGCCCGGCCGATCACACGAGCGGCCAGATGGTGGCGCCGAACGACTGCGGCCAGTGTCACAACACCGCCAACTGGAACAGCACGGCGATGCCTGCCGGCCACATGCCGAACCCCGCGAACCAGGCCTGCAGCGTCTGCCACACGGCGGCGCCGAGCGATTACACCGTGTTCGCCAGCATTGCGGTGCTGCATACGGGCATCACGACCGGCTGCAGCCAGTGCCATGGCGGCACGACCCAGCTCACGTTCTACAACAATATCGACAACCCGAAGGCGGCCGTATTGACGCCTGCGCATATCCCCGCATTCACCGGCACCGACTGCAGTTCGTGCCATGGGCCGAATTTCGTCGCGGGCGGCTTCGGGCCGATGAACATGACCCAGGCCACGCATGCCGGGGTCGGCACGACTTGCAACTCCTGCCACGAGGCGGGGCTGTCGTTCTACATGGGCGCCGCGAGTCCGGCACTGCAAGGCCGCCCGGCCGATCACACGAGCGGCCAGATGGTGGCGCCGAACGACTGCGGCATCTGCCACACGACGGCGAACTGGAACAGTACCGCGATGCCGGCGGGGCACATGCCGAACCCGGCCAACAGCGCCTGCACGGTCTGCCATACGACGGCGCCGTCGGATTATTCGAGGACCACGCTCGCGGCGAATCCGATATTGCACACCGGGATCTCGAGCGGCTGCGCCACGTGCCACGGGGCGCCGAACGCGTCGGCGCCGGTGTTCTACAACAATTTCACGCCCAAGGATGCGTTGCTGTCGCCGCCGCACATTCCGACGGGCGCGACGCCTTGCGAGGATTGCCACTCGCCCGCGGTCTTCACGAGCTTCAGCGGCGCAACGATGAATTCGACCGAGCACACCTCCATGTTCGCCTTTATCGGCCCGAGCTGCGATTCGTGTCACGAGTCGAGCACGCCGCCATTGAGCTTCTACGGGGTAACCAATCTGACTGTGCGGCCGAACAACCACCACGTCGGCCAGGACTGCAGCAGCTGTCACAATACGACCGACTGGGGCGGTGACTCGGCGACCAGAACCGCTGCCGCGACCAAGAGCAAAGTCATGCTGGTCGTGAGCCCGACGGCGGCGCGCGGCGCGCACAGCGGCGGCCCGCGCGTCGGCACGCCGCGCATCGGCCTGCCCGGCTTGGGTGCGCCGGCAAGAGCCGCGGCCATGAGCGTTCCGGGCCCGACCCACGCCGGCGTGACCGGCAACTGCGCCGGCTGCCACAACGGCGTGCTCGCGGCGGGCAAGGCGCCGACGCACATCACCAGCAATAATGCCTGTGAGAACTGCCACACGACGATCGCATGGCTGCCGGCGCGCTTCGACCACCGCGGCGTCATGCAGACCTGCGTGAGCTGCCACAATGGCGTGGTCGGGCCCGGCAAGCCGGCGATCCATGTGCAAACCTCGCGCGACTGCGGCGCCTGCCACGGCACGTTCGCGTGGCAGCCGGCGACCTTCAGTCACGTAGGGGTAATCGCCGCCTGCCTGACCTGCCACAACGGCATCACGGCCTCCGGCAAGCAGGCCCAGCACGTGCTCACCGTTCAGGATTGCGGCAGCTGCCACGGGACCTGGAACTGGACGATCACGCGCGCGCCGGTCACGTTGCGGCCGCTGTTGATGATCCGGCGCGGCGTGCACGGCGGTCCCGCCAAGTGAGCGGCGGCAATTCCTCGACTCCGCGCACACGGGTGCGGCGGCTGCGGGCAGCTGCCGTTTTGATCGGACTCGCGCGGATCAATGCCGCCGCGCTGGCGGCGCCGCCGTCGTTTCCGTCCGGGCCGCTCGTGCAGCTGATCGATACCGTCGAGAGCGGCAATCACGTCGACATCTCGATTCAGTTTTCCTGTTCGATGCGCTACATCAGCAATTCGCCGGTCAGCCATGGTACGAGCACGACGATAAGACTGCTGCTGGGCGCCGATTGCGGGACGCGTTTGCGCACCATTCTGCCCGAGCTGCCGCTCGTCGGCGGCGGCGGCAGACTCGTGACCGGGGCGCGCGTCGACTCGATCGTGCCCGGCGAGATCACGCTCGAACTGAGCTTCTCGCGGGCGCTGGATTTCGTCATGGCGCCCACCGCATCGGGCCTCGGCCTGCGCGTGCGCCTGTTGAACACGAACGCACGCAAACCCAGCGTCTTCGTGGCCCAACCCACGCCCGCGCAAGGCTACTCGGTGAATCTCGAATCGTCGCAAACCAAGATCGAGCGTGCGGCGGTCGAAGACGCCGCCGCAAAATTGCAGGCTCAGGCCTACGTTTCGCAAACCGAAATCGGGGGCGAGCACTGGTATCGATTGCGCGCCGGGCCGTTTTCGACGCGCGCCGAGGCCGGGCGCGTGCTGAAAATCGCGCTCGCCAGCTACCCGCGAGCATGGCTTGCGCAAGGCGACGAGCAAAGCGGTCCGACTGCGGTCGACCATGCCGGCGTGCAGGCGGCGGCCGCCGGCACGCCGACCGACCCGCCGCTCGCCGACGCCGAGCGTGCGCGCATCCTGCACGATGCGCGCACGGCGTTCGCCGATCATCACTATCCGCAAGCGGTGGATTTGTTGACGCGTCTCGTGCGCCAGCCCGAATACCCGGCTCGCGCCGAAGCCCAAGAATTGCTCGGCGTGGTGCGCGAGCAGGCCGGCCAGCTCGCGCCGGCCGAGGCCGAATACAAGGAATACCTGCGCCGCTACCCGGCCGGCCCCGCGGCCGAGCGCGTACGCCTGCGCTTGCACACTCTGGCCGCGGCGTCGCTGGGGCCGAAATCCGCCGGCGCATTCGGTGCGGCTCCGGACAAAGGTCTGATGCTCGCCGGCAGCGCGGCGCTGAGCTACGAGTACGGCAAGGATCAAACGACCACGGCGGGCGCCACCACGACGACGAACTCGGTCAACACCGCGCTCGTCTACGGCGATTTCTTGATGCGCGAGCGCACCAAGCGCTACGACTTCTCCGCCCGCGTCGACGGCGGCTATACCAAGAGCCTGGCCGCATCGACCTTTGGCGGCAGCGTGGACCGGGTGACCACGGCCTACGGCGAAGTGATCGATAGGTACTGGGGCGTGACCGCGCGCCTCGGCCGCCAGTCGCTCGCGAGCCAGGGTGTCATCGGGCTTTTCGACGGGTTGTACCTCGGCTACCAGGTAAGCCCACGTTGGTCCGTCAGCGTCGCCGGCGGCCTGCCCGCCTACACCAGTTACTCACAGGTCTCGGCCAAACAGAAATTCGGCACCGTGACCGCCGAGTTCAGCCCGTCGGGGCTGGCCTGGGTGTTCGACGCCTACGCGTTCGATCAAACCAACGACATCGGCACGGAACGGCGCTCGCTCGGCCTCCAGACCCGCTATGCGAAGGCCGGGCGCACGGCGATCGTGTTGGTCGACTATGACATCGCGTTCAAACAGTTGAATTCGGTGACGCTGATCGGCAATGCGGCGATCGGCAAGCATTGGGTGCTGGGCTTCGACGCCGATCATCGCCGCAGCCCGCTGCTCGAACTCAGCAATGCGCTGATCGGACAGAGTTCGACGGACCTGCGCACGCTCGCCGCCGGATACACGCCCTCGCAAATCGCGCAAATGGCGCTCGATCGCACGGCGACCAGCAACACGTTCGTCATCTCCGCGAACCGCCCGTTGGGCGAACGCTGGCAATTCATGGCCGACCTTTCGGCGCTCGAACTCGGCGCGACGCCCGCGTCCTTCGGCGTGGTTGCGACCAGATCGACCGGTCTCGACAAGAACGCGGCCGTGCAATTGGCGGGCTCGAGCCTGCTGCAGGCGGCCGATCTGCACATTTTCGGGCTGCGCTTCGACGACTCGCCGACGGCGCGCAGCACGACCCTGTCGTGGGACGCGCGCTTCGTGGTGCACGGTGCTTGGCGCATGGGGCCCCGTTTGAGCGTCGAGCAAATGAACAACCCGACAATGGGCGGCAGGCAAATGCTCTATCTGCCGCAGCTGCAGACCGACTGGACCGGCAGGACCCAGATATTCGAATTCACGGCGGGCTACCAAATGCTGAACCAGCAGGCGGTCTTGCAGCCGCAGTCGCTGACCGGGCAAGCACAAACCGGCGCGGTGAATCAGCGCTCGCTGTATATTTCAGCGGCATATCGGGTGCGTTTCTAGGAAGGCATGAAAATCCGCGCGGCGTTTATTCTGGTGCTGAGCGCGCTGGCCTCGTGTACGGCGCAGCCGCGCGCCCCCCACCCGCGCGCGGCGGCGCACGTGTTCTTCGATGAACGAACGGGCAGCACCTTGTCGGTGGTCGATGCGCCGCTGATCTTTGCGCGCGCGCGCTCGGACGTCGCCGCGTTCGCGCAAGACTATGCGACGCTCGTGGCCGTCGGCGTCGATCTGTCCGGCCGGGACGTCGAATATTTGATGCTGTATCGCTGGTCGACGGTCGATCCGCGCATGTCGGCGCCGCCGGGCGCGAACGAGGGTGAACTGCATATCATCGCCGACGGCCGGCTGATCGACTTGAAGCCGCTGGCGCAGCTCCCGGTCGGCTTGTCGCGCCGCCGCCTGCTGCACGTGCCGAATCACGGCGATGTCATCGCCTACGCCTACGAAGTCGCACCCGGCGCCTTGCGGTTCATCGCGACGAGCCGCGACCTCGTGCTGCGCATGCCCGAGGAGCCGCTCGCTCTACCGTTCACGCTGTGGGCCGACGGGCGCGCCGCATTGGCCGAGTTCGCAGGCCCCGCGGGCGCTCCCTAGTCGGCGGCTTGCTGGTCGCCGTACAGCGACTTCTTCAGACGCCAGCGGCGATACGACCACAGCCAGTCCGCGGGGCTCGCGAGGACGTCTTTCTCGCAGGCGCGCGCGTAGCGCTCGGTGATCGCACCCGGTTCGGTCACTTCGCGCCCGTCCCACAAGCGTTCGAGCGCGACGACGTAGCGGCCGCGCGCGACGCGCCGCATGCCGTGATAGAAAACCGGCAAACGCAGCGCCCGTGCGATTTGCTCGCCGCCCAGGTAAAACGCCGTCTCTTGGCCCAGGAATTGCGTCCAATGGCGCCGGTCGGTCGACACCGGCGCCTGATCGGCGTTCATCGCGAGCACGCGCACGATGCCGCGGCGGCGCAAGGCATCGGCGAGCAACTCCTTCGCGGGCACGAGGCGGGCGCCGAAGCGCGTGCGTATCGACAGCATCAGCCGTTCGGCCCAGGCGTCATGCAAGGGCTTGTAGGCGGCGTCGACCGGATAGCCCATGCGCAGCGTCACGCCCTGGAGGAGCCACTCCCAATTGCAGAGGTGCGAGGTCAAGAACAAAACCGTGCGGCCCTCACCCAAGGCCTCGAGCGCGATTTCAGGATTCTCGATGCGTACGCGCTCGCGCATGTCGTGCGCATCGATCGTCGCGCCTTTGAGGATCTCGACGCTGACATCGCAGAAATTCTTCAGGAACTGTTTGTGCATCCGCCGGCGCTCGGCCGGGCTCGCCGCAGGGAATACTTGCGCTATTTGTTCCGCAATCACGCGCCGGCGGTGCCGCACGACGTAGTAGGCGAGGAAATAGAGGAATCCGGACAGCGCGTACAGTACGCGCATCGGCCAGCGCGATATCCAGGCGATCATGCGATTAAATGGTGCCGCAAGAGAGAATCGAACTCCCGACCCACGCATTACGAATGCGTTGCTCTACCAGCTGAGCTATTGCGGCACTGGAACCTAAAAGGGCCCGCATTCTAACCCGTGGATTCCACCGATGAAAGGCTGCCGCCATGTTTCGCGACCTCGCGCAAGGTCTTCGGCAGCGCAAAAACCACGTGTTCCTCGCGTCCTTTGAGCTCTTCGGCCACCTCGCCGCCCCATTCGCGCAGTTTCTCGATGACCCCCTGGACGAGGATCTCGGGCGCCGAGGCGCCCGCGGTCACGCCGACCGTGGAAACGCCGTCGAACCATTCACGCCGCAGGTCGGCCGGACCGTCGACGAGATAGCCGCCCTTCCCCGATTTGCCCGCGATCTCGCGCAAACGGTTGGAGTTGGAACTGCTCTTCGAGCCGACGACGACGAGCGCGTCGCAGCGCTCGATCAGCCCCTTGACGGCGTCCTGGCGGTTCTGCGTCGCATAGCAGATGTCTTCCTTCAGCGGCGCCCGCAGCCGCGGAAAGCGTCTGCGCAACACTTGGATGATCGAGGCCGTGTCGTCCATAGACAGCGTGGTTTGGGTCACGAACGCCAATTGATCGGGGTTCTTGACTTGAATGTCCTCCGCATCCTGGACCGTTTCGATCAATACCATGCTGCCGCCTTGCGCGGAATCGAACCGGCCCATCGTGCCCTCGACCTCCGGGTGGCCGGCGTGGCCGATCAGCAGTACCTCGCGCGCGTCGCGCGCATAGCGCGCGACCTCGATGTGCACTTTCGCGACGAGCGGGCAGGTCGCATCGAAAACCGTGAGTTGCCGCCGCTGCGCCTCCGCCTCGACCGCGCGCGCGACGCCGTGCGCGCTGAACACGACCGTCGCGCCGTCCGGCACATCGGCGAGTTCCTCGACGAACACTGCGCCGATCTCCCGCAGGCGGTCGACCACGTATTTGTTGTGCACGATTTCATGGCGCACGTAGATCGGCGCGCCGAACAAGTCGATCGCGCGCTCGACGATGTCGATCGCCCGATCGACCCCGGCGCAGAAGCCGCGCGGATTGGCCAATAAGATTTGCATCAGTGTTTCCGCCTGGAGTCGAGAAGCGCATCCAGCAACAAAAGTCCGGCGCCGATCGTGATCGACGAGTCGGCGACGTTGAAAGCCGGAAAATACGCCTGATTCCAATGAAAGTGAATGAAATCGATCACCGATCCCAAACGCACCCGGTCGACGAGGTTGCCGAGCGCGCCGCCGAGAACGAGCGCGAGCCCCGCAGCGAGCAGGCGATTCGCGCGGCTGTGCAGCCGGCATAGCCAGCCGGTGATGCCGATGCTCACGCCGCCGGCGAGCGCGATGAACAACCAGCGCTGCCAGCCGGACGCGGACGCCAAGAAGCTGAACGCCGCGCCGTTGTTCTGCATCCGCGTGATGTCGAGGATCGGCAGCACGCGCGTGAACTCGAATTCGCCGTAGTGGCGCGCGATGTAGGTCTTGCTCGCTTGATCGGCGAGCACGATGAACGCCGACAACAGCAGCCAGCGCCAGCCGTCGGCGCGATTCTTCGAATCATTCATGCGAATTTCCGCTCCTCTCCGGGACCTTCGACGTTGACGACGCAACGGGTGCAGAGTAGCGGATGCCGCGGGTCGCTGCCGACGTCGCTGCGCAGGTGCCAACAGCGCACGCATTTCGCCTGGCTCGTCGGGTGCACCTGAATCCAGACCTCATCGAGGCTCGTGCGCACCGCGTCCGCGGGCGGCACGTCGCGCGCGACGACGCGGGCCTGGCTCGTGATCAGCAGGAACCGCAATTCGTCGTGCAGGGCCTCGAGCCGCACGGCCTGCGCGGCCGGCGCATACACCGTGACTTCCGCCTCGAGCGGCGCGCCGATCGCGCCCGCGGCGCGCAGGCGCTCGAGTTCGCGCGCGACATCGGCCTTCAGCGCGATGAACGCCGGCCACTCGACCACCGCGGCGCGCTCCGCCCCCGCCGGGAATGCATGCCATTGCGACAGGAGGACCGATTCGCCGCTCGCGCCGGCGAGAAAGCCCCAGACCTCGTCGGCCGTGAAACTCAAGATCGGCGCGATCCAGCGCACCATCGCGTGCGCGAGGTGGTGCAGCGCGGTCTGCGCCGAACGGCGCGGCGGGCTCGCGGCGCCCGTCGTGTACAGGCGGTCCTTGATGATGTCGAGATAGTAGCCGCCGAGTTCGACGACGCAGAAATTGTGGACTTTCTGGTAGATCTCGTGGAACTCGTAATTGCGGTAAGCGGTGAGAAGTTCGGCCTGCAGCGCGAACGCCTTGGATACGGCCCACTGATCGATCGCGACCATGTGCTCCCACGGCACCAGATCGTGCGCGGGATCGAACAGATGCAGATTGCCGAGCAGGAAACGCAGCGTGTTGCGGATTCGCCGGTAGGAATCCGCGATGCGCTTCAGGATCTCGTCCGAGACGCTCATCTCGTTCGCGTAGTCGGTCGCGGCGACCCACAGGCGCAGCACGTCGGCGCCGAGCGTGCCCGTCAGCTTCTGCGGCACGAGAATATTGCCGAGCGACTTCGACATTTTGCGGCCCTTCTCGTCGACCGTGAAGCCGTGCGTGAGCACCGCGCGGTACGGCGCGCGGCCGTGCATCGCCACCGAGGTCAACAGCGAGCTGTGGAACCAGCCGCGATGCTGGTCGGAGCCCTCCAGGTACAAATCCGCCGGCGCGGTGACTTCGGGGCGCATCGCATGCAGGCAGTGGTGCACGACGCCCGAGTCGAACCAGACGTCCATGACGTCGCTCGCCTTGTCGTAGTCCGCGGCCTCCGCGCCGAGCAATTGCGCCGCGTCGAGATCGAACCAGGCGTCGATGCCGTCCCGCTCGACCCGCCCGGCGACCGCTTCGATGAGCGCGGCGGTGCGCGGATGGAGCTCGCCGGTCGTCTTGTGCACGAACAGCGGGATCGGCACGCCCCAGGTGCGCTGGCGCGAGACGCACCAGTCGGGGCGGCCCGCGATCATGTTGGTGATGCGCTGCTCGCCCCACTGCGGCATCCAGTCGACGTGCGTGATCGCCTCGAGCGCGCCGCGGCGCAGGCCCGCCTGTTCCATGCTGATGAACCACTGCGGCGTCGCGCGGAAAATCACCGGCGTCTTGTGCCGCCAGCAATGCGGATACGCGTGCTGATACGGCTGCGCGAGCAGCAGGCGGCCGTGTTCCTGCAGAACCTCGATCACATGCGTGTTCGCCTCGAACACGTACTCGCCCGCGAACAGCGGCGTCGAGGGCAGGAACCGGCCGTCGCCGCCGACCGGATTGTCGACGTCCAGGCCGTAGCGGCGGCCGACCGCATAGTCCTCGAGACCATGCGCCGGCGCCGTGTGCACCGCGCCCGTGCCCGCGTCGAGCGTCACGTGATCGCCGAGCACGACGGGCACGTCGCGGTCGTAGAACGGATGGCGCAAGCGCATGTGTTCGAGCGCCGCGCCGGCGGCGGTCGCGACGAGTTCCCAGCGCGCCTCGCCGAACGACGGCAGAACCGCCTCGAGGCGCTCGGCCGCGAGTACGAGACGCTCGCCGCCGCGCTCGATCAACGCGTATTCGAACTGCGGGTGCACGGCAACCGCGCGGTTCGCGGGCAGGGTCCACGGCGTCGTCGTCCAGATCGCGACCGACGCGGGGGCATCGCTTTCCTCGGTATGAAAGCGCTGCGCAAGATCGTGCGCATCGGCGACCGCGAAGCGTACGAAAATACTCGGCGAAGTCGCCTCCTCGTATTCGACCTCGGCCTCCGCGAGCGCCGAGCGGCAGTTCATGCACCAGTGCACGGGCTTGTAGCCCTTGTACAAATGCCCGTTCTCGATGATGCGCGAGAACGCGCGCAATTGTTCGGCCTCGAAGCGCGGCATCATCGTCATGTAGGGCCGCTCCCAATCGCCGAGCACCCCCAAGCGCTTGAAATCCGCGCGCTGCGAATCGACCTGTTCGCCGGCGTATTTGCGGCACGCGGCGCGAAACGCCTTCGCATCGAGCTTATTGCCTACGCGGCCGTGCGTCTTCTCGATCTGCATCTCGATCGGCAGGCCGTGGCAGTCCCAGCCCGGTATATACGCCGCGTCGTAGCCATCGAGCGTGCGCGCCTTGACGATGATGTCCTTGAGGATCTTGTTGACCGCGTGGCCGAGGTGAATCGCGCCGTTCGCGTACGGCGGCCCGTCGACGAGCACGAACGGCGGCCGGCCGTTCGCGGCCGCGCGTATCTTGTGATAAAGGCCCGTGCGCTCCCACTCGGCGAGCATCTTCGGCTCGCGGTTCGCCAGATCCGCCTTCATCGGAAAGCCGGTATTCGGCAAATTAATCGTACTTTTGTAGTCGGCCACAATCCACCTTAAGCTAACAGCCGCCGCGCTTCGGCGGCGTCGCGCCGCATCTGCGCGACCAGCAAATCCAACGACTCGAACTTCGCCTCGTCGCGCAATTTCGCGACGAATTCGATTTGCAGCGCGCAACCATACAAATCGCCGTCGAAATCGAACAAATGCACCTCGAGCAACGGCGCGACCCCGCCCACCGTCGGGCGCGTGCCCAGGCTCGCGACCCCCGCGAACGTGCGTCCGCCCGCGTCGGCGGCGCGCACCGCGAGCACGCCCCAGAACGGCGGCTTGCGCCGGCCCAGCCGCAGATTCGCGGTCGGGAAGCCGAGCGTGCGCCCGAGCTTCTGTCCGTGCACGACGCGGCCACGCATGCGGTACGGGCGGCCCAGCAAGCGCGCGGCGCCGGCGAAATCGCCGCTCTCGAGGCGCCGGCGCACGGCGGTGCTGCTGACACGCACCGAATCGAACACGAACGGCGCGATCTGTTCGACCGCGAAGCCGTGGACGCGCCCCGCTTCGCGCAGAGTCTCGATGGTGCCGGATGCCCGGCAGCCGTAGCGGAAATCGTCGCCGACGACGATGTGCCGCGCGCCCAACGCGCGGACGATCAAATCGCCGGCGAATTGCGCCGGGCTCATCGCGCGAATTTGCTCGTCGAACCGCAAGGTCACGAGGCGGTCGACGCCGTACTCGGCGAGCGCCATGAACTTCTCGCGCCAACGCGTGAGCCGGGGCGGCGCACCCTCGGGATCGATGAATTCCTTCGAACTCGGCTCGAATGCCAATACCGTCGCCGGGCACGAAAGTTCCGCCGCCCGGCTCTTCAGCACGCGCAGCATCTGTTGATGCCCGAGGTGCACGCCGTCGTAGTTGCCGACGGTCAACACGCAGCCCCGATGGCGCGCCGAGAGATTATGTAGGCCGCGAACGAGTTCCATGGCTAAAAATCGCGATTATACGGAACTTTGCGCCGGATCAGTGGCGAAGATCCCGGGGCCGCGCGCCGAGCGCGAACAAGCTGCCGAAATATACGGCGGCGCCGACGACGACGCAGAGCGCGAGGTGCAGGGCGCGCTCCCAGCTGCCCATGGCCAGCCAGCGCGACGTCGCGCCCGCGAGCCGGACGAGCACGACCGCCATCGCGGCGCCGGCGCCGGCGACACGCAGGATCAGCGGCCGCCAGCCCGGCGCCGGACGCAGCACGCCGCTCTTGCGCAGGCCGCGGTACAAGAGGATCGCGTTGGTGCACCCGGCCGCGCTCGTCGACAGCGCGAGAAAGGCATGCGGCATCGGCAGTTTCTTGAAGTAGACGAGCGGCGCGACGAGGAATAAATTCAGGCCGACGTTGATGCCGAGCGAGATCAGGCTCGTGCGCACCGGCGTGCGCGTGTCCTGGCGCGAAAAATAGCCGGGTGCGAGCACCTTGACGAAGCTGAAGCCCAGCAGGCCGAGCGAAAAGGCCATCAAGGCATAGGTCGTCATGCGCACGTCGCCGGCGTGGAATCGCCCATGGCCGAATATCGTCGCGATCAACGGCCCGGCGAGCAAGAACAGCGCAACCGCCGCCGGCAGCACGACGATCAAGACGAGCCGGAGCGCCCAATCGAGCGTCGCCGACAGCCGCTCGGGCGCGGCCGCCGCATGATGCGCCGACAGGCTCGGCAGAATCACGGTGCCGAGCGCGACGCTGAACACCCCTAGCGGGAATTCCATCAAGCGCGACGCAAAATACAGCCAGGACACGCTGCCGGTCGCCAGAAACGAGGCGATCTGCGTATCCAGGAGCAGGCTCACCTGCGCCATCGACGAGCCTAAGATCCCGGGACCCATGAGCCGCGCGACGCGGCGCACGCCCTCGTGATCCCAGCGCCAGCGCGGCCAGCCGAGGAGCCGCAGGTGCATGACGAAAGGCACCTGGTAGGCGACTTGAATCACGCCGCCGACGAACACCGACGCGGCGAGCACGAGGCCGGGCTCGGCGAAATGCGGCGCGATCCACACCGCCGCGATGATCATCACGAGATTCGAGAGGACCTGCGTGAACGCCGGCGGCCCGAAACGCCCGTAGCTGTTGAGCACGCCGCTGCAGAGCGCCGTCAGCGAGACGAACAGGATGTACGGGAACGTGAGCCGCAGCATTTCGACGGTGATTTCGTGACGCGGGCCGTTCAGCTTGAAGCCGGGTGCGAACGCCCAGACGATCACGGGCGCGGCGATCATGGCGATCACCGAAACGACGAACAGCGCAAGACCGAGCGTCCCGGCCGCACCGCTGACGAGTTCCTTGACCTCGGCCTCGCTGCGGCGCTGTTTGTATTCCGAGATCACCGGCACGAAGGACTGCGAGAACGCCCCTTCGGCGAACAGGCGGCGCAGGAAATTCGGGATCTTGTAGGCGACGAGGAACGCATCGGCGAGCGGCCCCCCGCCGAACAAGTGTGCCTGCGCCATGTCGCGCAGCAAGCCGGTAATGCGCGACAAAAGGGTCATCAGCCCCAAAGTCGTCGTGGATTTGAATATGGCGCGGCTCATGCGTGGCCGACACTATAGCAAGCGCCGCGCCGGCGGATTGACAACGCAGGGCACTGAACGCAGAATACGCGGCTCTTTTGCGGCGTCCCTGAACCCGCAACATCTGAAGGAGTCTCGCTTGGCCAATACGAAATCCGCGGAAAAAGCGGCGCGACAATCGACGGTGCACCGCGCCCGCAACGACGCGCTCACCTCGAAGCTGCGTACCGCGATCCGCAAAGCGACGCTTGCCGTCAAAGAGGGCAAGCCTGCCGAAGCCGCCGCCGCGCTCGCGGAAGCGACCCCGGTGATCGACGGCATGGTCAACAAGGGCATCATCCACCGCAACAAGGCCGCGCGGCACAAGAGCCGGCTGACGAAGCAGGTCAACGCGCTCGCGAAGTAGCCTCGAGGCGCCGCAGCTATTGCGGCGCCGCGGCGGCTGCGGCGCGCGGATGCTCTTCCAGATAGCGCATCACCGCCTGTTTCAATTCCGCGGTTCCCGCGCCGGTCGCGCCCGAGATCCGCAGCACCGGCCCCTTCCAACGCAGGCGCCGCACGATCTCTTTCTCGCGCTTCAGCGCCTCGGACGGCTCGACCAGATCGATCTTGTTGAGCACGAGCCAACGCTCCTTCGCGACCAGGTCCGCGGAGAATTTCTTGAGTTCGCCGACGATCGTGCGCGCATCGCGGACCGGATCGGCATCCGGATCTAGCGGCGCGATGTCGACCAGATGCAGGAGCACGCGCGTGCGCTGCAGATGCTTCAAGAAGCGGATCCCGAGTCCGGCGCCCGCCGCCGCGCCCTCGATCAATCCCGGAATATCGGCCATCACGAAGCTGCGGCCCGGACCCAAGCTCACGACGCCGAGATTCGGATGCAGGGTCGTGAACGGATAGTCGGCAACTTTCGGCCGCGCCGCCGATACCGCGCGGATCAGCGTCGATTTACCGGCGTTCGGCAGACCGAGTAGCCCGACGTCGGCGATCAGCTTCAATTCCAGCATCAGCTCGCGCTTTTCCCCCGGCAGGCCGGTGCCCGACTTGCGCGGCGTGCGGTTCGTGCTCGACTTGAAACGCGTATTGCCCCAGCCGCCCTTGCCGCCCTTCGCGACCAGCAGGGTCTCGCCCTCGTGCGTCAAATCGCCCAAGGTCTCGCCGGTGTCGATCTCCGTGACCGTCGTGCCGACCGGCACCGCCACGTACAGGTCGTCGCCGCCGTGGCCGGTGCAGTCGTTGCCGCTGCCGGGCTCGCCGTTTTGCCCCTTGTAGGTGCGCGAGATGCGAAAATCGGCGAGCGTGTTCATTCCTTCGACGGCTTTCAGGTAAACGCTGCCGCCCAAGCCTCCGTCGCCGCCGTCCGGCCCGCCGAACGGGACGAACTTCTCGCGCCGGAAGCTCACGCAGCCGCGGCCGCCGTTTCCGGCCTGAACCTTGAGCTTGGCTTCGTCGATGAATTTCATGATGGCTTAGGCCTTACGAATGAAAAAGGGACAGGCGCCCGCCTGTCCCTTCGCTCGAAATCCGCACGCGGCCCTCATGCGGAGCGGCGCGAACGCCGCCTATTTGGCGATGACGTTGACGAAGGTCCGCTGTTCGCGGCCCTTGACCGAAAATTCTACGACGCCGTTCGCGGTCGCGAACAGCGTGTGGTCGGTGCCGATGCCGACGTTCACGCCGGGACGGTAGGGCGTGCCGCGCTGCCGGATGATGATGTTGCCCGAGAGCACCGACTCGCCGCCGAATTTCTTGACGCCGAGCCGCTTGGAATGTGAGTCGCGGCCGTTACGTGTACTGCCGCCCGCTTTTTTGTGTGCCATGGATTATGTCTCCTCGAAACCCTTAAGCGACGATCTTCGTGATCTTGACGTCGGTGTAGAACTGGCGATGGGTGCCCGCACGCTTGTAGTGCTTGCGGCGCCGGAATTTGACGATCACCACCTTATCGCCCTTACCGTGGCTCTCGACGGTCCCGACGACCTTCGCGCTGCCGACGAACGGCGTGCCGATCTTGACGTCGGCGCCCGCGCCAACGAGAAGGACTTCATTGAATTCGACGCTCGCACCTTGCGCCGCATCGAGCTTCTCGATACGGACAACGGCGCCTTCTTGAACGCGGTACTGTTTACCGCCCGTGGCGATCACGGCATACATCGTTACGACTCCAGATGGGCGGCCCGTGGGGGCCCGCAAAAGAGCCGCGGAGTATACGTTTTGAAGGGCTCCGGGTCAATTTTCATCGCAACACGCCGCAGGGCGGCGCGGCACGCCGTCGGGCACCCCGGTGCGAACTTCGGTACCATACGCGCGAGCGCTCCATGACACTAGAAAAAATTCGTGCGTTGGTCACCGCAGACTTTGCGGATGTCGATCGAGTCATCAAAGAGCGGCTACACAGCCCGGTTGCCCTGGTCGACCAAGTCGCCACCTACATCATCCATTCGGGCGGCAAGCGCCTGCGGCCGCTGCTGGTGCTGCTGTCGGCGAAGGCCTGCGGGCATACCGGCCGGCGCCATGTCGAGGCCGCCGCGATCATCGAGTTCATCCACACCGCGACCCTGTTGCATGACGACGTCGTCGACGGCTCGTCGATGCGCCGCGGCCGTCAGACCGCGAACGAGGTCTTCGGCAACGCGGCGAGCGTCCTGGTCGGGGATTTCCTGTATTCGCGCGCGTTCCAGATGATGGTGACTCTCGACCGCATGCAGATCATGAAGATCCTCGCCGAGGCGACCAACGCGATCGCCGAGGGCGAAGTGCTGCAGCTGATGACCGCGCGCGATCCGATGACGACCGAGGCGCGCTATTTCGACGTCATTCACCGCAAGACCGCGCGCCTGTTCGAGGCCGGTGCGCAGATCGGCGCGGTCTTGAGCGGCGCTGCGCCCGAGATCGAACTCGCGCTCGCGCACTACGGCAAACACATCGGCACCGCGTTCCAGCTGATCGACGATGCGCTCGACTATCAGGCCGACGAGAGCAGCATCGGCAAGCATTTGGGCGATGACCTCGCGGAAGGCAAGCCGACGCTGCCGCTGATCCACGCACTGCAGCACGGCAATGACGAGCAGCGCGCGATGATCCGTCATGCGATCGAGCACGGCGGCCTCGACCGGCTCCACGAAATCACACGTGCCGTTGCAAGCCTCGGGGGGCTTGCGTACACTGCGCGCCTCGCTCAAGGCGAGGCCGATCAGGCGCTTGCCGCGTTGTCACCCCTACCCGAGAGCGTGTACAAAGAAGGCTTGCGCGAACTGGCGAAGTTCGCGATCGCGCGCAAGAGTTGAGGGTTTTCGCCGAATTCGGGGTGTAGCTCAGCCTGGTAGAGCACTACGTTCGGGACGTAGGAGTCGCAGGTTCAAATCCTGTCACCCCGACCAATAATTACAAGTACTTAGAGTGCACCGAGCGCACTCAATGGCAAAACGCCGGCGGCTTCCACCCCTGTTCCACTACGCTGCGCGAAGCCGCTGGCTTGTCACGCGGCGATAATCTCCCGCAGCACTTCAGGACGACGTGCCGCAATCGCGAGTAGCGAACGTGCAGCGCCAGAAGGTTGGCGCCTGCCTTGCTCCCACTCTTGCAGCGTTCGCGTTGAAACGCCGAGCACTTCGGCAAATTGTTGCTGCGAGAGACCGGTGCGTGTGCGCGCCTCGGTGATCGCAGAGACTGGAACGCGGTGTACGTGCCCCGCCTGCCCGGCCTTCATTTCTCGCACCGACGCCAGCAGTTCCGCGCCGATGTCACGGGCTGCATCGCGTTTGCGCAGCGCCTTTTCACTCAACTTAGCCATTGATCGTCTCCCGAATCGTGTTAAGCGTCTTCGCTGGAATCGAATCCTTCACACCCTTGGCGTACATCACGAGCAGATAAATCACGCCATCAGTCAAGCGGTTGTAGTGAATCACCCGTACTCCGCCGCGCTTACCGGTGCCGGGGCGCGACCAGCGAACCTTTCGACAGCCGCCCGAACTCTTGATGACATCACCAACCTCGGGGTGCAGTGCCAGCCACGCCACAAACTCTCCGCGTTCATCCTCGGTCCAATAATCCGGCCACAGGCGAGTGAAGGTCGGCGTTTCGATGACCGTGTACACAATTGGATTATACGTCTAAGACGTATCTACGTCAAAGACGTAGTCGGGGTAGGATCCCGCACGGCCAATGACACGACTGACAATGCCAGACCACCGATTCATAGCGCCGGAACCGCGGCGACGATCAGCGAAGTGGACTAATTCTGGTAAGCGCCTCAGTTGGCAGGCGCTGCTGTGTCTTCGGAAGCTCATGTCCGGTGGCCACGACCGCGCAGCCTTGTCCAAGAGCGCCTTCGGCGCTCTTGCGCCGCTCACAGTCGAATACCTTCTGCCGCGATGTTCCGCAGCAAGGCGGGAGTGGAGTAATCTTCCGGGTGCTCCCATTCGCTTTCCCAGATCGGTAGCGGCGAAATATAGACCCCCGTCTCCAACAGGACATCGATCGCCGCGTCATCCATGGCCCAGGCGGTACGAAGGAGGCCCTGACCTCGCGACTCGCGGTCCAGAAATACCGCCACATCGACGTCGCTCTCATCATGAAAGTCGCCGCGGGCGTAGCTACCGCACAGCAACGCCCCGGTCACGTTGAACGTGCGTGAGACCTTCTCCGGAAACTGACCAACGGCCGGCGCGATCGCCGGATCGGTGCGGCTGGTGACGAGCTGTCCTATCTTGGCGGGCCGAGTTTCAACAAGCGTTCGGCGTTCGCCCGCCCCACTTTGAGCCGGGCCTCGCCCTCGAGCGGGCAGTTCTCGAACCAGCTTGCGCCTTCGGACATGCTC
>VFSW01001496.1_pt1 | contig 35719 bp, 27 predicted proteins | sample 5358111 | NCBI WGS metagenome assembly VFSW01 (sample SAMN11554181, study PRJNA540505) | mine drainage metagenome | isolation source: sediment from site ElyBrook_90M | place: USA: Ely Copper Mine, Vershire, VT | collected 2017 | reverse complement strand
GCCAACCCCGCCAGGTCCGGAAGGAAGCAACGGTAACGGGCCAGTGCGTGTGCAGCAGGTCACCCGGTGCACTAAAAGAGCCGATAGCCGTCTGAATTCTGGCAGCGGTTGCATCTCCCAACGACAACCTTCCGATTTTGTGGCATGGACCTGCGTGCGAGTGAGTAGACAGGTCTGGCGATCCTCAGGCTGCCCTGGAGAGCGCGCCTTTTTCCCGTTCCGCGCTGCGCGTGCGGAGCTTATAGAAGCCGAACGCGATCAGATTCGAGAGCAGGATCGTCGACAGAATCTTGATCGCGTACACGTGCGCGTTGACGACGTTCACGAACGGATACGCCGAGATCAGCAGGCTGAAGAGCGTCGCCAGGAATCCCACGGCCGAGGTCCACTTGAGCCAGCGCGGCAGCGAGCGGCGCACGGCTACGGCTCCGATGAGCGGGATGGCAAACATCGCGAGATACGCGACCTCATAGTGGGTCAGACAAGCGTTGGTGAGAAGTTGGTAGGCCTCCTGCGCGTGGACGCCGGAAGTCGCAAGCAGAACGAGTGCAAAGGCGATCACGCTGGTCGCGAGAATGGAGTTCGTCGGCGTGGCGTGCCGCGGGTGCAGCCGCGTGAACCACGCAGGCACCAGATGGTTCCAGCCGGCGGCCATCGGTAGCCGCGTGACGCCCGTGAATAGATAGCTCGTTGCTCCAAGAAGACGGAACTGCAGCAGCAGGATGGCGAGGATCGCGGCGACGTTGCCGATGCCGGACGCGCCCAGAGTCAGCCGCATGGCCTGCGGAATCGGCGCAATGAAATCGATGCGGGCGCGCGGCACCAGGGCCACGATCGACGCGGTGCCGAGAATGAACATCGCGCAGATCACGGGTGAGGAGATCACGACCGATCGTCCGATGGATCGAGCCGGGTCGCGGCTTTCACCGGCAAGGATGGCGATGTACTCAAGGCCGCACAGGGCGCCGAAGAGCATCTGCCCGAAGAGCGCGAGCATGCGCAGGTCGTGCGGCGGGGCGGCGATCGTGAACGGCGAATAGTGGATCGGCTGATGGCGCGCATGGGCAACCAGCGGCAGCAGAATGAGCCCGCCGAAGACAAACAGGATGGCAACGCCGCCGACATTGTGGATCCACTTGCCGAGTTCGAGGCCGCGCAGCGCGGCCAGGGTGATGCCGGTTAGCATGACCAGCACGATCACAAGCGAGACCACGCGGCTCTCCGGCAGCCAGCGCGCAGCCGGACCGATCAGGTACGAAATCTCCGTCGGCATCGCGAAGAGGATCGAAGCCACGACCGCGATGCCGTAGACCCACAGGTTCCACGCCGTGAGAAAGCCGCCGAGGTCGCCGAATGCCTGGCGCGCCCAGATGTAGAGACCGCCTTCGAGTGGCATGGCACGATTCAGGCAGATGACCGAGGCCGCCATCGGGACATAGAACAGGAGCATCGTCGCAACCCAGATGAGCGACTGCGCCGGACCAAGCCCGCCGGCGACGCCGACCCAGGAGCTGCCGACGACGCACAGGATCTGGGCGAGCACGAGGTCGCCGAGGCCGAGGGCGCGATGCAGTCTGGGGCCCGACTCGGAACGCGAGCCATCACGCTGGGGCATGGTTCAGACATAGTCGCACAGAAACGGCGTTCCGTGATCGCCGATTCAGCGTTCCCTTGCCGAGCCGGCGCCCATCAGGATGAGCGAGCGTTGCACGAAAGGCGACCAGACCAGCAGCGCCGTGGAGGCCAGGGCGAGTCCCATGTTGATGTGGTGCAGAAGCAGGAAAGGGGAGAGCGACCACAGGACGTCGAAAGGGAGCAGAAAGGGCCAGATGCGCAGGTATTTCTCGCGCAGTCGTGGAGCGCGAAAGAGCACAGCACTGAACAGGAAGGCACGAACGGGAATCAGGATTGCCGCCGTGACAATCAGCGTCGTGAAGACAGCGACCGGGTGCGTCAGCGGCGTGAGGAGGTCCTGGATCTCGGCGAGATTGGCGAGCGCTCCGATGTAGAAGCCGAGATACATCAGCTGGAAGCCGAGGAACAGATTGCGCGGGACCGGATGCCGAACCTTGGGGAGTTCGTCGGGAGTCGTCAGAATGTGCAGGGACTCGTCAGCCGGCTGCGGTCCCCGGTCCGGGGGTGCCGATGTTTCGGGCGTGGAGAGGCCGTTGGCGCCAATGCGCTCGGCGTCGATTCGTTGGACCGGCGCGACGAAGCGATAACCGCGGCGGGCCAGCGTCTCGATAAAACGCGGGCTCGCTGCGGAGTCGCCGAGGGCTTCGCGGATGCGGTTGACCGCGGAGTGGACGCCATGCTCGGCGTCGACGTTGACGCCGTCGGGCCAGAGAGCGCGTACGATGTCGTCGCGCGTCAACAGCTCGCCGGGGCGGTCGAGCAGCAGGCACAGGACCTGAAAGGGCTGCGCGTTAAGCCGGAGACGGATGCCCTGGCGGCGCAGCTCGCCGGTAGCCGTGTCGGCCTCGAAGGCTCCGAAGCGGTAGCGTCGCGGCGGGCCGGATGCGTCTGGCGATTCAGGCATCGTCTCGGGGACAAGTGTAGTCGATGGGCGTCGCTTTTCCGGCGTTTCGCGCGATGGAGAACTCGGGGCAACTCCTGTGAGTGGAATCGGTTGCGCCGTGAGAAACATTCCTGTAACAAGCGAGGAACCATGCATTGCCAGGAAGGGCCGAGAGGGGCATGGTGAGAGGCGTGGTGAGCGGCATGAGGCGGTTGGTTCTGAGCTTCGCGGTGGTTTATGGGATGTTGGCGTCGCCGGCCTGGGCCGAGGCTCCCGCGAAAGCGGTCGCGGCCTTCGATGGGTACGTCGCGACCGTGGAGGCTCGGCTGGCGCAACAGCATCAGGCGGATGCACTGGCCGGTGCAGCGGGCACGGCAGAGGGGCAGGCCAGGTTGCGGCGGGGCGAAGTGGTGATCGAGGAGATCAAGGCGCCGGAGGTGCCTGGGGCGATGCTGCACGATTGGCGCGGTTCGGCGTTTGCGCCCGGAGCCAAGGCGGCGGATTTCGAAAAGCTGCTGCGGAATTTCGACGGCTACCCGCAGATCTTTGCACCGCAGGTGATGGCGGCGCGAACACTTGCGGCGGATGGGGATCATGTTTTGGGAACGATGCGGGTGAAGCAGAAGCACGTGATCACCGTAGTGCTCGACACAACATACGACGTACGGTTCGGGCGGCTCGATGCGCAGGAAGGGTGGAGCGCCTCGCGCAGCACGCGCATCGACGAGATCGCGGACGCAGGAACGAGCCACGAACGGGTGCTGGGTCCAAAGGAGGAGCACGGGTTTCTCTGGCGGATCAATACCTACTGGACCTGGCAGGTGCGCGATGGCGGGCTCTATCTGCAGGTGGAGTCGGTGTCGCTTACGCGAGGAATTCCGACGGGACTCGGCTGGATCGTCGGGCCGTTTGTCGAGAGCGTTCCCCGTGAGTCGCTGGAATTCACGCTGGACGCGGCGCGCAAGGCAGTGATTCAGAAAACCCCGTAACGGAAAACAGAAAGGTAACAGTAATGGTTACACATGCGGTAGTGAGCGGTGAGGATGCGAAGTTCAGGGCGGCGGCGCGATTCAACCGGTCGCTGACGGCCGGTGCGGAGAAGCGCCTGCTGGTGTGGATGGCAGAGCGGGCGCCGAGATGGGTTACATCGGATGAACTGACGGCGCTGGGGCTGTGCGCGCAGATCGGTGCGGGCGTTGCGTACGCGCTGGCGCGTTGGGATCGGCGCGCGCTGCTGCTGGGGATTGCCTGCATCGCGCTCAACTGGCTGGGCGACAGCCTGGATGGCACGCTGGCGCGCGTGCGCCAGCAGCAAAGGCCGCGCTACGGCTTCTACGTGGATCATGTTGTGGACATCTTTGGATCCGCCGCGCTGCTCGGTGGCCTCGCAGTCTCGGGCCTGGTGCATGGCTGGATCGCCGCAGCCTTGCTCGTCGCGTTTCTCCTGCTGGCCGGGGAGAGCTATCTGGCGACTTACACACTGGGACGCTTCGAGATGTCGCAGGGCTGGTTTGGGCCAACCGAGCTGCGGATTCTGCTGATCGCTGCCAACCTCGCCTTGCTGCACAGTTCCTATGCGACGCTCTTCGGGCATCGGTGGCTATTGTTCGATATTGGCGGGGTCATCGGAGCCGCAGGAATGCTGGCGATGGCTGCGATGGTGGCCGCGCGCCACACGATCCAGTTGTTTCGTGAGGAGCCGCTGCGGTGAGCGCGTGGATCCGATGGCTCCGATTCAACGCGGTAGGCGCCGTCGGCATGGCCGTGCAACTCAGTGTGCTGGCCATGCTCAACCGGATCACAACGCATTATCTGGCAGCGACCGCGGTGGCAATCGAGATTACGCTTCTGCACAACTTTGCAGGTCATCTGCGGTACACGTGGCGCGATCGGTCGCACGACAGCAGCCTGTGGCGCCGCTGCGCGCGGTTCCACCTCTCGAACGGAGCGATATCGATGGCAGGTAATCTGGCGCTGATGCCGCTGCTGGTCGAAGAAGCGCGGATGCCGGTGGTGGCGGCGAATGCCGTAGCGGTGCTGGCGTGCTCGGCGGTGAATTTTCTGCTCAGCGACGGGTGGGTGTTCTCAAAGCAGAACGCCTAAGGGTCAGGCCGTGCGACTCAGGAGCTGCGAACGCTGAAGCCGCCTTGCCGACCGAGGCAAGCGTTATTGCGGGATCGGACGCGCGGCCGAAGCGGATTGTCGATTGGTCGGGGGTAAAGAATTCAGGGCATCCATCACAATTCCAGGGGTCAGCACCTCGGGCAGCACGTGCGCAGGAGCGTTGGGATTCGCGGGGTAGAGGGCGTAAGTGGGAACGCCGCTGCGCCCGAGAGCGGCCAGAGCCTGCGTGATGTCCGGATCCTGGTTGGTCCAGTCGGCGCGCAGCAGCACGGCGCCCGAGTCGCGCAGGCGCTGCTCGACGTCGGCGCGACGGAGGATCAGCCGCTCGTTGACCTGGCAGGAGAGGCACCAGCTGGCGGTGAAGTCAACGAAGACCGGCTTGCCGTCGGCGCGGGACTGCTGGAGAAGGGCGGGTGTGAAGGGCTGCCATTGATTCGATGAGCCAGCGGTTTGTGTTGCGGCGCTGGCGATGGGCGCCCCGAAGGCCCGCACGCTCCACACCGACGTGCCGACCGCAGCGATCAGGAAGACCGCAGCCATTGTGGTGCCCAAAGTCTTCCCCGGCCAGCGGCCCAGGAACCATCCCGCGACCGCCAGCAGCAAAAACGCCGTCAGCACACCGATCAAGGCGTTCGTTCCCGCAATCTGCGTAAAGACCCAAACCAGCCAGATCACCGTCCCGAAGATCGGAATGGAAACAGCCTGCTTGAGGACTTCCATCCACGCGCCCGGTTTGGGCAGGACGCGCGCCCAGCCGGGGAAGTAGGCGAGGGCGAGGTAAGGCAGCGCCAGTCCCAGCGCCAGTGCGCTGAACACAACGAAGCTGACCCACGCCGAGTGGGCGAGCGCATACCCGATCGCCGCTCCCATAAACGGCGCGGTGCACGGCGTAGCGACCACCATCGCCAGCACGCCGGTGAAGAAGCTGCCCGCGTAGCCTTGCTTCTGCGCGAGCGAGCCGCCCGCGCTGGTCAGCGACAGCCCGATCTCAAATTGTCCGGCGAGCGCCAGCCCCAAAAAGAAGAGCAGCATCGCCATCAGCGCGAGGAAAGTCGGCGACTGGAACTGGAATCCCCAGCCGAGCTGTCTGCCCGCGGCGCGGAGCGCGATCAAAACGGCGACGACCACCCAGAAGGAAACCAGGATCCCCAGCGTGTAGACCCACCCGTGCGCGCGCAGGCGATGCCGCTCATGCTGGGACGACTGCACCAGCGCCAGACCCTTGATGAACAGAACCGGGAAGACGCACGGCATCAGGTTGAGCAGGATGCCACCCAGGAATGCCAGGCCGGCCGCCCCCAGGATCCCGGACGAACCGGAAGAAGATGCGGGAATCGCCGCGGCTGCGGTGCCTGGCGTTGCGTGAATCTCGTACGCCGTGCCGTCCGCCAGTTCAAGAACGCCGTTCAGTTTCTGTGGTGGGGCCGGGAGAGTCTCGTCTTTAGTCAGCGTAAGCTGGACGCCGTTCGACGTGGCCTGCGCCGGCTGTGGTGCGGCGTTGGCGATGACGGTCTGATCCAGCGGGAAAAATTCAGCGCCGCCGCCCTGCGTGCCCGTCACTTGGAGCACAAATGTTTTGGCCGTCGAAGAAAAGGTGGCAGTGTCGGAAGACGGCAGCGATTTGGGGAGCTTGGCCTTAAAGCTGGCAATCAGACCCTGCGCGCCCGGATCGCTGCTGGGCGCAGACGGCATCGTAGCGTAGCCAGGACGTGTGACCGCGAGATCGGCTTTGCCCGGAATGCAGACGGCGCGGCACACCAGCCATGTCACATGCGCAGCGAGATTCACCTCAGGCTGCGCGGAATGGAAGTCCGCAGCGACCTGCATCGGGATGGGAAATACAACTTCGCCCTCATACCCGAAGTCCATCAGCGGTCCAAGCGGCAGCCGTTGCGGCGGCGGAAACTGCATCGATCCGGCCGTGACGCCGGGTGGCAGTTTCCAGTCAATCGTCGGAGGCTCGCCCGAATCGCCTGCATTCACCCAGTAGACGTGCCAGCCCGGCTCCATTTTGAAATCGAGCCCGGCGGTGAAATGCAAACCCGGATAGACCTGCGCCGGCGGCACCAGCAGGGTGACGGTGAGATGGGGCGCGGTGACAGAGGAACCAGCCTCCGCCTTGGCGGCGTAGGGGAGCGTCAGGGCCACGAGGGCCATCAGCAGGAGCGCAAGCGGCGGGAATCGGCAATCGGGGCGGCGCATGAGACGTTCTTTCAACATTGTAGGCTGCTCAAGAGACGTGGCGCAGCGCGGTTCGGATTTAGAAACCGACGAATGAGCATTCGCGAATCGCATTTACCGAATCGTAATCTTGAGTAAAGGGCGGGAATTGCGCGACAAAGGACTCACATATCCGCAGCTATTTATAGGAGAATAAAGAGCGAGCCCCACCAGAAAGGGACCCTGTCTTGAGTGCATCGACATCTTCTCCTGAAACAGCTTCTGCCTCGTCTTCTGTTGTTCGTGAAATCAGCATTGCCCACAGCCCCGACAGCGATGACGCTTTCATGTTCTACGGGCTGGCGACCAACAAGGTTCGCGTAAGCGGCTACAAGTTCACCCACGTGCTGTGCGATATCGAAACGCTGAATCAGCGGGCCATCCGCGAAGCATTCTTCGATGTGACGGCGATCTCCTTCCACGTCTATCCCTACATCCAGGAGAACTACGCGCTGATGCCGTGCGGTGGGTCGGTGGGCGAAGGATACGGGCCCATGATCGTGGCGCCCCGGCAGTACGACCTCGACGAGATTCGCAAGGTGAAGATCGCCGTGCCCGGGACCATGACGACGGCGTATCTGGCACTGAAGCTGTTCGCGCCGGAAATTGAAACCGCCGTAGTTCCTTTTGATCAGATCATCCCCGAAGTGACGGCGGGGAATTACGCGGCGGGCCTGATCATTCACGAAGGGCAGCTGACCTATCCGCGCACGGGATTGTCGAAGATTCTCGACCTCGGCGTGTGGTGGCGTGAGCAGACGGGCCTCCCGCTGCCACTAGGTGGCAATGCGATCCGGCGCTCGTTGGGTGACGCGTCCATGCTCAAGGTCACCGGGGCGCTGCGCGACAGCATTCAGTACGGCCTCGATCATCGCGAACAGGCACTGGAATACGCGATGCAGTTCGGACGCGATCTCGATACCAGCCTGGCGGATAAGTTCGTGGGCATGTACGTCAACGAACGCACGCTGGACTATGGCAGCGACGGCCGCGACGCCATCCGCAAGCTGCTGGCGATGGGCCACGAGCGCGGTGTGATCCCCCATCCGGTGCATGTGGATTTTGTCGAGTGAGAAGAGAGTTCAGCGTTTAGAGTTTCGAAACAATGAATGGCTCGGCACGGCTGCCGGGCCTTTTTCCTATTGCGGGCGGGTTTTGACGGTCGGCTCTTTGGGCGGTGGAAGAGTCTTTACCGCCGGCTCGGCGCCCGGGGGTACAGGCTTCTCCGTGGGTTCGGCCCCGTTGCGTATTTTAGCGACATAGTCGGAGAGCTGTTGCGCGGTGGCGGCCAGCAGCTGGCCTTTGTCATTCAGCGTCAGGTTCCAGACCATATATGTGCCGGGCGCGTTGCGGTCGGTGAAGACGATGCCGCGCGCGCTGCTGGCTTCGGATACGCGCAGCAGTGGCAAAGGCGCCTGGGCCAGGCCCGTCTCGGTGCCGGGGCGCGAGAGGACGTTCGCGTTGCCATAGACGATGTCGGCGTAGCAGAGCGCGAACGCGAGCCAGTTGCCATCGGGCTGAACGGCTTTGACGGCCACTTCCGGTAGAACCACGCGGTTGAAGACGGCGATGCTGCGCGGACTGCCGGTCGCGGAGCGGAAGGGCGTCGCGTTGCGATACAGAACGGGAACCACCCAGACGCGGCCCGGGCCTCTCGGAACGATGGCGGTGAAGAGGGACTCGGCTCCATCGCCGTAGTGGCGGCGGTAGTGGAGAAGCAGCTGATCCGGCATGGCGGAGCAGGTGGCGGCGTCGTAGCTCCACTCGCCGGCGTTGAGGTTGTAGCCGAAGAACGCGGCCTCGGTGGCGACTTCTTGGCGTTTCGTGCGAAGCAGGGCCCGCGTTCCCGGGTCGAGGCTCGTCGACGGAGTGTGATCGAGCATCAGGTACTTCGACTGAACGACAATGGGTTCGGCCTGCTGTGCCTGAGTCTGAGCCGCGACATGAAGGGCAGTGAAACAAGCCATGATGCAGAGGGCGAGCGCAGCACTACCGAAACTACTGCCAGGCTTGCGCTTCCCGAAGGGCATCTGGTTTCCAATCTAACAAAACGGGCAGCCGCGTGGGCTGCCCGTCCTGGGAGGGTTGGTTTCCTGGCTAGTGGGGCCGGGTCGAATGATGAACCGGAGCGTGGTGCACCGGGGCATTGGGTCCGGCCTTGGGTGCGCCATCCTTGAGGATGATCATCTCCGGCTTCTGCGTGTACGAGTCGAAGGTCGCGATGAAGGTCGCCTTCGTTCCGGCAGTCGGTACTTCCTTTTCCTTGAGCGGCGTCTTCATGTTGATGGTGAAGTCCGCTGTGTTGGACTGCTGAGCATCCTGCGTGACCGCCAGCTGCACCGTGGTGGGCGTGGCGGAGACGACGACGCCGGGGATTTCCGCGGTGACGCCGTTCATCACCGACCAGATCACGGCTTGATCTGCCGCCTGGCCGTTGGCGAGGATGAACTCCTTATCCGACAGCGCCATGTTCTTCAGCCCAGTGCTGCAGGCGGCAGGAACGTTCGGCGCCGGAGTGGAAGCAGCCGGAGCTGCCGCATTAGACCCTGGGGTTGGGATCTGCCCTGGCGTGGCCGGAATCTGTCCCGGGGTGGCCGGAATCTGCCCTGGGGTCGGTTCCGTCGCAGGAGTGGCCGGAGGCGGTGCAGGCGTTACGGCCGAGCAGCCAGCGGTGGTGACGACCGCAGTGTGAGCCAGGTCGGCAGGCGACGGGGGCGGCGGAGCCTTGGTGGGGTTATAGGCTGCGGGTGGAAAGATGTTCGCCGGAGTGCCGGCCAGCTGCTGGACATCGGCAAATCCCTCGGGCGGAGTGGAATTGCAGGCAGCATCGTTCTGCGAGCAGTGGTACTTCTTGTACCAGTACTGGGCGGCGGCCTCGATGGTCGTCTTATAACCGGCCTGTGCGAACTGCCCGGCGCGGGTAAGGAACCAGACGGCGTTCTTAATGTCCTTGGGATCCAGGTTCAGGTACGCGTTGCCGAGGTTGTAGGTGTCGACCAGGGCTGGTCCCGAGGTGGTCTGTGCCGGATCTTTAAAGGACTGCAGTTCCTTCGTGTAAGCGTCGATCTCGCCCTGCACATCCTTCTTCGCCATGTCGTCGGCACCGATGGCGCTGTAGAAGGTGGGCGTGGCCAGGTCCTTGATTTTGTCGTAGTCGGCCTGGCTCATGCAGGGATCTTTGCTGGCGGCGAGGCCCTTCTTCGCCAGGTCGGCTGCGTCATCGAGCATCTGCTGCTTGTTCCCGGCGTTGGCGGGATCATTGGCCTGCCGATTCTCCAGATAAACGGCGGCCAGGATGGCGCGCAGGTTGTTGGGGTCGGCCTGGATCAGACGCTTGGCGGCATCCAGCATTTTGGGTGCGTTCTGAGCCTGCTGATACGCGGCCATCAGCGCCTGCAGCATCTCCGATTTGGCGACGCTGTTCGGAAACTGCTGAAGGAAGGATTCGATCGCCTCAGCCTTGGCGGCTGGAGCCGACTGGCTGGTGGCGTTGGCGTAGGCGTTGTATTCCGCCGCATCCTTAATGGTGATCTGTGCGCAGTTGGCGGCTGAGCCCTGACCGGCAGCACCCTGGGCAAAGGCAGGCGGGGAGATCGCACCGGCGCACACGGTGGCCAGCGCAATCGAGGCAATCGCAAGCTTCTTCATTCAACGCTCCTGGGACAATTTCGTTTGAATCAAATCTCGGAACTCGGGCGAACGGCGCCTCTCCAGATCAGACGCAACCTTGCTGCTTACGTGATCGGCGGACCGCTGCAGCGTTGCTGGATTATAAAAAGCAAATCCGCGCACTGACAAGTTAACTCAGGCGACACTCTGCCCCCAACGCTGGATGGGATACCGTTCGATCAGGAAGGTGTTGACCGCCGTATGCAAAGAGCAAGATTACACGAGCTTTCCTAAAAAACCACCGGTAAATTTTGTCGGGACCGAAACCCGGCGGCCCCGGCGCGCACGCACCCGAGGCACAGGATTGGAGCGCGCGTCATCGCGAAGACCGGATCAGACGGATGCGCGTCGTGAAGGCGCGGCCAATGGGCTGAGAGAAGGTCAGGTACTGTGGCGAATCGACATTGTTGTAAACGACATAGGGGTTGGCCCGGTCAGTGATGTTCTCCACCAGCCCGCGCAGCCCGAAGTATTTTCCATGGAAGTGGAACCGCCATTCCAGTCCCGGGCTGAAGTCGACGTAATCCGGGAAACGATGGGATCCGGCAGCCCCCACGATCTGGTTATTGGCGTCGATCGAATCGAAGGGAAAACCGGTATGCCACTCGAACGTGTAGACGAAATCCCAGTTCCTGTGGATGGAGGGAAACCACGGCGCCCAGGCCGGAAGCCAGCCCCAGGAAAGGATTCGATTGGGCACATCCCAGCTCAGTGGTCCCTTCTGCTGCGGACCCAGGAGGGACAAAGTTGGCAGGTAATCGATCGCCGAGTTGGTGGTCGCCGAAGATCGCGTGTACGAAGCGAACAACGCGTAATTGCCGGTGAAGTTTTTGCGGGCGTCGATCTCCGCGGCATAGAAGTGATCCTGCCGATTGTTGGTGAGCACGTAGTTGCCGGAGAGCGCTCCGGACCCGTTCTGATTGGCATACACGAATTCATTCGACAGGCGCTTTTGCATGAAGCTCCCGCCGAGGTAGATCTGCTCCGGCAATCGGTGCTGGATTCCGACGCTCCAGTTGATCGCGCGAGCCTCGTGCAGCGAGGAATGGTCGGCGGTGAAGGTGGTGGTGAGTGCGGGACCGGTGGGCGTGGTGCCGTCGGCGGTGTAATACGTGTCGTAGCGTGGACCTGCCAGCGGGCGGATGAGGTATTCCAGCTGCGTGTGCTCGTAGTAAACGCCAATGCCGCCGGTAAACTTGGTCGTGCCCTCGGCTCCCGGCGGAGAGTAGTTGAAAGCGATGCGCGGCGAGAAGAGTGGGCCGCGGACGATCTGATCCCAGTCGTAGCGCAGGCCCGGCTCAATCAGAAGGCCGTGGCCCGGTTTCCAGCGATCCTCGACATAGGCGCCGACTTCAAGATTGTCGCGCGCAAAAGGCGCAGCCGGAGTGAACGTACTGCGTCGCAGGAGGGTGCGGTCCTCGCGCAGATAGTTGATGGGCGCGAAGGCGTCGTACTGGGTGAAGTCGACGTGGTCGGCGTCGATGCCGGCGCGCAGCTGATGGCTGCCCTTCCAGTTGCGTGGCGGCAGGTAGAGGTCGGCGTAGCCCTCGACCCGCTGCGAACGCGTGGTCTGCGTTTCGAAGTTGCTGCCAGTGGGGAGTTCGGGCGTGATCTGGTAGGGCGTCGAACCATGCGGCTCCCAGCCTTCGCGATAACGCATCACACCGAAGCCCCCGTCGATCATGACCCCGTTTTTGAAGCTCTGCTGATCGCGCACCCAGGGAAGCCAGGCGAGGATGTCGTGCTTGTCGGTGCTCTGCTGCGGCGTGATGGCGGAGATGCCCTCATAGGGCGAGCGGTAGTCGTTGAACAGCAGGGCTGTGGTCAGGCTGTTGCGCGGCCCGAGATTCTCCTGGAACTTGAGGAGATTGCTGCCCCGGATCAGGTGATTGGTATCGGCGTTGGAAGGCAGCTCGGGGATATAGATATCGCTGTACTGGGTGTCGATGGCTTCGAAGAACCACAGCTTGTTGCGCACCATGGGCCCGGAGAAGGTGAAGCGCGGCTCGAAGGTGTCGAAGCGAATGCCGTTGTTGCTGCGGAACGAGGGAACGAAATCGGTGGCGTCATAGCGAAACTTGTTGTCGCCCGTGGCCGTGGTCAAAGCGATCACCCCGCCGGTGGCGCGCCCATACTGCACCGGGTAACGGGTGGTTTCAGTGTCGATGGAGCGGACCGCGTCCGGGTTGATGCGCAGATCCAGCGTCCCGTAGACCGGATTGCGGATGTCGAAGCCGTCGAGCGTGTCCAGAGTCATATAGGTTGCGGCGCCGGCCACGTGCACCTGGCCCGAGGAGTCGGCGATCACCCCCGGGGTAAAGGGCAGGAGGTTGCGGATGTCGATGTTGCTGGGGTAGGGAATGTTGACGATCTCCGGAATGTCGAGCGCTTTTTGATCCGAGAGCTGCTCGGTGTCGATGCCCGGCGCCGAGGCGGTGACGTTCACCTGCTGCTGGATCAGCTCTTCGCGCGCGAGCACGATGCGGAGACTCCTCTCCGCCGGGTCCGTCCCCGGCATCACCGTCTAGTAGAAGCCCGGCCGTTCAACTCGAATAGTGTAGGGCTCGGGCTGGCGGAGAGTCCACGAGCAGCGGCCGTCGTAGTCGGTGGCGATGCGGAAGGGGGGCCGGCCCGGCTCCTCGACGACGACCTGGGCGCCCGGGATCGTCACGCCGTTCTGGTCAACGACCGTGAGCGAGACGACCCTCGGATTCCCGGAAGGATCGGCGAAATGCGAAGAAGAGAGCCCGGACTGAGCCCGTACGGCAGCGCAGGCGCACACGACGAGGAGGGCGAGCCCCTGAATTCCACGCTGCATTCGCTGCATGCGAGTCAAATCAGACAATTCGTTGGACGCAGAATACGGCACAAGGCGCGGGCGGAGTCAGGATTTGTCATCTTGTCTTCATGAGGCTGGAAATGCGGCGGGTCGCCTCTCTCGACGCCTGCCATAGCATCTGGAAAAGTACGATGCCATTCCGAAGGGTTGCGGTCGGCACCGCCGCAGGCGCACCACGCTGCGATGGTTCAGTCCGTTGTCCCTCCAAACTGTACATGGATGCTCCGGAATCGATCCGGAGTATGGTCAGCGCCTGCAACTCAGGCTCGATTGCCTGTTAATTGATCGGTTAACATGGTTGATCCCATCGAGAGTACTGCCAGAGGTTGGCCGGGACCTCAGGGAAGAGGGGACCCTGGGTGGAACCGTCCTGGATACAGCCTGTAGCGGAAATTTGCTTGCCCAATGGATCAAATCGGGAATACCGTTACGACATCTGGCAATCTCCGCGTCGCCGAACGGTGTCCCATCCCTGGAGAAGTTGGCAACGCGGCCTAATACTTGGGTTTGGCCCCCCTTATCCACAAGATGTTGGGGTGGCTCTGTTGACCATGCTTCCTGCGGGCGCTACAGTCGTTCCTAACGGCTTGCCTCGGCCTTTTCTTTCTATGGTTCAGGAGTGATCCAACCCCCATGCTGAAGCTGAAGAAGATTCAGATCCTGGGCTTCAAGTCCTTTTTTGACCGCACCGAAGTGCAGCTCCCCGGCCAGGGAATTGCCATCGTGGTGGGGCCGAACGGGTGCGGGAAGTCGAACATCCTCGATGCCGTGAGCTGGGTGCTCGGCGAGCAGAGCGCCAAGACCCTGCGCGGCGGCAAGATGGAGGACGTCATCTTCGCCGGCACCCGCGACCGCAAGCCGCTGGGCATGGCCGAAGTGTCTCTCACCCTGGTCGATCCCGAGGCATACGACGGGCCTCTCCTCGGCGAGCCCGAGGTCGTGATCGACAACGGCGATGCCGACTGGGACGAAGAAAAGATGCGCGAGCAGCGCGCCGCCGAGGTCGAGGAGATCATCGCCGAGACACAACCCGGAGTTGTGATCGGCGAGAGGGAAGTCGCTCCCGAGGGCGAAGGCGCTGATCCGGAACTGGCTGCTGCAACCGAAGCCCGCGACGAGGAGCCTGCCGCCGAAGCGTCGCACGGGGAAAAGATCCCCGACGTCGTGCTGAAGATTCGCCGGCGCAAATTTAACCGCACGCCCCAGAAGGGCGAAATGGTGGTCACACGTCGCCTGTTCCGCACCGGCGACAGCGAGTATCTGTTGAACGGCAAGCTCTGCCGCCTCCGCGACATTCAGGACATCTTCATGGGCACCGGCCTCGGGCCGGAGTCCTACGCGATCATCGGCCAGGAGCGCATCGGCCAGTTGCTCAGCTCGCGTCCGCACGATCGCCGCGCCATCATCGAGGAAGCCGCCGGCATCACGCGCTTCAAGACAAAGAAGCGGCTCGCAGAGCTGCGCCTCGAACAGGCGAAGCAGAACCTCGCGCGCGTGAACGACATCTTTGAAGAAGTGACGCGGCAGATGGCGTCGCTCAAGCGGCAGGCTGCCAAGGCCGAGCGCTATGGCAAGCTGCGCGACGAGATGCGCGAGAAGCTCAAAGTCGTCCAGGCCAGCAGGATCGCGCAGATGGATGCTCAGCAGGCGGCGCTGGAAGCGGAGATCGCCGATCTGACCGGGAAGATCGATGCCGGCGCGGAGAGAGTCGAAGCGCTGGATCAGGAGCATGCGGCGCTGATGGCCCGCGGCTATGAGCTGGAAGACGCAGCCAAGGACGCCGAAACGCGGGCGAATCAGCGTGCGGTAGAAATTGAGCGCGCCGATGCGCGGCACCAGACCAATCAGGAGCGCATCGCCGAACTTGATGCGCGCATGGCCGCGGCCCAGGCCGAGCTCACTCAGGTGCAGGAGCATCTGCAGGGCACCCATTCCGAGCGGGAATCGCAGCGGGCCTTCCTTGAGTCGGCCGCGTCGGCGACCGCCGAGGCGCGCGAGCGCACGCGTCTGAAGCAGGCGGCCATGCGCGAAACGGTGGCAGCAGTGTTGGCGGCGGAACAGCAGTCGGAAGGCGCGCGGCGCCAGGCGGCGCAGCTCTTGTCGCAGGTGGGCCAGACCCGCAGCCAGATCTCCCAGGGTGAGGAATCGCTGGCAGCGCTGCAGCGCGAAGCGGAACGGCTCACGACCGAGATGGAAGCGGCCCGTCGGGACCTGGAAGCGCTCGGCGCTGAGCGCGGGCAGATTTCCCTGACCTTCGAATCCGTTACCGAGACCCTGCAGCGCGTCGAAGCCGAGATTGCCAGCCTGCGCGCGGAGATTGAGTCCGGACGCGCGGAGGAGCAGGGCGCCCGCCGCCACGCCGATCAACTGCGCGCCGAACACGCGACGCTCAGCGGACGCGCCGCGTCGCTGGAGGCGCTCATCCGCGAGCACAGCTACTCCACGGATACGGTGCGCAAGCTCTTCCAGGCCAACAGCCTGGGCGGCGGACTCAAGCCGGTGGGAACGCTCGCGGACTTCCTCGAAGTAGGCAATCAATACGAGAGCGTCGTCGACGAGTTTCTCCGCGACGAGCTGAACTACATCGTGGTGAAGAGCTGGGATTCGGCCCACGAAGGAATGCGTCTCCTGAAGACCGGTGTGGACGGGCGCGCGACCTTCCTCGTGCATCCGGAGGATGCGCAGGCGAAATTCTCCTTCGCGGCGGACGACTCCTTGCCGTACCAGGACGCGCGGCCCGCCGTAGTCCCGCTGCGCAACTGCATTCGCGTGCTCGATGGCTTCGGGCGGTCGCTCGAGGCGATTCTGCCCAAGCTGCGGGAAGGCTATGTGGCCCCGGATTCGGAGACGGCGCGCTCCCTGGCGCTCGAAAATCCTTCGGCGTTCTTCCTGGCGCCTACAGGGGAGTGCTTCCACAACGTCACGGTGACGGGCGGCAAGCCCGGCTCCGAAGGCCCGCTCGCGCTGAAGAGGGAACTGCGCGACACCCAGCAGAAGCTGGCGGAGATCGAGCGCGAACTGGGCCAGGCCGAGATGCGTGTGGCCACACTGACGAAGACGCTGGCCGATCGGACGCGGACGCTCGATGTTAAGTCGGAAGAACGTCGCGTGGCCGAGCGGGAGAGCGCGAACCAAAGCGCGGCCCTGCGTCAGATGGAGATGGAGGTCCAGCGGCTGGAGCGCAGGCTGCAGGACTGGACGCTGGAGAGCGAGCGCAATCGCGATGCGCGCGGGACAAAAGAATCGCAGCTGGAACAGCGGCGCGAAGAGCTCGCGCGGCTGGAAACGCAGCACCAGGCCGCCGAAGCAGGTCTCGATGAATTGCAGCGAGCCGTGGCCGAGCTGCGCGCTAATCGGGATCTGGCGCAGCAGGAAGCCGCGCAGCTGTCGGCGGAGCTGGCCGGTCTCGAAGAACGCAGCCGTGGGGCCGAGCAGGCATTTGCGCGCATCGATCGGATGTTCCACGAGCTCGAAACGCGGGTCGCGCAGATCACGCAGCAACTGGCTGCGGCCAAAGCCGAGCAGGAGCAGCGCGGGCGCGAGAACGAGCAACTGGTGGCCACGCGCGAGCAGCTCATCGAGGCGCGCGACACCGCGCAAAGGGAATCCACCGCCGCACACGAGCAGATCGTCGCACTGCGGGCCGACATTGCCGCGATGGAGCAGAACCTGAAGGCGCTCCGCAGCGAGATCGATGCACAGCGCGAGACGCGCGGGACCTGCGGCAATCAGATGGCGACCGTGGCCGCCGAGCTGCGGCACGCCGAAGAAGCATGCGTCGCGGATCTGAGCATGGAGGCCGCGGTGTTGCGCGAGGATGAGACACTAGCGCGCATCGAAGACGAAGCGCTGACGGCTGAGGATCAGGCCTGCCGCGAGATGAAGCAGCGGCTCGAAAACATGGGCCCGGTGAACATGATGGCGCTGGAGGAATACAACGAGACGGCCCAGCGTCACGAGTTCCTCGAAACGCAGCGGAAGGACCTGGTCGACTCGATCGAGAACACCCAGTCGACGATCAAAGAAATCGACGAAATCTCGCGTACCAAATTCGACGAAGCCTTCGCGCGCATCAATGAGAACTTCGGCGTAACCTTCGCAAAACTCTTCGGCGGCGGCCAGGCTTTAATGCGCCTCACCGACGCGGAGAACGTCGCCGACAGCGGCATCGACATCGTGGCGTCGCCTCCAGGCAAGAAGCTTCAGAACGTGCTCCTGCTCTCGGGCGGCGAGAAGGCGCTGACGGCGTTGTCGCTGCTGATTGGCATCTTCCTCTTCCAGCCGAGCCCGTTCTGCGTGCTCGACGAAGTGGATGCGCCGCTCGACGAGACCAACGTCGGACGTCTCGCCGACATGCTGCGCTCCATGGCAGAGGAGACGCAGTTCGTCATCGTGACGCACTCCAAGCGCATGATGACCGCGGCGGACATGATCTACGGCGTGACCATGCAGGAGCCGGGCGTATCCAAAGTGGTGAGTGTGCGCATTGGCGGCAACGACTCGATGTCCGTGGGACGCGGCGCCCGTCAACTGGCAACGGCCTGAGCATCGCTTCCACGCGAATCGATGCTCCAGAGCCGGGTTGTCCGCAGCAAACCTCTCGGTGGTCCCTTCTGAATTGCCGCTGATTGCCGTGCGTGTGGTCAGGCTCTGCATCCGCCTGCCATTCTCGTGTATTCCTGTAGAGAGCGTTCTTTCGAAAGGGATGCGATGAGCGAATCGATTTCCGCGCCGCCGGCAACATTGACCCCGCAAGAGGTGGTCGATCTAACAAAGAAATTGAATTACGGAACCTGGCGTTTCCAGAAAAACTGGAACCCCATGTACCTGGCCGACGCGGAGGGCTGCTACTTCACCGACGGGGCCGGGAAGCGCTATCTGGATTTGTCGGCCCAGCTGATGTGCGTAAACCTGGGGCACAAGAATCCAGCCGTGATCCGGGCGATCGCGGAGCAGGCCGAGGCTCTGGCCTACGCGTCACCGGCCTTCGCGACCCATGCGCGTGCGGAGCTAAGCCGCGTGCTGCTGGAAGTTCTGCCGGAGGGACTCACGAAGTTCTTCTTCACGACCTCCGGCACCGAGGCGAACGAAGCGGCGTTCAAGATTGCCCGCATGGTCACCGGCAGGACGAAGATCATCGCGCGCTACCGGTCGTATCACGGATCGACAGCGGGATCGATTGGCGCGACGGGCGGCTTGCGGCGGTGGGCGATGGAGCCAGTGGGCGGCAAGGCGCACGGGTTCCTGTTTGCGCCCGAGGTGAACTGTTACAAATGCCCCATCAAACACACCTATCCGCAGTGCGGCATCGCCTGCGCGGAGTATCTGGAGCACATGATCCGCAACGAGAGCGATATTGCGGCGGTGATCGTGGAGCCGGTGGTGGGAACCAACGGCGTTCTGGTGCCCCCAAAGGAATATATGCCGATGCTGCGAGAGATTTGTAACCGCCACGGTGTCCTGTTGATCGCGGATGAGGTGATGAGCGGCTGGGGTCGCACGGGCGAGTGGTTCGCCATGGACCACTGGGGCGTGAAACCGGACATTCTGGTCACGGCCAAGGGCATCACCTCGGCGTATGTGCCGCTGGGTCTGTGTGCGACGACAGAAAAGATTGCGGCGTACTTCGACGATCACTATTTCTCCCACGGGCACACCTACGAGGCGCATCCGATCACACTGAAGCCCGCGGTGGCGACGATCCGCGAGATGCAGCGGCTCGATCTGGTGCAGCGAGCCAGGACGATGGGTGCGTACCTAGAGCCAAAGCTGCGCGCTTTGCAATCAAGGCATAAGTCGATCGGCGAAGTGCGCGGGCTCGGACTCTTCTGGGCGCTCGATCTCGTGAAGAATCGCGCGACGAAGGAATCCTTCAACACCATGCAGGACAAGGTGGAAGGCAAGCCCGCAGTGATCGATAAGGTCGTCGCGGAGATGCTGAAGCGCGGAGTCGCCATCCAGGGATGGGTCAGCCATCTGGTGATCGCGCCGCCCCTGATCGTCGAAGAGAAAGATCTGGACTTCGCGGTCGAAACGCTCGACGCGGCCCTCGCAGTGGCCGACGCGGAAGCCGCCTGAAGGGTACGAAAAAATGCCCCGGCCTCCAGGGGTGAAACCGGGGCATTTGCATTTCGACCCGCCTTTACCCGTGCTTGATGAAGTGGCCGTTCTGCAGCTCGGTCATCGCCGTGCGCAGTTCCGCCTGCGTGTTCATCACGATCGGGCCGTACCATGCCACCGGTTCCTCGATCGGCTTGCCGGAGACGAGCAGGAAGCGGATGCCTTCCGGCCCGGACTGGACGCTGATCTCATCGCCGCGGTCGAACAGGACGAGCGAGTGGTTGGTCGCATCGTACTCAGGCTGCGCATTCGGATCGACACCGGATTCGGTGAGCACCGCCTGCGGCGTCGAAGCATCGCGAAACGTCCCTGAGCCCGCGAAGACGTAGGCGAAGGCGTTCCGCGTGGTCTCCACCTTCAGCCGTCGACGCTTGTTCGGCGGCACCGAGACGTCGATGTAGTTGGGGTCGGCAGCTACGCCCTCGACCGGCCCGCGCTTGCCCCAGAACTCGCCGCAGATGATGCGGGCGGTGGTTCCGTCGTCCTCGGTGACCTCGGGGATCGCGGACGACGGTATGTCCTGGTAGCGCGGGTCCGTCATTTTCAAAGAGGACGGCAGGTTGGCCCACAGCTGAAAGCCGTGCATGCGGCCGCGCTCGTCGCCTTTGGGCATCTCCTGGTGCAGGATGCCGGAACCGGCGGTCATCCACTGCACATCGCCCGCGGTCATCTTGCCCTTGTTGCCCAGCGAGTCTCCATGCTCGACCGATCCGGCCAGCACATAGGTGATGGTCTCGATGCCGCGGTGCGGGTGCCACGGGAACCCCTTGATGTAGTCCTCGGGATGCTCGTTGCGGAAATCATCGAGGAGGAGAAAGGGGTCGAACTCCTTCGTTTTCCCGAAGCCGAAGGCCCGCTGGAGACGGACGCCTGCGCCCTCGAGGGTTGGTTTGGTGGACAAAATTTCCTTCACCGGTCTGAGTGACATGGTGTTGTTCCGTTTCTGGTCTGTTGGGGATGGTGACCAGTGTATTGGATTCACGTCGTGCAGGAACGATTCGCTCCCGGCCACCCATGCGCATGCGCATCGCAACGTCGCTTAAAATCCGTGTACCATCCGGTTGATAATTCGATATTTATCAGATATTTGTTGCAACAGACAATCGCCGCCCAGCACAGCCGAACCGGCTGCTCTCAGACTCGCCCCCGGCAGAGCTGAGACTATTTCGGGCCGTTTCCGCCCGCCGAAGGTGCATGCGCTGCGGCCCGCTTCGCCGCCAGCCGCGCTTCCTTCTCGTGATGCTTGCGGAAGTAATGGGCCGCGATATCCGGGTAGAACTCGCGCACCGAGGAGAACGCGACGTCGCGCATGACGGAGTAGCCGAACTTCTCTGCGAGGGCGCCGAAGGTGCCCGCGCTGGGCGGGTAGTAATAGCGGGAGACATACTGGGTGATGGCTTTGCCGCCGATCCCGGCGATGTTGGGGGTCAGGTGGCCGGTGTAGGTGCGGGCGACGGCCTGCTGGCTGATGACGTAGAGCGCACGAACATCGATCCTGTGGCCGGAGCCGAGGGCGTAATAGCGCGTGTCTTCGCGGAACAGCGTGGGGAGAAACCAGGCGGACAGGTAGGTGTTGTCGGTCTTATCGACGAAGCCTCGCCAGGTGTACAGGCTGAAGCCTTCGATGCCTTTGCCGAGCGGCGGGTGCTCATTCAGCCCCTCGGCGCTGAGGGAGGTGAGGCCGAGAAAGATAAAAGAGGAGTAGTCGAAGGCCTGTTGCGTGGCGACGATGAAGTTGTACTTGAACCCCGGCGGGTGCGCTGTGGCGCCCCCGGAGACGGTCCGGAAGTTGGGCATGAACCCAAGGATGCGCTGGGGCTGGCGTCGCTCCAGCGGAATCGGATCGCCATTCTTGTCGACCGGCGTCCCGGGAGCGGTTTTGGCTTGAGGCGCAGACTGTACCGGCGAGACCGGGGCGGCAGTCGGCGAACTCTGCGGCGTGGGCGCTTCGGGCAGCGAGGCCTCACAATCCAACGAGCCCTCGCCGTTGTTGCACATCGGAAGTGTGACGAGCGGTTGAGGCAGAGTGTCCCCTGAGAGCGACTGGGCGGAACTGCCGGCGGTGAGTGACAGGCACAGAACTGCGAAAATCAGACGCAAATCCACCATCCTCGAATCAGGGAACGAGTGATCGGGGCGTGCCACTCACGGAAATAATGCCGGACCTTGGGAGTGCATTCTGATTAGAACAAAAAGCGCGCGAAATAGTTTCACCCAGGTGAATGTCAGGTGGCCGGGTGCACAGAACCCGCAGGGATCGAAGGAATTTCTGACGAAGCGCCCGCGTTGAAGGGGCACGGCTTCAGAGCTTGCCCTGAGCAGGCGCTGAATTAGAACCTCCCTCAACGGGTGCAGGGAACAGGGGTTTCCCGTGCAGACTGGACGGTCGAGGGCGCAACCCGGCTCTCAACTCGCCATCTTGATGGATGCGAGCGTGCGGATAGCAGCGAGGTCAGCCGGTTTGTGTACGATCAGGCGGATCCCGGTTCCTTCCGCATAGTGCGGCGACTCGGCGATGGTCTGGGCGACCGCCGCGGAGAAATCAGCGTGACGGACAGCCTCCATCGCCTTGTCCCCGAGAACAAAGGAGACGCGGAAACAGCCGTTGCACGGGCCGAGGTAAACAATGTTGCGGTCTTTGCGCTTCAGGCGCAGCGCCCAGCCGTATTTCGCCCCGTCCGATTTCCATTCCTGAGCGGTGACGCCCTGCTCCTCCATCCAGTGAACGAACTCAGACCAGGCCGGAGCGCTGCGGCCGAGAGTGGCAATGACTTCCTTTGTGGAAGGCTTGCCGGCTTTACCGATGAAGGCATTGACGACTTCCATGACGAACCTCAGTCGAGTGCAGGGTTAACGGAGGAGGAAACGGAACAGTGTACGCCCCGGGCGATGGATAGGATGTTCTATCGGGGATTTAGGATGATGGAGCGTTGATCGGCCAGAGATGACAGCGGTCCGCCGCAGGTTGATGATGGTGGGGAATGAGGTTCGTCATGAAAAAGTGGGTCAGGATCCTGATCGGTGTGGTGGCGATATTGGTGCTGGCGGTGTTGATCGTGCCGTTCTTTGTGAACGCGGATTCGTTCCGGCCGATGCTGGAGAATCAGCTGTCGAGCGCGCTGGGCCGGAAGGTGACGCTGGGCAAGCTGAGCTTTTCTCTGCTGTCCGGGAGTGTGGTGGCCGACCAGCTAACCGTCGCGGACAATCCGGCGTTCAGCACCGATCCCTTTCTCCAGGCGAAGGCTCTGAAGATCGGTGTCGACGTGGGGGCGCTGCTCTTCCATCGCCGGATCGACGTGAAGAAATTCGTCGCGGAGTCGCCGGAGATTCATCTGATCTCGAACGAGAAGGGCGTGTGGAACTACGCGAGCCTGGGCCACAGCAGTGCGCCGGCCGGCCAGCAGCCGACTACGGCGCCGCAGCTGGTGGTAGGCGTGGCCGATGTCACCGACGGGAAGGTGGTGGTGTCTTCGATTCCCGCGAAAGGCCAGCCGTTCGAATATGACGCAGTGAATATCACCGTCGATAACCTGTCCGTTGGGCGCATCATGCCGTTCTCGGTGAAGGCGCAGTTGCCTGGGGATGGCACAGTGGCTCTGAGCGGAACCGTGGGGCCGCTGAATCAGCAGGACGCGTCGGCGACGCCGCTGAGCGCCCAGCTCACCGTGCACGGGTTCGATCCCGTGAAGTCCGGCGTATTGCCGGCCGGCGCCGGCATCGAGATGCAAGCCGATGTCGAGGCGCAGCTGAAGTCGGACGGGAAGACAGCGACGAGCACCGGCCGGATTGTGGCGCATCATCTGCTGCTGGCAAAGGGTGGAACACCCACCACCGATCCGGTACACCTTTCCTACACCGTGCAGCACGACCTGCAGGCACAAACCGGTGTAGTGAAGCAGCTGGCGGTGGACGCGGGTCCGGTGACGATCCATGTCCAGGGAACCTACGCGATGACGGCAGCGGCAACGACTGTGAATCTGCAGGTGAATGCCTCAAAGGTGCCGGTGGATTCCGTGGAGGCGCTGTTGCCGGCCGTGGGCGTCCAGCTGCCGAGCGGTTCGCAGCTCAAGCGCGGAACGCTGACGGCGCAGCTGGCGATCACGGGACCAGCGACGGCTCCGGTGATTGCGGGGCCCGTGGAGGTGGACAACACGCAGCTCGCAGGGTTCGATCTTGCCTCGAAGATCCAGGGGCTGAAATCGCTCACCGGAACCAGCGGTGGGACGGCGATTCAGGTGCTGCATGCCGATGTTCGCCAAAGTCCCGGGCAGACGCAGCTGACCAACATCAACTGCGTGGTGCCGGCGATTGGGTCGGCCACCGGGCAGGGAATCGTGGCGCAATCCGGCGCTCTGAATTTTCAGCTGACGGCGAAACTGAGTGGAACCGGCTCGGCCGGAGCCGTTGTGGATACGGCAGCCCAGGCTCTGGGCGGGATCGCAGGAAATCTGCTGCACACCGCCGCCAACGCCAGTGTGCCGTTGACCATCACGGGGACAACAGCAAATCCGGTGATCCGGGCCGATGTAAAAGCGATGGCGAGGGGGAGCGCGGGAGCCGCAGCGAAGAAGGGGCTGGGGAATCTGCTGCAGGGGTTGGTGCCGAAGTAGAAAGTTCGAAGGCCGGACAGGCGAACCCAAGCTCCTGCGCGTATTCCCGCGTTATGGCGTCGGTAGTGTAAGGACCCGGGTGGCGAGCGACGGTCCGTGCTCGAGCAGGAATCTCGCCACAGGTTGTTCTCCAACGTGGACTGCCAGGAGCGCCTGGAAAAGCGCTGGATGATCGGCAAAGGCGCGCAGGGTTCGCGCACGCAGGCGCGGATGGCCGTCGAGGAGCAGCAAAAGGGAGGCCATGCGCTGCGGGAGCCGAAGCAACGCAGTGTGGCCGGATTCGTAGAGGTTGAGGCTGCCGGCGGCCAAAGAGTCGCCCAGCAGCAGAGCCTGGCGGAAGGCGAGGGCGAGGCCTTCTCCGGTAATGGCGTCGACGGAGCCGGACGCATCCCCGATCAGCGCAACATTGCCGTGTGTGACGCGGCGGAAACGGCGCGTGAGGGTGAGGCAGCCGCGTTCGGCGGTGAGGGGCTCGGCGCCGTGAATAAGATGGCGCAGCGAGGGCAGGCCGTCGAGGATCTGCCGGATGCGGACAGCCGGATCCCGGGTCATCGCTGAAATGCAGATTTCGGCGCGGCCGTCGTGGATGGAAGTCGGCGTGATGTAGGCCTGCCCGTGCGATCCCCAGTGCACTTCGACATGAGTAGGCGCACGAACACCGGGGGCGAGGCGGAAGTGGGCGCGGAATCCGTATCGGCGCGTAAAGGCGTGGCCGCGGTCGAGACCGGCCCATGAACGAACGCGGGAGGAAGCGCCATCGGCGCCGATGATCCAGTGCGCGGCCACCGGCTGGCCGGCCAGCGTCGGGGGCTGATCGGGATCGAGGACGACGGGAGTGTCGAAGGCAAACCGGACGCCGAGCGCCGCAGCGCGTTCATAGAGAAGCTGGTGCAGGGTGGTACGGCGAAGGCCGGTTCCCAGGCCGGTGGGGAAGTCGGCGGAGACGCGGCCGTCGGCCGAAGCGAAAGCGATGCCGGCGAAAGGCACCCCTAAGGGTTCGGGGGAGACGCCGAGCGATGCGAGCGCGCGGCGTGCTTCGGGCATCAGTCCTTCGCCGCATGGCTTGTCGATGGGCGGGCGGAGCGCGTCGGCGAGCAGGACGTCGGCGCCATGCAGACGCAGGGCGATCGCAGCGGCCAGACCCGCCGGTCCGCCGCCCGCGATGAATACGTCACAGTGCGTGCTGCGAATCATTACCATTCCAGCAGCAGCATTTCGGCGTTGAAGCCGGGGCCCATGGCGGCGAGGATGCTCTTCGTTCCCGGCGCAGGGCGGCGGTGCTTCATGATCTCGTCGAGCACCACCAGGACAGAAGCGGAAGACAGATTGCCGACGCGGCGCAGCGCTTCCCAGGAGACTTCGAGGTCGTCGCGGGAGAGACCGAGAGCTTCGGCGGTGGCTTCGAGGACCTTGGGGCCGCCAGTGTGCATGATCCAGGAGCCGATGTCCAGGCGAGTGAGCCCCTGGGTGGCGAGGAAGTCGTCGACATTGCGTCCCAGATTTTCGACGACGACTTTGGGAACGTCGGGAGAGAGAACGATATTGAAGCCCTTCTCGGAGATGGACCAGCCCATCACATCTTCAGTATTGGGATAGAAGACGCGATCGCTGGCGACGATGCGCGGGCCGCGGCGCGGGATCTGGTCGCCCGCAACCAGCACGGCGGCGGCGCCGTCGCCGAACAGTCCCACGGAGATGAGGTTGGCGACGGATTTGTCGTCCCGCTGCCAGGTGAGCGAACAGAGTTCGACGGACAGCAGCACAGCGACCTGGCCGGGGTAGGCGCACACGTAGTCAGCTGCGCGGGAGAGCCCGGCGGCTCCGGCAACGCAGCCGAGCCCAAAGATCGGCGTGCGCCGGATGCGCGGCGAGAGGCTCATGCGGTTGACCAGGCGCGCATCGATCGATGGGCTGGCGATGCCGGTGACCGACACAAAGATGATGGCTGCGAGCTGATCGGCCTTGAGGCCCGCCTGTTGCAGCGCGCATTCGATCGCGCGCTCGCCCAGGTCCACGGCGGTCTCGATCCAGGCGTCGTTGGTCTTGCCGAAGGTGTCGAGGGTAAGGTAGTCGGTCAGCGGACGCGAGTAGTAGCGGCCGTCCACGCCGGTGCGCTGGTGCAGCCGCTCAATGATCGACGCAATCCTGGGGTCGGTTCCCCAGTAAGGAAGCAGGGCGTCGAGGAATTCGCGTTGCGTGACGTAGTGCTCGGGGAAGGCAGTTGCGGTGGCAAGAATGTGCATGCAGCTCTCTGCAGTGGAATGAGACAGCGGGACTTCCAGTGAGATGCGGCGATTAGCCGGGGATCGAGGCCGCTGTTCTCATGATGGGAGGCTTTTTGTCGCCGCGTGTCAAGCGCGTGTCAAGGCGAGGTCAGCAGATCATCGTGAATGGAATCGGTGCCGGTGATCGAACTCTCGGAAGCGAGGGGAAATTCCACCATGATCTGGGCTCCCCCTGTGTCGCGGTTCCGGGCGATGGCGCGTCCGGCATGGGCCACCGCGACCGCGCTGATGAATGCCAGCCCCAGTCCGTGGCCCTGCGAGTTGGGCCCTTTGACGAAGCGCTGGAAAACCCGCGGGAGCAGATCCTGAGAGAAGCCCGGGCCGTTGTCCTCGAGCGTGATGCAGGCGGTGGCATCCCGGGTGGAGACCTCGATGGAGATGTGCGCGCCCGCGCCCGCATAGCGCAACTCGTTCTCCATCAGATTGGAAAGCAGGCGCGTGCACAAAGAGAGATCGGCGACGATCCGCACAGGACGGGGGGCGCGGACAGTGAGATCCTGGTGCGAATCTGCAAATGCAGGCGCGTAGAGTTCGGCGACCCGATGGACGAGGTTGCTGAGGTCGACGGTTTCGCGGCGCAGGCGGAGCGCACCGCCGTCGGCTTCGGCCAGGTCGAGCGAGGTGGTGACCAGTTCAGACAGGCGGTCCAGGTTCTCGATGGCGCTCGCGATCAGGTCCTGCGACTGCTCGGGGTCTTCAAGGGAAAGGGCGATCTCCAGACTGCCGCGTACCGAGGTGATGGGGCTCTTGAGGTCGTGCGCGACCGAGTCGCTGAGAGTGCGCAGCTGATTCACCGAGGCGGAGATGCGGTCCAGCATGTTGTTAAAGGTGCCGGCAAGGCGCGCGATCTCGTCGTGCTGGGTACCCACCGGAACACGCGTGCTCAGATCGTCGGTGCGGATGCTGGTCGCAGCGCTCGTGATGGCATCGACGCGGCGGAGCATGCGGCGCAGCCCGAACAGCGTGAGCAGGAACCCGAACGCCACCATGAAGACCCAGCCAAGGAAAAAGCGCAGCAGCAGCTGGCGCAACAGATGTTCGGCGCCGAGGTCGAGCAGACCGAGGTAGAGGCGCCCCGGGCCGGGACGCATGTTGAGAGCCACCACCCGGAAAGGATGAGTCCATCCTGGCACTCGCAGGGAAGCCGGTCTGTCCTGGGTCGAGTGGAGGTTCTGCAGCGCGTTGAGAAAGGGCTGGCTGTTCTGCGGTCCGACCCACACCGGCGGATGCGAAGGATCCCCGGTCTGTGCGAAGAAAACCGTGTTGCCGCCGATCTGCTCGCCGTTGCCGTTCCACGAAACTTCCTGCGAGGCCAGCTCGGCGACTTCTTCCACAATGCGGTCGTAAAGGGCGTCGCGGGGCGTGTTGAGCGCGACCTGGCGCAGCGTCTCGCTCTCGCCGGTCAGCCACGAGTCGCTGCGCTCGCGCACGGTGCGCGCCACGATGATGTACATCGCCAGAAACACCGCGGCGCTGCCCGCGGCGAAGACGAGGGTGGTGCGCAGCGCCACGCGCCAGGCTGAGGTTCGGTAAAAGGAGCTTTGCGGTCGGGAAGGCATCGTTTAGTCGCGGAGCAGATATCCTACTCCGCGAATGGTGCGGATGAGCGGGCGCTGCGATTCCTTGTCAACCTTATTGCGTAAACGGTGGATGTGGACATCGACGATGTTGGTGGAGGTGTCGATCCGCATCTTCCACACATGATCCAGCACCATGGCCCGCGTCACCACCCGCCCGGCGTTGCGGCAGAGGTATTCGAGCAGCGCAAACTCCTGCTGGGTGAGCTGCAGCTCGACCCCGCCCCGGCGCGCTTCGCGGCGGATGAGGTCGATTTCGAGATCGGCGACCCGCAGCCGCGTGGTCTCCGATTGCCCCGGCGTACTCCGCCGCAGCAGCGCCCGCAGCCGCGCCTGCAACTCGGCCACTGCGAACGGCTTGGTCATGTAGTCGTCGCCGCCGCGCTCGAGTCCCAGCACCCGCTCGTCGACCGAGCGGCGCGCGGACAAAATCAGGACGGGAGAAGAGACGCCCTGGGAGCGAAGACGCTGAATCAGATCGAGACCGTCGCCATCGGGCAGGTTCAGATCCACAACCAGCGCATCATGGACGCCTTCGAGGGCGAGGCGCTCCGCTTCGTTGCCCTGAGAACAGGCATCGACGCCAAAACCGGATTCGGCAAGGGCCCGGGTGAGGAAATCGCGAATGGTGTTGTCATCTTCCACGACAAGCAACCGCATGAGTACTCCTTCTGTACAGATGGCCTGAGTCCTCGGCAGAAGTACAGGGCAGGCCGCCGAACCAACCGCAGGTTCATCGAGGTCGACGCGTGAACGGAGGATTTCCATCAGATTACTCCTGCGTCGGAAACACAGGGACGCGCGCAGATTACAAAGCATTCATCATGCCTGCACTTAACGAGTCGGTGATTGGACGCTGAGAATGAACCGCGGGTGAGCCGGAAGCCGCCGCGGTTGGATCGAACCTGCAGGCTAATGTGCGTGTGCCGGTTCGGCGTTGACCGCCACAGCCTTCTCCGCCGCCTCCACTGTATGCGCGATCAACGTGGCGATCGTCATCGGACCTACGCCGCCCGGCACCGGCGTGTACGCCGAGCAGCGCTCCATCACCGCAGCCAATTCGATGTCCCCAACCCCGCCCGGATGATAGCCGGCATCTACAACGACGGCTCCATCGCGGATCCAATCGCCCCGGATGAACTCCGGCTTCCCGACGGCGCCCACAACGATCTCCCCGCGCCGCACAACCTCAGCGAGATTCTTCGTCCGCGAGTGGCAGATCGTCACCGTGGCGTTGGCGGCGAGCAGCATCATCGCCATCGGCCGGCCCAGAATCGGGCTGCGTCCCACAACCACCGCTTCGCGCCCTTCAATGGGAATCTGGTGCCGGCGCAGCAAACGCATGATGCCCGCCGGCGTCGCGGAACCATAGGCCGGCTCGTCCATGGCCATCCGTCCGAAACCGTGCGCCGTCACGCCGTCCACGTCCTTGTCCAGCGCAATGCGGTCGAAGCAGGCGCGCTCGTCGATCTGCTTCGGCACCGGATGCTGCAGCAGGATCCCGCGTACCCGCGGGTTCGCGTTCAGTTCGTCGATAGCCGCCAGCAGGTCCGCCGTGGTCGTGGTGCCAGGCAGTGTGATGCTGAGCGATTCCATGCCCACACGGCGGCAGGCGTTGCCTTTCATGCGGACGTAGGTGGCCGAGGCGGGATCGTCGCCGACGAGGATGGTCGCGAGGATGGGCGGCTCCTCGAGTTGCAGACGTTGCACCCGTAGCGTCAGTTCGGCTTCGAGTTCTTTGGAATAAGCCTTGCCGTCAAGAAGGATGGGCATGCCGATAGTGTAAAGCGGAGAGACGAGCGGACAGCACGCCCCCGGCGCCTGGCCTGTGCTACGCTTCGCACCGGTGGCCAATTTCGAAAAAGCTGCGGCTGAGGTCCAGGAGATTCTCTCCAAGCCGATTCAGCAGCTCGGCCTGAAGCTGGAAGGCTCTCCCCTCGAACGCTTCGTCCAGCAACTCTACAAAGAGCTGGCCGCCAAGGGGCTCAACCGCTTCCGCCCCAGGTGCTACCTCACCGATGAGTGGGGTTGCCCCAACATGGAACCCGTCATCGGAATCCCGTTCTACCTCGCGGATCCGAAACTGCAGCGCCTCGAATCCGAGATGAACGACATCGAAGACGCGCGGCAGATCATGATGTACATGCGCCACGAGGCCGGCCACGCCTTCAATTACGCCTACGCGCTCTATAAAACGCAGGAGTGGCGCGACCTCTTCGGCCCCTTCCGCCGCCCCTATCGGGACAACTACAAACCCATCCCGTTCTCCCGCCTGTTCGTCCGCCACATGGAGGGCTGGTACGCGCAAAAGCACCCCGACGAAGACTTCGCGGAGACCTTCGCCGTATGGATGACGCCTCGCTCCAACTGGCGCAACCGCTACAAGGGCTGGGGCGCGATGAAGAAGCTGCTCTACATGGACCGCATCGGTCGCGGGCTCCGCGATGTCGACCCCGTGGTCGCGCATGGCGACACCGACATCACCGTCGACGAGATGAATGTGACCGTCGGCGAGTTTTATCAGCGCGCGCTCGATCAGCAGCTTGTTCCCGACGAGCTTCCCTTCGACACCGATCTGCGCGACATCTTCAACGCATCGAAGCGGCGCAGGAAAAATGTTCGCCCCGCCGTCGATCTGATTCGCGAGAATCGCAAGGTTCTCGTCGACAAAGTAAATTACTGGACCGGCGTCCAGCGTCCACTGGTCCGGAAGCTGGTGGAATCCATCGAAGCAAAAGTCAGCGACCTGGACCTGCGCGCCGACATAAAATGTGAACGAGAATACTTAACTGAAGTCGCTGTGTACGCGACCGCACTGGCGATGAACTACATCACGCGGGGCAAATTCATTCTGCCCTGACTGGCATTTTCGCTGGTGGGTCAGTTGGGGATCTGGGCCGCCTCACCGCCGTCCGGGCACAGTATGATTGCAGGGTTGTGGAACATGACGTTAAACGATCTTCGGAGTCAGACACCGATGAGCTCTACGCGTCACAAGAGGAAGACAAGCGCTGAGGCGCTTGTGTTGAGCCATTTAAGTGGCATTAAACGCGCATTGCTTGAAGGCGAAAAGCGGCCAGCATTTTTGGAGTTCCTTCGGCAGACCGATGATCGCCGCGGGCTTTATACGCTCTATGATAATGCCGGTCGCCTTCACTATGCAGGCAAAGCGTCCGACCTGCCACGAAGACTCGATCAACATCTCAGTGACCGGCACGCCGATAGTTGGGACGAGATGACCCTCTTTTTCCTCAGCGATTTAGCGGACACAGCCGAGCTTGAGGGTCTCCTCGTGGCAGCGGCTCATCCTCCCGGCAACAAACAGAGACCTCGCATTGGTTCTGATAGGCGGAAAGAGCTCAAGCGATTTCTGCGGCAGGACGCGATGGAACAAATCGACCAGGTAGTCTATCCGCATAAGATTCCTCCCCACAAGGATGAGAATCCTGACACATTATCGGGACGAATAACGCCAAAGAAGCTGAAGGCCGTCAAGCAAGCAAAGTTGGCGACGGTGTTGGGAATTACCCAAGGCAGGGTTAGTCAGTTAGTGAATGCAGAGCCGAGCAAATACACGGTCCTGCGAAGATACATCCAAGAGGCGGGACGGCGCGACAGCGTATTGCTGCTACTTCAGAAAGAAAAAATGGATTGATTTAGCTGCCCCGTCGAAGAGTTCGTTTGCCGGACGGGCTGACCCATCACCGCATTTTCCATCCGCTGCGGCCGGCAGATGTATATCGTACCGAATAGCGCAGAGGCATCATGGCGAACCTGAAAATAACGATCCTGCACGACGTCTGGGAGGAGGGCCCGCCTGAGCCTGAGCCAGAGCCGGTCAAAACGCCGCGCGCCAGGAATGGCAAACCGCGGAAGAAGAAAAAGGATCCCCTCCACGACCGCGAAGAGATCTTCGAGGCGCTCACCAAACTCGGACACGAGCCTTCGTACCACATCCTCGATGGCAAAAACCCATCCCTGCTCGCGCTCGCCAAATGCGGGGCCGATCTCGTCTTCAACCTCACCGAGTCTTACGCCGGCGACGACACCATGGACAAGAACATCGTGTCGTATCTGGAACTGCTGCACCTTCCCTATACCGGCAGCGGCCCCCAGGCTCTCTACCTCGCCCAGGACAAGGCCATCGCCAAAAAGATCTTCGACTTTCACCGGATCAAGACCCCGGACTTCGCCGTCTCCTACAAAGGCCGCACCGATCACTCGCACGACATCGAGTTTCCCCTCATCGTCAAGCCCATCTCCGAAGATGGATCCATCGGCATCGACAGCGGCTCCCTCGTCGACAGCGTGAAAGAGCTGATGGAGCGCATCCACTACATCCACGAGGAATTCGACAGCCCGGCGCTCATTGAGGAATACATTGAAGGCCGCGAAATCTACGCCTCCATCCTCGGCAACGAGAATCCTGAGGTGCTCCCCCTCATCGAACTCGACCTCTCGAAGCTGCCCAAAGGAACCCCGCGCATCGCGGGCCAGGACGTGAAGTTCGATCACGAAACTGAAGCCTACAAGGTGACCAAATCCGCGCCCGCCGAAGACCTCGACGAAGAGACAACGAAAAAGCTGCAGGACACAGGACTCGCTGCCTGGCGCGCCCTGGGATTGCGCGATTACGGCCGCATCGACATGCGCCTGAACAAGAAGGGCGAGGTCTACGTCATCGAAGCCAATCCGAACCCATGGCTCTCCAGCGTTGCCGAATTCACGATGGCCGCCAAAAAGGCTGGCTACTCGTACACCGACGTGATCGATAAGCTGGTGGGACTCGCCCGGGCGCACTCGCTCTAGGCACCCAGAAACCTGCCCCGAATCTCGCCCCGAGCGAGGCCATCCGTACAGTGCGGGGAACACGAGAAACGCTCAATCGTCCTTGACAAAGCCGCAAAGCACCTGACAGCATGGTCCGAGCCAAAGAGGTCTGACCACTTTCAAGGTCTGGTCTACCTCTGCCAAACCACAACGGCCTTCAATGCCGAGGCAACAATTTCTAAAGGAGAGATCCACGACATGGCGGGAACAGCCACTACGCGCAGGGAATTTGTGAAAGCAGGAGGCGCTGCACTGGCGGCCACTGCTGTCTCGTGGAATGCCAGCAGCTACGCAGCCATCGTCGGGGCCAACGATCGTGTCAGAACCGCGGTCGTGGGTTGCGGCGACCGCATGAAAGGCGCCCTCATCCCCGCCTTCAGCCAGCACGCCAAAGAGATGAACTTCGAGTTCGTCGCCGTCTCCGACATCTGGAACCGCCGCCGCGAAGAGGGGGCCGCCTACATCCAGAAAGTCAGCGGCTTCAAAGTCGATCCCGTCCGCAACAACGACGAGTTGTACGCCCGCAAAGATGTCGATGCCGTCCTCGTCGCCACCGCTGACTTTCAGCACGCACTGCACGGCGTCGAAGCCGTCGAAGCAGGCCGCGATGCCTATGTAGAAAAACCGACGGCACACACTATGGACGACGCCCGCAAATTCCTCGCCGCCGTCAAAAAGACCGGCAAAATCGTCCAGGTCGGGACGCAACGCCGCAGCACGCCGAGCTATCAAAAGGCCGCCGAATACATCCAGTCCGGCCAGTTCGGCGACATCGTCATGGTCGAAATGACCTGGAACGTCAATCAGCCCGGCCGCTGGCGTCGCCCCGATGTCGTTCCGCTGCTCAAAGGGGAAGACACCGACTGGAACCGCTATCTGCTCAACCGGCCCCGTGTCCCCTTTGACGCGCGCAAGTATCTCGAGTTCCGCCTCTTCTGGCCTTACTCCTCCGGTATTCCCGATCAGTGGCTCGTCCACCAGATCGACACGGTGCACTGGTTCACCGGCCTGCCGCATCCCCGCAGCGTCGTCGCCAACGGCGGTATCTATCTATGGAAAGACGGCCGCCAGAACTGGGACACCATGACCGCCGTCTTCGACTACGGTCCGCTCGACGACCTCTCCAAAGGCTTCCAGGTCCAGTACTCCTCGCGCTTCACCAACTCTGCCGGCGGCGTCAAGGAACTCTACTACTCCAACGGCGGCATGATCGACATGGATAAGAAGACGGTCACCCCGACCGGCGGTCTCACCGAAAAATACGCTGCCGAGATGAAGATGAAGCCGAACCTTCTGGCCAGTTCTTCGCTCCTCGATCAGCCCGAAGAAGCCGTCTCTACCGCCGCGAACACGCATAGCGACCCGCAAACCTCCGCCAACATGCGCAACTGGATGGAATGCGTCCGCTCGCGCAAGACCCCCAACGCCCCCATCGAAGCCGGCTACAGCCACTCCATCGCTCTCTGCATGAACGTGGCCGCCATCCAGACCGGCGAGAAAGTCACCTTCGACGACAAGACACAGCAGGTGATGGTGGGAGGCAAGGTCTATGCGTAGTGTCCTGTCCCCGAAATTCGCGACAGAACGGTTCTCGACCTTGTATCGGGGCACGACCCAAAGGGTGCCCCACATCTGCCCGCCCCTGGCAGATGTGGGAACGCAGGATCTTAACCAGCCGACTTTGTATCAGGGCAGGATTTTGAGTCGTGTCGCAAACCGGCTTGCCGCGCTCGCCGCCGCCGTCCTCTTCGTCTTCACGGCCGCCCAACTCAACGCCGCGAAAACCTCCGGTGTGCAGGTCGTCGCCAACGAGGCGCAGCGCCGGGTCGATATCACCATCGACGGCCAGCCCTTCACGTCCTATATCTGGCCGACGACGCTCAAGAAGCCGGTCCTCTATCCGCTGATCACGGACCAGGGCATCACCGTTACGCGCGGTTATCCGTTGGCACCCCGCCCCCATGAACGCGTCGATCATCCCCACCACGCGGGCATGTGGTTCAACTATGGCAACGTCAATGGCTTCGATTTCTGGAACAACTCCGACGCCATCAAATCGGAAAATCGCTCCAAAATGGGGACGATCCTCGAAACGAAAATCGTCTCCACCAGGAGCGGCGCCAATCGCGGCGAACTGGTCGTCGATTCAGTCTGGGTCACGGGCAAAGGCGACCGGATTCTCGATCAAACCACGCACTACATCTTTTCCCGCCGTCCGCTTGGTCATGACGAACACGCCCGCGTCATCGACCAGATCATTACTCTGAAGGCGCTCGACCGCGCCGTCTTCAACGACGACAAAGAAGGCGTGCTCGGCATCCGCGTGGCCCACTTTCTCGAATCCCCCGACGAGAAGGGCGGCGTCTTCCTCGACGCGAGCGGCCGGCCGACCAAAGTCGCCGCCGACACCGCCGGAGCCACCGGCGTCTACCTCACCAGCGAAGGCATCAAAGGCGGAGCCGTCTGGAGCACCAGGGGGAAGTGGTGCTCGCTCACCGGCCACACGGACGACCACACCGTCACGGTCGCCATCCTCGATCACCCGCTGAATCCTGGCTACCCGACCTACTGGCACGCACGCGGCTACGGACTCTTCGCCGCCAATCCTCTCGGCCGCAGCATCTTCGATTCCAAACAGCCGCCCTTCGACTACACCCTGGAAAAAGGACAGACCGCGACCTTCCGCTATCGCGTGCTGCTGATCTCGCACGAGGCAAGTTCGGAGTCGCTCAACCACGAAGCCGACCAATTCGCAGCCGAGTATCGGTAGCGTCTCCTGGTGCTCCGACCAGAGGATTCGGGGCCTTTCGCGAAGCGGTGCCGCGTCAGCGGCACGACGGTAGAAGCCCCGGCTTTTAAAGCCGGGGAACAGGCGGCTGGAAAACTCCGGCCTTTAGGCCCGGAAAACTTAACGCGGTCACGGTACT
>VFSW01001495.1_pt1 | contig 35736 bp, 27 predicted proteins | sample 5358111 | NCBI WGS metagenome assembly VFSW01 (sample SAMN11554181, study PRJNA540505) | mine drainage metagenome | isolation source: sediment from site ElyBrook_90M | place: USA: Ely Copper Mine, Vershire, VT | collected 2017 | reverse complement strand
ACTCGCGACCAACGGATTAAAAGTCCGCTGCTCTACCGGCTGAGCTATCGACCCCCTTGCAAAGGAGCGCGAATTATACGTATTCGGCGCGCTCTGTCAATTGAAGAATGGCGGTTCGAAGAATCGCGGCTTGTCCCGAAAGCGCGCCAGGATCAGCTCGAGGCCTGCAGGCAATCCGGCATGGGCTTGCCAAAATGATAGCCCTGCCCGTAATCCACGCCGATCCTGCCAAGCAACGCGGCGATCTTGTCGTTCTCCACCCACTCGGCGACCACCTTCATGTCGTACACGCGCGAGATCTCGACCATGGCCTGCACGAAAACCAGGTCGTTCGCGCTCTCCAGGAGATTGCGTATGAAAGACCCGTCTATCTTCAAATAATCGATGTCGAGTTGCTTGATGTAGTAGAAGGACGAGAAGCCGACGCCGAAATCGTCCAGCGCGAAACGGCATCCCAACTGCTTCGCCTCGCGCACGAACTGCCGGACCAGGTCGAGATTGTGGAAGGCTGCGGTCTCGGTGATCTCGAAGATGATTTTGCCGGGATCCACACCCGTCTCTGAAAGCGAGCTTTTGATCAATGCAAGCAGCTCCGCATTGCCCACAGACCTTCCGGAGAGATTGATCGCAAGCCCCGCCGGATTGCCGGCCTCTGCGAGTTCGGCGAGCTTTTTGATGCAGGCCTTGACCACCATGCAGTCTATCCGGGTCGCGAGATCGAATTTTTCAGCGACCTTGATGAACACATCCGGAGGCATCAAGTTGCCCGCTTCGTCCTTCATGCGTATCAGCGCCTCGTAGTGATGTGGCGCGCCGCTCACCAAATGCACGATAGGCTGATAGTGCATGCTGAAGCGTCCCGCCTGCAGTGCCTCCTTCAGCGTCTCGAGGTTGTTGAAGAGCGCGCCGAACTCCTTGCGGTGCGCCTCGTCCTCGTCGCGGTAGAAGTAGATCTGGTTGCGCCCCTTTTCCTTGGCAAGCAGCAGCGCAAGGTCCGCATTGTTGACCAGCGCGCCCATCCCGGTGTGCGCATGCCCCAGCGCAATGCCTATGGTAACGGTCAGACTGTGTTCGCGACCGCCCAGCATGACACGGGCTTTCTCGACGCTCTGCGAGATCGTCTGCGCCTTTGCGCCGGTATTGTCCGGGTCGATGCCGACCAGCGCGACCGCGAAGACATCCCCGCCGTAGCGCGCCACGATGTCGCCGGGCCGCACCGACTGCTTGAGGATTGCGCCCACATGCCTGAGCACGTTGTCGCCTTCGTCATGGCCGAAGGTATTGTTGACATAGCGCAGCCCGTCGATGTTGATGAACAGGATGGAAAGGGGATGGTCGCCCTGGTTCAGCGAGCCCGCTGCGAGCCTGCGCAGGAACTCATCCCGGTTGACCAGACCCGTGAGCGGATCGCTTCTGGAAAGCCTCTCGTGCTCATGCTGCGTGCGCAGCTCACTCTCGCGGCTCGAATCCGCATCCCAGAGCGCGCGTGACAGCTGCTCCTCCCTCAAAGGCTTGGTGAGGTAGCCATAGGCGCCGCTGTTGAGCGAGGCGACGGCGTGCTCCGCATCGTCCAGTCCGGTCGCCATGATGAACACCGGCGGCCTTTCGAGCGCTCTCGTCTGCTGCAGAAGCTCGAGCCCGTCCATGCCGGGCATCGTGATGTCGCAGATCACCACGTCCGGCGCATCCTCAAGTATCAGATCCAGCGCGTCGTGGCCGTTGCCGGCCGTTCTCGTCGCATATCCCAGCCGCTCGAGCAGGGTCTTCGTCATCAGCAATTCAATCGGACTGTCGTCCACTACCAGCGCACTGCGCATGCTATTTCCGTCCTTATCGTAGAGACACTGCCGCGTCGGGATGGCGGCGGATGGCCGCAGATTATATAACCATTTCCCAAACATGCGCCCGCATGTCTGGCGCCGGATTTTCCGTGATCATTGTGTAACAATGCGGTGTCATACTTTGCGGTCCAGGATTCAAGAATCGCCCATGAAACAGAAACCACCCCGCGCCGGCCGTAAGCCGGATTCGAAATCCCCCTTTGCCAGGCTGCTGAGAAACCTGCTGGCAGGCACAGTCGTGCTGGGCGTGATCGCGCTCGCGGTGTTCAGCTACAAGAGCTGGCAGCAGGAAAGCCGGGATGTGCAGCGCAATCTCGCGATCCAGGCGGGCTTTGCCGCAAAGAGCAGCCAGGCGATATTCGACAGCCTGGGCATCAGCATGGAAATGCTGGGACAGATGCTGGCCGCGATGGACGTGATGGAAAATCCGGAACTGGCGCGCCCGGCGCTTTTAGAATATGTATCCGATCATCCCGAGATCGCCGCGGTCGCGCTGGTCAGCCCGGATGGAAGGATGCTGCTGAACACAGGTGCCGAAAAGGGCGGGCAGCTTCCGGATTTCCGCAAGGATGCGGCCTATCTGCGCGACTTCCTGTTCGATCTCAACAACACCTATGCATACAACATCGGGCGCAACCAGTTCGGCAGGGGACTCAACCGCTGGCATTTCCCGTTCCGCCATACGGTGAAGGACGGAAGAGGCATTCCGCTGTTCGTGATACAGGCCGCAATCCCGGTCGAGAGCGCGGGCTTTTTGTGGTCAGACCTGCCGCTTGCATCCGGCAGCCGCGTCGGCCTGATGCGAGACGACGGCTATCTGCAACTGATCTGGCCGATCGCCGGCTCCGGTGAGATATTCGAAAGGTCGCAGTGGCACGGCGGGCTGATGAAGACGCTGCGCAATCATCCCGGCATCATCGCGGGCGCCTACGAGGGGGATTCATCGTTAGGCGGCGGCAAACGGACAGGCGCATTCTCCCGCCTCCCCAACGCGAACATGCTGGCCTTCGTCTCGGTTCCGGAGAAGCTGATCGCGGCGCGCTGGTGGGAACACAACTACCCGATACTGATGATCTTCCTGGTCTATCTCGGCGTGATCAGCCTGATCGCATTCAAGCTCTCCTCCCGCGAGCGCGAGCATACCGACAAACTGCAGGCGCTGGCCTCTTTTCCGGAAGGCAGCCCCGAGATCGTGTTGAGCACGAACAGCGATGCGGACATCACCTATATGAATCCGCGCGGAAAGCAGGTGCTCGCCGAACTCGGGCTGGGACCCTACGAGATAGCGGCGCTTCTGCCCCGCGATTACCGCGAGATTGTCGCGCGCTGCCTGCTGGACGGCGCTACCGTCCAGACGATAGAGGTCGAATTCGGCCACCGCTATCTGCTCTGGACATTCTCCCCGTTGAAAAGCCAGGGCATAGCCCACTGCTATGGGCTGGAGATCACCAAGAGGAGGAGGGCCGAGGAAAACGCCCGGAAGGTGCTGGTAGAAAAGCAGGCCGCAGAGGCCGCCAATCAATCCAAGAGCCTGTTCCTTGCGAACATGAGCCACGAGATACGCACGCCCTTGAACGGCATCATGGGTTTCCTGCGGCTGCTTGCGAAGACCCAGTTAAGCCCTGCCCAGCGCGAATACCTTGACACCACGGAAGTCTCCGCGAAGGTTCTGATGACCGTGATCAACGACATCCTGGACTTCTCGAAGATCGAGGCGGGCAAGGTCTCGCTCGAGCAGATAGACATCGATCTCAAAACGCTATTGAACGAGATCCTCTCTCTGCATTCGGCGAACGCGAAGGGCAAAGGATTGACGCTCGCGCTTGAATGCGACGAAAGGATGCCCGCGCATCTCCTGGGCGACCCCGCGCGGATTTCACAGGTGCTCTCCAACCTGATCGGGAATGCTATCAAATTCACGAGACAGGGCGGCATATTCGTGAAAGCGCTGCTGCTGGAAGAGAATGTGACGGATGCGCGAATTGAAGTCTCGGTCAAGGATTGCGGCATCGGCATCTCCAAGGAACAGCAGGCGCTGCTCTTCCAGTCCTTCAGCCAGGCGGATGCCTCGACCACGCGCAGGTATGGCGGAACGGGCTTAGGTCTTGCGATCTCGAAGGCGCTGGTCGAGCTGATGGGAGGGGAAATTTCGGTCACAAGCGACGCGGGTCATGGGGCGACCTTCAGCTTCACCCTGCGCATGGCGAAGCAGACGACAACGCCGCGTTCATCGGTCAAGGCTTTGCAGGATGCGAAAGTCTACCGGCTGGAATCGAAGGAAGCGGGCGGGAAACTTTCGGTGCTCGTCGTCGACGACAACGAAATCAACCGCAAGCTCGTGAAGATCCTGCTCGAACAGCAAGGCGCTTCCTGCGAACTTGCGGAGAACGGCGCGCAGGCGCTGGATGCCTGCCTCAGGGGAAGCTACGATCTCATCCTGATGGACGTGCACATGCCCGTGATGGACGGGCTGGAGGCCACATCCCGCATACGCGAGCTGGAAAAAGAAGGCCATCGCCATACCCCGATCATCGCACTCACCGCGAATGCGCTGCGCGGAGACAGGGAAAAGTATCTTGCGGCCGGCATGGACGAATATCTCAGCAAGCCCGTCAACGAGACGGCGCTGATGAGCGCGCTTGCGAGGCTGGGTCTTGCCGAACATAAGACGGTTGAGGCAGGCGAAATTCCGAGCGTTCCCGCCGGGGACTGCGAACGGCTGCTCGATCCCGCCTTGGGCGTGGAGCTGTCGCTCAACGACCGTGATCTGTGGCGCAAGGTGCTGGGCATGCTGTTCGACAAGCTGCCGGAATATGCGGCGAGCCTCGGGGCCGCAAGGCATAATCCCGAAGAACTTGGCAAAATCGCCCACAAACTCGCGGGTGCATCGGGCTATTGCGGAACGCCCGCGCTCACGCATTGCGCGAAGAAGCTCGAGAGGCTCGCCAAAAACGGCGACAGGGATCAGACTGCAACCGCGCTCGAAGCGCTGCTGCACCAGATCGGAAGGCTGCTTGCGCTCAAAGTGGACGGCGAGATTCCGGACGGGAATAACGTGATATACTGATTCAATCCAGGCTCCTGGCGACGACGTCCATGACCTTGGCCTGGCTGAAAGGCTTCACGATGAAATTGTCCGCGCCCAGCGCGCAGGCCTCCTGCACGTTGAGGAGCGTCGCATCGCTGCTGATCATGATCACGAACACGCCCGGGTGGTCGTTCTTGATCGCCTTCAGCGCCTCGATGCCGTTCGCCCTGGGCATGTTGATGTCGAGAAACAGTATATCTGGTTTGAATTTCGAACAGAGCGCCTGCGCATCCGCACCGTTCCTGGCCTCGCCCACGACATCGATGCCGTTTTGCCTCAGCATCGAGCGCAACAACACCCGGGTGATTTCATCGTCGTCTGCAATGAGCGCCTTGATCATCATGACTTCCTTGGCAATTTCGAGATACTTTAAAGCAATCCACTAAAAAATCCAAACTTGGCGCATCCTACTATTCCACAGGCGACACACGCGCCCGAACTGATTCATGCGGACGAATATCTGCTTGCGGTGAACAAGCCGGCGGGGCTGCTTTCGGTGCCCGGACGCGGGGAGGACAAGCAGGACTGCATGAGCCTGCGCGTGCAGAAGCACTTTCAGGATGCGTTGATCGTGCACCGCCTGGACATGGCCACCTCCGGACTTCTGCTTTTCGCGCGCGGCGCATTCATGCAGCGCCATCTTTCTGAAATGTTCAGAGACCGCCTGATCGCAAAGCGCTACATCGCGATCGTCTCCGGAGAGCTCAATTGCAAAACCGGCGAGATAGACTTGCCGATCGCCGCCGACTGGTTAAATCGCCCCAGACAGAAGATGGACGGACTTGGCAAGCCGTCGATCACGCGCTACGAGGTGCTTGAACAGGGAGAGGAGCTTGCGCGTTTGAGACTCGAACCCGTCACCGGACGCACCCACCAGTTGCGCGTGCATCTGATGGCGATAAATCATCCCATAGTCGGCGATACGCTGTATGGCGGGACGCCCGAGAAGAGGCTGATGCTGCATGCCCAAAGGCTGGACTTCATTCATCCGGTCACAGGAGAACCATTGCATCTGGAATCCGATCCGCCGTTCTGACTGCCTGTCAGTCCGCTATAATGCAAATCAAGGAGAACACACATGATCAAATGGAAACCTGTCGCGCTGGCAATTCTTGTCGTTTGTCTGCTTCTTGCAGCCTATCTCTGGCTTGCGCTGCACTGGAGCTATTCGAAGGGGTAGCGCGCAGGCTATCTGCAGAAGCTGTCTAACAAGGGCTGGCTGTGCAAGACCTGGGAAGGCGAGCTCTCGCTGATCTCTCTGCCCGGCGCGATGCCCGAAAAATTCCTGTTCACCGTGCGCGACGATGAAATCGCAAATCGCATCAACCAGCTCGCGGGTCAGCGCGTCTCGCTGACCTATGAGCAACACAAGGGCCTGCCCACCTCCTGCTTTGGCGACACGGAATATTTCGTCACCAACGTCGTCACCGTCAAGGCAGTGCCTTGACCCCGGCCGCTGCACAGCTATACTTTCCCACCCTTTACGCGCAGGAACACATGGAACGATTTTTTAACCTTTTGACGATGGTCCTTGCCTGTTTTTCGACGGCAGGCAGGCTGTCATGATCGCGAGGCTTGGCGCTGCCGCGCTGAACCATGTGCTCATGCAAAACGGCTGGGCACTCGACAGGCTTGCTCGCTTTAGCGGCAAGACCGTGCGTTTCGATGTCGCGCCGCTTTCCATGGCCTATGTGATTTTGCCGGACGGCCGTGTGGGAAAAGCCGAAGAAAACACCATCGACGACGCGCACTGCATCATCCCGCCTTCCCTGTTGCCCCGGCTTGCGATGCGGGACGAGACCGCCTACAGGGACATCGAGAGCGAAGGCGATACCGCGCTGCTTGCGGAGATCTTCTTCCTGTCGCGCAACCTGCGCTGGGATGCTGCGGAAGACTTGAGCCGCGTTTCCGGCGACATCCTGGCCGAGCGCATCGTTGAGCAGAACCACGGCATCGGCGCATCGCTTCTCAATCTCGCGAAAGCCACCTCGGAATACCTGACCGAGGAAGAGCCCCTGCTCGCCAAGCCCGAACAGATACATTCCTTTATTCAGCAGGTGGATATGCTGCGCGACGATGTCGCAAGGCTGGAGGCGCGCATCAGGCGATTGGGCGCTGCACGGCAATCATGATGCGCCTCTTCCGTCTTTTCAGAATCGTCTTCGTGGTCTTGAGCTTCGGTTTGGACGAATTCCTGCTTTCGCACGAGCGCGTGCGCTGGATCAAGAAGCCGCTGAACGCGCTGCTGTTCATGCGCGACACCTCGGAGCCACGCGCAGTCCGCCTGCGCCGCGCTTTGGAGAACCTGGGGCCGATCTTCGTCAAGTTCGGGCAGATGCTCTCCACGAGGCGCGATCTGATGCCCACCGACATCGCGGACGAGCTTGCAAGGCTGCAAGACAGGGTCCCGCCGTTTCCATCAAGACAGGCGATCGAACTGCTCGAAAGCGCCTATGGGAAACCCTTGTCCGGTACGTTCAAAAGCTTCGATGAAACGCCGGTCGCCAGCGCCTCGGTCGCCCAGGTGCATTTCGCGGTGCTGCACGACGAACGCGAAGTCGCTGTGAAGATACTGCGCCCGGGCATCAAGCTTACCATCGCGCAGGACATCTCGCTGCTCAAGGTCGCAGCCGGCCTCGTCGAATGGCTCTGGGAGGACGGACGACGCCTGAAGCCCAAAGAAGTGATCGCTGAATTCGAGAAGCACCTCTCTGACGAACTGGATTTGACGCGCGAGGCGGCCAACGGAAGCCAGTTAAGGCGCAACTTCGCCGATTCAAGGATGCTCATGGTTCCCGAGATGTACTGGGACTATTGCACGACGGACGTGATGGTGATGGAACGCATGCACGGCATGCCGGTAAGCCAGATAAATGCGCTGAGAACGGCGGGCGTAAACATACAGAAACTTGCCGCGGACGGCGTGGAGATCTTCTACACCCAGGTATTCCGCGACGGCTTCTTCCACGCGGACATGCATCCGGGCAATGTCCAGGTGGCGAAGGACGGTCGCTACATCGCGCTCGATTTCGGCATCATGGGCACTTTGACCGATGTCGACAAGCATTACCTCGCGCAGAACTTCATCGCGTTCTTCAGGCGCGACTACAAGCGGGTCGCAGAGGTTCACATCGAATCCGGATGGGCGCCCAAGGAGACGCGGGTGGACGAGCTCGAATCCGCGATACGCGCAGTCTGCGAACCTATATTCGACAAGCCTTTGCGGGAAGTCTCGTTCGGGCGAGTGCTGCTGCGATTATTCCAGACTTCGCGCCGCTTCGGCATCGAGGTCCAGCCTCAGCTCGTGCTGCTTCAGAAGACGCTGCTCAACATCGAGGGACTGGGGCTGCAGCTCGATCCCGATCTCGATCTCTGGAAAACCGCGAAGCCCTGGCTTGAGCGCTGGATGAGCGAACAGGTGGGATGGCGCGGATTTTTGAAGTCCCTGAAGGAAGAGGCGCCGCGTTATGCGACCCTGCTTCCGCAACTGCCGCGCCTTGTGCATCAGAGACTTTCGGAAAACCCCGTTGAGGGCGTGGAGCAGGCTTTGAAACTCCTTCTTGCCCAGCAGAAACGCCGCAACCTTTGGCTGGCCGTGATCGCAGGCATCCTGTTCCTTCAGCTCCTTTGGCTCTTGACAGCCTGACCTCAAAAAAAAACCCGCTTACGCGGGCTTTTCCAATCCTGCCTTGACTTACTGGAACATCATCATCACCAGACGGTTCACCGCATAACCGCCCACAGTCAGAAAGGCGAACAGCACCGTTGCGAGCATCATTGGCTTTGCGCCGGCCTGACGGATCGCGCCGACATGGGTGCGCAATCCCAAAGCCGCCATCGCCATCGCCAGCAGCACGTTGTCGATCTGCAGCAGCACATTGGTCAGCCCTTCAGGCAGTACCTTCAGTGAGTTCACAGCACTTACGACGATGAAGAACACCGCGAACCAGGGTATCGTGATGCGCGACTTGCCGTGAGCCTTGTTTTCGCTCTGCGCATAGGATGACAGGATCAGCAGGAACGGGGCCAGCATCATCACGCGCAGCATCTTCTCGATGACCGCGGTCGAAGCGGCCGCATCGCTCACGCTCTTGCCCGCCGCGACGACCTGCGCCACCTCATGGATGGTCGAGCCGGCATAGACGCCGTATGCGCTTTCGGAAAGATGCAGGTAGGGATAGACGATCGGATAGACAAACATCGAGATGGTGCCGAACACGACGACAGTCGCGACCGCGACGGACACCTTGTGCGCCTGTCCGCGCACCACAGGCTCGGTCGCCATGACCGCTGCCGCGCCGCAGATCGCGCTGCCTGCGCCGATCAGGATCGCCGATTGCGCATCCAGTCCAAACACGCGGCGGCCAAGCTGTACTGCCAGAACCAGCGTCAGCGTAACCATCAGCACGTCGATCAGTATGCCCGCCCAGCCTATGCCCTCGATCTGCTGGAAAGTGATGCGGAAGCCGTAGAGTACGATCGCGGCGCGCAGCAGCTTGTTCTTCGAGAAATCGACGCCGGGCGCGGTCTTAGAAGCAAAGCGGGAAAACACCGTGTTGCCGACGATCATGCCGATCACGATGGCCAGCGTCAGCGCGCTCAAACCGAGGTGCTGTATACTTGAAAGGCCGGCCGCCTGCAGCGCTACGTATGCAAGCCCGCCGACGAACAAAAGGCCCAGCCACCATTCTGTTTCGCGCATATTGTCGAGCATGCCGTGACTCTTGTGTACCATGATAAACTCCTGAATGTTGTCCTGGCACATATATTAGGGACTGCTAAACAATGGTTCAAATACATTTATTTCATAATTCGATAACTTACGGTTATACATGATCAACCTCCATCTGCTGCGCATCTTTTTCGTCGTCGCCGACCAGAGGAGCTTTTCGCGCGCGGCCGGACAGCTTTTCATCAGCCAGCCCGCGGTCTCGAAGGCGGTCAGGGAGCTCGAGCACCAATTGGGGCTGCCTCTGATTGAGCGCGGCGTTCCGGGTTCCAGAAAGAGCATGCTTTTGACCGAGAGCGGAACCGCGATGTTCGAGCACGCGCGCGGCATTTTCGCGCTCGAGCGCGCGGCGCTTGAAGACGTGCGCGCCCGCGTGGGCCTGAAGCGCGGCGAGCTCATCATCGGCGCGAGCACGACGATCGCGGGATACTGGCTTCCGGAATACGCGGCCCGCTTCCTTGCCGGACACCCCAACGTCAGGCTGGAAGTGAGGGTCGGAAACACCCACGAGATCAGCGAGGAGCTGATCGACTGCAACATCGATCTGGCGCTGGTGGAAGGCGTGGTGAATGACGAGCGCATCGCATCCGCGCACTGGAAGGACGACGAGCTGCATATCATCGCGCGCGCGGATTCGCAACTTGCGAGAAGGCGAAAACCCGGCATTGACGAGCTCGATGCCGAGGCATGGCTATTGCGCGAAACGGGATCCGGGACGCGCGAATTCAGCGAGCGCATGATGAATGAGCACGACATCAACCCCCAGCGCATCATCGAATTCGGCAGCAACGAAGGAATAGTGCGCGCGGTGGCCGCGGGGCTCGGGGTGGGCGTGGTGCCCGCGCGCGCCGCGCGCGAGCGCTACATGCTGAAGGAGATCAAGGCGGTGAACTATCCGCCCTCGGGCGTGCTGTTGCGCCCGCTTTTTCTGCTCGCCCTGAAGGACAGGCCGCTTTCCCCGCTTGCGCGATCCTTCCGCGACATGCTCTCGAAAAAAATTTCCAGGAGCTAGTCGATCGAAAGCAATTCAATGCGACGCCACACCGGGGTACCGGCCTAGAACAGGTCTATGCTGCCCGTTTCGATCTTTTTCAGGATGCCTGCCTTGACCAGCGTCTCATAGTGATAGATGCGGTTGCGCCCGCCGTCCTTTGCGGCGTAAAGCGCGGTGTCGGCGCGGTTGATCACTTCCTGCGGCAGCACGCTGTAGTCCGCTCCGCTGAAGCCCCCGCTGATCGTGATGTGGCCCACCTGGGGAAATTTGAACCGCTCTATCGTGCTCCTTGCGCGCTCGAAAGCCTGCTCTGCCGCCGCAAAATCGTCCGCCGCGATGATCGCGACGAATTCCTCGCCGCCAAAGCGATAGAGCAGATCTGACTGCCGGAACGATTTCTCGAGCAGGCGCGCGACCATGATCAGCACCTCGTCGCCGATGATGTGCCCGTGCCTGTCGTTGATCGCCTTGAAATGGTCCACGTCCAGCACGCCCAGCCAGTAAGTGTGCGGAGGATGGCGGTGCTCGTCCTGATCGGCCGCATTTTCCCTCATGCGCACCAGCAACAGGTTCCAGAGGCGGTCGAGATTGACCTCAAGAGAATACCGGTTGAAGAGCCCCGTGAGCTGGTCCCTCTGGCTCGTGTCCAGCAGCGCATAATAATTCGAGAACACTTCGAGTATCCCGCTGATGATGGCCTCCTCGACGGGCGTTGCCTCATGGTCGCGCTGGAACACGAAATAGCCGCGCAGCGCCTGCCCGCCCTTCAGCGGATAACCGTTGAGCAGATCGTTCCCGATTTTCCGGCTGCACGGCTTGTCGAGCATGCGCACGTTCTCGAGAAGGTCCTGAATTTCCGCCGGAATATCCCTTTCGTTGGTGACTTCCTCGACGCGCTCCACGACCCGATGGACGCCGTCTTCGGACTGTACGGAAACGCGCCTGTGATTCAGCGAGCGCAGTATCCTCCCGCTGTCGTCGACCCGGTAAAGCGAGGTCTCAAGCACCCCGAGTATCGGCCCCAGCGTGCGCAACAGGCTTTGTTCGACGAGATAGGTGTCGCGGATCGCCGTCATCGAGCCCAGCGTCTTCAATACGCCGGGCAGTCTGGCCCCGATGGGCGGCAGTTTTATGTCAGTCATTATGATAATTTCATGGCGGGAAAATTCGCGCCGTCGTGCGGCATTATAAATGCCGTGAAGCTTCAGGGGTATTGTAATCTGTCAGGCAAAAAAGCCGCTTTCCCAGAGCTCCTTTGTCAGCGCGCGATAGTCGACCGCACCCGGGCTGTGCGGCGCATGCTCAAAGACATCCTGGCCTTTCATCGGGCTCGTCGCAAGTGCTACATTTTCTCCTATGCGCGTCTCGCACACCAGGCTTCCGAAACGCTCCTTCAACTTCTCGTATATCTCATAGGAGAGCTTGCGCCTGGAATCGAAGCGCGTGAGCAGTATGCGCCGCTCGATCTTGCGCTGCAATTTCTGCTCGAGCACGTTCAGCGCGCTGTCCAGACGATGCACCCCCTGCAGCGAAAGGAAGTCGGCCGACACCGGGACCAGGACGCGGTCTGAGGCCAGCAGCGCGTTCAGCGTCAGCACCCCGAGCATGGGGCAGCAGTCTATGACGATCGGGGATCCGGTCAGGGAAAGGTCTTCGGCCAGCCCCTTCTTCAGCAGGGTCGCGGCCTGCGGATCGCTGCCCAGCAGCGCGTCCAGCTTGGCTAACTCGAGTGCCGCGGGTATCGCCTGCCAGCCGCGGCTGGTATCCCGCAGCAGCCCCGCCAAAGGGGCCCGGTTCTTGAAGAACGCGACCATGCTGGTCGCCGAACTCACATTCTTGATGCCGCTGGCCAGGGTCAAATGACCCTGCGGATCGAGATCGATCGCGATGGGATTCTTCTGCGCGATGCTCAGCGCCGCGGTGACATTGAGGCAGGTGGTGGTTTTTCCGACCCCGCCCTTTTGATTGAATACGGCGATGACCGCCATTGCTGCGCTCCACGATTTCAATGGGAAGAATTATAGTCGCAAAAGCGCCACGGGTCCGCAAATCAAAGGCTTGAACAGCGCGGGTTTACGCGGCCTATTCGAATCAATGGCGCTTCTGTGCGCCATACCTGGCAAATGCCTCGTTCACTTTGAAATGACGAACGATTTCTTCCGTATAATGACGCCGTTCACAATACCTGCGGACCGAACCAATGCGCTACGCTCTTTATCGAACTTACCTCATCGCGGGATTCGGCCTTGCAATGTGCCTGCCCGCGCACGCCATTGAAAAGAAGCCCGGCGCGAACCAGCCCATACCCGTGACCGCAGCGGCAGCAGAGCAGCAGTCCATGCCGGTATGGGTGGAGGCGCAGGGAACGGTGCTGCCGCTCAACTACGTCAACGTGATGCCGCGCGTTGCAAGCCTTTTGCAGAGCGTGAATTTCCGCGAGGGGCAGACCGTGAAGGCGGGCCAGCTTCTGGCCACGCTGGATCCCAAACCCTATCAGGTGCTGCTCGATCAGGCGAAGGCCCAGACCATGCGCGACCAGGCGCAGCTCGATGGCGCCCAGGCCGACCTTGTACGCTATGAGACGCTGCTCAAACAGGATTCCATTTCCGAACAGCAGGTGGTGGACCAGCGCGCAACCGTCGAACAACTGAAGGGCACGGTCGCCGCGGACAAGGCCGCCCAGGGCAATGCCCAGCTTCAGCTAGACTGGACGCGCATCACCTCCCCCATCTCCGGCATCGTGGGCTTGCGCCAGGTCAGCGCGGGCAACATCGTGGGCACCGCAGGCGCGATAGGCGGCGGCAACAGCGCGCTTTCCGGCACTGCCGCGAATTCCATGCCCATCGTCACGGTAGCCGAAATCCAGCCCATCGCTGCGCTTTTCCCGATCGCTCAGACCCAGCTTCCGGCGGTGCTCGAGCGCATGCACGAGGGTGCCGTCCTGTCCGTCGAGGCGTGGGACCAGCGCCGCAGCGCGATCATAGACAAGGGCCGCGTGACCTCGATGGACAACCAGATCAATTCCGCGACCGGCACTGCAATGCTGAAGGCCGAGTTTCCCAATGCGCGCAGGATGCTTTTCCCGAACCAGTTCGTCAACATCCGGCTGCTCGTCGACACGATCAAGGGCGCCATCGTCGTGCCTTCCTCCGCGATCGCAACCGGCGCGCCCGGCTCCTATGTCTACGTGATAGACAGCGGCAACAAGGTATCTCTGCGCAAAGTTGAGACTGGGTCGACGGACCATGACAAGACTTCGATCAAAAGCGGCTTGAAGGCGGGCGAGCGCGTGGTCACCGACGGGCTGGACAGATTGAGAGATGGCAGCAAGGTGCAGATCGTCACCCCCGCAGGGCCTGCTTCCCATAAACCCGCCCGCCAGGATCAGGGTTCATGAGCGAAGCGCAGGGCCCTGGCGAGGATACGGGCAGCCCATCGAAACTGTTCATCCTGCGCCCGATCGCCACCAGCCTGCTGATGCTGGCGGTGTTGCTGGCAGGCTTCATCGGATACCGCCTGCTTCCCCAGTCGGCGCTTCCCGAGGTGGACTATCCGACGATACAGGTCACCACGCTCTATCCCGGAGCAAGCCCGGACGTGACCACCTCCTCGATCACCTCTCCCCTCGAAAGGCAGTTCGGCCAGATGCCGGGACTCTCGCAGATGTGGTCCACGAGTTCGGGCGGGGCATCGGTGATCACGCTGCGCTTCGACCTCAAGCTTCCGCTCGATGTGGCCGAACAGGAAGTCCAGGCCGCGATCAACGCGGCGACCACCTTCCTGCCAACAGACCTGCCCCAGCCGCCCATCTATGCCAAGGTCAACCCGGCCGATGCGCCCGTCATCACGCTGGGGCTCACCTCGGACACGCTGCCCCTGACCCGGCTTCAGGACATCGCGGACACCCGGATCGCGCAGAAGCTCTCCCAGGTCACGGGCGTGGGGCTGGTCAGCTTGAGCGGCGGACAACGCCCCGCGATCCAGGTACAGGCCAACGGGCGCCAGCTTGCATCCTATGGCATGAGCCTAGCGAGCCTGCAGACCGCGATCGTCGCCGCCAACGTGAACATACCCAAGGGCAGCTTCGACGGGCCCACGCAATCGCTCACCATCAACGCCAACGACCAGTTGCAGTCGGTTCAGGATTACAAGGATCTCGTGATCGCCTACAACAACGGCGCGCCGGTGAAGCTTTCCGATGTCGCGGACGTCACGCGCGGGCCTGAAAATGCGCTGCTCGCAGCCTGGGTCAACGGCAAACCCGGCATCGTGATCAATGTCCAGCGCCAGCCCGGCGCGAACGTGATCGCCGTGGTCGACCACATTCACGAATTGCTGCCCCAATTGAAACTCGGGCTTCCGGGCGCATCCCGGCTTACCGTGCTCTCGGACCGCACGGTCACCATACGCGCCGCGATCGCAGACGTTAAATTCGAACTGCTGCTCTCGGTGGTGCTGGTGGTGCTGGTGATCTTCCTGTTTTTGAGAAGCGCGCGCGCCACCTTCATCCCGGCGATGGCGGTTCCGCTTTCGCTGGTGGGCACTTTCGGCGCAATGTACCTTGCCGATTTTTCGATCAACAACCTCACGCTGATGGCGCTGACCATCGCGACGGGCTTCGTGGTGGACGATGCGATCGTGATGATAGAGAACATCGCGCGCCACATCGAACTCGGAGAGACACCGATGCAGGCCGCGCTGAAGGGCGCAAAGCAGATCGGCTTCACCATCATCTCGCTCACCTTCTCGCTGATCGCGGTGCTGATCCCGCTTCTTTTCATGGGCGATGTGGTGGGGCGCCTGTTCCGCGAATTCGCGATCACGTTGGCAGTCGCGATACTGATCTCGGCCGCGGTCTCGCTCACCTTCACGCCCATGCTGAGTGCGCGCCTATTGAGGCATGTGCCAGAAGACAGCCTGAACTTCTTCATGCGCTGGCTGCAGCGGCAGTTTGAGCGGCTGATCGCGGTCTACGGAAGATCGCTGCGCCGGGTACTCAACCATCAAACGCTGACCCTGGCAGTCGCCTTTGGCACGCTGGCTTTGACGGTAATACTGTATATCGCGATTCCCAAGGGCTTCTTCCCAGCCGAGGACACCGGCCTGATACAGGCGATCACCGTCACTTCCCAGGACATCTCGTTTGCCGAGATGAACCGCCGCCAGCAGGCTCTGGTCGACGCGCTGCTGAAGGATACAGCCGTTGCAAGCATCTCTTCCTTCATCGGGGTGGACGGCGCGAACGCCACATTAAACAGCGGCCGCATGCTGATCAGCCTGAAGCCGCTTGCGGACCGGAACGACCGCGCGGGCGCGATCATCACCCGATTGCAGAAGCTTTCCGCCCATGTGCCCGGAGTCTCGGTGTATCTTCAACCGGTCCAGGACCTGACGATAGACGATCTCGTAAGCCGCAGCCCTTTTCAATTCAGCATCACGACTCCCGACCCGGAAAACCTGCCTATTCAGACTAAGAAACTGGTGGACAAGCTCAAAGTTCTGCCGCAGTTCTCCGAAGTGTCGAGCAGTTTGCAGGACAAGGGGCTGCAAGCTTACGTGGACATAGACCGCGATACCGCCTCAAGGCTTGGCATCAGCGTGGCCAACATAGACGGCGCGCTGTACAACGCATTCGGCCAGCGGCTGATCTCCATCATCTTCACGCAGTCTTCGCAGTACCGCGTGGTGCTGCAGATAGAAGACAAGGACAGACGGGGGCTTGCGGGATTCGACGGCATCTATCTGACGTCCTCCACGGGGGGTGCTGTGCCCCTGCATGAAGTGGCGCACATCGTGCAGAAGACAGGCCCCCTGGAGATAGACCACCTGGGGCAATTCCCCGCGGCGATGATCTCGTTCTCCCTCTCGCCCGGCGTGTCGATAGGCGAGGCGGTGGATGCGATACACAGGGTGCAGAAGGAGATCGCGCTTCCCGCCTCCACCCCGCTGAAGATGCAGGGCGTTGCGGCAGCCTTCGAGGCCGCGCTTTCCAACCAGCTCTGGCTGCTGCTTGCGGCGGTCGCGACCATGTACATCGTGCTGGGGATACTTTACGAGAGTTACATCCACCCGGTCACCATCCTGTCCACGCTGCCCTCGGCAGGCATAGGCGCACTGCTCGCGCTGATGGTGTCCGAAAACAGCCTGACCGTGATCGCGATCATAGGCATCATCCTTCTGATCGGCATCGTGAAGAAGAACGCGATCCTGATGGTGGATTTCGCGCTCGACGCACAGCGCAATGCTGGACTCGCGCCTGCCGAGGCGATATTGCAGGCGGCCGAATTGAGGCTGAGACCGATCCTGATGACCACCTTCGCAGCACTCTTCGGCGCGGTGCCTCTGGTCATAGGCGGCGGGATGGGAGCCGAGCTGCGCCAGCCCCTGGGCATTGCGCTGGTCGGCGGGCTTTTGCTCTCGCAACTGCTCACGCTGTACACCACACCCGTGATCTACCTCGCATTTGAGCGGCTTGCGGCGCGCAGGAGACATGAGTGAACTTTTCGGCGCTCTTCATCAGGCGGCCCAAGGGCACCACGCTCATGGCGCTGGCCGTGATGCTCGCGGGCATCATCGCGTTCAGGCTGCTGCCGGTGGCTCCGCTGCCCCAAGTGGATTTTCCGACCATCAACGTGTACGCGAGCCTGCCGGGTGCGAGTCCTGACGTGATGGCTGCGACCGTTGCCACACCTCTTGAGCGCGCGCTGGGACGCATCGCGGGGATCACCGAGATGACTTCATCGAGCTCCCTGGGATCGACCAACGTCACGATACAGTTCGACCTGTCGAAGGACATCAATGCCTCGGCGCGCGAGGTGCAGGCCGCGATCAATGCCGCGATGCCCATGCTGCCTTCAGGCATGGTGGGCAATCCGACCTACCGCAAGGTCAACCCGGCCGATGCGCCCATCATGATCCTTTCTCTGACCTCGGACAGCATGTCGGTAAGCCAGATGTACGATGCCGCATCGACCGTGCTTGCGCAGAAGATTTCCCAGCTTCCGGGGGTGGGACAGGTCGTCGTCGGGGGCGGCGCGCTGCCCGCGGTGCGCATCGACCTCAACCTGAACCAGGTCAACAACATGGGCCTGAGCCTCGAAAAGATCAGGACCGCGATCGCCACCTCGAACATCAACGCGCCCAAGGGCGCGGTGGAAGACGATCATCAACGCTGGCAGATACAGGCCAGCGACCAGCTTAAAATGCCGTCGGACTACAGCAGGATCATCGTCGCCTACGCCAACGGAGCGCCGGTGCGCCTGGACCAGGTCGCGCACATCAGCATGAATTCGCAGAACGTGCGCAACATGGGCATGTCCAACGGCAACCCTTCTGTGCAGCTCATCATCTTCCGCCAGCCGGGTGCGAACATCATCGGGGCGGTGGAGGCGATCAAGGCCGAGCTTCCGATGCTCTCCGCATCCATTCCCCAGTCGATCAAGATCAACGTGATGTCCGACCGCACCATCACGATACGCGCCTCGCTCCTCGATTCCGAAAGCACGCTGTTCCTGTCGGTCGTGCTGGTAGCACTCGTGGTCTTCGTGTTCCTGCGCAACTGGCGCGCGACGCTGATACCGGTGATCGCGGTGCCGATCTCGCTGGTCGGCACTTTCGCGGCAATGTATCTTCTGGGATACAGCCTGGACAACCTCTCGCTGATGGCGCTGATCGTCGCGACCGGCTTCGTGGTCGACGATGCGGTGGTGGTTCTGGAAAACATCATGCGCCATGTCGAGAAAGGAATCCCGCCTATGGAAGCCGCGATCAGGGGCGCGAAGGAAGTCGGCTTCACGGTGCTTTCGATGAGCCTCTCGCTGGTCGCGGTGTTCATACCGGTCCTGCTGATGGGCGGCATCATAGGGCGGCTGTTCCGCGAATTCGCCGCCACGCTTTCGATCGCGATACTCATCTCGCTCGCAGTCTCCCTCACCGTAACGCCGATGCTGGCATCGCGCCTGCTCAAACCCGAAGGCCCTCACGGGCGGTTGGCAGCCTTCGGGGAACGGGGTTATGCGAAACTTCTCCGAGGATACGACCGCACGCTCTCCTGGGCGCTCAAGCATCAGTGGGTGATGCTTCTGGTTTTCATCGCAACGGTCGCCACCACCATACACCTTTACAAGATCGTTCCCAAAGGATTCTTCCCCACCCAGGACACGGGCATGGTGATCGGCAACATACAGGCAGACCAGGCGATCTCTTTCCAGTCCATGGCGCAGAAATTGAAGCGCATCGTGAACATCATCAAGGCCGACCCCGCGGTGCACAGCATCGTGGCATTCACCGGAGGCGGCAGCACCAACGGCGGATTTCTCTTCATCAGCCTGAAGCCCTATGACCAGCGTCCGGATGCGACCGCGGTGCTGGCCAAGTTGAGGCGCAAGATCAACTCGGTTCCGGGCGCGCAGGTCTTTCTCTTCCCGATACAGGACATACGCGCAGGCGGCCGCCCTTCCCCCGCGCTCTACCAGTACACCCTGCAAAGCAGCGATTTGGCCGAGCTGCGCTCCTGGGAGCCGCGCGTGCTCGAGGCGTTCAGGCACATTTCCGGACTGGTCGACGTGAACACCGACCAGCAGAGCAAGGGACTCGAGATCGAGCTTGCGATAGACCGGGATGCCGCGGCCCGTTACGGCATATCGGTGAACACGATAGACCAGACGCTGAACGACGCCTTCGGACAGCGGCTGATCTCGACCATCTACGCTCCGCTCAACCAGTATCGCGTGGTGATGGAGGCGGACGATCCGTATTTGCAGCGTGCAGGCGCGCTGAACGACATCTACCTGATGAACAGCAAAGGCCAGCAGGTGCCGCTGTCCGCACTCGCGCACTATGAGCTCGGCAACACCCCGCTGTCCGTGAACCATCAGGGACTGTTTGCCGCGTCGACGATCTCGTTCAATCTCGAGAAAAGTGTGTCTCTGGGCCAGGCGCAGCAGAAAATCGCGGTCGCCATGGCCGAGATCGGCCTGCCCGACAGCATACAGGGAGGCTTCCAGGGCACCGCCAAGATCTTCCAGGACACGCTGAACAACCAGCCGCTCTTCATCAGCTCCGCGATCCTGGTCATCTACATCGTGCTGGGCATGCTCTACGAGAGCACGATCCACCCCCTGACCATATTGTCCACGCTTCCCTCAGCGGGCATGGGCGCAGTGCTTGCGCTGATGATCTTCCACACCGACTTCTCGATCATCGCGCTGATCGGCGTGTTCCTCCTGATCGGCATCGTAAAAAAGAACGCGATCCTGATGGTGGATTTCGCGCTGCAGACAGAGCGGGAAACCGGGGTCAGCCCGAAAGAGGCGATACACCAGGCCTGCCTGTTGCGCCTGCGCCCGATACTGATGACTACGCTCGCGGCACTTTTCACGACACTGCCGCTGGCGCTGATCACCGGGAACGGCGCCGAGCTGCGCCAGCCGCTGGGGATCGCGATCGCCGGAGGGCTGATCGCAAGCCAGCTTTTGACCCTTTACACCACGCCGGTGATCTATCTGCTGCTTGACAGGCTGCGTCACTGGGGACGGCGCCGCTGGGCGGTTCGCTATGTTGCGCAATAGGAGCAATCGAATGAAGAAACTCATATTGATATATACGGTTTTATTGTCTGCCTGCGCGGTGGGGCCAGATTACAAAAAGCCCCCGATCGCGACCCCCGAAAAATTCAAGCAAGGCTGGGTGGAAACAACGCCTGCCGAAATGCACGGCCCGTGGTGGACGGTGTTCAACGACGAGACGCTGAACGCACTCGAGCCCCGGGTTGCGATCGCAAACCAGAGCCTGATCGCCTCGTATCACGCCTATCTTCAGGCGACCGCACTCACCGATGCCGCGCGCGCGGCCGAATTCCCGACCGCTGGTGTCGCTGCTGCCTCGAGCAAAACTTCATCCGCTGCAGGCGGCATCACAGGCGCGGGACAGAACATCACCATCTCGGGAAAGTCTCTGGCTTTTTCCGCGAGCTGGGTGCCGGATTTCTGGGGCAAGGTCAGCCGCCAGGTCGAGGCAGATACCGCGAGCAGCGAAGCAAGCCTCGATTCGCTGCGCAGCGCACAGCTTAGCCTGCAGGCAACACTTGCACAGGATTATTTCCAGATCAGGCAGCTCGATGTACAGATGCAGCTCGCAAAGGACACGGTCACAGCCTATGAGAAATTTTTGCAGATGACGAAGAACCGCTACGCGGCGGGGGTTGCAACGCAGGCCGACATCGCACTCGCCGATTCCCAGCTCGCGACGGCGCGCGTGCAGCAGGTCTCGTTTGGCATTCAGCGCGCGCAGTTCGAACACGCGATCGCGGTGACGATCGGGGAAGCGCCCTCTGATTTCAGCATTCCCTCTAAACAGGGCATGCCCGAGCCGCGCGACATTCCGGCGGGGCTTCCTTCGAAGCTGCTCCTGCGCCGCCCCGATCTTCAGGCGGCCGAACGCCAAGTCGCGTCCGCGAATGCGCTGATCGGCGTTGCCAAGTCCGCATTCTTTCCCGATCTCACGCTCTCCGGACAGCGCGGCTGGCGCAGCACCACCTTCACCAATCTGGTCTCGGCACCCAACCTCTTCTGGTCGATGGGCCCCTCTGTTGCAGAGACGCTCTTCGACGGTGGCCTGCGCAGCGCGGTGCTCGCGCAAAGCCGCGAAGGCTATCAGGCGGCGGTTGCGCAATACAGGCAGCTAGGGCTGCAAGTGCTGCAGCAGGTCGAGGATCAGCTCGTCGCGACCAGGATGCTTGCCGACGAAGACAGGCTGCAACAGCTCGCGGTCTCGGCGGCGGACAGGTCTCTGCGCCTGACGACAGACCAATACAAGGCCGGAATGGTGCCTTATCTGAACGTGATCACCGCCCAGGCTTCCGCCTATTCGGCGCGCAATGCGGCGCTCGCAATCTCGGGCCAGCGCTTCACCGCAAGCGTTGCGCTGATCCAGGCCCTGGGCGGAGGATGGGAAGATGCGCCCGAACTGGGTCAGGATGTCAAAGCCACAAAAAAGGATTGAGGATTGAGGCTTGACCGATTTTCACGAAAGTCACGGGAACCTTCCGGTTTCTGCAGAAGTAGGACCCACTTTGAATTTTCACTTTGATTCTCGCCTGAACAATAAATGCCAATAACGCTCGCCCGCTTTCTGCTGCCGACAGCGCTGATCCTGCTCTCGGTCACCTGGGGATACACCTGGGTGCTTGCGAAAGAGGCGCTCTCCTATGCGCCGCCCTTCGCGTTCGTCGCAGAGCGCTGCGCGGGTGGCGCGCTGGCGCTGCTCCTGATTGCAAAACTTATCGGAAAACCATTGAGGCTCGTTGCCCCCCGCACCACGATCGCGATAGGACTGACCCAGGTCACAGGCTTCATGGCGTTCCAGACCTGGGCGCTGGTGGAAGGCGGGCCGGGCAAGACCGCCGTACTGATCTTCACCATGCCCATCTGGACGCTTTTGATCGCCTGGCCGGTGTTGCAGGAGCGCATCAGGGGAAAGCAGTGGCTGGCCGCATCGAGCACGCTGACGGGCCTCATATTGATCATCGAACCGTGGAACATGCACACCAGCCTGCTTAGCAAAATCCTGGGACTTGCAGCCGCGCTGTGCTGGGCAATCGGCACGGTCCTGGTGAAACGCCTGCGCAAAAGGGAGCGGGTCGACCTGCTCTCGCTCACCGCCTGGCAGATGCTGATAGGCTCGGTGCCCCTCGTGCTGTTAGCACTCTTCGTCCCCGAGCATGCGACGAACTGGTCGGCATCCTATATCGAGATACTCCTTTTCATGGCGGTCGTCAGCACCGCACTATGCTGGTGGCTTTGGATCACGATACTGGACCGCGTGCCCGCATGGGAAGCCAGCCTTTCGGTGCTGGGCACGCCGGTCGTGGCAATCATCTCCTCGCGACTGATACTGAAGGAGGAATTCAACGCCAGCGAGCTTACGGGCAGCGTGCTCGTCGCAAGCGGCCTGGCGCTTCTTTCGCTGATCGGCTGGGCTGCCAGCCGCCGTTCAAGGCAGTCAATCGGCACGGAGCAGAACGGTTGATTGTTCCATTTTTGCAATGATAAATTGCATCATTCCTACTGTATCTTGCAGCCACATCTGATCTACAATTTTCCGGCAGCCCTGATCCGGGCGATCCGGCTGCGATGACTGAAATTTCACAGAACAGAAAAGGATATTTCGATCAGCACAACTCCCCATATTGCCCAGAAGGCACCTTATGCAATTGAAGTGTAAACCGGCAAGAGCTATTGGTACTGCACCTGCGGCAAGAGCGCCACGCAACCATTTTGCGATGGCAGCCACAAGGGCGGCGCGTTCTCGCCCAAGGAATACAAGGCCGAAAATTCCGGGATTGTTTACTTCTGCGGATGCAAGCACAGCGGTAACGGCATGACCTGCGACGGGACACACCAGAAGCTCTGATGGCTGAACAGACATTTCGCGGCATCGAGCTCTTGCCTACGTCCACGCAGGAGGGTCGAGGGCGGACACGGGAATGGCGCTTCAAAGTTCGGCGGGGGAAAGGATGAGCAGCATGAAGCCTTGCAATATCGGCATTGCCACGGAACATGACCTTGCAGGCATCGTGTCATCGCAAAGTGAAAACCAGATATCGAATGGAGGAAGCCTGTCGGCTTTCTTCCCCGGTCGCGTTTGACAGCGATGATGCGTGAGCTACCTCAGCTTGTAGCGCGACGGGATCAACATGTGGCGGGATTTCTCTTGAGCAGCACGACCGAGATGTGCCTTGAAGTTCCGATTCTTCAGGTAATGCTTGCCGCATATCCGATCGCACCCGCGACGCTTATGCTTATGGGCCGATCTGTGTTGCAAAGAGTGAACGGGGCCGCGGGCTGGCGCAATCCATGTTTGCGGAGTTGAGGCGCTTACACGCGGGACGCGAAGGCATGCTATTCATTCGCGCCGACAACGAGCCATCGCTTCGCGCGCACAGGAAAATGGGCATGACAGAAGTTGCAAGCTTCCTGCATGCGGGAGTTGAGCACATCGTCCTGTCCTACTTCGGCTGAGGCATGCAAGCCGGATCGAAATACCTTCAAACTAGGGCGCCTTGCCCTTGAATACCCAGGTCAGCATCAGGAAAAACGCTATCAGGGCACAGCTTCCTGAAAAGACAAATGCGCTTGCAGGAGAACCTGCCTCGTAGATCCAGCCAAAAATAAACGAAGCAGGGAATAGCATTACCCCGGTGACCAGATTAAACCAGCCAAATGCCGTTCCCGACAATCCCTTGGGCGCCAGATCAGCAACCAGCGCCTTTTCAACCCCTTCCGTCGCGGCCTTGAATAATCCGTATATGACAAACAATCCAAAGATCCGATAGACAGAGAGTCCGGGCAAGCCCATCGCGATATAAAAGAATGCAAAGGCAATCCATGCAATCAATATAAACCGTTTGCGGCCAAAGGTATCTGACAATGCCGACAGCGGCGTACCAAAGGCCGTCGTAATCATCGAGATTGCCGCCCAGAGCAATGGGATCTCTTGCTGGGGCACACCCACCTCTTTGGCTCTTAGCAAAAGAAACATATCGGATGAATTGCCCAGGGCAAAGATCCCTGCCACGACGAGATATCGCCTGAAGGAATCGGGCATGCCCTGCAGTGACCAACTGAATCCGGCTGTTTGCAATACAGGTTCTCTTGCGGGTTCCTTCAGGCACAAGGCGAGAGCGATAGTCACAGCAGCGGGAATGATCGCCCAGAGAAAAATATCCTTCAATGGGACATCCATCGATAGAAACAGTGCCGCCAATAACGGGCCGATCACAGCGCCGGCATTATCCATCGAACGATGAAGTCCAAAAGTAAGGCCTCGCTGATTCTCACTCACACTCTCGGCCAGGAGCGCATCCCGGGGAGAGCTTCTGAGTCCCTGCCCCATGCGATCGGTAAAGCGTATCGCCAAAACCCAAAGCCAGGAGTTCGCAATCGCAATCAGCGGCCTTCCCATACCTGCCAGTGAATAGCCCAATACGATCCATGGCTTTGATTTTCTGGTCCGGTCAACGATCACGCCGGAAACCAATTTGAAGATGCTGGAGGAGGCCTCGGCAATGCCTTCGATAATCCCGAGCGCTTTGGGTCCTGCCATCAATACCGAAGCCAGGTACAAGGGCATCAGCGGATACAGCATTTCACTGGCCGAGTCATTGACCAGGCTGATAAGGCCAATCAGCCAAACGGTACGGGGCAGTGAAAGAATTGCTTTGAGCATCGCAAGTTCAACGTAATGAATCGCGCAGTGTTAGTGGCGGCAACCGGTTCATGCAGCAGTGGCAGACACCGCGCTGGCTAGCTGCCGGCAATATTGTGCATCAGCTTCGGCAGGAGGTTGTAGAAATTTTGGTGCGAGCTGCGGCTTGTCCACATCGGTCCCCTTCTGCAATGCGACGTAATAGGCCAGAAGCTGCAGCGGGATGGTATTGGGACGCCAGCCTTCATTCCCAAACGTGTAATTAATTTGCTGACACTTAATAATGCTGGTGCTAGCATTCGATCCATGAAAGTAGCAGCAGAAAAATCAGAACACGGCAACAAATCTGCCGCCCTATCAGTTTTGCCATGGTTAGTTCTAATTATTGGCCTGCTCTTTACTTATGTTGTGCATAATGTAATCAAGGAAGAGAATAAAAAAATATTGAAGGAAGATTTCGATTTTCGTTCAAACGAAATTGTCGGCAACATCAAAGCTCGCATGCAGGGTTACGAACAGGTATTGCGCGGCACGGGAGGCCTGTTTGTTTCTTCTCTCTTAGTTACGCGCAATGAATTTCGTGATTACACCAACCAACTCAAATTAAGGCAAGACTATCCGGGCATTCAAGGCATAGGCTTTTCATTGCTGGTTAAACCAGGCGATAGATCAAAGAATATTCAAAAACTACGCAAGGAGGGCTTCCCTGCCTACACCATTCGTCCCGGTGGCACGCGGGATATTTACACTTCCATAATTTATTTGGAACCGTTTGATTGGCGTAATCAGCGCGCTTTCGGTTTTGACATGTATTCTGAACCAGTGCGCCGTGCGGCAATGCAACGTGCGCGTGATGAAAATCAGATCATTGCCTCCGGCAAGGTTACGCTGGTTCAGGAAACTGAAAAGAACATGCAGTCCGGATTCCTGCTATACCTGCCTGTGTTTATCAACAACAAACCACATGGATCACTCGCAGAGCGTCGAGAGAATATTTTCGGATGGGTGTATGCACCATTCCGCATGCACGACCTGATGATCGGTATATTGGGCGGGCATTTTGGCGAAATAGGTAACGTGATAGATTTCGATATCTACGATGGCGACGCCCCGTCACCAGAGAGCCTTCTGTATGATTTTAGCGTACAAAACAATGCACCGCACAGTAATCGCACGCCTGTCTTTCAGGCTATAAAGCGTCTCGATTTCGACGGAAATCAATGGACCATAGTTACTCATTCGCTTCCTGATTTTGAAGCCAAGCTCAATAGTGAAATTGCACAATTTGTCTTAGTAGCTGGGCTGGCTTTGAGCTTATTAGTCAGTTTTGCCGTTTGGCAACTAGCGACAGGGCGTGAACGGGCCTATGCAAAGGCAAGAGAGATGACTCGCGAACTTAGCGAAAGTGAAGCGCGTTGGTGTTTTGCTGTGGAAGGAGCTGGCGATGGCGTGTGGGACTGGGACATGCAGACTGGCACGATGCGGCTATCTGGGCATTACGAAACGATGCTCGGCTTTGCAAAGGGGGAAATTGAACCTACCATTTCCGCCTGGGAAAGCAGTATTCATCCAGATGATTTGATATATGCGAAATCCAATTTACAAAACTATCTGCTTGGCAAGCAGTTGAACTACTCTATTGAGTTGCGCTTGCGCTGCAAAGATGGCAATTATAAATGGATTTTATGCCGCGGGGCGGTGGTCAAACGTGATGCCGAGGGAAAACCTTCTCAGATGATAGGAATACATACCGACATTGATCAGCGCAAGCAAACAGAGGCACGATTGCGGCTTGCCGCCAGCGTTTTTAGCTACGCTCGCGAGGGCATTGCAATTACCGATGCCAATGGTGACATCCTAGACGTCAACGACACCTTCACGCAAATCACAAATTATAGCCGTGAAGAGGTTATTGGTCGGAACCCGCGCATACTTCAATCCGGGCGACATGGTGCTGAGTTCTATGCGGAGATGTGGAAAGCGCTCACCGAAGCAGACTATTGGACTGGTGAAATCTGGAATCGGCGCAAAAACGGGGAAGTATATGCCGAACTCATTACCATCAGCGCTGTTCGCGATGCCCATGGCAATATACAGAACTATATTTCGTTGTTTAACGATATCACGTCAACAAAAAACTATCAGCAGCAGCTCGAATATATTGCCCACTATGACGCACTCACCGGCCTTGCCAACCGTGTGTTGCTGTCAGACCGTCTTGAGCGAGCCATACATCAGAGCCATAGACGCAAAACCTCACTGGCGGTAGTCTATCTCGATCTTGATGGATTCAAATCAGTCAACGATCAGTACGGTCACAATGTCGGCGACGAGTTACTGATCACTGTTGCAAAGCGTATGGAAGATGCTTTGCGCGAGGGAGATACGCTAGCGCGTATTGGTGGCGACGAATTCGTTGCTGTGCTGGTCGATTTGGAACGATCACAGGAGTGTGAGCCGATGTTGGAGCGCTTGTTGCAAGCGGCTTCTGCTCCCGTGATTGCGGGAACAGCGGTATTGCATGTTTCTGCCAGTATAGGTGCGACAATTTATCCAGAAGACAATAACGATTCAGGCCTGCTGATGCGTCATGCCGATCAAGCTATGTATCAAGCCAAAATGTCGGGGAAAAATCGCTACTATATGTTTACTGCACCACTGAGTGAGGCGAATGACTCAATTTGAACCACATTGCGGTTACGCATATTATGTTCACCGCCTGACTTAGGCATTCAAAGCGTAATGCTTAACGCTTTGCGTGAGAATTTAATTTACGATTTATGGACTGGAATATTCCGCGCAATTAAAGTCGTAAATTGAAGGCACATAACTACAACGCTTCCAAGCTGTTTAATTTTTAATCACTCTTTCTTAAAGTCGTAAATTCAATTCACCTCTAACCGGACTGAATCACCCCGGTTTTCGTGGAAGACAGTTAACAACATGTTGTATGCGTACTGTCGGCCAATTCCTGCCTTTCATTCGCAGCCTAGCATGGTCATCTGAATGGCTGTTTCACTCTAAAAACTGCCCACGGGTTTTGCGAACAACTCAGCCATAACGGTTACTTAACTCTGTTTGCAATGTGACCTGCTGCATAGCACTAAGCTGCTATTCGTTTAAACACAAAACTATGACAATCCCCGCTTCGAGCAGGCATTTATCTTTTTGAAATGTCAAACTGATTCGAATATGGCGAGCTGGTCCTTGCCGTTCCGCTTTGCGACATACATGGCATTGTCTGCAGCCACCAGAAGGTCATCAAGGCTGTTGGCTTGAAGCGGATATTCCGCGATGCCTATGCTGGCTGAAACCCCCGTAATTGTCTTCTTACCCAACTCGTAAGACATTTTCAATATTGTAAGCGCTCTTGTCGCCACACTGGTTGCATGTGTGAGATCGGATTCGAGCAGCATGATAATGAATTCGTCGCCACCCAGCCGTGCGACCGTATCACCTTCTCTTATGCAAATTTTCAGTCGATCTGCGACTTCTTTGAGAAGTTTGTCGCCGATTGCGTGCCCGTAGGTATCATTAACGGGCTTGAAGCCGTCCAGGTCAATGAACAACAATGTAATTTTTTGCGGTGAACGGATGGACATAGTAATCGCCTGATTCAGCCGTTCAGTGAAGAGCGTCCGGTTAGGTAGCCCTGTCAGTTGGTCGAAATGGGCAAGATCGAATAGGTGCTTTTGTTTGCGCTTCGTTATTTCGTTGAGCAGGTCGTAACCATTTGCCATCCCCATATAGACTTTATCATCAGTGATGATGAAGCCGGTGACCATATGCTGGATACCTGCATCGAGGATGATGCGCGTTACGTCTTCAATAGCTGTGCTCTTGTCGACGATGATCGGATGGTGGTCCATCATGTCGGAGATTGGCTTGTTTCCTTTGAGCTCTGCCATGTACCGCTTGCTAAAGTGCTCGATAAAATCCTGCCGAATAACGACTCCTGTCGGTCGCTTCTTTTCGTTGACGACAGGGATAGCAAACAATTTCTTGTCGCTGTGGAACATGTCCAGAGCCTTGCTGCAGCTCGTAGTTTCCTTCACGCAGGGAATTTCTCTGAGCAGATATTCGACGGTTGACTTGGAGGCACTATTGGGCATCAGATGTTATTTGCTTGCTGGAACAGCCTAATATGAAAGAAATTCTGAATCCTTGATGTTACGTACTGATGTAATTCTGGAATAAACTTATTTTTTGTCGGTCATTTCGCGCATTGCCATCATGTTTTTACGCCATTCCTCAAGCTGCTCGTCCTCTAGTTCCATCTGCAGCGCTAGCGCTGCTTCATAACTAATCTTTTCCTTGTCTAGCCTCTTGGGCAGTTTCCCGCTCATTCTGCTGGAAAGGCGTTCTCGTTCTTTTTCGCTCAGTGCGTTAACCTTTTCCAGATATTCAAGTTTTGGCTGTTTCATGAAGCGTCACTTTACATTTCTATTTTCATTTCTGGCTGATGAGCTATGATTTCATCTACCCAATCGAGTGCTTATAATCTTTTGAAAGCAAAACCCGCCAACGGAATGAAGGAAATCATCCTTCCATAGTTCAATCGATAACAAAAACTGTGGCTCCAATGGAGCCACAGTCAAACACCAACAAACTACTGTTGATCACCCTTTACTGCTGGCGGAAATCGAACAAATGAAACAAATCCCCAATCGCTGGCGCATTGACAGGAACATAAGGATTGTCAGGAAACTGCTTTGGATCTGGCAGGTTATCGCGGCTACGGTTTGTGATGGGCGAAAGGTTCCAGTTGCGTTCGATAAACTTCGCAATGGAAGCATGATCGTAATAGGTGTGATCGACATGCCCACCCATAGAATAGGGCGAAACGACTATCATAGGAACGCGCGGGCCATCGCCGAAGAAATCAACCGGCTGGACATAGCCTGAATCATAATAACCGCCGCCCTCATCAAAGGTAATCAGGATCGCAGTGCCAGCCCACAACCTAGGATGGCTCTGCACGGCATCCACCAACTTCTTGACAAAACCTTCAAACAGATCCGTCTTGGATGAAGTCGGATGTCCATCGAGCAATCCGCCCGGCTTGACCACTGAAACCGCTGGCAGTTGACGATTTGCGATGTCGGCATAGAGATCCGTCGTGTCCTTCAAGTGCTCTGAAACGAGGTTCGGATCGGTCATGATCGATGTTTCGTAAAGGAAGGGATTGCAGATGTTGCAATAAACGGTGTCTGGGGAATTTGCAACGAAGCTGTTCCAACCCTCTCCATAGTATCTCCAGGAAATGTTCCTGGCGAGCAGAGAGTCGCCTATCGTCTTGACTTGAGATGGCGGGATGGTGAAAGCGCTGATGTTGACGCTGCCGTCTCCGTTATAGCCAGGATTGTAATTGTTGAGCAGGTAATACGCACCTGGCTCGCAATTTGGCTTGGGATGATAAGGCAATGAACCCAGATAGTTTACCACTGAGGCTACCCCTGGTTGGCTGGTATCCGAACAATTGCTGTATGAACCGCCGGAATAGCCATCCTGAATATAGTAATTGTTTGTGCCTGGCTGAGGGTCAGGATTTTCGATCTGGTTTGAGGGAGGAACAGCTGGCTTGCCCTGGCTATCGGAATAATAGAAATTGTCCGCTGAGCCAATCATGATGTGATTGGCGCCCGTTCCGCCCTGCACTCCCTGATGATAGTTGTCGCTCATCGAATAGGACCTTGTGAGCAGGGTGAAATAGGGTATGTCGCCGTTGTTGGTGTTATAGAAACCCATCGCCGTTGAGCCTTCTCCCGTGCTCATGTCGTTGAAGCCGCTAGGCTGAGGCTTCCCATTGCTGCCCGCCCCTACGCTGACCTCCACCCATGGGAATAGATCCATCTTGCAGCCACTTGGATTTTCGCGCGTCGCATAGGCAACATTGCAGTCGGATTGCTGCCATGCCTGATAGAAGCGGTGCACAGGGCTTGCTGCATAGTCGTTATCGGAAAGCCCTGGCGTAAGCGGGAATGGACCGTTAGGGAGATTGCTTGCATTGGCTATTCGCGTATCGATGCTGTGCTTGGGAAGGCCTGTTGCACCCGTAGTCAGAAGCAACAGATCCTCCGGAAGAAGCGCGCCGCTTTCTGCTGCAGTTACAAACGAAAGAGAATCAAATGGCGGTGGATTGGTATCGCTCGCGCTAGTATTTGCGCCACCCGTCAATGGCGCAGGAAGAATCTGGTATGGCTTCTTGACGCTAGGGCTCAAAGAATATTTCGTTGTCAGAACTGCGTTGTACTGCGCTGCAAGGGCAAAATTTGGTCCTGGCGTTCCGTCCGCATTGATGATGCCTTTGGATAAAAGGTTGGATACCGTTTCTCCGCGCGGCGGGCGATATGCTCCGAACAGGTGATCGAATGTCCTGTTTTCACCTATGATGACGATTACGTGTTTGATCGGGGTCGCAGTACGCGCGCCATCGTTATCATATTGTTCTGCTGCTGCCAATGCAGGGATGCCAAGTGCCGAAAATCCGAAGCACGCCATAGTTATGCTTGCTGCAATGCGCTTTACGTTATGGTGCAGATATTTCTGTTCCATAGCTACCTCCAATGATGTAGGGTACTGCATCTTGGCATTTGGGTGTGACAGAATGATGCATGAACCATGCGGATGAATTAGTCCGAAAGGATCAATTCCCTACCAGCTAGAAAATTCGCTTCCATCGGAAGCCTTTCCTTTGTCCGAACTCCTGATGTCATATACCCCTCCATTTCCAGGATCGTCAGGAGGAATGATGGCCCAGGACTGGTTGCTTCCCGTCATCGAAGGTGTAAGAAATTTTGTGTTTGACTGGAAGTCTGCTTACTACAGTATTGCTGCCTGTGATAGATCAATTGTTGAATGGCGGCTCCGGGTCGGAACCCGCCTTAGTTATGTCGATTTGGAATGACCGTTTTGGCCGAGGACCAAGCCTTCAATTTACAGCTGAATCCAATTTACGACTTTAAATCGCTTGGAACATTAAAAATTGAAAGCCCTGTAGTTGCGTATATTCAATTTACGACTTTATTAACCTATTTACGACTTTAATTGCGCGGAATAAAGGAACAACAAGTGCGCAGCCTGTCATTCCACCGTCACGGACTTGGCCAGATTGCGCGGCTTGTCCACATCGGTCCCCTTCTGCAATGCGACGTAATAGGCCAGAAGCTGCAGCGGGATGGTGTGCAGTATGGGGCTCAGGTAGCCCGCATGTTCCGGCATCTGCATGATGTGCACGCCGTCTTCCTCGCGTATATGCGTGTTTGCATCGGCAAACACATACAACTCACCGCCGCGGGCGCGCACCTCGTGCAGATTGGATTTCAGCTTCTCAAGCAGCGCGTCGTTGGGTGCGACCGATATGACCGGCATCTCCTTGTCCACCAGGGCCAGCGGCCCGTGCTTCAATTCTCCGGCAGGATAGGCCTCGGCGTGGATGTAGGAAATCTCCTTCAACTTCAACGCGCCTTCCAGCGCGATCGGATAATGCAGGCCGCGTCCCAGGAACAGCGCATGGTGCTTGCCTGCAAACTGTTCGGCTAACTTCGCGATCCTGGGTTCCAGATCCAGCACCTTCTGGGTGGCTGCAGGCAGATGGCGCAGCGCATGCAGATGCTGCTGCTCGCATTCTGCAGTCAGCCTGTTTCGCTGCTTGGCCAGCACCAAGGTCAGCAGAAAAAGCGCGACCAGTTGGGTGGTGAAGGCCTTGGTCGAGGCGACCCCGATCTCGGGACCTGCGCGCGTCAGGAAACGCAGCCTCGATTGTCTCACCAGCGCGCTCTCCGGCACGTTGCATATCGCAAGCGTATGCATGTGGCCCAGCGACTTCGCATGATGCAGTGCCGCCTGGGTGTCTGCCGTCTCGCCCGATTGGGACAGCACGACCACTAACGCTTTCGGATTCGGCACGCTCTTCCGGTAACGGTATTCGCTGGCGATCTCGACCGTGCATCGCAAGCCTGCGATTTCTTCCAGCCAGTATCGCGCGACCAGCCCCGCGTGGTAACTCGTGCCGCAGGCCAGTATCAGCAGGCTGTCGATCTCTGCAAAGACAGCCCCGGCTTCCGCCCCGAAAATACCCGGCATGATGGACTGGCTGTTGCACGCCGACTCCAGCGTGCTTGCGATCGCCTCGGGCTGCTCGTGGATCTCCTTTTGCATGTAGTGGCGGTAATTCCCCAGCAGCACGCTCTCATTGCTGATCTCGCTGGTCTGGACATCGCGCGCGGCCTTGCTGCCTTCTGCATCGTATATCTGGTAGCTTAACCTGCCAATTTCAGCCACATCGCCTTCCTCGAGATAGATCACCTTGTTAGTGACCGGAAGCAGCGCGGAGACATCCGATGCGATGAAGTTTTCCCCTATCCCGACTCCCAGCAGCAAAGGGCTGCCGCGGCGCGCACAGACGAGCAGATCCGGATTGTCGGCCGCAATGACCCCGATGGCATAGGCGCCCACGAGCTCGGCCAAAGATGCCTGCACGGCCTTGAGCAGCGACATGCCGGCCGCATAATGGCTGTGCACCAGATGTGCGATCACTTCGGTGTCCGTATCGGACGTGAATTCATAGCCGGCCGCAGAAAGTTTGGCTCGCAGGTTCTCGTAATTCTCGATGATGCCATTGTGCACGACGGCGATCAAATCCCGGCTCATGTGCGGATGGGCGTTGCGCTCGCTGGGTATGCCATGCGTGGCCCAGCGCGTATGTGCGATGCCCAGCCGGCCTTCCGTTCCCTTGCTGATCTGCATGAGTTCCGCGACGCGCCCCGTGCTGCGCAAGCGCTTCAGCTTATCCTCGTCGACCACGACCAAACCCGCAGAATCGTATCCCCGATATTCGAGTCGCTGAAGTCCTTCAAGCAGGATGGGCACGACATTGCGCTGCGCTACTGCACCGACGATTCCACACATGGTTTTTCCAATTCAATAGTTAACGCTTCTTCACCGGACGCTGCCAGCCGCTGATGGTCACCTGTTTGTTCCGGGACAGGGTGAGCTCGTTTTCGGGAGTATCGCGGGTGATCGTGGACCCCGCGCCTATCGTCGAGCCCTTTGCGATTTTCACAGGCGCGATGAGCTGCGTGTCGGAACCCACGAACACATCGTCTTCGATGATTGTCCTGTGCTTGTTTGCGCCATCGTAGTTGCAGGTGATCGTGCCCGCGCCGATATTGACTCTGCGGCCTATGCTTGTGTCTCCGATGTAGCTCAGGTGGTTCGCCTTGCTGCCCTGATTGATCTCGCTATTCTTGACCTCGACGAAATTTCCGATGTGCACCGCCTCGTGCAGCATCGTTCCCGGTCTCAGACGCGCATAGGGACCGATACGGCATTCTGCACCGATCGCGCTGCTGTCGATATGGCTGAATTCGGCGATCCGCGCGCCGTCTGCGATCGTCGAATTCCTGATCACGCAATACGCGCCTATCTTCACGTTGTTGCCCAGCACAACATTGCCCTCGAAGATGCAGCCCACGTCGATCTCGACGTCGCGCCCGCATTCCAACTTCCCCCTCACGTCCAGCCTTGCCGGGTCGGCCAGTGTCACCCCGTGCGCAAGCAGCCGTTTGGCTTCGACTTCCTGCCAGGTTCTCTCGAGCACGGCAAGCTGGGATTTGCTGTTCACTCCGTGTATCTCCCATTCGTTTGTTGGCTGCGCAGTCTGGACCAAAACCCCTTCCTCTACGGCCATCCCGACCACGTCGGTCAGATAATATTCTCCCTGGACATTGCTGTTCTTGAGCCTGGAAAGCCAGCCGCGCAAACGTCCCGTTGGCGCAAGCAGTATCCCCGTGTTGACTTCCCTGATTTCGCACTGTGCTTCGCTCGCGTCCTTCTCCTCGACGATGCCGGTCACATCTCCATCTGCGTTGCGCACGATGCGTCCGTATCCCGCGGAATCATCCATATGAACGGTGAGCAATATCAGACCGCCGTCGAGCTTCTGCATCTGATGCAGGGTCGCAGGCTGGATCAGCGGCACATCCCCGTACAGAACCAGGGTCTGTGTATCGTCTTCCAAAAGCGGCATCGCCTGCTGCACGGCATGTCCCGTGCCGAGCTGCGGCTCCTGGAGCGCGCAATGTGCATCGCCACCCTGCAGCGCTTTGGGCACGGCATCCCCGCCGTGGCCGTATACCACGCATATCTTGTCAGCGGCAAGCTGATGCGCGCAGTTCATCACATGCTGCAGCAGGGAAATTCCCGCGAGTTCGTGCAGCACCTTGGGCTTGTCCGAATTCATCCGGGTGCCTTTGCCTGCTGCAAGTATAACGACGCTGAGCTTGGTCATGATCTATTCCAAAAGATTGCGAAGATTATAAACATAAATCCATGCGCAGATGCGATATGGTTGCATTGAAAAATTCCAGGCAAAAAAAAAGCAGCCAGAGCTGCTTTTTTTTCGTTTAGCGCTGTCAGTGACCGGCTTGCTTTCTGATCTGCTGTATCGCGCGCAGCTGTGCGATCGCCTGCAGCAGTTCCGCCTCGGCCTGCGCATAATCGACAACGGCGGTGCGGTTCTTCAGCATCTCTTCTGCAGCATGTTTCGCTTCCAGAGCGCGCGCCTCATCCAGATCCTTGCCGCGGATCGCAGTATCCGAGAGTATCGTCACATGGCTGGGCTGAACCTCGAGCATGCCGCCTGACACGTAGATCAACTCCTCGTCAGCCTGGTCCGGCCGCTTGATGCGCACCGAGCCCGGCTTGATGCGTGTCAGAAGCGGCGCATGCCTGGGATAGATGCCGAGCTCTCCCATGATTCCCGGAATCACGACAGACTCGGCAAGCCCGGAAAATATCAGCTCCTCAGCGCTTACAACGTCGACATGTACTGTCATAGCCATGATGTCACCCTTTATTGAAGTGTCTTGGCTTTTTC